>SL_3KL_010_SEDDRAFT_10000057_pt1 | contig 63239 bp, 51 predicted proteins | sample SodLakKL_010_SED_2_FD_10381 | JGI IMG/M metagenome (IMG submission 10381)
GGTGGAGGAAGCGGAGGCCTTCCACTGCGACCTCTGCGGCGCCCCCATGCTGAACCGCCACTGCAAGCTCCTCTGCCTCCAGTGCGGGTACCAGCGGGACTGCTCGGATCCGTAGGGGGGGTTCACCCTTTCTTTCGAAGGAACACGGCACCGAACGTATATCGCAGGCTCGGGTCATCGGGCCAGGCCAGATAACGTTTTCCATTGTCCATGAAATGGGCGCCGCCCACCGGTTCGAACTCGTCACAGGACCAGAAATGGCGTGCGACGTCCTCCGGGGTCCGAATCAGGTTCTCCGGTCGGGTGTCGACACCCGAGCCCGCCAGGTATACCCCGGGCGCCCCGTAGTCGAAGGTGATGGACAGCACGCCCCCGGGTTTGAGGACCCTCCCGATCTCCTGGAGTGCCCGGCGTCGAAGTCCGGCATCGAGGTGCTCGAACACGCAGATGGAGTAGGCGTGATCGAACCATTCGTCTTCGAACCGGAGGTCGGTCATGTCCATGCAATACGATTGCATGTTCCATCCCATGGCTTTTGTTGTTTCGTCCCCGGCGGCCACCAGCCGTTCGTTCAGGTCGATGGAGTGGGTCTCGGCTCCCAGCGAGGCCAGATAGCTGCTGAACAGCGACGCCGTACCCCCGGCGTCCAGGACCCGGGAGGAGGTGCGGATCCGGGGCCCGCGGGTGGTTGCCCAGAAGGCCTCCCAGTAGAGGAACCATGGGTGTCGCCTATCGTCGGTGATCCCCGGCACCGGCTCGTAGGAGAGCCCCCCCCGGTTTACCTCCGCAGTGGCCCCAACCCGACGGTCCCGGCCCAGCACCCGTCTGCCCAGGGCCCGAAGACCTCCCGCAGACAGTTCGAAGCCACGATGCGGAAGGCCTCCATACCAGGACGTGACAGGAAGCCGGCGAGCTTCCATTTCCCGGGCCAGATTGTCGAGCCGCCGGACCAACGCCGCTCCCTCCGGTTGGAGCAGGTCGTCCCGGTCCATGGTCTTGTGGATATGTTCCTTCGACCCCCTCATGGCGAGCCCTCCTTGGAGACGGATGTTGTATCCCACCGGTGCCATGCGGCTAAAGTGGGCCTGGTTCGCTTCCCGTACCCAGAGTCTTCCGCTTGTAGAAGAGGTAGAGTCGGGGGAAGAACGCCAGGGCTGCGTTCTGCAGAATCTCGTACGCGGAACTGCCCGACCTCCACAAGCGCAGAAAGCACCGCCACCGCGTCCATGGAGACGGGTCCACGAGCCCGGCGCTGGCCTCGGCTTCGGCAAGGGAATCGCGGGCAACCTTCCGGAGTCCCTCCAGGTCGGGGGCACGGGGGAGCATGAGGCGCTCCGCCGTGTCGAAGTCCGCGAGGCGACTCCGGAACTGCCTTCGGGCCTTGTCGATACCCGTCAGCATCCATGTTCGATAGCCGGCCAGGGATTGGAAGCGCGCCCGGTCGGCCGTGAGGCTCCCGCCCCAGCGACGTACCTTCACCAGATCCTCGTCGATGAAGGACACGTCCCCCATTAGACTGGCCCGGAAGGGAAGGACCACGTCCTCGTGAATGCGAGGGTCCAGGGGGCCGAACACGTCCACGACCTCCCGCCGTAACGCCAGGGTCGCTCCTGCGGCAAAGGCATCCACCCTGGCGAACCAACGGGCCGGGGTCGACCCAGGGTCGGGATGGGGCACCCGCCCGGAACCCCGATGGCGGCCCTTCTCGTCAATCAGGCTGTACCCCGAATAGACCGCCTGGACCTCAGGATTCCGAAGAAATGCATCGGTAAGGGTTCGGACCCTGCCGGGCACCGACACGTCGTCACCATCGAACGAGACCAGGACATGGCCTGAAGTCATGGGGATGACCTCGTTCAGGTGAGCGCTCTTGCTCCCGGAGGTGGACCCTCGTCGACGAACCCTCACCCGGTGGGATCCGGAATAGTTTTCCACCTCTCTCCGGATGACCTCGAAGGTGCCGTCCGACGACGCGTCGTCGGAGACGAGGATCTCCATGGGTTCGCAGTCCTGGGAGAGAACGCTTTCGAGGGCTGCGGCCGCGAAGTCGACACAGTTGTAGGTGAGGAGGATCGCTGAAACTTCCAGGCGCGCAGCGGACATGCTGGGATACCCTAGTTCGGGGAGCCGGACTTGAGTGAACCGGCAAACCAACCCCGAAGGGCCGAGATTCCCTGCCGAGGCCCCTGACGGAAGAGCATTCGCATCATCAGGTAGGGGGCTCCAAGCAGGTAGAAGGCGACCCGCTGATGCAGCGGGGCATGGCGCCTCATGAGCGTGAGCCAGTTTCGGGCCTTGTGTCGGGCATAATTCTCGGTGTACCGCCCCCCTTCAAAGGTGGACGTGACCGCATGGTACGCCATGGCCTGGGGAATGTAGAGCGCCCGGTGCCCCGCCTGCTTCATCCTCAACGAAAAATCCAGATCTTCCGGGCCGAAGGGGTTGAACACTTCGTCGAACCCTCCCAGCTCGAAGAAGAGATCGGCACGCACCATGGTGGCACCGCCACAGGGGAGGCAGGGCTTGACCTGATCTCGCTGCCCGCGGTCGGGCTCGCGAAATCCCAAGGGCTCGGTCCGGGCGAGCCACCACGTCACGCGAAACCCGCCCCCGTCATTCAGGACGTCGGGCTCGGCGATGAAACGAAGCTTGGCCTGGGTCTGCCCCAGACCGGGATCTTCCCGGAATGGTGCCAGGAGGCCTTCGACGAATCCCGGGGTGACGACCATGTCGTTGTCCAGGAAGAGAAAGTGGGTCGATCCGAACTGCTGTCGAGCAAACCGGGCAGCGGCGTTGCGGCCACCGGCCACCCCCAGGTTACGCTGGGAGCGGTGGACCACCACCCACGGAAACCGCTCCCGAACCACTGCGGCTGTGCCGTCCGTGGAGCCATTGTCCCAGACCACCACGTCGACTTCCGGACCCCGCTCCTGGGCGAGGCTCTCCAGGGTTCTCGTGGTACTCTCCCACTGATCCAGCGTGAGGATCAGCACAGCCACCCGAGCTTCGTCAACCTCCCTCATTCGTCTCCCTGGATGGGCCGAACCACGCCCCGTGGGCTTCGGAATCCGCAGTAGACCCCTCCTGGAAGGCGGGTCACATAGGCCCGGCCATTGGCCGCCAGCTCGGTGTCGCCACGGACGACCCCCTGGGTCCACCGGCGAGCGGCGCGGATCATGTGCAAGGCGAAGCGCGCCCCGATGAACAGGTCGCCCCGTCGGAGATACTTGCCATAGAAGGCACCGTGGCTCCGGGCGTAGGACCGGACCTGAGCCTTCCGCTCCTCTCCCTGACGCCAGTCGATGTGAGCGACTCCGGAGGCGGGTTCATACACCAGGGGTACCCCGGCCCTCAGCGCCCGGTAGGCAAACTCCGCATCTTCGGCCGTTGCCGAAAGGGGATCCCCGTCCAGCCCGCCCAGCGCCACGATCAGGTCTCTGGACCCTCCCATGTTGCCTCCGGAGAGGGAGTCGAAGGTGAGCCGAGGGCGCCGCTGCACGAATCCCTCGCGGGCCGTCACCACCACAGGCACACGTCCATCTTCCCATGCCTCGATCCGACCGGTGACCAGAGCGTCCGGATGCCGGGATAGTGCACCAGCCATGGACTCGACCCACTCCGGTTCGACAATGCAGTCGTCATCCGTAACCAGGACGAACCGGGTGCGCACCTGACGAATGCCCTCATTCACCCCCACCGCCCGTCCTCTCCCTTCGCTGGGGCGATGCTCCACCGGGAAGCCAGTCTCTCTGAACTTCCGGACGATCCGGGCGACCTGGGGCGAACGCCCCTGATCCACCACCAGTACATGGGCCGGCCGGCGGGTTCCGTCAGCCAATCCTTGCAGGGCACGGGCCAGGATCGGGCGACCCAGTGTGGGAATCACCACCGAAATCTCGGACGACACGGAGCCTTTCATGATGAGCGGAAGTCGGATCCGGTCGACCCGCCCGGCACACCGATCCGGCTGGGACCCCCATCCCGGCTCAAGGAGGATGGCGACCCGAACGACGGCATGAGCACGGCGAGAAGGTCCATGTACGCCGCCCCCACCGCCTCCATCCCGAAGCGGGCCCGTGCCGTCCTGACTCCCCTGCGGCCCAACTCCACCGCCAGCTCCGGCTCGGACAGGAGACGATGAAGCGCTTCCTCCAGCGCCTGGCCATCACCCACCGGAACGGGAATGCCACCCCATTCATCGGACACCAGGTCGGCGAGCCCACCCGCCCGGGTTGCTACCACCGGCAGGCCGGCCGCCATAGCTTCCGCCACGGAGATACCGAAGGACTCCGATTCCGACGGGAAGACGAAGATGTCGGCAACCTTCAGGAAGCGCTCCACCTCCTGGACGGCTCCGGCGAAGTGAACCCTGGGGATGGGAGCTCGCCCCGGACCCCCTTCCACCCGTGCCCGTAGTTCGGCCTCGCAACTGTGGATGTCGGCGCCCCCTTCGCCCACCAGCACCAGATGGGCCCTAGGATGACGGCCGGCCAGGCGACTCCAGACATCCAGCAGGAGAGGGAGTCCCTTGTACGAAACCAGCCGCCCGGTGTAGAGGACGATACGGGCCGCCTCGGGGAGTTCCAGGAAGCGACGTTCGGCCACCTTCTCCCCGGTCCGTGGGGGTCGGAAGCGCTGCAGATCGATCCCGTTGGGAATCCGGTGGATCCGTTCCCGGGGCACGCCGCACTCGACCAGTTCATCTGCGACCGCGCTTGAGATGGCCACGAAGGCGTCAGCCCTCCTCAGGGTCCGGTTGCGGAGGCGGAGGGCGAGACGAACGGGCAGGAAGCGGGTCGAGAGCCCCAGTCGGCGCAGGCCCGGAGCGAAGAATGCCCCGGACATCTCCCCCATGCTGTCGGCTTTGAGGATCACCTGCCGCCGTCGCCGTCCTGGAGTGAGCATGGCCGGGATGCCCAGTATGCGGAAACCCTGCACGAAGACGATGGGATGGCTCGCGCGGTGACGACGAATGACACGGGGGACCGTCAGGACCAGTCCCCACTTCTTGAGGTGTCCCTGCCCCGAGGGGGCGAGCCGGTGGACGAGGGTGCCGTCCACGGCTCCCAGAGACGGCGCATGGGGCTCCCACCGACGGGTGGCGGCCACCACGGGGACGCCTCGCCGGGAGAGCTCCGCAGCCAGTGCGCGGGCCTGGGTCTCCCCTCCGCCGACCATGGGGTGGTAACTCTCGGTGAGCAGCAGGAGGCCAGCTCTCCCGCCCAGCGTCGGTCCGGGGTCCGACCGGACGGAGGATGCCAGCTCCCGACACCGCTTCGCCCCATAGCGGAGGAGGTCTACCGGTCCCGGATCCCGGTAGAGGGGTCCCGGGAGCCCTGCCACCTGCCGGGTGCGAGCCGTGCCGGAGGCCACCGCCAGGACGGCCTGGAGGTAGAGGTCCAGTCCCAGATCCTCGAGCTGCCGGAAGACCCTGCCACGGCTCCGACCACGGGCCAGAACCTCGCCGCTCTTCACCACAGGACCCGCGTCCAGCCCCTCGGTGATCTTCTGGATCGTGACTCCGGCCCGTTCCTCATCGTTCAGGAGGGCCCAGAAGGTCGTCTTCTTCCCCCGGTAGTCGGGGAGGCGTCCGTGGTGGATTCCCAACGTCCCGAATCGGGGGATCCGGAAAAGTTCGGGTCTCAGGATCGGCCCCCCGTAGCTCAGCGCCAGATCAGGGTCCGTGTCCCGGACCCACTCCAGTACCTCGGGTTGGTGCAGGTCGGGAGTGATCAACAGCCGCTGGGCCAGCGCCCGGCGCTCCCTTTGCCACCGGAGCTCCTGTACAGGGGAGGTGGCGGTCCGCAGGGCCGCTGTCAGGAGGCCTGCCGCCAGCACCGCCGGAGCCAGGATCCTCCGTCGGCGCACCAGGTCCGAAATCCGTTTTCCCGCCGACAGGCCCGCCGTCTCGCAGATCCCGCCCACCAACTCCACCTGCGGATGTCGATCCAGCAGCACACTGAAGCGGACCGGTCCCCGCTCCAGGGCGGGGCCGCAGATGAGAAGCACCCGGATGGGCCTCCCCAGCGGAGCCTTGGGAAACGGTTCCGGCCCGGACATGGACGGAATCACCCCCTGACCAGGGCCAGGACCCGGTCCTTGGCGTGCTTGAGGGCCGGCTCCAGGCGGTGCGTCATCCGAATGCGAAGCTTCCCCCTGGGAAACACCGCAGCTCCCGCCGGAGCCCTGGAGGTGTCCAGGAAGATCTCGGGCTCCCATGAGACCCGGTCCAGGAACGCCGGGGTCAGGTTGGGACGACGCTGCCAGTCAAAGTGGCAACTGCTCTGGCTCCGATGGAGCTCCAGCGCCCGCCGCTTTGCCAAACGGGCCTCTTCCGTGGGGACCAGTGAGCGGAGCAGGGTGGACCGGACCCACGACCGGATGTCACCCCCGGGGAGGAGCTTCCACTGGCTGTACACGAAGTATTCGTGGATCTCCGAATGGAGGCCTCCGTTCTCCACCAGATCGAGGACGGCTCGATGCACCGCAACGTGATCCGGATGCCGGTCCATACGGAAGGGGATCATGACCCGGCAGGGCTCCAGGTTCGTCAGCGCATCCCCCAGCGCGCGCTGGAGTCGGTCCCCCTGCTTCCTGAGTTCACCATCGGGAAGCTCCAGAAAATGGGCATTGGCTGACGGCACCCCGACGACGTCGAGGCCCGCGAGTGCTTCGCGCCGCCGCGTGCGCGCCAAAGCCTCCCGGTCGACGGAGTGCCATGGAGCGGGAGGCTCCGGGGATCGGGATCCATCCGTCACGTACACCACCGATGCCCGCGCCCCGTCGGCGAGGGAGGCCAGAAGGGCCCCACACCCGATGAGTTCATCGTCCATGTGAGGTGCCACCACCACGAGGTGGCCGGGCAGGTCACGGTCGGGGTGCACGGACCCCACGGGGACGGTCATCTCAGCATCACGCCTGGCTCACGCTGGCGCGGCAGCGACCCGCTCCAGCACCTCCAACGTCTCGGTGGCACACCGTTCCCAACTGTAGCGCTTCGAGCGGTCAAGCCCAGCAGCGCCGGTCCGAGCATGGAGCTCGTCGTCTGTGAGAAGCTGCGCGACGGCTTCGGCGATCTCGTCCGGATCAGTCGGGTCCACCAGGAGGGCGCCCTCGCCGGCGATCTCTTCCAGCCCGTTCGCCTTCGAGGTCACGATGGGAACCCCGCACGCCATGGCCTCGGCAACGGGGATTGGAAACGCCTCCAGGTTCGACGGATAGAGGTAGAGATCGGCGAGGGAATAGACCGCCGGAAGGTCGGCCTGGTCCATCCACCCTGGGAAGTGGATGTCCGCTCCCCAGCCCCCATCCGGCAGGTCGTACTCCTCACGGAAGACCTCACATCCCCTCCCCCCCACCACGAGGGCATGCGGAACCCTACCGTGCACCCGCCGATAGGCCTCGAAGACTCCACGCGCATTCTTCCGTTCACCCCCTCCCACCTTCGAGAGGGTGAGGATGAACCGCTCCGGAAGGTTGTAGCGGGCCCGGACGGCGTCCAGCACCTCGGGGTCATCCTCCCTGGCAAAGTGCTTTCCCGGAGCCAGGAAGGTCGTCGTCACCTTTCCCGGGGGAAGGTTCAGGATCCGATTGAAGTTGTCGGTGGTGATCTGTGAAACCGACAGGACGGCTGCGGCCTTCCGGAAGTACCGGGGCATGACCATCCGGATATAGGCCACGTCCACCTTCCCGTAGAATCGAGCGTGCTCGGGAATGAACCAGTCGGCACCATGGACGGTCATGACGGTGGGACAGGGCGAAAGGAGGGGAACGGTGAATTTCGGGTGGAAGAGGACGTCGATGTTGTGGCGCCGGCACGCCAGGGGCACGCTGACCTGATCCCAGAGGGGCTTGGAGCGCCCGGGAAGCAGGTGCTCCTCCACCCTGGGGTGGTGGGCGTAGCGCCCCAGGTTCTCATCGCTCCGGTAGAAGAGCACGTATTCGTTCTCATGGTCAATCCGCAGCAGCTCCTCGGTGATGTACCGGGTGTAGACCGCGACGCCCCCCTTCTCTTCCAGGGCCCGAAGCATGATTCCGATGCGCATGGTCACGTCCTTCCGGTTTCAGGGTTTCACCGCTGTCACGGAAAGCTTGTAGGCGAAGCGAAGGGCGATCTTCTCGGGGATCAGGTTGTAGAAGGGGCGGAAACCCCAGCGGTACAGGGCCGCCTTCACCCCGGTCTTGGCCACCGGAAGGGCCCGGTGGTGCTCCCGTGCCACCTCCTCGACCCGGAAGTTCCGGAACATGGCCAGGATCTCTTCATCGGTGTAGAACTCGTTCACCGGTGGGTCACGGTCCGAGTGTTCGATGTTCTCCCTCCCGAGCCGCGATACGGTGTACATCCAGGACGGCTTGCGGTAGAAGTGCGAGATGATGGCCCGCCCTCCCGGTTTCAGGACCCGATGCACCTCCTGGATCGCTCTGTCCGTATCGCCGGTCGCGTGGAGTACCCCGTTGGCCCAGACGGCATCGAAGCTGGCATCGGCAAAGGGCAGATCCAGGGCGTTGGCTTCCCGGACCTCCTCGGCCACGAAGCCCTCCACCTCGAAGTGGCGGCGGGTGGTAGCCACGGCCGCGGGGGTCAGATCCGTGGCGGTCACCCGCACCCCCCTCTTCAGGAACTCCAGGCTGTCAAAGCCCATGCCGCATCCCACCTCCAGGAGGTGGCCACCCTGGAGCCGTCGGGCCTCGCTGTCGATCCGCTCCATGATCCATGGGAACTTGTACGGGTTCATCCAGGGCCGGATGTGAGCAAAGTACTCCGGCGAGCCCCGCTCCAGGGAGCCGTCCTTCACGTACTGGACTCCCAGCGTCCGGGCGTCCCAGTAGTCACGGATCTCATCGACCATCTCGCGGGCCCCGGGATCGAGGCCCCTATCGACGGATCGCTCCTCTTCAGACATGATCGCTCTCCCCTGTCCGGTCGCTTGAACCGGCTTGTTCGGGTTGGTTACCCTCGCCTCGTGTTCCAATCCTTCTCGCGGGGATCCCGGCCGCGATGCAAAAGGGGGGAATGTCGTCGGTAACCACCGCCCCCGCTCCGATGACCGCCCCCCGGCCAACAGTCACCCCGTCCACAACGGTGACGCCCGCTCCGAGCCAACAGTCCGCGCCGATGCGCACGCCCTTCCGGGGAAGGGGTTGCTGAGCCAGGGGTCGGTCGCGGCCACCGTGGGGATCGTAGCGCCCCCCGCCGACGTAGCACTTGGCCGCGAGCAGGGTGTCTGCCCCGATCTCCAGACCAGTGGAGGCGTAGAGTGTGCAACCTTCCCCCAGGTTCACCCGGGGACCCAGCCGCAGAGGTCCGTCCTTGCCGCTCACGATGCAACCCCGGCTCACGAAGACGTCGTCGCCGATCTCGAATTCCCCCTCGACACACCCCTTCGCGTCGAAGTAGGCCAGATCGTCCACCACGACGCCCTTCCCGATACGCATCTTCCCCGGGTGGCGAAGCACGACGCCGTGGCCCCAGACCGTGCCACGGCCACTGACGGACAGGAGTCCGGGCACCAGGAGCTTTCGGAGCAACACCCCCAGCGCCCCCGGGCAATAGGCCGCCCACGCCGCGATTTCGTAGTGCACCAGGCGGAGCCAGGAGCGGCTCCCCACCACCAGGTCCTGATAGGCCCGCAGGGGTGAACGTCCGGCTCCCACTCGAAGTACGGACCCCGGTTCGGCGGGCTCTCCCCTGGTCGACGAGATCCCGTCGTCGGGAGTGCGTAACGGGGTCGATCCACCCAGCCCCCTCACCGGACCGTCCGCACCATTGTCGAGGACATCTGCTCGTCCGGCCATTCCCCGCTTCCTCCCAGCTTGAGATACAGGCGCACCCACACGTCCAGATTGATGAGCATCCACAGCCGCACGTGGTGGTCGGCCCGCCCCCGCGCGTGCTCACCGGCGAGACGGCTCGCTGCGCCCGAGGCGATCCATCCTTCCCGTACCAGTGGACCCGCCTCCAGTGTGTCCCGGACCCGGTCCAGCGATGACCCTCGCAACCAGTATGCCACGGGCAGCATGAAGCCCTGCTTGGGTCGCTTGGAGATGTCGGTGGGGAGTCGTGCGTCGAAGGCCCGCCGAAGCGCCACCTTCGTGAGGTTCCGTCGGACCTTTAGCCGGCTGGGCATCCGGGCGCAGAAGGCCGCCAGGTCCACGTCCAGCAACGGGCTGCGCAACTCCAGTCCGTGGGCCATGCTGAGGCGGTCCGCCAGAAGGAGGGAGTGCTCGGGAAGGCGGGTGGCCACGTCGGCGGCGAGCATCCGGTGGAGATCGTCCCGAGCCGGAGCTTCGTCGAAGGCCCGTTCGATGAGGGTCTCGGCCGCCCCGGTGGCAGCTCCGGCCAGACGTGGACCGTAGCACCACTGCTTCTCGTCGGGTCCAAAACGGAATACGCTGGTCATTCGGGCGTAGAGGGCGCCGCCCCGGCGCCCGTTCAGGTCGTTCAGCCAACGCGCCTTCTGTCCGAAGCTCTTGTATCTCCCGGCCCCCGGCAGCGCCTTCGCCATCGGACCGGCCAGCCTTCGGCGAATCCCTGCAGGCACCCGGGCATAGAGCTCCGCCCAGGGGAAGGCGGCATACCGGTCGAAGCCTCCAAAGAGCTCGTCACCGCCGTCCCCGCCCAGGACCACCTTGACCTGCGTGGCGGCCAGGCGAGCCGCTTCCCAGGTGCAGGCGGCAATGGGATCCGAGGGTTCGTCCAGGCATCGGACCAGGTCCGGAATGCCCCCGAGCACTTCGTCACCGACCCGTCTTTCGTGGTGGATGGTCCCCAGGTGCTCCGCCACCATCCGGGCAAAGGGCCGCTCATCCAGCGACGCAACCTCGGTTCCCACACAGAACGTCGGGAACGGCTCATCCATGGCCCGAGCCATGGCTGCCACTACGGCGCTGGAGTCGAGCCCCCCCGACAGGAGAGCGCCCATGGGGACGTCGCTCACCAGATGCCGTCGCACCGCCAGGTCGACCCGCCTCTCCAGCTCGGCAATCCACTCCTCGTCCGGTCGGTCCTCCTCATGACGAAAATCGAGTTCCCACCAAGGGGCAACCTGAAGTGCTCCGTTTTCCCACAGGAGGTGGTGTCCGGCAGGCAGCTTCCGCACGCCCCGAAGCATGGTGAGGGGCGGGGGCACGAAGCGCTGGGTCAGGTAGTGATCTACCGCCTCCAGCTCTGGCTCCGCGGAGATGGCCGGATGGGCCAGGAGCGCCTTGATCTCCGAGGCAAAGATGAAGCGTCCCCCAACCACGGCGTAGTGGAAGGGCTTCTGTCCGAACGGGTCCCGGGCCGCGAAAAGCCGTTCCCGCCTCCGGTCCCAGATGGCGCAGGCGAACATGCCCCGGAGCATGGTCAGGCACTGGGCTCCCCTCTCGGCGAAAAGACGCAGGACGACCTCGGTGTCCGTGCGGGTCCTGAATCGGTGCCCGGCCGCCTCCAGTTCGCGGCGGAGTTCCACATGGTTGTAGATCTCCCCATTGAAGGTGATGACGAAGCGTCCGTCATCCGTTGTCATAGGCTGGCCCGGAGCGCCGGGGTCCATTATGGCCAACCGGCGATTGCCCAGTATGGCTGCTCCGGCCTGCTCGACCCCCCCGTCGTCGGGTCCTCGATGGGCGAGGGTGGCCGTCATGGTCCGCACGGCCTCGAGTTCCCGGGCGGGATCTCCGCCGACGACGCCGGTGATCCCGCACATCAGCCCGCCCCCCCCTGCGCCTGGAGGGTGGCGCGAAGGCCCTCCTCCAGCTCCGTTCGGGGATGGAAGTCCAACGCCTCCGCCGCCGCCCGTCCGGAGAAGGCATTGTCGTTCTCGAAGAAGGCGAGGGATCGTCGAGATACGGGAGGTGTCCGACCCAGGACGGAAAAGGCCGTCTCCAGGGTGTGGAGACCTGCGCTCACCAGGAAGCGGGGGAGGCGAAGGCTCGGCTCCCCGACCTTCTGGACCCGGGCGCAGGTGGCCACCAGCTCACGGACGGTGACGGGGCGGGGCCCCACCACCAAGTACGCCCGGCCCACAGCGGAGGCCGGGGCGTCGGCAGCGAGCAGGAAGGCGTCCAGCATGTCGGAGATGTGCAGCGGGTGCCGGAGGTTCGAACCGTCCCCGACGTAGGCGAATCGGCGGCGGCGCACGGATCGGAGAAGCTTCTCGGTCCGTCGACAGCCAGGGCCGTACACCCAGCCAGGGCGCAGGATGATGACCTCAAGGCCCTGGCCGGCGGCTCCTTCCAGCACGGCCTCCTCTCCCATGAGCTTGGTCCGCTCATAGAGATTGGAGGGGTGCTTCGGGGCCTCCTCGTCCACCGGTTTCTTCCCCACATCACCGTAGATCCCCACACTGCTGGTGTGGACCAGCCGTCGCACACCCATCCGGGCCGAGGCCTGTGCCACGAAACCCGCCCCCTCCACGTTCACTGAATGGTACCAGTCGGAGGGAGCACCGTGTTCGAGGTGGGCGCTGGCCAGGTGGAAGAAGACCTCGACACCGTCCAGGACCGCCTCCATCGCCTCTCGATCCCGGATGTCCACACGGTGATGGACGACACCGTCATCCGCCGGCTGATCCGGACCCGCAAGGTCCAACGCTCGCACACTCCACCCCGCTCTACCTAGCCTTCGGACAAGGTGTCGCCCGATGAACCCCTGCGAGCCGCTGACCGCGGCAACGCGAGTCCCGCCTGGACGATGCGACCCCGCGACACCCGTTGCCGGATTTCCCCGCTCGGTGGGTGTCGCCGGGCCCCTCATGTAGGCTTACGGGCCAGGACGGCGACGGCGTAGCCTCCGGACCCCGGAATCAGCCCGTCCAGACGGGAGACAGCACGAAGCAGAGGGTAGACCGCTCGATAGATCCGGTAGGGGCCGCTCAGTCGCTTCAGCTCTCCGCTGGAGGACGGTGCGATCTCACCCTCCCTGGGCGCCGCGCCATCCGGGGACCGCCCCAGCACCTTGACGTAGGCCAGGTTGATGGCAAGCTCGATCCCCTCGGTGAAGAACCGCGAATAGGCGCCCTGGTCCTCGGGAACCAGCCCCACTGCCGTAAGCATCCCCTCCAGCTCCTTCGCCGTGTAGCCCTGCACCCTGTGGCCGTAGACCTCCGGGGACATCGCCAGAAGGCGTTTCACCCGGGCCAGTGGCATGCGTGGATCTCCGTTCGGTGTGGTCACCAGGGCGCGCCCTCCGGCTGCCAGGATCCGGGCCAACTCCCGGTTCAACGGGTCGGTTTCGTCCAAGTGCTCGTGCACGTCGATTGTCATCACCAGGTCGAAGGCCCCGTCGTCGAAGGGGAGCAGGTGAGGCGCGGCGTCGACCACCGGCTCGCCAAGCAGCTCCTCCATGGCCGGAATGCGGGCCGCTTCCATCTCGGCCCAGCTCCAGTCACCCCCCCGGTCCCTTAGGTGCCAGTTTATGGCCCCCGGATTGTCTCCGCACGTTATCAGGAGGCAGCGTTGACCCCCCAGCTCTCCGGCCAGCTTGGCCAGAAGCTCCACCTTGAGTCGCTTCTTCAGGGAGTGGTCGAAGAGTTCCAGGGCCCAGGGGCGGGGCTGCCCCCCACCATCCGGCGCCAAGGAACCGCCGGCTCCGGCAACGTTCACGGGAGAGGACGGCTGACTGGTCATGGAAAGGCCATGGAAGCGGGGTAGGTGGACCGAACCGAAAGGATAGTATGGCCGAGAAATGAGGGAATGGGAGAGACGGGTGTCCTGGATGACTGTTTCCTTCCTTGCGCTCGACGGGGAGCAAGACTTGTGCCCTGCGGCCGACGCACCGTGTGGCTATGATTACAGGGGCATGAAGGTTGCTATTTCCAGCCCCTGAAGACTTCGCGCAGACCGGGTCCCACCCTCCGCATCCCCGCACCGAACCTCGACACAGACGAGCTACATGGAGACACCGGACGAGTCGAATCTCTCGGCGGGAACCACCGAATACCCCGGAGGTCCCCTTCGCCGGCTCATGCGGACCCTCCTCCCACGCAGGGTGCGTCGCGGCTTGGCACAGGTCGCTACCCGGACCCTTCAGAACCCTCCCATCGGGGCCGTGCGCTTCGGCTCCCTCCGCCGCCTGGATCCCATCAGCTCCGACTGGGGCTTCGATCGGGGGGTTCCCATCGATCGTCACTACATCGAAGGATTCCTGGAGGCGGAGCGTGGACGAATCCGGGGCCGAGTGCTGGAGATCGATACCAACGACTACACCCGCCGCTTCGGGGGTGACCAGGTGCATCGCAGCGATGTCCTCCACCTGTCGGATCGTCTGCCGGGGGTAACGCTCCTCGGAGATCTGGCCACGGGCGAGGGAATACCGGAAGTCGCCTTCGACTGCCTGATTGTGACCCAGACGCTCCATTTTGTGTTCGATATTCAGGGGGCGGTGCGCACCCTGCACCGCATCCTGCGTCCGGGAGGAAGCGCGCTGGTGACATTTCCTGGCCTCAGCCGACTTACCGGCGCCGCGGACGGCTCCTGGGGATCCCACTGGGCGCTTACCCGGCACTCGGCCGCGCGCCTATTCGGTGACGCCTTCCCGGGGGGAGAGGTCCATGTGCAGTCGGTGGGGAACGTGCTGACTGCCACCGCCTTCCTCCAGGGGTTGGCCGCGGAGGAGCTGACCGAGAGGGAACTGGCCCATCACGATCCGGACTACGAACTCCTGGTGATGGTGAGGGCGACCCGGAAGGGCCACTCCAGCGGCACCGCCGATGCAGAAGGGTCCGGCGCACCGTGAGGATCCCGGGGGGCAAGACGCTGCAGCGCCACGGATGGTACTGGCGGGGCCGGCTCCTGGGAGGGGGAGTGATCCTGGGCTACCACCGGGTTGCCGAGGACCGGGACGACCCCCACGTCCTCTGCGTGCACCCGTCACACTTCCGGGACCACCTGCAGGTGATCTCGCGCCACTTCCAGGTGGTGCGCCCGGCTGACCTCCTGGGTAGATCGGACGCTGCCCCCGAACCCCCCTCCAATGGCCTCGAGCTCGGCAAGGCTCGGCGTGCCCTGGCCCTCACTTTCGACGACGGATATGCCGATGTCATGGGAGCGGCCCTTCCCCTTGTCGAGGACGTTGCCATGCCGTTGACGGTCTTCGTGGTGGCCGGCGCTGTGGGAACCGACCGTTTCCGCTGGGACCGGGACCGGGACGGCTTTGACGGTAGGCCCCTTACCACCGCGGAGCTTCGTGAGCTCGCCGACCATCCCCTGGTGGAGATCGGCGCCCACACACTGAGTCATCCCGACCTGACCACCCTTGCGCCGCGTGAGGTTCGCCGCGAGGTGGTGGAAGGGCGGGATCGATTGGAGGCCCTGCTCAACCGGCCTGTGACGAGCTTCTCCTACCCCCACGGCGGGGTGAACGAACGGGTGCAGCGAGCGGTGCGGGAATCTGGCTGCCGGCTGGCATGCGCTTCCAGACCGGGCCTCATCACCGAATCCAGTGACCCCCTCCGGCTCCCGCGGCTCTGGCCCCCTGACGTCCCGGGTCCGGCCTTTGAACGTTGGCTCGCCTCCTGGACGGGAATCCGCCCGGGGGGTGCGAGGGGAGGTGGAGCCAGCTCAATGGCGACTGCCACTCCGACCGAGAGGGCCGGACCGTGAGCGATTCACCCCGGGTTTCCGTCATCATCCCCTTCCTGGATCCGGATCCCCGATTCCTGGCTGAGGCGGTGGAAAGCGTGCTGGCGCAGAGCTTCCCCGCCTGGGAGCTCCTGCTGGTGAACGACGGGTCCGGCCCGGAGGCTACCCGGGAAGCCGAGAAGTGGGCGGCCCGGGACCCGGACCGCATCCAGGTCTTCGGGCATCCCGGTGGCGGGAACCGGGGTGTGCCCGCGACACGGAATCGGGGGCTGGAACGCGCGAAGGGAGAGATCGTGGCCTTTCTGGACGCGGATGACGTGTGGCTCCCCCAGCGCCTCGAGACCCACCTGGAACTGCTGGACGGACATCCAGGAGCCGCCATGGCCTTCGGCGCAAGCCTCTACTGGAGGAGCTGGGACGGAAGTGACACCCCCGATTTCACACCGGCCCTGGGAGTGCCCACGCGCACCCTCCTGTCCCCCCGGGCACTGCTTGTTCATCTGATCTCCGGGGCTGTCGCTGTTCCCTGCCCTACGTCAATCACCTGTCGTACCGGAGCGGTCCGACGCGTGAATGGCTTCGTAGAGTCGTTCCCGTGGCCCACCGAGGACCAGGCGTTCTACGCGAGAATGCTCCTGGCCGAGCCCGCTGTGGCCACCGAAGAAGTGTTGGATCGGTACAGACAACACAGCAGGGCGATGACCAGCAATCCCGAACCGGCGGACGAAGCCCGGTGGAGGGAGGGGTTCCTGCTCTGGGTGCGGACCTATGCCCGGGACTTGGGAGTTCGGGATCCGCGGCTGGAACGAACCATCCGCACCGAACTCTGGGCCCTTAGGCACCCCCGGGGAGCCCGCCTGCTCCGGGGGCTCCGAAGCGTTCGGCGACGACTTGGAGCCGGGAGGACGGTGCCCATCCATCTGAGTGAAGAGGGCCTTTCGTGATCCGTCGCCCCGCCGATCTCGAAGTTCGTTCATTCGACGTCATCATCGTGGGAGGCGGGGTACTGGGCGCCTTCACGGCCTGGGATTCAGCGCTCCGGGGCCTCGCTGTCGCCCTGGTGGAAGGAGAGGACTTCGGGGGAGCCACAACCTCCAACTCGCTGCGCATCGTGCACGGGGGACTTCGCTACCTTCCGCGACTGGACCTGCCCCGAATGCGCGCATCGCTGGGCGAGAGGGCAGCGTGGCTCCGCATTGCGCCCCACCTGGTGGAGCCCCTGCCGGTCCTCGTCCCCTTCGCCCGCCGCGGACTGGCGAGAGATCTATTCCGCAAGGGCTCCGTGGCTGTGGCCAACGCCCTCTCCTGGGACCGGAATCGGGACGTACCGGGGATGCTGGCCCTGCCGCCGGCCCGCCTCCTGGATCCCCGGGAGTGTGTGGCCCGGATCCCCCAACTGGAGGGGCAGCCGCCGGCCGGAGGCATTCTATTCCACGACACCACCGTCCGCTCGCCGGAGCGCATGGTCCTGGAGGTGGTGAAGGCAGCGGTCCAGGCCGGTGCAGTAGCGGCGAACCATGTGAGCTGCCGGGGTCCCCTCACCGAAAATGGGCGCCGAGTCGGTATCGTGGCCCGGGACCAGCTTTCAGGTGACAGGCTGGAGGTGCGGGGACGGGTCATCGCGAACTGTGCCGGCCCTGCCGCTCACGATCTGTCCCAACGGCTCACGGGCCGGCCGGTGGCACGCGGATCCATCCCATCGCTGGCGCTGAACCTGGTTCTCCCCGGCGACGGGACTACCACGGCCCTGGCCCTGGACGCCGGAGGCCGGCGACTTCTCCGGGTTCCCTGGCAGGACCGGGTGCTGGTGGGGACACTCCACCTGAGCGGTACCCCAAGCTCCCTTCCGTCGTCACCGGACCATTCGGCGGTGGCGGAGCTCCTGAGCCATTTCAACGCCGCCTGGCCGGGACCGCCGGTGAGTCCGGCCCACGTGCTGGCGGTCCACGCCGGCCTCCTACCGGCCCGACCCACCGGAGCCCGGGACCGAGGTGGGCCGGTACGACTCACCCGACGTTCCCGGATCCGCGTCCTGGAGGGCGGGGAGGGGACACCCGTCATCGAAGCCGAGACCCTCAACCTGACCCTTGCCCGGCTGGTGGCCGAGTCCTTGACGGACCGCATCTTCTCGGTGCTGGACCGCAGCCCACCCCCCTCGCTCACAAAGGAAACCGTCCTCCCCGGGGCACCCGCCGCCCAGCTCTCAACGCTGGAGGCCACAGCCCGTCGGGACTGGGGCGAGGCGCTTCCGGAGGGAATCCCCACCCGCCTCGCACGGACGTACGGTGCCGCCTACCCCGAGGTGATGGCCCATCTGGAAGGGGATCCGGAGGCCGCCCGGAGGATCGCTCCCGAGGTACCGGCAATCGGGGCCCAGCTTCGGCACGGGGCCGCAAGCGAGATGGCCTGCACCGTCCAGGACCTTCTGCATCGTCGGATGGGGCTGGGGTATTCGGGTCCGCTTCCCGAGGAGGCTCATGCGGCAGCCGCGCGGGAGTTAGCCCGGATGAGCCGGTCGTCCGTGGGACCGGACGAGACGACGTCAGGACCGGACGAAGGTGCCGGAGGCTCCCTGGTCACCTGGCTCGTGGACGCTCACGTCCACGTTCACCCCTTCTTCAACTGGGGAGATGTGCTCACCGCCGTCACCGGCAACCTGGCCCGGGCCGAGTCGAACTCCGCCCGGCCCTTGGCGGCCGCCTGCCTCCTCCTGGCGGAGGTGACCGGGAGCACGGCGGTGGAGCGCCTCCGGGACGAATCGGCAGCCCGGGAGCTCCTTCCCCCCGGTTGGAGAATCGAGCGGACAGGTGAAGAGGCATCAGTCCGGATCACACCCGAGGGGAAGGGCCTTCCGATCCTGCTTGTGGACGGCAGACAAGTGGTGACTGCTGAAGGGGTCGAGGTCCTGGCGCTCTGTAGCCGGCAAACGCACGCCGAGCTTGATGGCCGTCCGCTCTCCGAAACCATCCAGGACATCCGCTCCGCCGGTGGGATTCCCGTTCTCCCATGGGGATTCGGGAAGTGGTGGGGCCGACGCGGGCGCCTGGTGCGGGAGATGGTGGAACGCCTCGGAGTCCCGAGCACCNTGCGCCCCCCCCTGGANGACCCGCCCGTCTTCCTGGGCGACAACGGCAACCGGCCCACCTGGACCCGGCGTCCCGTCATCCTGCGAAAGGGGGAGGAGTCCGGGCTCCCGGTCCTCGCCGGCAGCGACCCCCTCCCCTTCCCCCGGCACGCGGACAGGGTGGCCTCGTCGGGCTTCTTCCTCACCGGTCCCCTGGACCCCGAGTCCCCGCTGGCCTCTGTCGGGTGGACACTCAGGACACTCCGGGCAAGCCCACCTGCCTTCGGATCGGGCACCCCGTGGCACCGGGCCCTCCGGGATCAGGTGGGCATGCAGGTCAGGCGCAGGCGGTCGACGGGCAGCGGCTACCACCAGGAAGCCCCGGCCGCGCACGTGACCCCGGCGAACCCGGTCCGGGACGAATCAGGAGCGGAAGGATGAGACCGCTCCGAATCCTCATGGTGGCGCCCCAGCCCTTTCTCCGGCCCCGGGGCACACCCTTCAGCGTTCTTCACCGGATCCGTTCCCTGGTGGGTCACGGGGGACACCAGGTTGATCTGGTCACCTATCCCTTCGGCGAGGATGTGGAGTTGGACGGCCTCCGGATCGTGAGGGCTCGCCGTCCTCCCGGGGTTCACGACGTGCGCATCGGCCCCTCGCCAGCCAAACTGGCGCTGGACGTACCGCTCCTCGTCCGGGCCTGGCGGATGGCTCGCACCGGGGGCTACGATCTGGTACACACCCATGAGGAGGCCGGAGCGTGGGGAGCGGCCATGCGCCGACGGCTCGGGCTTCCCCACCTCTACGATATGCACTCAAGCCTCCCGCAGCAGTTCCGCAACTTCGGCCGCTACGATCTGGCGCCGGTGGTACGCACCTTTGAACGGCTCGAGCGCTACACCCTGGAAGGCGCGGACGGAGTGATTGCCATCTGCCCCGCTCTGGGAGACCGGGCCCGGGAGGTAGGCTACTCGGGACCGCTGGAGATCATCGAAAACACGCTGGAGCTCCCCTCTCCCCCACTCCGGGAAGGCGATATCCGGGACCGCCGTCAGGAGTTGGGGCTGGGCTCCGGGCCCGTGGTGGCTTACACCGGCTCGCTGGAACACTACCAGGGACTGGACCTCCTCCTCGCGGCGGCGGAGCTCGCCTGCAGCAGGCATCCCGGGCTCCGGATCCTCGTGGTGGGCGGCACCGCCGAGCAGAGCGCACGGCTCGCCGGCCAGGCCAGGACGCGTGGACTCGAGGAGGCACTGGTCGCCATTCCCGCGGTTCCCCCCCGGGGCGTTCCCCTTCACCAGCAGCTCGCCGATATCCTGATCACGACCCGGAGTCGGGGGACCAACACCCCACTCAAAATCTACCAGTACCTAAGGGCCGGCCGGCCCATCGTGGCCACCCGGATCCCGTCGCACACCCAGGTCCTGGATGACTCCTCGGCCCAACTGGTCGATCCTACCCCGGAAGCCATTGCGGAGGGGATCGAGGCCGTCCTCGCCGACCCCGAGCGGGCCCGGATGCTGGCGGAGACCGCCGAAGAGGTCGCCCGGGAGCAGTACGGTGACCTCCGATACCACACACGGGTTCAGCGCGTCGTCGCAGCGGTGGCCGGCACGCGACTTCGGCAGGAGGTGGGCTGAAATGTGCGGGATCGCAGGTTTCTGGCACCTCCGTTCGGGCCGCCCTGCGAAGCTGAACACCCTTCGGCGGATGATCTCGACGCTCATCCACCGGGGGCCCGACGAAGAGGGATTCCATCTCGATGGACCGGTAGGGCTGGGCATACGGCGCCTCCGGGTCATCGATCCCGCCGGCGGTTCCCAGCCCATGACCAACGAGGACGGGTCAGTCCATGTGGTCTTCAACGGGGAGATCTACAACCATGGGGAGCTACGCAGGGAGCTGCAGGATCGGGGACACCGCTTCCGCACCGACTCCGACACCGAGGTTTTGGTCCACGGCTGGGAAGAGTGGGCCGAGGACCTTCCCCAGCGACTGAACGGGATGTTTGCCCTGGCCCTCTATGACCGCCGCCGAGGCCGGATGTTCCTGGCCCGGGACCGTCTGGGAATCAAGCCCCTTTACCTCTTCGAGGGGCGGGAGGGGATCGTCTTCGGCTCTGAGTTGAAGGCCGTCATGGCGTCGGGGCTGGTCCCCCTGAAGTGGAACCTGGAGGCCGTGGACGACTTCCTGACCTACGAGTACGTGCCTACTCCCTCCACCGTGGTGCAGGGGGTGGAGAAGCTCCGGGCCGGCTCCCGGGTCGCACTGGACCGGGACCGTCCAGGGACCCGCGAGGAGTCCCACTTCTGGCGGCTGGAGGCCGGGATGGGGGATCCGGCTGAGGTGAGGGCCGCCCTGGCCTCACCCCGGGCCGGTGCGGAGGCGCTCCGGAGCCGACTGGATGATGCCGTGCGGCTCCGGATGGAGGCGGACGTCCCCCTGGGGGCATTCCTCTCGGGGGGAATCGACTCCAGCTCCATCGTGGCCCTCATGCAGGGGCACCTTGGGGGGCACCTCCGCCAACCAGGCCCGCCGGGCGCCTCCCATGAGGGGAGCCCACTTCGGACCTTCGCCCTGGGATTCGCTGAACCCTCGTGGGATGAACGGCCGTGGGCTAGGCTGGTGGCCGACCACGTCGGCACCTGGCACCGGGAAGGAGAGGTGGGACCGGAGATCTCGGAGCTCGCCGGCGACCTGGCGGGTCTCTTCGACGAACCCTTCGCCGACGTCTCCGCGTTCCCAACCTTTCTCCTCTCGAAGCTGGCACGGACCGAGGTGACGGTGGCCCTCTCCGGAGACGGGGGCGATGAGCTCTTCGCCGGCTACGACTGCTACCGCGCGCACCAGTGGCAGCGCCGACTGCGCTGGCTGGGTGGACGCTGGGGATGGCAGTTTGCGGACCGGTTGCTGACCCGGATACCACCGTCGCCCCGCAAGAAGGGACCGGTGAACCTGGCCAAGCGCTTTGCGGAGGGAGCCGCTCGACCGTCGGACCTGGAGCATGCTCGCTGGTGGGTATTCTGGGACCTGTCCCAGCGGCGAGCCCTCATCGCGGGTGAGCTGGCCGAAGCCCTCCGAGGTCGGGACTGCTTCGCCCATTATCGCGGCCTCCTGGACCAGGCCCGAGACCGGGGGTTCGCCGGCCTGGCGGCCCGGCTCCACAGCGACCTGTCCGGTTACCTACCTGACGACATCCTCACCAAGGTGGACCGGATGTCCATGGCGGTTTCCCTCGAGGCCCGGGTCCCCTTTCTGGACCACCGGTTTGTGGAGTTCGCCATGGCCCTCCCCGACGCCTGGAAGCTGGGTGCCCGTCAGCCCAAGTGGATCCTGAGGGAAGCCATGCGAGGTTTGCTCCCCCCCGAGACGATCCGAAAGGGGAAGGAAGGCTTCAGCATTCCCATGAAGAACTGGCTGCGGGGTCCCCTGCGCCCGCTCATGGACGACCTCCTCGAAGGGGTGCTCCAGCGAGGCTGGTTTGATGGGCGCGAGGTGGCGGTACTGCGGCGGCAACACCTCAATGGGCTCCACAACCACGCTCATCGGCTCTGGTGCCTCATGAGCCTGGAGCTCTCGCTTCGGCATCTGGAGCGGGGTGCCGCGTCCGGCTGGTCCACTTTCTGCACCCGAGATGCGGACACGTCCGAGTCCCTCTCCCCGGACCCAACGCCATGATCTGGCCCAACCTGCTCTCCGTGGTCGTTCCCATGTACAACGAGGTGGGAAACGTGCGCCCCGTGGTTGAGGCGGTTCGGTTGGCGCTGGAACCGGAAGGCCCCTGGGAGCTGATCGTGGTGGACGATGGGAGCACCGACGGGACCCGGGAGGAGCTGGAACGGGCCGCCGGCGACGATGACCGAATCCGCGCCATCATCCTCCCCCGGAACCGGGGGCAGACGGCGGCGCTTCGGACCGGACTTCGGGAGGCCCGAGGCGATGCAGTGGTGACCATGGACGGAGATCTCCAGAACGATCCGGCCGACATCCCTCGGCTGGTGCGAACCTTGTACGAGGGATTCGATCTGGTAACCGGCTTCCGAGAGGAGCGGAAGGATCCCATGATCACCCGGCGGATCCCCTCAGTGGTGGCCAACCGGATCATTCGGTGGATCACCGGCGTCTCCATCCGGGACAATGGGTGCTCGCTGAAGGCGTATCGGCGGGAGCTCGTGGACCGGCTCTATCTGTACGCGGACTTCCACCGCTTCATCCCCGCGCTGGCGGTATCGACGGCAGGGGCAAGGGTCACCGAGGTTCCGGTCCGACATCATGCCCGGAGGTCGGGCCGGAGCAAGTACGGACTCTCCCGCACCTGGAAGGTTGTCTCGGATCTGCTTGTCCTCACCATGATCCGTTCGTTCCGGGAACGTCCCCTGGTTCCCTACGTCTCCGCCGCACTCCTGACCTTCGCCCTAGCTGCGGCCTTCGGGGTCCGCTCTGCCCTCACCGCTATCGAAATGGGCCAACTCTCCATGGTCTTTCCCACCGTCACAGCCCTGCTGACGGGACTGGCAGCGTACCTGGTCATGCTGGGGCTACTGGCAGAGGCGGCGGTATTCCACGCTCGGGAGCGTATGCCGGCAACATCGTACCTCCTCCGACCGGCTGGTGCACCTGAGGGTCCTGGGGAGCGATCTCAATGAAGCCCACCGGGACACGTGCTCTCAACGGGGAAGCCGCCGGGTCCGGCCAGAGCCGGGAAGGGGCAGAACCCACCGCCCGGCACAAACCGGCCATCTCGGTCCTCGTCCCGGTGAGTGAGCGTCCCTCGGCGCTCGAGTGGATCTACGCAGAGTACTCGGCACCACTGAGGCAGGAGTCCCTCACCTTTGAATTCATCTTCATCGTAGAGCCGAAGTTCCAGGAGTTGACCCTTCCCCTGGAAGAGCTGCGAAAGGAAGGGGAACCGATCCAGGTGCTGCAGACGAGTCATCCCATCGGCGACACAGGGTTGATCCGGGCGGGGGCGGAACGGGCAAACCACAGCATTCTGTTGACCCTTCCACCCTACCCCCGGATTGAGCCGGACCGACTCCCTGCATTGTTGGCACCGGTCCTGGAGGGCAAGCCCATGGCGGTGGCCAGGCGCTGGCCCCGTCGGGACTCGTGGCTGAATCGACTTCAGAACCGTGTCTTCCACCTGCTCCTGACATCGGTGGGGAGTGGGGGCCAGATCAAGGATGTGGCGTGCGGGGTCCGGGCCATCCACCGGGAGGTCTTCGACGTTCTCCCCTTCTATGGCGACTTCCATCGGTTTCTCCCCCTCCTGGCACTTCGGGCCGGATTCGAGGTGGTGGAGGTGGAGGCCGCTCAGCATCCCGGCGACCGGCAGCCACGGATCTATGGACCCGGCGTGTACCTCCGCCGGGTGCTGGATGTCCTCGGTCTCTACTTCCTCATGCGCTTCACCGACAAACCGCTCCGATTCTTCGGCCTGGTGGGGAGCGGGGGGATCCTCCTTGGCGGTGCCATCCTGGTGGTCCTGGCCGTCCAACGGATCGGCGGACAGGCCATCGCAGACCGCCCCTTGCTCCTGCTCGGCACACTCCTGGTGATCCTGGGCGTCCAGGCCATCGCCCTGGGGCTGGTGGGCGAGGTCATCGTCCATGTGAACGCACCGGCCAGGGAGCGGAGCCGGGATCGGTCGACGGCCCAGGAACCCGAACGCGTCGGGTACCCCCCGTTGGATCCGGATTCGGATTGGAAGCCATGAGGGCGGTGAAGAACGAGGAGACGGGGACCGGCCGTCGTCGGCTGATACTGGAGGCCGGGCTTCTTGCGATAGTGGCACTGATCCTCCGCCTGTTGAACCTCGACCACACTTCGTATGTGGACGAGCTGAACCACGTGATGGCCGCCTCCTCGCTCCTGAGCCAGGGCGCCCCCCTCATCGACAGCGCCCACGAATACACCCGGGCCCCCCTCTTCACCTGGATGGTGGCCGCCTCCTACCTGGCATTCGGTGAAAGCCTCGTCGCGGCCCGCATACCGGCGGTGGTAGCCGGCACCCTCCTGGTCGTGATCACCTTCCTCTGGGTCCGCACAGCGGCAGGGCGTTGGGAAGGGTGGACGGCCGGTCTGCTTCTCCTGCTGGCACCCCAGGCGATCTATCACTCCCAGCTTGCCCGTTTCTACTCCGTCCAGGCCCTCTGCGTCGTAGGGGCCGCCTGGTGCGCCTACGCGCTGGTGACGGGTCCGGCGCGGCCATGGCATCGTCCGAGGGGCTGGTTCCTGGCAGGGGGGGCGGTGGTGCTGGGGGCGGCAGCCATGAATGTACAGATCAGCTCGCTGGTGGGGCTTTCGGGAATCGCCGCCTGGCTCCTGATCCTGCTCGGTTGGCAAGCCCTGGGAAGCGGTCGTCCCCTTCGCACCTATCGGGTCCCCGTCTTTGTCATAGCACTGGCGGGGCTGGGGGCCCTGGTCTGGCTCCAGATGTCCGGTACCCTGCGAGGGGCGAGGGATGCATTCCAGCACGTGGATGTATGGGCAGAAGGACAGGAGGCGAACCTGAGATTCTATCATTACTACCTCCTCTCACACTTCCCCCTGCTCTGGGCCCCCTTTCCCCTGGTGGCCGTCGTGGCGCTGCGGCGAAACGCTCGGCCTGTCTCCCTGTGGCTCACGATCTTCGTGCTTGTGATGGGTGTGCACACCCTGGCCCCCCAGAACGCGACCCGCTACGTCTTCTACGCTCTCCCCTTCTTCTTTGCCATCACCGGAGTGGTGGTGGGCCCCCTCCTTCGCCGTCTGCTCACCGAGTTCCAAGCTTTCTTCCAGCCCTGGCTGCAAGCCCGGGCCGCCACCCTCGTGGGCGGAGTGGCCCTCCTTTTCGGTGTGGCCTTCGCCGCCTGGGGAAACCCGGCCTCGTCCTACACGGCGAGAATGGTGGCGGGTGACGATGCCGATTGGCCTTTCGACATTCGTTACCGGGGAGAAGCCGACTGGCGGGGCGTGTCCCATGACCTTGGTGACCGGATCGAAGCGGTCTCGGTGGTCCTTACCTCCACCGAGTTGAAGGCAGTCTATTTCCTGGGACGCAACGACCTGATCGTCTCGGCCAATTATCTTGGAAGGAGCCAGGACGGGTTACCCCGGGAGGCCTTCAGCCGCAACTGGAAGACCGATCGACCCATGGTGGCTCACCCGTCATCCATCAAGCTCGTGGTGCAATGCCGACCTTCGGGGCTGATCCTGGTGGAAGACAACCATTGGCGCCGACCCTGGTCGGTATCCCCTGAATCAGCGGATGTCATCGAGTCGCTGACCGAAGCGATCGTCCTGGACCCCGGCCGCAGGATACACGCCTTCGAATGGGATCACGGCGACGGCTTTACGCCGCCCGTGCCGGAGTGCGACGACATTCCCGTCTAGCGACCAGGGGTCACGGTCCCCTCAGGGCCACCCCATCCCACAGGGCCACCCATCCCAGCGACCACGGCCTTGTGTCCTCCCTGGTCAGGACGGGGATCTTCCCACTACTGAGCGAGCACCTGATCGTAGATCCCGGCCAGGGCCTCCGCCGAGGAACGGATATCCAGATTTTCCTCGGCGTGGCGCCGAAACCGTAGACCATCCTCGACCAAGGCGCTCGGTTCGTCCAGGTACCGACGGATCGCGGTGGCCAACGCTTCCGGGTTGCGCTCCGGAACCAGGGCCCCGGCCAGATCGCCGAACGTGTACGGAATGTCGGCGTGTCGGGTCGCCACCACCGGCATCCCGGTGGCCATCATCTGCTGAATGATGAACACCGTTCCCTCCGAGTCTCCCGAGGAGGCCGTGACGCTGGGAGTCACGAGCACATGACAACGGCGAGCCAACGCAACCAGCTCCTGGAAGGGGAGAAAGGGGTGGGCCGTGATCACCGGATCCAGCTTCCACCTTCGGATTCCTTCCAGGATCTCCGCCTCCGTCTCGGCGTCACCGGGCTTCGCGGCGGCCTCGCCCACAAGATCCAGGTGGACGGGTTGTCCGTCGCTCCGAAGGAGATGCAACGCCTCGATGAGGTCCGGGACGCCCTTCTTCTCGCGGAACGTGCCGGCGAAGAGGAGCCGCAACGGTTCGTCCGGCTCCCGGACCCGCTCCTGATACCCCAGGGCATCCACGTCCACCCCCAGATTGTGGACCACGATCTTGTGGGAAGGGCAGCCCAGCTCCTTCAACCGCCGACCCATGCGAGGCCCCAGCGGTAGAACGCGGGTGGCATCGGCGAAGATCCTTTCCAGGCGATGGGACCATTCCTCCAAGTGGGGCAGTTCATAGACATCGGCACCGTAGAACCCGACCACCCAGGGGAGATCCAGGGCCTGCCGAAGGTCGTGGTCGCCGGTGGCAACCCACCCGAAGTGACTGTGCAGCACCAGGGGCCGCTGCTTCCGGAGCTGGTGGAGGTCCACGGGGAACGGGCGCCCCCCCCTGATTTTCCGCCACACCCTGCGGGGCAAGGTCTCGGCGTTCCACCTCCAGGCTTCCAGTTCCGGAAACTCGTCCCGGTTCACCAGGTGGTCGGCCAGCACCAGAGGTTTGTAGCGGGGCAGCCACCGAAGGTGATCATACATCCAGTTCATGGTGCGCCCGACGAACTTGTCGCACCGCTGCAGGATCACAGGCGTCATGACTGCCCCCCGTCCAGCGGCGCCTGTGCCAAGGCGCCCCGAAAGGTACGCGACTCCGGCATGGGCCACCGTCCGCCTTCCTCCGACGGGTCTCCAGCATTGGCAACCCGGGTAACCCCACCGTTCTCCAGGGTGTAGACCAGATCGGCGGCGTCACGAAGGGTCGGCTGGTGCGAGATGGCCAGAACCGTGACCCGATCCCGAAGACTCCGAAGGGTCCGTACGATCCCCTGCTCGGTGACGGAATCCAGGCCGGTGGTAGCTTCGTCCAGGATCAGCAGGCGTGGGCCGTGCACGAGAGCCCGGGCGATGGAAATGCGCTGCCGCTGGCCACCGGAAAGCTTGGATCCCGCCTCCCCGATGGGCGTGTCCATGCCTTGGGGACGGGTGGATACAAATCCCCAGGCGCCGGCGGAGCGGAGGGCCGCCTCTGCCTCCTCGCGAGGGATCGACTCGTCACCCAAGGTCACGTTGCGGTATATGGAATCGTGAAACAGGAAGACCTCCTGGGGGACGTACCCCACCCTGCGTCGCCAGCTCACCAGATCGAACTCCTCCACCGACATCCCGTCCACCTCCACCCGTCCCGAGTCGGCGCGATGGAATCCGATGATGAGGTCGGCGATTGTGGTCTTTCCTGCACCGGAGGGACCGTGGAGGGCCACGAAGCGGCCCGCCGGGATGTCCATGGACACGCCCTGGAGCAACGGCACGTCGTCGTGGGAGAAACTCACATCCCGCAGTCGGATCGCTTCCGTCAGGGGGGGTGGAGGCTTCGATCCGGTGGAGGTCTCCCGATGAGCCTCGGCCTCATCGATCTTGGTCCGAATGGACCAGAAGGCGCTCTCTCCAATGGTGAGGACCTGATAGCGCGCTTGGACATGATTGACCTGCCTCATCAGCCGGTAGAAGATGAAGGCCAGGACAAGCACCGACGCAAAGGGCTCTCCGCCCAGGGCGAAAGCCCCGAGGAGCCCCGCCGACAGGAGGAGGACCAGGGTGGGCTCCTGGAAGAGGTACAGGCCTTCCTGGGCGGAAACTTGTCGCCGCAACGCCCGGTTCAGCCCCTCCGCCTCTTCCTCCAGCAGGGGTTGGAGGTCACCCTCCCGCCCCATGGCCCGAATGGGCTTGATCCCGCGGAGCGCGTCGGTGAGGCGGCCCACCAGGGACTGCATCAGGTTGGTCTCTTCCTGTCCAGCCTCTCGGGCCATGCGCACGAAACCCCGCAGGAGGAGGAGAAAGAGGGCGCCGATGACCATGGTGCCCAGGGCGATGGGCCACGAGACCAGGAAGGCAATGGCGAGATAGACCAGAATCTGGAACCCACCGGCCAGCATATTGCAGCCCTGCTGGTATGCGGCGGAAGCCCGGTGGGCCTCACTGCTGATGGCATTGGCGAGTCGCCCTGTGGATTGTGACGTGTAATACCGCCACTGGGCCTTCATCAGAGCCCTCAGAAGGGCCATCCGGAGGTCCGTGGTCACCCGAGCCACGGTGAAGCCCACCTGCCGCATGGCAAGCCAGAGAAAGACGGCCTTTGCGGTCATGGCCACCACGATGATAGCCAGGAGGAGGACCAGGGTTGGCTCGAGGCCGATGAGGGCCAGTCCGTCTTCCACGGCCCGGCCCAGGGCCGAGACCTCCTCCGCCGCCGGCGCGGTTATGAGTTCCAGGACGGGAAGCAGGGTGATGACACCGATGCCCTCCACCAGACCCGCCAGGATCAGGAGCCCTACCATGAGCGCACTCCGCATGGGATAGGCTCTCATGAAGTACTTGGCGAAGTCTACGGTGCGCGGCTCGAGGAGCGGCATCGGCGTTGTTCGGAGGGAATGGAAGGCCGGAGCTGCGGTGGGCCAGGGAAGGCACCTTTCTTGAGATCGCAAGCCGTGTGCCAGGCTAGGTCGGATCTCTTGCTACACCCGAGCCCGCTGGTGTCCGACCTTTCGCTGAAGGAGGTTCAGCCACTCTTCCTCGGCCCCGGAACTTCCCCTGTCCATGGATGCTCCTGCGAGGATCAGAGCCTCGTCCAGCTTAGCCCGCCCCCCTGCCTCGTCCCCCTCGGCCATGCGCACGGCCGCTTCCGCCATGGGGCGGAGGTGACGGGCCTCGAGAGGCGACTCACGGGCCTCGTCCAGGAGCGCACGGGCGCGCATTGGGTCGCCCCCGTGAACCGCGTAGAAGAACGCACCGTGTAGTCGAATGGTGGCACCGCCCCGCTTTCCCACGGCGTCCCGGTGGGCCAGGGCCTCGTCCAGGTACCCCTGGGCCCCTTCGACATCGCCCAGATCCAGGGTTCGAAGGTAGGCCACCTGGCGCGCGAAGACTCCCATGAGGGAATCGGGCGGCAGTGTGAGGGCCTGGCCGACCAGCGCCTCCGGCCATGTACGGGGCCGCCGGCCGGCCAAGGAAAGTCCGGTAAGGGCGATGAGCGCCAACTCCCCCTCGAGTTCCGGCCCGGTCCGGAGAAGCCGCAGGAGCCGGCCTCCGTCCGTATACATCCCTGCAGCCTGGCCCGGTATGAGGGTCAGGATTCCCAGGAGGAAGGAGCCCAGGAGGAAGGCCATGACCCAGGCGTGGAGAACCGGCGGCAGGGTTCCGGCGGCCGTCACCAGCAGCGCCAGGGCAAGCCCTCCGGTGAGGAGGTTCGCGCCCGGTCCAGACGCCGCATAGAGCGCCATGCGCCCCCGAAGGCTTCGGGCGTCATCGGGGGCGCTGGCGGCAAGCCCCCCCCAGGTGGCGATACGCGGATTCAGCCCCATCGTCCACCTTCCCCGGATCCGTTCCACCCGGAGCGGCCCCACAAGAAGGAGGTAGGCTCGGAAGTCCGCGAGGCGCCCGCCCGTCAAATGGCCCAATTCGTGGATCAGCACAAGGAAGAAGAGGAGGACGGGTATGCCCGCCAGGAACAGAGCAAACCCACCCGGCCCCAGCTCCACCCGACCCACCAGCTCCAGCACCTCCGACGCCCATCCGGTCGCCACCAGGAGGTAGCCGACGCCCATGCCCACCAGGGCACCGACGGCGAAGTGAAGGAGGAGCTTCAGGAGTTTCATCTCTCCAACCTACCCGTCGTGCGGCGGTGAGCGCGAGTCGTCCCTCACACGTCGAATTCGATCCCCTGGGCGAGGGGGAGCGTCCGCCCCCAGTTGATGGTGTTGGTCTGGCGGCGCATGTAGACCTTCCAGGAATCGGAGCCCGACTCGCGCCCGCCTCCGGTGTCCTTCTCCCCGCCGAAGGCACCCCCGATCTCGGCGCCGCTGGTGCCGATGTTCACGTTGGCGATCCCACAGTCGGACCCGCGCGCGCTGAGAAAAGCTTCAGCTTCCCGAACGTCGTTGGTGAAGATGGACGAGCTGAGCCCCTGCCGGACTCCGTTCTGGAGGTCGATGGCCTCATTCAGCTCCCGGTAGCGCATGAGATAGAGGATGGGCGCGAAGGTCTCTTCCTGAACGATGGGAAAGTCGTTCTCGGCCAGGCAGATGGCCGGGCGGACATAGTTCCCCGCCTCGAATCCCTCCCCATCCAGAATCTCGCCCCCGAAGAGGACCTCACCCCCCGAGGCCTTGAGCTGCTCCAGCGCCTCCTGCATGGCCCGAGCGGCGTCGGCATCCACCAGGGGCCCAACCAGCGTCTCCGGATCCAGGGGACTGCCGATACGAAGCCCGGAGTAAGCCCGGATCAGGCGCTCCCTCAGCTCGTCGAAGACATCCTCATGGACGATGAGACGACGGGTTGTGGTGCACCGCTGTCCCGCCGTGCCCGCAGCGCCGAAGACGATGGCCCGAACGGCCAGGTCCAGGTCGGCCTGGCTCGAGACGATGATGGCGTTGTTGCCGCCCAACTCCAACAGAGTGCGGCCGAGACGCACCGCTACCGTGCGGCCCACCTCACGCCCCATGCGGATTGACCCGGTGGCCGAAACCAGGGGAATGCGCTCGTCGGTGGTGAGGAACTCGCCCACCTCGCGCCCTCCCTGAACGACGGAGAAGATCCCCTCGGGGAGTTCGTTCCGCTCCAGAACCCGGGCCACGATCCCCTGCACCGCCATGGCGCACAGCGGCGTCTTCTCCGATGGCTTCCAGATGATGACATCGCCGCAAACTGCGGCGATCATGGCGTTCCAGGCCCAGACGGCCACCGGGAAGTTGAAGGCCGTGATCACCGCCACCGGTCCCAGGGGGTGCCACTGCTCGTAGAGGCGGTGCTCGGGGCGCTCTGAGGGCATGGTCTTCCCGTAGAGCATCCTGGACTGACCCACGGCGAAGTCGCAGATGTCGATCATCTCCTGAACTTCGCCCTTCCCTTCCTCGGTGATCTTGCCCATTTCATAGGCCACCAGCCGGCCGAGATCGTCCTTGTGGGCCCGGAGTTCGTCGCCGATCTGCCGAACGACCTCACCCCGTCGAGGGGCCGGCACCTCGCGCCAGAACCGGAACGCCTCCTGGGCTCGGGCCACAACCTCTTCGTACTGACTACGATCGGTGCTCGCCACGGTGGCAATGAGGCTCCCATCCACCGGTGTGGTGCTTCGGAGAGAGGCCGGACTGTCGGCGTCGGTGGCCGGGTCCAGGGTATGCCGTCCGGTGGAGGTGCCCGAGAGGTGGGTGCCGTCCACGCCGAGGCGGGTCAGGAAGGAAAGGTCGAGCTGGGGATCGGAAGCCATATGGGGACACTTCGGGTTTTGGAGTCTGAAGGCCGCGCTTCCAGCGGGGAACTCGCGCCATGTGTGGAAAAGTACTGAACGGGTCCCTGGCGATCCAGAGGGAAGGGCACTTCTCCTGGGACCTCGGCGCCCGGCCATGGTGGGGAGGACGACGCAGGCTGGACGCAGAGGACTTGCGTTTCCCTTTGTTCGGCAGTAAAGATGTCATGGCACTAAACATGCATTTGATGAGGGCGTCCGTTCCTTAGGTTCCTCCTCAAGCGAGGGGGACCACTTCATCCACTCTTTTTCAGTGAGGTATGCCTGTGTACGAGAAGCCCTCCCTCCAGAGGTTCGGTACCCTGCGCGAGCTGACCCTTTCCGGAACGACCGTGAACGGCGGAGACCCTGCCAATGGGTACTCCTCGGGGATTGGCGACTTCGTCTCTTCGACCGTGGAAATCTCCTGCTCGGGTTGTTAATCGGTAGGTTCGACCTGCTCTAAGTCGGCGAACCTCTGATTTTGGGGAGTAGACGGGGAAATCCCCCCGTTTCGAGCTTACCTTGCTCCACATTCGGCTGCTTGGCAGGGTTCAGCCAATGTTGACATGAGTGGAATCATTGCATTCCTGGGACCGGCTGCACAGCGGCTTGACCATGATGGATTCGCTCGGTTGCTGCGGGCCATTCCAGGCAGAGGCTCGGAAAAGCTTGATGTGATTCGCTCGGACGGGGCGATGTTGGGGGTCATCCGGGACGATTGGGAAGAACCCGACGACATTGCAGGGCCGGCTCGCATTGGAACTTGCGAGTCGGCCCTTGTCTGTTCAGACGCTGCGCTCTACGACCGGAAGGCGCTGAGCGGACATCTCAGCGTCTCAGGATGGCCACCCCGATCAAAGTCTCCCTCGGATCTCATCGCCGCCTCCTATCGAGCGTGGGGTGGGAACTGCCCGAATCACCTCTTCGGGGACTTCGCCTTTGTCGCCTGGGATCCGGAGAAGCGAACTCTCCTTGCAGCCCGGGACCCCTTCGGATCGCGAAGCCTCTTCTTCCGGCAGGTGGATGGGGGATTGCTGCTCGCCTCCACTCCACATCCCCTCGTCTCGCTGTTCGAACGTCCCCCATCGTTCAACCCGGTTGCGACGCTCAGGTCACTCCTCTTCCACGGTGGAGTGGGTCAGGCGTCCGCCTGGGAAGGGATCGAGGAACTCCCACCGGGCCATCATCTGGATGCCTGGGTGCATGAGGACAATGCCGAAGGCGTCAGCTTTCGAATCAGTGAATCGTGGAAGCCCGGGTCAGATCCAGCAGCTCAGGTATCCTGGGGCCGGGAAGCGCCGGAGGCATTGGCGGCCATCCTTTCGAAATCCGTCCGCGGGCGAGTACCCGAGTCAGGGGCAGGCCTGGCCATAAGTGGAGGTTATGACTCGACGGCTCTACTGGGCGCACTCTACAGAGGGACTGAGACCTTCCCGGAAGACATTCCGTTCCACCTTCTCTCATACAGGCTACCTCCGGAAGAACATGCAAATGAAGATCGTTATCTTTCGATAGCTGCGGAATCCTTTGGGCTCCCAATAAACTGGGTTGATACCGACGGTATCCGATTGTTGAACCGCGATCCTTCCCAGGTTGCTGAGCGTGCCTATCCGGAAGGTCACCTCCACGAAAGCCTGAACCGGGCCCTTGGTCGGACAGCCCGTGACCTCGGCGTGCGCGTCCTCCTCAGCGGGAATGGTGGTGATAATCTCTTTTTCGTTCCGCCCTATTTTCTCGCTGATCTCTTTCGTAGCGGGCGGTGGCTACAACTTTTTCGTCTTCTGCCCGAAGGCCGCCGACCGAAACTCGGGCACATCAAACGTTGGGTCATAAAGCCGTCCATTCCCTATCCCATGTTCGACCTTCTCGAGCTGGTTCTCCGCCGTCCCATCGATTCCCGCCCCTTTGAGTGGCCGGTGCCCCCCTGGCTCAATGGCGAAGTCCTCGAAGTGAGCAAGATCCGGGAGGGCAATCGCACCGCGTATGCAAAGAGGGTCCTGGCCCGTCATCGTTCCGTCGATTCCCGCTTCCGGGTATGGGCCGCGTCGGATTCCCGCTTCTCCCGGGTGTGCGCGACCCTCTTCGCGGTCCTCAGAAGTGAGGGCGTGGAACTCCGCTCGCCCTTCTACGATCGACGCGTCCTGTCTTTCGCCCTGAGCCGCCCATTCGAGGAGATGCATCGCCCGGGAGAACTGAAGCCCCTGCTCCGCGACTCCATGAGGGGCAGACTTCCCGAGGAAATCCTGGCGCCCCGTCTCGGTGGGCGGGGCAAGACGGGCACATTTGAACACTACTTCCATCGTCGGCTTGAATCTGAGATCCAGGAGAAGATATCGCGGTTGCGCACGCCCTGGGAGTCTGTCAGGATGGGATTGGTCTCTCCGGATCGGTTCCGCCGCAGCGTCGATCGGGCTCTCGAGGGGAGGCTGGAGTGGGATGCGTTCATCGTGGCCATGGTTGCCGTCGAAGAGTGGCTGCAAGCGCACGCACCGCCTCGATCCTGACCGCACACTTTCTCCCTGTCCCCCAGGAGCGGTGTCCACTTGGACCCGCCGCTTCAGCCACCCTCAGGAAGCTCATGAAAGATTCGCTCTTGTGGGAATCACGGCTTGTCCTGGCCACAGCGCATCGAAGGCCCGAGGGCTCCCATGTACTGCGAGAGCTCACCGATGCCGGGTGGGACGGGTCCGTTGACTGGCCCCTCCTGATCTATCTTGCGCAACGGGAGTCGGCGCTACCCGCTCTCGTCCATGCCCTCACCGCGACGAGACGATCCCACCCGGGACTGGACATCGATGACGACGGCCTGAAGGCCATGCAGCGTCTTCGGCTCACCCACGCCCTCAGGCTCGGAGAAATGCAGCGCAAACTTCGTCGTCTTGCCGCGGAGTGCGAGTCGGCTTCGATCCCCTTGGTTCTGCTGAAGGGGAGCGGCCTGGTCCACGCCCTGGATCTCCCGGTGATCGACCGCCCCATGTGGGATGTGGACCTTCTTGTCCATCCCGAGCACTCTTCTGCAGTATGGGAAATTGCGCGCGGTCTCGATTGGGCCCATCGGGCCAACTCGGTCCAGGAAGAGGTCTACGAAGAGCATCACCATCTTCCACCCCTCGTAGATGGCAGCGGCCTTTTCCTCGGACTGGAGATCCACACGGAGATCTTCCAGAAGGAGAATCCGTTCCACTTCGCTGCGCGGGACCTGTGGCGGGAGGCCGTACCCATCGGCGCCCTACCGGGAACCCTGAGGCCATCGTGGGAGCACATGCTCATCCACAACTCAATCCACTTCGCCTGGTCCCATGCACTCGAGTCTGGCACGTGGAAGGCGCTTCGAGATACCGGTCTGCTCGTCACCCGCCCCGAGCTTCAGTGGGATCAGGTCGTCCGTACGGCCCGACAGGCCAAAGCGGAATCCACTCTCTGGTGGACACTCCATCTGGCCACAGAATGGGGCAATGTTCCCGTGGACCCGGACTGGTTGGAGACGCTGGAGGCACCGACGCCAAAGCCCATCATCGCCCTGGTCAGAAAGCACTATGCCCAGATGTTCGCTCCCCCCTCGCGGGCGCCCCGGCCACCCGTGAAGATCCGGCAACTGATCTGGGAGGCAGCCCTCCGACCGGGTCGCTCAGAGCACGGCACGATTCGACCGTGGGCGCGGACTGACGCGTGGAAGTCGGCGGGAATCGAGACGAAAGTGGGGGAGGATTCGCCGGCAGACTCCTCGGCTCCGGACTCACTGACGCCTCCCAGTCCGGTCCGACGACGTCTGGATCGGGTTGTGGAGACCACCGCCTACGTGCGGGGTCTCCTGGGGAAATGAGATTTCGAGCTCAGGTCACCTCTCCGGGTGTCCCATGCCAGGAGAGCAGCCGTTCAGCCACTTCGGGGAGCCGCTCCAGGTCCCGGACGATCCGAAGTCGGTAGACGGGCACCTGGCGGGCGATGCCGGATACCTGGCGAAGGAGGTCCGGCACGAAACCAGGTCCAAGGACCCCACCGATCTTGGTTTGACCGAGAACATTGGCAACTGCCTCCGGTCCGTGGGTGGGAAGCCTTTCCACCGACTCTCCACCATCCCCGGCTCGAACCGGCTGGAGGAGATAGAGCGCCTCCAGCTTCCGGGCGCGAGAGAGAATCCTGGGCAATGGCAGTGGGGGGGTCCGGATCTTTCCATCCCGATTCGCTGATTCGAGTCGGACCGGGGCACCGAAGGCGCCTCGAATCAACTCCTTCGCCTCCTCGTTGTCCGCAAGGACTCGAAGACTCTGGACGCCGGGGAGAGCCAGAGGTGGGTCGCCGAGTTGCACGGGAAGCGTGTCGTCCGTCACGAACCGGGCTCCCTCCCGGGTCAAGATCAGGGACAGGGTGGTCTTCCCGAAGTGCTTGGGTGCCAGGAATCCGATGACCCCATCACGGGTTTCCACGGCGCTGGCGTGCAGTGTGATGACGCTGCGGATCTGAAGGGAGATGGCCATGACCTGACCGAGCAGATGAGCTCGTCCGAAGTCCCACCATGGGTCCGCACGGGGCCGGTGTCGGATGAACGTCCCATCGGCAGAAACATCGAAGACCCCTGTATCGTCGACCTCTACGCGGTACCCAGCGGCGTGAGCGTACGTCCGACTGTAGATCTCCGCATACATTTGCATCGATCCCATGGTCCTCACCTCTCGAGCCGGCTCCAGCTCATCCACCACCTCGAAGTGCCAATCCCAGACGTCCGAATCGACGGGACGTAACTCCGGGAGCGGTATCGACGAGTGAATCACTCCACCGAACAGGGCATAGGTGAACCCGAGCTCCCGAGTCTTCGTGGATCCGGGATGCTCTCCGGTTGCGGTGGCATGGCCGAGGTCATCCATGCCCGGCATCGTCCTGCTGAGGGTCGGCCGCCGGGGCTGTGACCAAGCCGTTCTCGTGAAGTTGCTCGAGGAATTCTGCGGCATCCTCTTGCAGAACACGTTCCTCGACCTCTGGATATCGCTGTGACAGGAGCGCAATCAATTTGTCGAAGCGGGTAACTCCATCCCCCAACAATTCCCAGATCGTCTTGCCGACTGAATTCAGCCCGAAGTAGACTTCGGACTGGGTACAGAACAGCACAGCCTCGTCGTCCATCTCCTGGAAGATGACGTTGGGACCTCGATTCGGAAGCTTGATCATGAGATGATCCAGACCGGAAACCGGACGAAAGAGCGGTGATGAAGCCTGGAAGGGTCCATCGCATTCCAGGCAGGAGGGTCGGCTGAGCGAAGCCATGGGGGTGCACGTTGCGTGCCATGCCCATGAAGAAACCTGAGAGGATCACGGGATGAAGAACGGGGACGGAATCGGACCGTGACATGTCTCTCAGCCGGGGTCGACCCGCATCCGGATGCATGGCCCGAAGAACGGGTTCGAGCCCTCCTGCGGGGCGCAGCATGGCGTGGCTCCGAGCAGGTGGAGGTCAAGAGGTTCGACTCGGGGGGCTTCCTCGGAGTGGCCCGGGATCGGTGGGAAATGGAGGATGACGTGGCGAGCCCGGTCCTCATGGGTCGGGCAGGCCCCGTTGTTGTCGGCTGCGATGCGAGCCTCTACTTCCGAAGCGATCTGCTGGAAAAGCTGAAGAAGATCGGGCATCCTCCTGTGTCGTTGAGTCCGGCCGACCTCATTGCTGCCGCCTATCTGGCCTACGGAGAGGCGTGTGTGCTGCACCTGGAGGGGGACTACGCCTTCTGTGCGTGGAACACCTCGGACAGCACGCTCTTTGCGGCCAGGGATGTATTTGGCACCCGGTCGCTATTCTATCGGACCCTGGGCTCCACCATCCTCATGCACTCGTCTGCCACTGTCCTGGCGGGCGCGGGTCCGGCGGGTGCGCCTGCCCCATATCCGGCTTTCGACGAAGCCGGGGTTTTCAGCGCTCTCTCGGGAATCCCCGGAGATGGCTCCCGGACCGCCTGGAAGGGGATCCTGGAACTCCCTGCCGGTCACTTCGTCACAGCGGGTCGGGGCGACCTTCGCGTGCACCGGTTCGCTGGCCAGCCCGAGTTGTGGGCGACCACCAGGCCGCCGCGGGAAGAAGCGGCAGGGGTTGTCGGCCGGCAGATCCTTGCCAGTGTGGCGGAACGGTCCCCCAGCGTGGGCGCTTCCCTGGCGCTCAGTGGTGGTCAGGATTCGTCCGCCGTTCTCGCCGGCTTGAAGGGGGCCGGTTCGACGGCCCGGCAGCGGGATCTCGCCCTCCTCTCCATCGACTATCCCGAGGGGGACCCCGGGTTCGAGCGACCGTGGATCGAGTCCGCAGCCCGACACTTCAGCCTGGACGTTCAGTGGGTGGGGTACGATGCGATCCGGACGGAGCAATGGCTGGATCGGCCTCAGGACCATCACTCCCACCCCGGCCGGTATCCCTTCAACGGTGTGCAGCAGGCGCTGGCCACCCGAGCCATCCAGGAGGGCCATCGGGTGCTCTTGACCGGCCGTGGAGGCGACAATCAGTTTTCCACCTCCCCGAGCATGGTTTTGGCCGAGCATTTCCGGCGCTTCAGGCCCATCGTGTCTGCCCGCCTGCTCTGGGCTCATCGCCCCATCCCCATATGGCGAGCCATCGACACATCTGTCCGGATCAACCTACACCCGGATCTCGGTCGGAGGCTGGAACATATCCTGGGAAGGACCATCATTCCCCGCCCGGCGGGCCGGTCCCTGCCGGAGTGGATCCGAACCTCCACAGAGGAGGCGCAGGAGATCCTCTTGGCTGACCAGGAGAGCTTCGATTCCCTCCGGATGGAGACGGCGGACTCACCCTTCGAAGGATGGCGCGCCTGGGCGCTCCTGAACTATCGATTTAGTCGATTTGGTGCCGCCCTCTTCGACGACCTGCGCTTCAGGGGAGTGGAACTGCGATCCCCACTACTGGACCTTCGACTTGCGCGACTGATCCGCAGCTTTCCGCCGTCCTGGATGTACCGTCCCCTCGAACCGAAAGCCCTGTTACGGGACGCCATGAGACCGTACCTTCCGCACACGTTCCTGGAGATTCGAAACCGTGGCCTTCGGACCGGAACGGCCCAAGGTCTCATGCGAGAGATCTACGTTCCCGAACTGTTGAGACAGGCCGACGTGGAACTGGCTCGACCCGAAGAGTGGTTGACGGAGGAGATGGGACTCATTCGCCGCGACCCGCTCAGAGTCCTCCTTCAGTCCAAGGCAGACCTGGATTCCGGAGGTTGGGCCTCCCTGCTCAGGGCAATTTCCAGCGAAAGGTGGTTGAAGGCTAGGTTGGCATGAGTTGTGCCATGTTCAACAGTTCATTTGGCCGTTGTTCCGGACTCACCTGCTGCGGAGCCGTATGCCCATGTATGAGACGCCTCGACTCACCTGCCTCGGTACCTTCCGTGAACTCACCAGGGGTGGTGAGGGACTCGGTATCGCCGATTTTGATGCGTATGAGGGCTGGGAGGCCTTCGGGTGGGGCCGGTGCACTCCGAGCATACGGAGCGACAAGTTCTGCACCCCCACCCCCTCCTGACCGAGGGGTCTGGGTACGGGAGAGTCGAGGGGTCGCAGTCTTCCCCGGCTGACCACAACCGGGGTCTGATCCGTCATCTACCCCAGGAATTGAACCTACTGTGCTCTCCAGAACACTGGGACGCCTACAGACGCTCGCCTCCATCGGCCCACGCGGCTGGGCTGATCTGGGCCGCGCGCAGGTAGCGCTCATGCGCTGGGGCGTTCGGAAGGCCACGATTCCCAGGGGCCGCTTCCTTACAGCCGCCAGGCTCGACGAGACCGGGGGGCATGCCGGACTGAAGGCCGACGGTCTGGTCTCCCTTTCCCTGGAGAAGAGGCGCAGGGCGTCGGACCTGGCCTGGGCGGTGCACCAGGCGGCCCGCTTCGGTCCGGGCCGACCCCAGTGCCTCGTGCGATCTCTGGCCCTCCGGGATCTTCTGCGCCGAGAGGGTCTCGGCCCCTGCCGGGTGGAGGTGGGGGTCAGAAAGCTGGACGGTGACTTCCAGGCCCACGCCTGGGTGGAGCTGGACGCCGTAGTGATCGGAGATGATCCCGCCCACATCCATTCGTTTCGCAAGCTGCCCGAGGTTTTCTCGGTAGACCTCCCGGACTCCATCGCATGACGCCCTCCGTCGACGCAGGCGGACTGGTCGAAGTGAAGGCGGTCTCCAAGCGATTTCCGGTGCGACGCTCCTGGAAGGAAACCGTCCTCCACCCGCGATCCACTTCCTATCAGGAAGCTCTTCACGACGTCTCCATCTCCGTACGTAAGGGGGAGTTCTTTGGGCTTCTGGGGAAGAACGGCGCCGGAAAGACGACGCTCTTCAAGATCCTGGCCACACTCGTACTCCCCGACTCGGGAACGGCCAGGGTCGATGGTATCGACGTTGCCGAGGATCCCATGGCGGTGCGGCGGCGTCTCGTCCCCGTGATTCCCTATGAGCGGTCGCTCTACTGGCGGTTGAATGCCGAAGAGAATCTCAAGCTCTACGCATCGCTACAGGGATTCTCCGGAGTCGAGGCCCGTAAGCGGGTGGACCACGTCCTGGACGTGGTGGATCTTGGGGATACGGGCACGAAACAGGTGGGTCTCTTTTCGTCCGGGATGAAGCAAAGGCTTCTGGTCGCCAGAGCGCTCCTTTCGGATCCGGCGGTCCTGCTCCTGGACGAACCGACCCGCAGCCTGGACCCGGTGTCGGCCCGGAATCTCCGGGTGTTCCTTCGGGACCGGATCAACCGGGAACAGGGGTGCACGATCCTCTTGGCCACCCATGATGCGGAAGAGGTTCGGGAGCTCTGCCCCCGGGTGGGGATTCTCGAGAATGGGCGTCTTGTGGTGAATGGCCGCACCGACGACCTCTTCGAGGCCGTCGCGGACAATCGCTACCGACTGGTGGCCCGGGGTCGAGTGAAGGCGGCGCTCCGCCAACTGGGTTCAGTGGCGTATCTGGAGGTGGACGGCCTACCGGAGGCCAGAGACGGTGAGGGGTGGGAACACGTCCGACTCCACATTCCCGGCGGGCGGGCCGCCGCCGCTCGCTTCGTGCGGGAACTCACCGGGCTTGGGATCGAGGTGGCTCTTCTGAGTCCCCGCGAAGTGCCGCTGGCGGAATTCATAGAGACCCTGTCCGCCGATCCGATTCCCGCCGCTCAATCCTCTTCTGTGGTGGCGGGGTGCGCATGAGACTCACCCGGGAGATGACCAAGATCCTGGCCCTGGTCCGGGCATCAGCCCTGACGGCCCTAAGCTACCGCCTTCGAATCGTCTTCTCGTTTTTCGGGCTACTGGTCTCACTGGTCCCCCTCTTTCTCGTGGCCGAGGCGCTGCAGCCCACCGTATCCCCAAGCATTCAGGACGAGGGAGAGCAGTATTTCGGTTTTCTCATTCTCGGCCTCATTGCGACGCTCTACGTGGGTTTTGCCATTCGGAGCGTAACCGACGGTATCGCCTCCGGGATCTCATCCGGAACGCTGGAGGCCCTTTTTGCCACACCCACGTCCCTGCCAGTCCTCCTCGCGGGGCTGGTGGGGTACGGATTCGTCCAGAACACGATCCGATCAGCGCTGATGCTGGCTGCCATCCCCATTGCAGGGCAGTCCATCGCCTGGTCCGGACTCCCCCTGGGCGTTCTGATCCTTGGCCTCATCATTCTGTGCTACCTGGCGGTGGGACTCATGGGTGCCGCGCTCCACCTGGTATTCCGCACCTCAGGCCCGCTCATCGCCGCGACAGTGACCGTGTCGACGCTATTGGGGGGCGTCTACTACTCTGTTTCGGTGATCCCTGAAATCGTGCGTCCTCTGGCCCTCGTGGTCCCCCTCACCTACGGTCTCCGTGGGCTCCGCCGGAGTGTCCTGCAGGGCCTACCCATCGAAGCGATCTACCCGGACCTTATGATCCTCCTCACCTTCACCGTGGTCCTCCTCACCGTCGGAGTCACCACATTTCGCGTGGGGCTCAAGTACGCGAAGCGGGCGGGCACGCTGGCACAGTATTAGTGGACAGGCGCAAGGCCCCGCGCCAAACCCACCTACTCTCGTGTTGCATCACGGGGAACGCGAGGGACAAGACTTTTGATCAGTTGCTTGGACGCGGATAGCCACTCCCGCCATTTGCTCTCGAATGTATTTTGCCGACATACCGGTTCCCATAGACCTCGATTTGCGAAAGCGGACAAGGTGGCTGGCCGCAGCCTGGCCAGGATCGTCAATGCCTCCCGGAATCGATCAGCGTGCGGCTCCAACTCGGCAAGAGAGCGGACCCGATAGCAGGAGAATGCTAGTTGATGTAGGTACAATCGATCGATATTCCCCAGCACGTCCTCACCCCTATGGTGGTACAGATCTACGGCCAATGCGTAAGCCCGAATCAGCGATACGAAAGCACGTGAGTTATCAAGACTCCGTGTCACGCTCTCGGTGCGGATGAGGTTGTTATAAAGACTATCTTTTACCACTCTTACCCGGAGAGCGTCGGCAAAACACCCAATGTTTACGATGACATCTTCGTTGGTATCTTGTCGCCATCGGAGGGGTTTCCCATGATATTTCGTGATCAGCTCTCGCCGATAAAGCTTGTTCCAAAGAGAGCCAGTCTGAAACTCGAATCCACAAAATCGTCCTAGAATCCCTTCAGTGACCGTATGAGTACTAGGGAATTCCACCCTGTGACGTAGGAACTTTCCATCCTGGTCGCACATATCCACGCCGCAAATGACAATATCGGCGCCACTATCTGCGCCCTCACGCGCCATGATTTCAAACATGTCCGGTTTTACCAGGTCATCAGAATCGACGAACCCTACCCATTTTCCTCTCGCCAACTCGAGGCCCGTGGCCCTGGCTTGATAAACACCTGAGTTTTCCGGCATTTTCACCGTTCGGATCCTCAGGTCCTCCTTGGCGAGCAAGTCCATAACGGAGGCTGTGGCATCAGTAGAACCATCATCAACGAGCAGAACCTCCAGATCGAGCAGGGTCTGCTGCCGTATACTTTTGACGGCGTTCGGTACCAGACCGCTCGCATTGTATGCGGGAACGATTACTGATACTTCGGGCATTGCAATTCTTCACTCTTTATGGTAGGTATGCTGGAGTGACCATTTCGGTGCCTCGACGAACATGAGTGCAAATATGGAGGACGACGCGTGTGCCCGCCGCGAGCACCAGCGGTCCCAATACCGGCGCTAATTGGGGAAACCAAAATGGGCGACCATGGCCTTTATGACGTTGTCATTACCATGCGAGACATTGTCCTTCCACAAGGCTTTACCTTGAGATTCAAGCCATGTCACAAATGACCTTTGTGACTTGGTCCTTCTGGCACTGGCCTGATTGAGTCTTGCCATCCAGTAAAGCCAGACATCGTCAGCCATAGGGCAGATATCCATGAAGAGCGAACTATTACACACAGCAGAATGAAAAACACCCGGTGGATACAGCACCCCACCAACTCCGGCAGGAAAGTTCAATCGAGACGGCGCCGTGGCACCAGGATCATCCAAGGACCAATTGCTATACGGCGCAGGTAATCTATCGTTATTCAGTTGTATACGGTGAAGAAGATGTCCAACAACCTCAGTACGTCGCCCACTCCATGATTGCACGAGTTCTTCCAGCCAGCTTGGCCAGTAGTAAGCGTCGTCATCTGCAGTGATGATCACATGGTCAGGAAACGTTTCAAGGGCAGGGATTATCTTTTTGTAAGGCCCAGTATCCTCGCATGTCCGCACATCTATCAGCGGACTTAGATCCCGTATCTCGCTCGGAAGTCTCCCTTCGTCCCCGGACGCCACCCATAGAATGATGTTGTCCGGAACCATCGTTTGAGCGGTCAGACACCGTAGTGTTGGGTGTAGCGTGGCAAATCATGGCGGATAAGACTTCAATGAGATTGTCAGTGGGGAAGATAGACCGTGACTCTTGGGGTGCAGGGGTGTATTAGCATCAACTATACCGTTAATGATTTTGTATAGTTGCTCAGCCTTTTCAGCTTCGGTCAAATGCATATCACCGTCTGGCCCCTCACCTATTGCATACGCTTGATGAAGCAAACCACGAACCATCATGCGTGAAACGTCCAAAGGGCGAGTTGCCAATGCGTGAAAGAATCTCCTCAGAAGAGATATATGTACCGCTTTCATGTGTGTCGATGGTTCAATGTGGTAAGTCAACCTGCCGTATCCACCAACACGACAGTCGCAGGATCCCCAAGGAGAAAGACCATGGCGTATGTCGTGCGACCGCAGGAAATCGGTGGGCCTCAAGCCCTCCTTCCGCCACGTCCTCTTCAGCAAACGCCATGAGTGAGCTTCAGCCTACGCTTTACCGACCCGTTCGCTCAAGAAATCAGCAATGGCGCGCACGATTCGCTCGGCCGCCACCCCGTCCCACCCCTCAGGACGGCGTGGAATGGACAGATTCGAAAGGAGAAGATTCACAGCCATGAGGATTTTGGAGCGACTTCGCTCAGGCACTAGCATATTTGTCCCATCTGTCACTGTTATCGGTCGTTCCGTACTGGAACGAAGGGTCAGACACGGCACGCCCAACACGGTGGTCTCTTCCTGGATTCCTCCCGAATCGGTGAGGACCAGGCGAGCCTGCTCCTGGAGCTGAAGGATCTCATGGTACCCCAGGGGCTCCGTGATCTGGAGACCATTCGTGTCCAGCGAGAACTCTTCGATTCGTGCCCGGGTCCGGGGATGGAGGGGGAGTACGACGGGGGTCTCCTCGGCCAGCGTGCGCAGGCCCGACAGGATTTCTTCCAGTTGGTCCCGGTCATCGACGTTGGAGGGCCGGTGGAGGGTCGCCAGGAAGAACCCCTTCGGTTGGAGCTGGAAACGCTCCAGGGTATCCAGGGCACGGGCTCGGTCCATGGCGTGGAGGAGCGAATCGATCATCACGTTGCCGACGAATCGGATCCGCTCATCGGGAATCCCCTCTCGCCGAAGGTTCGGCTCTGCATCCCTCGACGGGATCAGGCACAGGGAAGAGAGTTGATCCGTGAGGATCCGGTTCAGCTCCTCCGGCATGCGCCGATCCCCGCTCCGGAGCCCGGCCTCGACATGCGCCACGGGGATGAGCATCTTTGCCGCAGCCAGGGCTGCCGCAAGGGTGGAGTTCACATCGCCCACCACCACCACCATATCCGGGGCATGTGTCAGAAGCACCTGCTCCATGGCCTCCAGAACCCGAGCGGTCTGAGCCCCATGTGTACCGGATCCGATTCCCAGGTGGATGTCCGGCGCCGGCATCTCCAGATCCCGGAAGAAGGCGTCGGACATTTCAGCGTCGTAATGCTGCCCGGTGTGGACCAACATATTCCGCCATTCGCCACGGGTCTCGGCGGCCCGCAGGATCGGCGCAATCTTCATGAAGTTGGGACGGGCCCCAACGACATGGAGAACGGTCTTGAGGGATGTCATGACTCACCTAGGACCATCTGCTGGGCCTCGGACAGTTGCATTGCGAAAACCTCCTCCTTCTTTCTTTCCACTGCCGACACCTTTCCATGTTCAAGGTAGTACACCACATCGGCAGCATCCCTCAAGGCAGGTTGGTGAGAGATGGCCAGGATGGTGACGTCCCGACTCAGCCGGCGGAGCGTGGCGAGGATCTCCCGCTCGGTAAGCGGATCGAGGGCGGCGGTGGCCTCGTCCAGGATGAGAAGGCGGGGATTGTGAACCAAAGCTCGGGCAATGGAGATCCGCTGCCGCTGGCCACCGGACAGCTTTGACCCGCCCTCCCCGATCACTGCGTCCAATCCGCCCTCTCGCTCCTCGACGAAGGCCCACGCATCTGCAGCCTTCAGGGCCTCTTCCACCGCCGATCGAGACACCGACTCGTCCCCGAGCGTCACGTTGCTGTAGATGGTGTCGTGGAAGAGAAACACCTCCTGGGGCACGTACCCGATCTGCCGTCTCCATGCCTTCCGATCGATTTCGGGAAGTGAGACGCCATCGATCTCAATGGTTCCCCCATCGGGTTGGAGAAGGCCGATAATCAGATCGGCGATGGTGGTCTTACCGGTACCCGAGGGTCCGTAGAGAGCCACGAACGAATGGGCCTCCACCTCCAGATCGAGTCCTCGCAGGACCGGAGTCTGATCGTAGGAAAAGAAGACATTGGTGAGCCGGATCCCTTCGAGGAGAGGAGGAGGCCGTCTCGTCCCCGAATCGGGCTCAGCTTCTCGCTCAGCGGTCCACACCTGCTCTTTGAGAGACCAAAAAGCGCTCTCGCCCACAGTGAGTACCTGGTAGCGGGATTGGAGCGTATTGGCGTGGGTCATCAGACGGTAGAAGATGAAGGCCAGCACCATGATGGAAGCAAACGGAAACGAAGCCACGCCCAGGGCGAAGAAGAGACCCAGACCAAGAAGCAGCGCGACGGTAGGCTCGTGGAAGAGCCTGAGCGTCTCGGCTGCCCAAACCTGACGCTTCAATGCGTCGTTCAGGCCTTCCGTCTCCCTCTCCAGGAGGGGTCTGAGCTCATCTTCCCGTCCCATGGCGCGGATCGGCTTGATGCCCCGAAGGGCATCGGTCAGCCTGCTGATGAGGGACCTCATCAGATCCGTCTGCGCCTGTCCGGCCTCACGAGCGATCTGGACCAGACCCCTCAGCAGAAAGAGGAAAACGGCACCGATGACCACAGCGCCCAGGGCCATCCGCCATGAAATCAGAAGAGCTGCCAGCACATACACAGAGACCTGAAGGATGCCTGCGATGAGAGCACACCCCTCTCGGTAGGCAGACGCTGCCCTGTGAGCTTCACTGCTGATGGAGTTGGCGATGGCGCCGGACGACTGAGTCACGTAGTGACGCCAGCGGACGGCCAGAAGCGACCGCAGGAGGGACATCCTGAGATCCGTAGTCACCTGCGCAACGGTGAAGCCCACCTGCCGCATGGCCAGCCACAACGCGACGGCCTTCGCCATCATGGCCCCGACGATGATGGTCAGCAGGATCCCTAGCGAAGCCTCCAGGCCCACCGACTCGAGAGCGGAGGCAAACGCCCGACTCACCCCGGACACATCCCCGCTGCCACCCCCGACCACCAATTCCAGCAGCGGAAGGAGGGTGACCACACCAACGCCCTCGAGAAACCCCGCCAGGGTCAGCAGCACGATCATCACGGCACTGCGGCCGGGGTAGGCCCGCATGAAGTACCGAAAGAACTGTGAGGTCTTGCGGTCGAGGAGGGGCATCCATTGTACCTTGGCAGATGCGGGGCAGGATTCGGAGGCCAGAGACGTGCCGGTCAGAATACCCGCAGCACGACGTAGGTGAGAGTACTCAGGGTACCCACCACCGTGGCCGCCAGACGCACCCGCTCCCAGCCGTCTCGCTGAGCACCTCCCGGCGGGACCACAACCCGATCACCGGCTTGCACATTCATCTGGTCAAGGGTTCGCCCACGAATGACGGCAAGTTCCATCGCTTCCCCCTCCCAGATCCGCCGATCGCCCCGTTCCACCCGCATCTGGGTGAGGTTCGCGTTCCCGCCCGGTCCGCCTGCCATCATGAGGATTTCAGTGATGGGGACGTCTGCGGGCACGACATAGAAACCGGGGCTTCCCACCTCTCCGATGACGGAGAGACGGATCAGGGACTGGGTCTGAATCACAGGGGAGCGGATGTAGCTCTCGATGTGGGTTTCCATCGCTTCCTGCAGTTCGGACCTCAACACCCCGGCCAGGGAGAGCGGCCCCACCACCGGCACGTTCACTGCGGGACCACTCCGGACGGTGAGCGTATCAGAGAGGTCGGGCTCGCCTTCCACCTCCAGGACGACACGATCCCCGATCTGGAAGTCACCTTCCCGGAGTCGCTGCTCGATGACCTCGATGCTCTGGCGAGCCTGAGCACGAAGGCGGGAGCTGTAAGCGGTGGAGTTGGCCTGAGTCTCCAATCGTTCCACGAGATCCAGAAGCTCGGCACGGGTAACGGTCTCCCGGGCGGCATCCCACTGCTCAGGGGTCTGGGCCACCAGCGGCTCTGCAGTCCACGTCAGAACGAGGCCGAGCACGAAAAGGAGCGGCCATTGCAGTAGTCTTGACCGAGGACTCCGACGAAGGGTGCCTCGAGAGGGGGTGGCCATGGAGCAGTGCTCCTGCGAAGAGTTCGAGTTCATCCGGTATTCGCTCCGATCAGGCGGCGTCGGGAATCTGAACGCCCTTCGGTTTGCACTTGATACCTGGGCGAATAGGAGTAGTAGCCATACCCCGAACTTGAGGGAACGGCATTCAGTACCGCTCCCAGGAGGTGGATCGGAAGACGCCGCAGATCTTCGATGCGCGTCTGCGCCAGGTTCTGGTCCGTGCTTCCCTCCTTCACCAGCACAATGAGCGACCCGGCGACAGCACCGAGGATGTAGGGGTCCACGGCCGCTCCAAGCGGCGAGGTGTCCACCAGGATCACATCGAACTCGCTGCGCGCTCGTGAGATGAGCTCGGTCATGGCCGGCAGGCCGAGGAGTTCCGGGGCATCGCTGAAACGAGAACCGGATGCAATCACCTTGAGCAACGGGTGCTCCGTATCCTGAATGGCCTGTTCGTAGGAGATGTCTCCGGAGAGGAAGTCGGTCAGACCGGGCTTACGCTCGACATCAAAGAGCGTGTGCTGGGTTCCTCGGCGGATGTCTCCATCGATCACGAGGGTGGACTCGCCCATCTCGGCGAATGCAAGTCCCAGGTTGCTGGTCGTAAAGGATTTCCCATCTCCGGGGGAGGGGCTCGACACGGCCGTGACCAGGGGAGACCTCCCGCCGTGGGCGTAGGCAACCGCCATCCGGAGCCCCCGGAAGGCTTCGATCATGGCATACTGATCGTCTTCACGCAGGCGTCCGTTTCGGCGCTTTCCCTGGGGAATCGTCGCGAGGATGGGAAGGCCGAGTTCCTTCGTGACCTGATCCGGGCGCCGCACCCGAGGATCCATCATGTCGCGCAGGATGGCTCCGCCGAGACCAAGACCGAGTCCGGCCATGAGGGCCATGGCGAAGAATCTCATGCTCCTGTCCGACGTCGGGAAGTTCGGAACCTGCGCCCGGTCCAGCGCCCGGATGTCAGGGATGGTGCTGGCTGCACCGAGCCGGGCCGACTCATATCGAGCCTGCAGGTCGCGGAAGAGGTTCTCGGCGGATTCATACCTTCGCTCGAGGCGTGTCTCTTCCACCGCCCGAGGAGGGATCTGACGCAGTTCGGCCGATGCCCGATCCAGGAAAACCTGGATCTCCTGTTCCCTCTGTTGCACTTCGTCGAGGAGATCGGTCAGCAGGCCAGGAATCGTCACTGTCTCCACCTGACCGAGGTCGCGTCGCAAGGCCACCACCGCCGGGTGCTCGTCGGTGTAACGGAGACGAAGGGCCCGGAGATCGGCGCGCTGGCCGGCAGTGGAAGCAATCACGCCCATGAGTTCCGAGGACTCTCGGACGGTTGGAATGATCTCGAGAGCTTCAAGAGTCAACCTCTCCTGTTCCCGAGATCGCTCCATGGCTCGCTCGATGGCGCGCCGGTCTCGCTGGAGTTCTTCCTGCTCGAGCCTGAGATTGAAGAAATTCTGGAACGCCGGATCCTGGGTCTGCTGAATCCCCGCGGCTACGGGTGCCCCCTGTTCCGAGGGGAGACTGATGGTCTGAACCTTGAAATTCTCCAGCTCCAACTCTGCCGTCCGCAGGTTCGCCTCGGCGTAAGCCAACTGCTCCTCGAGAATGGCCGTGAGTTCGTCAAGCTGGGCTCTCTTGAGTTGCTCGGCCACAACCTCAAAGCGCTCGACAATCCCATTGACCGTCCGGGTGATCCGTTCCGGGTCCGTGCCTGCCATGGAAACCTGGAGGAAGGTGCCGGCCCGGTCGATGCGTACCACCATGGACTCTCTCAGGTTTCGCGCCATATCCCGAGGTCGCATGACCCGGAACTGGAGAGTCGTCGCCGGTTCGAGCGTGTCTTCCGGGGGAATCCAACTGAAGCCCATACCTGCGCCAAGAGGCTCTCCCGGCGCAGCCCGGTCCCGCTCCCGTCCGTTGCCATCCATCAAGACGAAGGTGGCCCCGTCGCTGGTCCGCTCCAGTGTGTAGGTGCCCCCCTCGACCTCGTCCTCTACCTGGAAGTCCATGAAGAACGGACCGTACCCGGGCTCAGCAGGCTCCACGAAGAGCCGGAGTTCGCGGACAACCGGGTCCAGCACGGCAAACGATTGGATCAGATCGATCCATCCGGTCTCGGACAGGAGCTGGCTGGGCCGGATGGGATTCACGTCCCCTTGCTGGTTGTTGCCCCCGGTCTGGATCCAGACCGTGGACGCTACCTCGAAAGTGGGCTCCACCGATCGGTACGCCATGATCCCGGCCAGGAGGCCGAGGACCAAGCCGCCGATCACCAGCCACTTGTGACGGACGACCGCACTGAGATAACGCCTCCAGTCCGCCCCTCCCTCAGCTTCGTCACCCCAGTGTTCGGCCGCCGGGTAGGCGTGGGGTGAAGAATTCGGCGATGGAGTGAATGGAAGTTCGGAGGTCGAGTCACCGCCTCGCGTCAACGGGCCTTCGGATGGCCCGGAAGCGCGACCGGGTCCGGTAATCGAATTCGTCAACTGACACCTTCTCGCGTGATGCGGCTTGAGGTTGACCAGGAAAGAACGCCAGGCACGGAGGTGGCTTCTGTCGCTGTCAGGGCCGGGTCCTGCTCGCACGGGCGATGAACACCCGAAAGCTGACGCAAGACTGATGCCTGGTCAAACCCGCGAGACCGGCACCTGGACCAGACCCGGGGCCGTGGCTCCCCCAACGACGCGGCGGCTCCCTGACCCGCCTCAGGCCCCCCTCGGAGCGCGGAGAAGCTGGGCACCCCCGTCAAACCCGGACTCCCGCGTGCAAGAAACCAACCACGACGTGTAGTGCCGGGTCCACACCACGTTGGGTCCATCCCAACGGCACGGAGTTTGGGATCGGCGGTAAACATTTCCGTAAACCAAAGCCAGATATGGAGATACGCCACACATTCACCCATCTGCCCTGCAAGTGAACGATGCTTGCACACTAGTGTTCCCAGCGGAGAGGGACATCATCTTCGCCTGAAGACCCGAAACGCCTAACCTATCTTCAATAACGGGACCGCCGAGATGCCAGCTTCCACTTCTCTATCTCCTTCCGGCACGGAAGTCCCTGACTCCAAGGGGGAGATGTGGCGTTTCCGCGGGAACGCCGAAGTGGCCATCCTGACCACTGGTATCGGCAGTGACCTCGCGCTGGATGAGGTGCGGGTCGGTCCTCTCTGTCAGTACGTGTCGGTTCAGCGACGAAGCCTGTGGAATGGGAGGGTCCGCAGGAGCATCAACGTCATGGCCGCTCTGGTGCTTCTGATCCTCGCCTCGCCCATCATGCTCGCCGTGGCCCTGGCGGTCCGGCTCTCCTCGCCGGGACCCGTGCTCTTCACGCAGCCGCGTGTCGGACTCGACCGACGCCGACACGTTCCGGGAGCCCCGGAAGACCCCCGTCGGAAGGAGGACATCGGTGGAAAGGTGTTCCGGATCTACAAGTTCCGAACGATGGTGCACCAGCCGCCCGAAGTCCGGAAAGAAGTTTGGGCCTCGCAGGATGACCCCCGCATCACCTCCGTCGGACGCATCCTGCGGAAGTTCCGGCTTGACGAGCTTCCCCAGCTCTTCAATGTCATCAGGGGCGACATGAACCTCGTAGGCCCGCGACCCGAACAGCCCGGAATCTTCCAGGAACTCCGCAAGGAGATCAACGGGTACGAATCCCGGCAACGGGTCCTTCCCGGGATCACCGGGTTGGCGCAGGTCAAGCAGAGCTATGACCAGTCGCTGGACGATGTGCGGCGGAAGGTCGCGCTTGACCTGACGTACGTGGAAGAGGAGTCTCCGATCCGGGACGTCCAGATCATGGCTCAGACCATTCCGGTCGTCCTCTTCGGGCGTGGGGCTCTTTAAAGACGCGCGTTGGCCGTGATCCAGTCGGATTTCCCTTTTCGCGCTTCCGTCGGTAATCCTGCATGTTCCACCCCCGAATATCCGTCATCATCCCCACCTACAACCGGGCCGGTGACATCGAGGGAGCAGTAGCCTCTATCCCTGGACAAACGCTGCCCGCTTCCGAAATCCTGATTGTCGATGACGGATCTGAAGATGACACCCAAGCCGTTGTGGCTGCGCTGTCGGGTCCAGTCAGGAGTGTGAGTCAGGCCAATGCCGGGGTCTCGATTGCGCGGAGCAGAGGGCTTCGCGAAGCCACAGGAGATTTCGTTGCTTTCCTGGACGTGGACGACCGCTGGCACCCGGCCAAGCTGGAAATCCAGATGGCGGCGCTCAATCGATCTCCAGAACTCGGCTGGTCAGCGACGAATCTGGAAGCCGTGGACGAGTCGGGAAACCCTCGGCCTGGACATAGAGGCTTGCAGGATTCGATTCCACTCTTCCGAGACCTCGGACACTCTCTCGAGGAGTGGCTCGCCACACGTCTCGAAAGGGAAGAGATTACCGTGGCCGGTAGAGAGCACGCCATCTACTCGGGTGACATCTTCTCCCTGCTCCTGCACGGGAATTTCATCTACCCGTCGACTGCTTTGATCCGCAAGGACGTGGCCAAAGCAGTGGGTCCTTTTGATCCCCGGTTCCCCTTGGCCGAGGACAACGACTACTTTCTAAGAATGGCTGACGTCTCCCGGGCTTCCATTGTCACCACACCCCTCGTTCGGTACCGGACCGGCTCCTCCGATGCCCTCACCCACCCATCGAACTCCGTCAAGCTCATCGGGGCGGCCCTGGAATGCCTCCGGTTGGCAGCAGAGCGACGCCATCCCCTGTCTCCGGACGAAGAGAATGCGTATCGGACGGGGCGTGCCCTGCTCCACCGTCGCCGGGCCTGGGTCGAACTCACGGATCTTCAGCAGGAAGCCGCTAAGGGCGCCCTGCAGGACCTTCGCTCCGAAGGGCACCGGTTGNACACTCGAGACCTGGGCCTCTGGATTCTGGCGAGCCTGCCNCGGCCGGTGTTGAAGGGGATGGGAAGGTTCAAGCGCTCGATCAAGCGGTAGCCGGTTCTCCCACCTCCCCTTCGTTCCAAATGACAGATCCGCGCGGGGGGAGGGAATGGGACCACACCGCCTGACCCCGCGTCACTCGCCTGCCCTGTCCTCCGTAGACGGCGTTGTCGCCGCATGCGAGCGCAGAACGGTCATGGTCAGGCCACTCCGCAGGAAGAGGATCCCGCCAATCCCCCCTACCATCAGGCTGATCACGTAGAACGACACGCCGTAGGCAACGGCATCGGCCATGGGTACGCCAAACGGAGCCAGGACGAGGACCGTGAATCCTTCGCGGATCCCGAGCCCCGACACCGTCACGGGAAGAAGGGCGGCGAGGCTCACCGCCGGGACGAAGAACAGGTGAACGAGGAGCGGGAACTCCACCCGCATGGCCCAAGCAAGAAGAATCCACGCCGCGATGTATCCCCCTTGCACGAGAACGGACAGGCCGGCGGCTCGCCCCATTGCGCTCCGGGACGAAGCGAACTCCGTCCAGAGGCCGACGAACTGGTGGAGCAGTGATCTGACCCGCCGGTTGCGTGAGCCGAAAACCAGCAGTCCGACGAAAAGGAGCCCGGCACTCGCCGCGCCGAGCCAGATCCAGGGGCCGTCGACCCCCAGGGACGACCGAGCGGCCGTTTCCCAGGCCAGTGACGGAAAGGCCACGGCACCGATACCGAGAAATCCCAGAAGTGCCGCGAGCCCCATGGCCCTCTCCAGGAGAATGCTGGAGGCGCTTCGGCTCACCCCCAGCCCACTTCGGGACAGACCTACGACCCGCGCCGCATCGCCCCCGATGGACGAGGGAAGGAACTGGCTGAAGAACCACCCGATGAAGTAGAGGCGGGAAAGGTACGCGGTGGAAACCGGGTCGGACGTGAGGACGACCTTCCAGCGCACGGCGCTCAGATACAGCGTGAGAACCAGAACCCCGCAACTCAGGAGAAGCCCCAGCACCAGACGGGCATCCAGGGTGAGGGTCCACTCCGAGAAGTCCGCCAGGTAGAAGAGTCCGCCCAGGACAAGGGCGGTGAGGAGCACCCGTATCAGGGGCCCCCATGGAAAATGCCGGTCCTTCCCTTCCCGCACCAACTCGGCGCCCTCCTTCGTCACCGGATAGCCTCCACGCGACGGGTGGGCTCCCACAACCGTTCCGACCCGCCGAACCCGGCCCGAAGAGCGGCTCGCACGATGGCCACGTTGCTCATGGCGAAGAAAGCCGGGACGGCGAGAATCCGGGGGAGACCGGCTCGTCCCAGTGAAACGGCCCACCCCACCGATGCCATCCCCACCAGGAGAAACAGGCCTCCCAGCGCCCATCGGGCCCACCCGTGGTCCAGAGCCAGGATGGCCACGCCCAGGGCGACCAGAATCAGGTACAGGGGCGTACCCCACCGGAGCACCTTGTGACTCAGGAGGCGCCACGCGAAGGCCGGGTATTTGAGCGGGTGGAGGAGGTGCCTCCAGGTGGCCAGGGTGGTCATCCCTCGAGCGATGGTCCGCACCTTCCGCCGATACTCGGCCGGAAGGGATCCGGTCCGCGGAACGACACAGATGGCGTTCGGCGCCGACACGGCGCGGAAACCCCGCTCCCGGGCAATGAGCACCGAAGCGAAATCGCGGCTCAGGTTGGGAGGCACAAAGACCTGATGGAGCTCTCGCCGGGTGGCGTACAAGGATCCCGAAGCCCCGACGATCCCCCCCGTCTTCGTCTCCAGGTCCCGGACCCACATCTCGAAACCGACGTAGCCACCTTCGCCCACGTTCGCCACGCTGCCCCCCACCGGCACGCTCACGTCTCGCCCGGAAACGACACCGACCTCAGGGTCCGCGAAGGGCGCCACCAGAAGCTTCAAGGCGTCGGGTCGGATGCGGATCGAGGCATCGGTGTTCACCACAACGGCACCGGTCAGATGATCGCGCGCAGCGTTCTCGGCGGCCCCCTTCCCCCCCCGCTCGTCCACGCGGAGAAGCTCCACGCCACGACCGGCCCACCCCTCCACTATTTCGTCCGTGCCGTCGGTCGATCCGTCGGACACAATGAGGATCTGGAGCCGATCCCGGGGATACTCCAGGGCCGTCAGGCACTGGAGGAGTTCCTCGATCTGATGCACCTCGTTGTGGGCGGGAACGGTCACGGAAACGCTGGGGAGGCCATGATGCGGGTCCGCCTTCCACGACCACCGGCGCCCGAAGACCCGAGCCTCGAGCCACAACAGCGCCGGGTATCCCACCGTGGCATAGCCGGCGAGAAGGAGGCCGATCACAAGGAAGGCAGTCCCGATCATCGACACGTGCTGATCTCGCGGTAGAGTTCGAGGTAACGGTGAGCCCACTCCTCCGGGTCCGCGGACACCCGGACCCGTTCCAGTGCCCGAGTGGCTCTCGCCCGGGCTTCCTTCGGCTGGTCATGCACCATCTGAACCTCTCGGGCCAGGGCCTCGGGGTCTTCCGGGGGCACCAGCCAGCCCTCCTCCTCACGAACCAGATCGGGGACGCCGCCCACGCGCGTCGCCACCAGTGGAATACCGGCGAGCATCGACTCGAGGGCGACGATGGGCGTCCCTTCCGTACGCGAACTGAGAACCATGACGTCGAATGCCGAGAAGAGGCTGGCTGCATTGGGCACTCGACCCCACCACCGGATAGTATCGGCCACAGGCCCCGCTTCGCACTGGCTCCGGAGTAAGGCGAGTTCCGGGCCATCGCCCACCACGCTCACGCGCAGGCTCGGAATCGCCCCGGAAGCCTTGAGAAGCGCCACCGCGTCCAGCATGACATCCGGACCCTTTTCCTGACTCAACCGTCCGACCCATCCCACATGAAAGGGTTCCGGCCCGACGTCGAACCGTCGTCGGGCCTCATGAGCAGGCAGTGCGTCGACTGGCGCGGTTCTGGCATTGGGGATGACCCGGATGGACGCGGCAGGAATTCCCCAGGCCTCCAGGTCACGGGCCATGGGGACTGAGACTGCAACGACAGCGGTGCATCGGCGCAACGCCCTTCGCTGAAGGTACTCGTACAGACGGTTCTTCACGCCCCCCCCGGTAAAGCCGTGGGCGGTGGCGGTGGTGGGGATTCTAAGCTTTCGGGCGACGGATCCCGATAACACGTCGGCCCGGTATCCGTGGGTGTGAACCACCTCCGGGGCGATCTGGGCCAGGAGTGTCCGCAGCCGGCGGCGCTCTGTCAGGTAGCCCCGGGACGGAACTCGAAGGGGGTGAACCGTGAGCCCGTCTCGTTCCAGCTCCAGGAACGGGTGATGGCGGGCATGTTCGTCGAGAATCGTGACGAGGTCGACCGAGCAGTCGTGAGCGGTCAATAGCTGGACGAGATCAGTAACGACCTGCTCCGCCCCCCCCACTGGACCGGGCGCCATGATGTGCGCCACCTTCATGTAGGATGGCCCTGGGCGAAGGAAGAGGGGGGGAACAGGAACGATGTGGTAGATTCTCGGACGATCATGGGCTCGGCCCTGGAAAATGGGGTCATTCCGACTCTGGCCCTGAAGGCAGCTTGCAGCTTTTGGACCGAGCCCGCTTCCGCGGCGCACACGTCGGGGAGGCACACACGGTAGAGAGGAGCGTCCTGACATGACAGGGGCCGATTCAAATGGAGCGACCCGTCCGGCCTGGATCGAGGCCCTGGCCACCGTCAGCCGCCCGGGGCGCCGAGTTGCCCGTTCACTTCTCCACAGGATCGAGGGGCTTCTCCATCCGTGGCGACGTCGCCGCGCGGCCAGCGCCCTTCGACTCCGGCTACCGGTGGAAAGGACCCTGATCCTGTGCTACGGCAACATCTGCCGGAGCCCCTACGCGGAATACCGCCTCAGGAAGAAGCTGTCCGCCAAGGTCCCCGGAGTCGATCTGGACATGGATATCGCCTCCGCCGGGTTCTTCGGACCCGACCGAAGGAGCCCGGAGGCCGCCGTCCAGGCCGCAGGCGAGCGGGGAATCGATCTTGCGCCCCACCGGTCCCAACTGGCGACCCCTGCGCTGGTGGTCGGCCAGGACCTGGTCCTGGTGATGACGAGAAAGCAGGCCCGCGATGCCAGGAAGGCCTTTCCCGACGCATTCGTGCTACATCTGGGCGATCTGGACCCGGGGATCCCGTCCCAGCGCGATATTCCCGATCCCTATGGCCANTCCCCGGAGTTCTTCGCGGAAGTGTACGCTCGAATCGACCTCACGCTGGATACCCTCGTGGACCTCACCCACCCCTCGATCTTGACACAGCATCCTTCATGAATCGGTCCCGTTCGAGGGCTGACCGGGGTCCCCGGCCCACCGGCCGGGATCTGATCCGCTCCGGCCTGGAGCGATTCACCGTGGACACGGGCGCTGCGGCCCTTCTTCGGCGGCGTCAGGCCGGAAAGCGTCTGATCCTCGCCTACCACAACGTCCTTCCCCATGACACCCCGCCCTGGGGGGACCGGTCTCTTCATGTGCCGATCCACCGCTTCCGGCGGCACCTGGATGTGCTCGAGGCCTCCGCCACACTCGTGTCATTGGAACGACTGATGGATCCGACGCCCCTGCCCGACCCTCGCCCGCTGGTGGCGCTGACCTTTGACGACGCGTATGGCGGGGCGATTGCCGCCATCCGCGACATCCTCCTTCCCCGGGGCATTCCTTCTACGGTCTTCCTGAACCCGGGGCACCCGGTGGGAGAACCCTTCTGGTGGGATGTCCTGGCTTCGTCCACCTCCCGCGACGGCAGCCTCGACGACTCCCTTCGGGATCGATGCCTCACCGACCTGGAGGGAGATCGTACCAAGGTGCTGGAGTGGGCGGCAACCCGATGGGCGTTGGACCACCAGGCTCCGGATTCAAACTTCCTCCCTGTCTGCGGCGAAGACCTGACCCCAATGTTCATCCGGGAGTCCCTGGTCCGGATCGGCTCCCACGGCTGGTCCCACCGGAATCTGGTCGCTCTCTCTCCAGCCGACCTGACCCGGGAGCTCGAGCAGCCACTCCGTTGGCTGGAGGCGCGGGGCCTGGGGACCAACTGTGGAATCTCCTTTCCATACGGTGCGACCAATGACGATGTGACCACGGCGGCCCGGACGGCAGGATACCCCTGGGGACTTCGCGTCTCCGGAGGATTCCTCAGCGCCGGCGCGCTGGGCCGGAACCCCTTGAACCTGCCTCGCCTGAACATTCCGGCGGGCCTCAGTTGGAGGGGACTCGCCATTCGTCTCTCCGGGGTGGGAGCCTCGTGAAAGCCCGGGTCCTGGTCACCGATGGGGAACAACGCTCCGCACTGGCGGTGGTTCGATCTCTCGGACGAAGGGGCTTCGAGGTGGAGGTCTGCTCGGAGACCGGGGCGTCGCTGGCCGGCGCTTCACGCTTTGCCGGCACAGACCACCGGATCCCGCCAGTGTTGAACGATCCCTCCGCCTACGCCGAAGCCGTGGCAGAACTCTGCCGAACCCGGGAACCGGGGATCCTCCTGCCGGTGACCGATGCCGCCCTCATGGCGCTCCTTCCGCTGCGGGATCGAATGGGAACCGCCGTCATCCCCGCCCCCTCTGCCGCCGTTCATGCCGCCGTGTCGAACAAGGAGAGCCTTCTGGACCCGGCCAGGGCGGCAGGCCTGACCACGCCACAGAGTCTCCGGCTGGACAGGGCTCAGGACCTCCCCACGGCGGGAGCGCTCCCCCCCTTTCCCCTGGTGGTGAAACCGAGTCGCTCCGTGGTTTCCAGTGAAACACCGAGCGATCCCGGCCTGGCCCGATTTTCCGTAACGTACGCCGAGGACCCGGACATGCTTCGCGGGACTCTCGAGTCCCTTCCCCAGTCGGCATTCCCCGTATTGCTCCAGGAACGGGTTGAAGGGAGAGGTGAGGGAATCTTCCTGCTCCTGTGGGAAGGTCGGCGGCTCGCCTTTTTCGCTCACCGCAGGATCCGGGAGAAGCCTCCCACCGGAGGGGTGAGCGTCTACCGGGAGGCCGTCCGGCCCGATCCGGAGCTCCTCCATGCATCGACCCGCCTTCTCGAGTCCTTCGGGTGGTCCGGCGTGGCCATGGTGGAGTTCAAACGGTGCCGGCACACCGGACGACCCTTCCTGATGGAGGTGAACGGGCGCTTCTGGGGATCGCTGCAACTGGCCATTGACGCTGGCGTCGATTTCCCCGCTCTCCTCGTGGAGGCGGCCATGGGAGAAGAGGTCGAACCTGTGACGGACTATCGAGTGGGGACCCGGAGCCGATGGCTACTGGGCGATCTGGACCACCTGCTGATCCGGCTGCGCACCAGCTACTCCGCCGAAGAGCTTCCACCTGGCTCCGGAGGAAGGTGGAAGGCTGCTGGATCGGTGCTTCTACCGTGGAGGCCGCGAGACAGATGGGAGGTACTCCGCCCGTCGGACCCCCGTCCAGGCCTCCGGGAAATGGGGCAATGGGTCTCGGAGATGCGACGATGAATGTGGCACTCATGCTCGAGTCCGACGGTCCGGGGGGCGCGGAAACCATGCTCCTGGTGCTGGCGGAGGAGCTTCGGTCCCTGGGGCATGGGGTCATTCCCGTCGGGCCTCGCCATGGAGAGGGCTGGCTGGCGCACGAGTTCAGAGCCCGGGGCTTCCAGCCGGAGACCTTCCACCTTCGGGCGGCGGTAGACCCCATGGGCGCCCTGAGTCTGACGCGACGGCTGCGGGCGCGGCGTGTGGATGTGATCCACAGCCACGAGTTCACCATGGCCGTCTATGGCGCGCTGGCTGCCCGCCTCCTTCGGCTGCCCCACGTGATCACCATGCACGGGAGCACGTACTTTGCCGACGCCCGGAGGCGGAGGACCGCACTCCGCTGGGCCATGCGGCAGGCCCACGCCACGGTGGGGATCTCACAGGACACGGCGCGCCGCATGGAAGATCTGCTTGACCTTCCAGGGGATGCGGTGCGGGTGGTTCCCAACGGGCGCCGCCTGACCCAGGGGGACGGGAGTCGGGTACGGGCTGAGATGGGCCTACNCGACGAAGCCCTGCTGGTGGTCTGCATTGGTAGCCTTTACCCGGTCAAGGGGCACGCATACCTGATCCAGGCCCTCGCCGAGCTGATTCGCTCCGGCAGGGATCGGGGGGCGACGCTGGCCATTGCTGGACGGGAGGGCGGCAGCAAGGCGTCTATCGAGTCCCTGATCTCAACGCTGGGGCTCGAAGACCGGGTTCGGCTCCTGGGGCACCGGGCCGACGTGGCGGATCTGCTGGACGCCGCGGACGTCTTCGCCATGCCCTCCCTGTCCGAGGGCCTCCCGCTGGCGCTCCTCGAGGCCATGGCCAGCGGCTCGGCGATCCTGGCCTCCGGGGTCGGGGGGATCCCGGAGGCGGTACGGCACGAGACCGATGGCCTCCTCGTACCGGCAGGCGACGCCGCTGCCCTGGCTTCGGGACTCTCCCGGCTTCTCGCTGACCCCACACTGGGCCGTGAGTTGGGCCGAAATGCCCGCGAACGGGCCCGGGAAGCCTTTTCGCCCGAGGCCATGGCCACCGCATATGTGACGCTCTACCAGGGTGGGACCATGTCTCCCTCGCCCGCCAGTGAGGACGGTGGATAAGGGTGGCATGCTTCTGGCAACCACGGTACGATGATCGGGTCAGAATCCGAATTACACCCAGGGGGCACCTGCCCCACCCGCCGAATTGAAAGGACGACGCCTCGCCGATGCAACCGAATCCTTCCAAGAGCTTCATGGGCCCGGGCCACGCGCCGTTGTCGGGCCAGTCCGGGGGCCTGCCCGGTTGGGATCTTCTGCTGGTCATCGCCGGCGCCCTGATCCTGGTTTCATCGGCGAGACTCCACGTGTTCATTCCGGGCCTCAGTGCCGTGCGCCCCGGACTCCTCCTCGTCGTGGCCGGGACAGCGCTGTGGCTGTCGAAGGGCGATCCCCTGCGCCGACTGGGGCGACCGATACCCCTTGGGGTCAAGCTCGGCGTCTTTGTGCTGGCGTGGGCCGTCGTCGGGGTCCCCTTCGCCCTCTGGCCAGGTCAATCAGGCCGAGGTGTGGCGGAAGCCTTCGGGGTGGCGGTCCTGGTCTTCCTGCTGGTGGTGGCGTCCGTTCGTCATGTGGCCGACGTTCGCCGACTCCTGGGGGTGACCGCCGTCGGGGCGGGGATCTTCGCCGTCATGGGTCCAATCCAGGGGCGGATCCCCATTCGCGGCTTTGGCGCCGGAGGCTACGATCCCAACGACTCGGCCATGTTCCTGGTGGCGACGCTACCGACCTTGGTCTTATTTGCAATTTCGTCCAAGCGGTGGTCCATCCGGCTCCTGGCCGGCCTGGGGGCACTCATGGCCCTGTTGGCCGTGGTGCAGACCCAGTCCCGGGGTGGCTTTCTGGGGCTGGCCGCCGTGCTCCTCTTCATCTTCCTCTTCTTCCGGGGCATCCGCACCGTAGCCAAGGTCGCCGCCGTGGGGCTGCTGGCTGTGGGTCTGGCCGTCACCGCCGACGCCGATTACTGGGACCGGATGAGCACCATCACCGAGATGGATGACGGTTACGGCGTTGAGGGTAGCGTCGTCGGGGGTCGTCGACAGATCTGGACCCGGGGCATGGGCTACATGTTCGAGAACCCGTTGACGGGTGTGGGTCTCTTCAACTTCGCCGTGGCCGAGGGACGAAGCCGTGAAATCGCCGAACAGATCCGGCGCGGCTTCGGCGCCAAGTTCTCGGCGGCCCACTCCATGTGGGTTCAGGTGGGAGCGGAGTTGGGGATTCCTGGATTTCTGGCCTTCATTGGTCTCTTCGGCCACGTGGGGTGGCGAATGTGGAAGATCTCCCGCCGGCGCTCGCGATGGCGTACGGATCGGGAGACCAGTCTCATGGCCTCTACGATTCTCGCTACCATCATCGGCGTGGCGGTGCCGGGGAGTTTCCTGTCCAACGCCTACTGGCCCATGGTCTGGCTTCCCCTGGCCCTGGGGATTGCCCTTGCGCGTCTCGATGACGAGGAGTCCCGGTCCCGTCGACAGGCGACAAGACAACCGGTGGCCGTTGGGCGCAACGGCGGTCAATACGTCTCGCCCGGTAGGACGTCCGGTATCCCGGTCCGGCGCTGGTGACACGAGAACGCGCCGTCCGGATGAACATGAAGCACGGACACCCTGGCGAGTTCCCCCACGGCATCGAGCCGCTCTGGGGATGGGCCGTGGCCCTTGCCCTCCTCGCCGTGGCGGCCGCGTTCCGCGTTCCGGGAGTCATGGGGCACATCTTCGATCAGGACGAGCTCTACACACTGGTCGAATCCACCCACCTTTTTTCAACCACACTGGAGCCGGGTATCGAGGCCCGGCCGGTCTATTACCTCCTCCAGCATGCGCTTCTGGGCGTGGTTCCCCACACCGAGATCGGCCTTCGGATTCTGCCCATGGATATTCGGGCTGGCCGGAGTTCTTCTGACCTGGTGGATTACCACTCGCCTGGCCGGACGCACGGCGGGGCTCATCGCGGGCATCCTGGTGGCTGCGGCACCGTGGCATGTGTACGTGTCGTCCACCGCCCGATACTACTCACTGGTGTATCTCCTGGCGGCGGGATTCTTCTACTGTTTTCTCCGTGCGGCACGGGACAGCAACGGGTGGAAATGGCATGTGAGCGCCGTGACCTGCCTCATCCTGGGCGCCTCCACCCACCCCACCTTCGTCTTCCCCGCCTTTGCAGGGTCGGCACTGGTGGTGGTGGCCGCATGGGCATTACGTCGACTTAACGGTGTTTCGCCGTGGCGGCTCATCGGCGGAGTGGCTGTGCCATTCGCGGTGTTCCTTTCCATTGCGTTTGGGATCCTGGTCTCCATCGGTCGGGAAACGGCCGTTCGGAATCTTGAAGGCCGAGGGATCACCGCCGTACTCAATCTGATCCCCGGGGTCATCGAGTGGATCTCACCCCTGCTCCTGGTGGCGGCGCTCGTGGCATCTTTCGGGCTCCTGCGGCATTCGTCCCGCACCTCGGATCTGGTCTGGAGCCTTATGGCTTTGGGAGGGATCATTGGTACCCTGGTGATCCTTTTTGTGGCAGCCCTGGTCACGAATTCGTATCCGTATTATGCCACGGCCATGCTTCCCCTGATCTTCGTGACCCTGGGAGTGGGAATTGCCCGGTTGACAGCTCTTCTTCCCACCCGAAGGGGATGGGCGGCGGCAGCGCTTGTGGTCATTCTCCTGGCCGGAATCTCTCCTGGCGCCGTCTCGCAGCTCACCCATGGCACGAAATTCGACTATCGTCCGGCGCTAGAGCAGGCGCGCGCCGAAACCGATGGGGATCTGGTGCTCGCCTGGCCCATTATCGT
>SL_3KL_010_SEDDRAFT_10000058_pt1 | contig 62915 bp, 61 predicted proteins | sample SodLakKL_010_SED_2_FD_10381 | JGI IMG/M metagenome (IMG submission 10381)
TCGGCGATGGCATAGGTGAAGCTGATGCTGGTCTGGTCGCTTGTGAGGGTGTCGTACGTCAGGCCCGGTTCTGTTTGTGCTGCGGTGGTCACGGTGTCTTCAATCGACATCGTACGGGTTTCGTCTTTACGGACATATGTGATATTTAAGCTGATGGTATATTCGGTATTCGACAATAAGTCAGCGACAACGATGGTGTCGACGATTTCACTAAGGTCAATGGTTTGGCCATTAATTGTAATGGTCATATCAATAATGGTTTCATCGATATCAAGGATGCGGTAATCGATGTGAATCTCGCTATTTGTGCTTGTGATGGCGTCGAAATAGGCGACCGGGGCCTTGGCTTCAAGGTTGGTAACCTCATAAACCGCATCCAGATGATACTTGGTGGTATCTTCTTCCCCATCACGCAGATTGTAATCGGCGTAGAGTTTGATGCTGTAGGTATAGGAGCTTTTCGGTTGGTAATCGTAGGTGAACTCGCCGGATGCAGGGTCGAGGATGACGGTGTCGAGAAGAATCAAGGACTCGCCATCGTCTTCATAAATCTCGGCGATGAATGTATCTGGTACCAGGGTGGCTTGCGGATCGGATAGGTTATAGGTGAAACGGATGGATTCCTGGGTCAGCGAAACACTGTCGATGGTCGCGCTCGGTGGGGTGTTCGCCGCAGTCATGAAGTAATCGACAAAAATGATGCCGGTGTGTGACCCTTCGCCGTCATCGAGATCGAAGGTCGCTTCAACTTCCAGCCTGATTGTTTGGTTGGCAAGCAGATCCAGGATTTCAAAAGTCAGATTGTCGTGAATGAGTGTTGCTTCTTTTAACAGGGTATTTGTGTTTTCATCGTAGATATAGATTCTGAGATAAGGTTCTGTCAGGAATGGTTCGAAAGGTGTGGCATCGATGTTGAAAATCAGATGCGATTCACTGATGGTCGTCGTCTCGACGCTGATATCAGGAATCTCGCGTTCCGGTGTGGCGATTTCGAATGTCTTTAGCATGATGTCATCTTGAATACCATCACCGTCGTTCAAATCATAGGAACCGTATACCTCAACGGTATAAAGGTTGTTATTGAAAAGGCCCGTGAAGGTGATGTTTTCAAGGGTAGCGATATCGACTTGCTGCGTGTCTATCAGCGTTTCATCCAAATAAATCGTAACAGTAAGCGTCTCATCAACCAGAACATTGTCGGCATCGAAAAACATCAAATCGAATGTGACCGAATCGTGGGTACTGGTTTCATTCTCGGTATCAACCACAGGCGCAGCTTTGGCTGTGGTTGTGAAAGATTCCGTGATAAGCAGACTTCTTTCACCTTGGTTGTCGTTCAGATCGAACAGATATTCGACACGGATGTCATAAGTCGTATCGCTCAACAAATCGGTGAACGTCAATTCATCCATATCCGTCAACGTCGCCATCACGGTGTCATCAAGCAATAATTCGATTTTATTGAGCGAGCCGACGGCATCCGGGTCGGTTATGTCGATGTCGAAACTGACTTCGGTGACATCAGAAAGAATACCGTGGATTTCCAGGTTCGGTGTCGTTTTTTCCAGTGTTGTCACATCATCGCGTAGGTTCAAGACAACATCCTCATTTACCATTTGCCCGTCACCACGTTCGTATGAGGCGAGCACACGCAGTTCGTAGGTCACATCTGATAATAGCGCATCGAAGGTATGTGAAAAAATACCGGCAGTCAAATCAAGTGTCTCGATGACTTCATCGGCAAGGACCAGTTCCAAACGGCCATCTGTCAAGGTGTCGTCCGCATCACGTAGCTCAAAAGCTACGTTGATGGATTCCTGGGAAGGTGTGATTTGTGTGAAATCCGCTGTGGGCGCACTTTCCAGCACATAGACCAGGTAACGGTTGTCTCTGGTGATATTCAGTGTTTCGACACCGGTCACGGGGTGTGTATACTCGATTTCCTCCAAAACATAGGTCGTTTCACCCGGAACTCTCAGAACATCAAAATTGAAGATGATGTGTTGCGGGGTTGAATCAGCTTCGAAACGGGTTTGACGGTATGTGGTTCCGTTGATTTTAATCGAGTTGATATTCAAATTGGAGGGATTGTCCAGGAAAATCTCCAAAGTTAAAAGTTCGTTCTTCTCAGCCATATAAACGGCAAAATCCTCATCGACCATCGGATCGCGTTCGTTGACTTCAATGCCATTAAATGTGGGATCTATAACGTCATCGACCGGATCCTCGCCGCAGGCAGCAAGCGTGATCATGGCAAATGCAAAGATAAACAGCATGGTGAGACGTTTCATCGTCACACACCCTTTCAAGGTAAACTAACATTAATTTTACCATAATCACGGCTAAACGACAACGTTAAAAAAGACAGATTGAACCCTTGAAAAAAGCAATGCATCATGCTCATTGCTTTTTGTTTTTTGACATACCCCGCTTTAATAGCGGCTTGTCATATTGTTTGTTTATCGTATCCAACAAGGCGTTTATCTGTTTATCTTTCGGTGCTTCCTTGTTCAAATTGAAAATATTGAGTTGTTTGAATAACCGTTCCTTTTGAACCAGGTTCGAGGCACTCACGCCCAATAGATGCACTGTTTTTTCCTCGTAGAGTTCTTCGAAAAGATGTTCGACTGCTTCGAAGATTTCATAGAAATGATCGGTATGATAATCGAACGTGCGGTGTTTGGAATGGTTGTTGAAATCGGCGTCACGAACCTGTACCGCAATGGTTTTCGTTGCCAGATCGTGATCCTTCAGACGTTCTATCACTTTCTGCGTCAGTTTCTCAAGCGCCTGGATCATTTCCTGGTATTCGTGGAGGAAGCCTTCGAATGTTTTGGAGTTTCCGATGCTTTGATGGGATCCCTGACGGGTCGGATCGATAGGGGTATCATCGTTGCCGTGTACTTTTTCCAGAAAACTTTCGGTCTGGTTGCCGAGGAAATTACGTAATTTCTTCTTGTCCGGAAACGTAGCGAAATCACCGATGGTCTTTATGCCGAGCAGCTTAAGATTGGGAACGGTTTTCTTGCCGATGCCGTGTAACGCTTCGATGTCCAAAGGCCACAGTTTTTCTTTTACGTCCCTTTTTCTCAAAACGGTTATCCCCATGGGTTTTTTCATGTCGGAGGCCATTTTTGATAAGAACCTGTTCGGAGCGATGCCGATGGATACGGGAAGACGATATCGCTCATAAAGTGTTCTTTGCATCTCCTTGGCGATGTCGAGGGGATGTCTATCCTGCAGATCGTCTGTCATGTCGAGATAGCCTTCGTCGATGGAAGCGGGTTCAAGGTTTTCAGTCCAGGTTTTCAAGTAATCAAAAAAATAAGTGGAATATTTTTCATACAAGGGAAAGTTGGTCGGCAGCACCTTCAGTCTCGGACATAAACGCCGGGCCTCCGTTAGGTTCATCGCACTTTTGACACCGTATTTGCGCGCTTCATAGTTCGCGGTCGTCAAAATGCCCCGGTCATGTTTCGGTCCGATACCGATCGGGATATTCATAAGCTCCGGATTTTCCGCGATTTCACAGCTTGCAAAAAACGCATTCAGGTCAATGTGGAAGATGACTTTGTATTTTTTCATGTTTGAACTTTCCTTTTTTCGTTAAATTTAGTATAATGAGTCAAGATAAACCACAATACGTATACGATAAACCGAGGTGATAAAATGCCAGAAAGTCGTAAGCGACAAAAGAAGAATCAGGAAGTCAAGGAAACAGTGTATACCAATCCCTTGAAGAAGACTTGGGGTAAAACCGTCGTTCTCATCTTAGTCATTGCCTTTTTACTGGGCTTGGTAGCCACGACGATCTTTGTAATGTTCCGTGTGATGATGGGTTAAAGGAAAAAGCGCAGATGCGCTTTTTTTATTTGAGTAGTTCCGCTGCGCTTTTCAAGGCCTGTTCACTAACGGCATCGCTGGAAATCATCGCTGCGATGGTTTTGATGCGGTCTTCACGGGAAAGTGGTGTCACAAAAGTCATGGTGCGTCCCGCGTTTTGTTCCTTGGCGATGTGATAATGATGGTCCGCTTTGGCCGCAACTTGCGGCAAGTGGGTGATGGCGATGACCTGGATGTTTTTGGCGATATGCTTCATCTTCTTGGCCACCTGCGAAGCCACATAACCACTGACACCACTATCGATTTCATCGAAGATCATCAGATTCAAAGATTCTTTTTGGGCGAACAGGGTTTTCAAGCCCAGCATGATGCGAGAAAGTTCGCCGCCGCTGGCGATCTTTTTCAATGGTTTCTCGCTTTCACCAGGGTTGGGGGATATCAGGAAATCAACCGTGTCGATGCCCGTTGTTTTCAAACTTTTTCGTACATCGAACACCGGGGTTTCCTGATTGAGAAAGGTGATGGTGAAACTGACATTCGGTAGTTCCAGGCTTTCTAGTTCGTGTTTTAGATCGCGTTCGATGGTCTTTGCGACCTGTCTTCTTTTTCTACTGAGTTCCTGTCCTGTCTTATAGGCGATTTCAAAGGCTTCTCTGGCTTCTTGATACGCCTGTTCTAAGGTGTTGTCGTAATCCGTGTATTGACTGACTTTATCCTTGATTTGTGCATGGTAGTCGATGAGCTCGCTTAAATCGAGACCGTATTTGCGTCTCAGTGTATCGAGCGTATGTTTGCGGGTTTCAAGGGCGTCGAGTTCTTCTGGATCGAAATCAAGCCCGTCGAGTTTGTCGTAGAGGGTAGCCTTGATGTCATCGAGTTCAAGATAAGCGCTTTCGATTCTGGCTTGTACATCCGGTAACGCCTCATCATAGTCGATGACTCTGGCGAGTGCTTCTTTCGCCTCATAGATGTTTTCAAGCGAGCCGGAGCTTTCCAAAGCCTCGTGTGCCTGTTTGATGTTTTTAAACAAGGCATCGAAATTCTGAAGCACTCTCAAGCGTGCTTCGATTGTATCAAGTTCATCGGGTTTCAAATCGTGTTTGTCAAGTTCCTCGATCTCATATTTGAGCAGTTCCAGCTTCTTCTGGACTTCGTTCTTCTCTTTCTTGAGTTCTATGTAAGTCTCAAGCGCACCAAGCCAGGTCGAACGTTTCTTCTGGTATGTTTCCTTGATCGGCTCGATGGTTTTATCATATCCGTCCAACAAGGAAAGATACTGTTCAGGGTCGAAAAGGCGTTTCGTATCGTGCTGTGTGTGGATATCTGCAAGCTTCAGACTCAAAACTTTCAAGTCTTGTAGTGTCACGACTTCGCCGTTCACCTTGATGACATTGCCGCTACCGACCTTGATGCGGCGTTTGATTAATACCTCTTCATCAAAAACAGGAATATCGAGTTCTTCCAAGGTTCTTCGGAGATTTGCATTCACCGGTGCGAACAAGGCGCTGATTTCAGCATACGCACACCCGCTTCTGATGATGTCGCTGGAAGCGCGGTCGCCCAGCAATAACCCGATGGCATCGATCAGGAGGCTTTTACCGGCACCGGTCTCTCCTGTCAGAACGTTCATGCCGTTATCGAAATATACTTCAAGGTTTTCAATAATCGCAAATTGTGAGACTTTCAAGTATTTCAGCATGCCAGTTCCCTCCTAATCTTCATGTGCTTCTTCTACGGTTTTTTCAATGTTGATTTCGGTTTTGGTTTCTCCCAGATAAAGTAGAAATTCGATGTTTCCGCTTTGTCCTTTGATTGGTGAGGCAATCAAACCGGTGACGTGTCGTTTTTGCGTTTCGATGAAATCCAACATGGTTTCAAGTATGAGCTTGTGCAACTTCTTGTCCCTGATGACACCGCTTTTCGGAGTCTTGATACTTTCAAACTGCGGTTTTATCAATACGATTATCGGAATGTCTTCAAAAAGGGTGAACAGATGCGCAAGCAATGGCCTGGCCGATGTGAAACTGACGTCCATCAAGGCAAGATCCGCGTCAGGAAAATCGGCGGCACGCGTATCCAGGAAGTTTGTGTTTTCCTTGAGAATGACCCGTGCATCGCTACGCAAGCGCGGATGCATCTGCAGGGTTCCGACATCGACCGCATAGATTTTTCGGGCACCGGCTTGTAGCGCGCAGTCGGAAAAGCCGCCCGTGGATGCCCCGATATCGATAACCGTCCGGCCGTTCATGTCCAGATCGAACCGTTTTAGTGCGTGAGCCAGTTTTCTTCCGCCTTGTGAAACGTAAGGGTTGATATCGGCTCCGAGCGTAATTTCATCTGTTGGGACAACATCATGTGATGGTTTTGATGTCGTCTTGCCGTTCACACATACCATACCGTCCTTGATGGCGATCTTGGCTTGATGGCGGGATTCGAAATAACCCTCGGTAACCAGAAAGATATCAAGACGCATGGATGAGTGCCTCGATGGTTTCGATGACGCTTTCCGGATCAAGTCTATATCGTTTCAGCATCTGCATGCGGTCCCCTTGCGGTACGAAACAGTCATCGAACCCGAGCAGTTTTACTTGTCTGGGCACATGGTTCTTCTCATGTAGATAGCGTAGGATTTCACTGCCAAGACCGCCGGTTTTGATTGATTCCTCGTGGACAACGAGCGGTTTATCTAGCGGAAGCGCATCCAATATGGCCGTATCCAGAGGTTTAAGATACCGTGCGTTTATCAGGGTTATATCGAGATGCTTCTTCTTGATCAGTCTTCGGAAAGTCTCAAGCAAATCGCCAAAAGCGATCAATGTGAGCGCCTTACCTTTTTCAAGGATTTCCCAAGACGGTCGGATCATCGGGGTTTTTACAAACCAGTCGGCATCAAAGGTCGTATTCGCTTTCGGATAACGAATGGCAATCGGTCCACGATGTTCCTTCATCGCGTAATGATAGAGACCGACAAGTTCCGTACCATCTTTCGCGTGAGCGATGGTCATGTTCGGGATGTGCATCATCATGGGAATATCGTAGATGCCCTGATGGGTCTCACCATCGGCGCCGATGAGACCGGCTCGGTCGATGCCGATGACAAGATCGGCCTGATGCCTCGCTGCGTCATGCAGAAGTTGGTCGTAGGCCCGTTGGAGAAACGTGGCATAGATCGAGAGAAACGGTTTTGGACCATAAAGACCCAATGATGTCGCAAGTGTGGTAGCGGTGGCTTCGGCTATGCCGGTATCGATCAGACGTTTTGGATATTTCTCCGCGAAATCAAGCAGATGTGCGCCACTAAGCATGGCAGGGACGATGACATGGAAGTCAGGATTTTTAGTCGCATAGTAATCCAGATAACCAGCCGTTACAGCTTGAAAGCTGTTTGCGTTGTTTTTTGTGAGCGGTTGTCCGGTTTCGATCTCGAATGGCGGTGTCCCGTGCCAGTGGCCGTTGATATCGTTCTCGGCAGGCGCGTATCCTTTTCCTTTCTTCGTCCGCAGATGGATCACGGTCGGAGCGGGATTGTTTTTCGCCATTTCAAACACTTTCAGCAGTTGCTTGAAGTCATGACCGTCGAGCGGACCGAAGTATTGATACCCCATCGATTCGAAATAGGTGCTCCCTGTTAGAAATCCCTTGAGCCGCTTTTCGATTTTAGAAGAGAACCTTCTAAGAAATTTCGGCATGATTTTCGAGGTTTTTCTCCTTAGAGAACGGTACGAGCGACGCATTCTGACGCGCGTCAGCATCTTCGCCAGATGGCCGACATTCTCACTGATACTCATTTCATTATCGTTGAGAATGATGATCGGGTTCTTATCCGGAAAATGACCCAAAAAATTGAGTGCTTCCAGTGCGCTGCCGCTGGCAAGGGCACCATCACCGATGAGTGTGATCACATGGTTCATATCCGGGTTGAATGGTTTTGCAAAAAGCATCCCCGCAGCAGCGGCGATGGAAGTCGATGAATGACCGGCTTCAAAACAATCGTGTATCGATTCATCTCTTTTAAGAAAACCGCTCAATCCGTCCATTTGTCTCAAAGTGTCGAACTTGGCAGCGCGACCTGTAAGAATCTTGTGGACATAGCCTTGATGACCGACGTCGAAGATAAACTTGTCTTTCGGTGAATCGAACACTTTGTGTAATGCGATGGTAAGTTCCACCACCCCGAGATTCGACGAAAAATGTCCCCCGGTTTTTGAAAGATTCTCGATGAGAAACGTACGGATGTCTTGACTGAGTGCTTTCATTTCAGGTATGGACAGGTTTTTTAGAAACTCGGGTCCTTGGATCTTCTTGATGTCCATGGTATGCACCCTATTCTTCGTTGTTGTTTAACTCAAAATCGGTTTCTTCACCGTTTTTCATCATTTTTGTCAAGACGGACTCCGCCTCTTTTAGAAGGTTTTGACAATGCTGGGAGAATTTGATGCCCTCCTCGTATTTCTTAACTGCCTCTTCTAGCGGTAGATCGCCGCTTTCCAAGGCCTTGACGATTTGTTCCAGTTCTTTGAGTGACGCTTCGAAACTTTGTTTTTCTTTACTCATAGGGATGCTCCTTTTTCTTTTTATCGATGACTTTCGTTTCCAGCTGACCGTCTTTCAACTCGAGTTCCAGGGTATCACCCGGTGCCACCTCATGAATCGATTTGATGATTCGGCCGTCTTTTTTCCCGAGGATGTAGCCTTGATCGACAATGCGTCGTGGATCCAATGACATGAGTCTGTTTTCCAGATTCTCGAGTTTTTGCTGTTTGAGTTCCTGGACTCTGGTGAAGGCACGATGCAACTCTGTTCGGGTTTTTCTCAAAGTTTCTTTGCCGTCTACGAGCTGTTTTTCCGGATGACGCATCTGCAAGCGATGCATCAGATCATCCAACCGTTGTTCGGCTGTGTGCAGCAATCTGGCCGGTTCTTTCAGAACGTAGCGCTCAGCAAGTTGTCTCACCTGACGGTGTTTGTCGGTGAGGATCTGGTTAAGACGGTCATGTAAGCGTGTCTGATGGTTGTGGAGATCGCGCAGTAGCACATGTTGGTCGGGTACGGCGATTTCCGCGGCGCCCGATGGTGTTGGGGCTCGTTTGTCTGCCACGAAATCGGCGATGGTGAAATCCGTCTCATGACCCACGGCCGCTATTACCGGCAATTTTGTTTCGTAGATGGCTCTGGCGACGATTTCTTCATTGAATGCCCAAAGGTCCTCGATCGAGCCGCCGCCCCTTCCGAGAATAATCAGGTCGTTGTCCGGGTTTTGATCGGCGGCTTGCAAGTTCTCGACAATCATATGTTTTGCCTGTTCCCCCTGAACGGTCGTCGGGTAGATCAACAAGGTACAAAGCGGATAGCGCCGGTTGATGATGTGGATGATGTCTCTGACGGCGGCACCCGTCGCCGAGGTAAGAACGGCGATTTGTCGCGGAAATCTAGGTAGAGGTTTTTTGTGGGATTCATCGAACAAGCCTTGTTTTTCCAGTTGTTCTTTTAATTGCAGGTAGGCTTGATACAGGTTTCCCAGCCCCACTTCTTCCATGGTATCAGCGTATAATTGATAGGATCCGGAGACTTCATAGACGCTGATGTTGCCTCTTAACAAGACATTCATGCCTTCTTTTGGCATGAACTGGACTCTGCGGGCCTTGCTGGCAAACATAACAACGCTGATTTGGGCGTTATCATCTTTCAACGTGAAATAAAAATGTCCACGGACATTGCGTTTGAAGTTCGAGATTTCGCCTTTCAAAAGGACGTCTTCTAAGTGTTTGTCATGATCGAACTTGTATTTGATGTATCGGGTTAGGGCGGTGACCGTTAACGCTTTTCTTTCCATGCCATCACGCTTTCTGTTTCAAGGATTCGATGATGTTTTCGAGAACTCGGTTGTTGAAAGAGACATGTTTCTTATCGCCTTCATCACTGAATTTATGCGTCAGGTTCAATGCTTCATCGATAACGATTTCATGAGGGGTGTCGGTTTCCATCAGTTCATAGGTCGCCAGACGTAGGATTGCACGATCCACGAAGGATAGACGGTTGAGCTTCCAGTTGACCAGGTTTTTGTTTATGATGGTATCGACACGTGACATATCGGTGGTGATTGCAGTCATGGCCTCAACGATGAACGGTGTTTTTTTTGTGATTTCGGGTGGGATGCCCGTTAGATCGAACTGATACAGTTTCGCAACGATATATTCCCGTTGTTGCGAGCGTCCCGCTTTCTTTTTCGCTTCTTTTTCCATGGCAGTTGTCTCCTCTTTTTCTCAATAAAAAGTTTACCACACATCACCTAAAATAAAAAGTGAAAGCGGGTTGAAAAGACCGATGCGTTTTTCTCCCGCATCGGTCAATGGTTTATCTTTTCTTCACGTATCGGCTCATGCGTCTCGGCATTGTGCCATACGAAGCGTAGTGTCTCTGGTTGAAAATGGATTGTGAGGTAACTCGCCACGCTGTTCTCGCGTGCACGATGCACCGCGCCCGGGTTGATGATATATTTTCCGGAGATGTTTTGAAAATCAGCGATGTGAGTGTGTCCGTGAAGCGCAAAATCCACTTCTTTTTCCAACATGGTCAGGTGTAGTTGTTCGTAGCCGGCTTTTATTCTGTTTTTGTGTCCGTGTGTCAAAAGGAATCTTTTGCCTTCGATGGCCATGACGTGTTCATAGGTGAAACCGGCATCGAAGGGATAATTACCCTTGATGGCGATGATGTCCTTTTCTTGAAGGAATTTGTGTCTCAACTCGCTATCGCCAAGAGAGATGGTGTATTTTGCGTCTTCGTGTTCTTTTAGAATGGCTTCCAGTCTATCCTTGTTGCCGTGTACGTCACTAAATACAAGTACTTTCATCCTATCTCCCCCATTTCATGCAATCAAGATCTGAAACATGGTGTCTTATTTCGATGATCCTAGAAAATCGATGACCTGGTCGAGCGCTTTTTTCCGGTGGGAAATCCTGTGTTTGATTTTATCGCCCAGTTGCGCCAGGGTGGCCGTGTGTCCAACGGGAATGAACAAGGGATCGTAGCCGAAGCCTTCTTCGCCTTCAAGTGCCGTATGGATATAACCGGGCAAGGTGCCTTCGAACATGAACTCTTTTTCGTGTTCATCGATCAGGACCATGACGGTGAGAAATTTCGCGGAGCGGTTGCTTTTGTCTGCCATGTGTTCCAGTAGTTTGAGGTTGTTGGCGTGATCGTTTCCCTTCTCGGCGTAACGTGCGGAATAGACGCCTGGTTTGCCACCTAGAGCGTCGCACATCAGGCCAGAGTCGTCGGCCAATACCATGTAGTTGGTGATTTTCTTTACCGTCCTGGCTTTGATGAAGGCATTTTCCTTTAGCGTATGACCGGTCTCGTCGATATCCGGTACATCAAAATCCACCATGCTGAAAACTTCGAACCCCAGATGGGAAAGGTGCGGTTTGATTTCATCGATCTTACCTTGATTCTTCGAGGCTATCACGATTTTATCCATAGTGACCTCCATTAAAAAAGCCTGTTGCTACATGAAAAAGGTTATTTTTCACACCAAGTGGAAAACTTGTTCAAATCGGCGTTTTTCCCGACCAGTAAGAGATGGTCGTTCAAATCGAAGCTGTCGTCCGGTCTTGGAATGATGATGTCATTTCCACGTTTTATCGCAACAAGATTTATGCGGAATTTTTCACGGAGGTCCAGGTTGGCCACCGTGGTATTGATGATTTTCTGGGTTGCTTCCAGCTCGATGAAACTGTGCTCTTCACTCAAATCATAGAATTCGAGCACCGATTCGGAGATGATCCGGTGGGCTAGGCGCATACCTGTAATGCGTTCGGGTTGAATGGTTTCATCAGCACCAAGTCGTTTGACGACTTTTTCATGATATTGGTTTTGGACTTTGACAGTGATTTTCTTGACGCCCAATTCCTTTAGTATCAATGTTGTCAGGATACTGTCTTCAATGTCCTTGCCGATGGCGACGATGACGTGATCGATGCTTTGGATGCCGACTTCCTTGAGCGCACTTTCATCGGATGTGTTCAAAACCACGGCATGCGTGGCTATTTTGGAAACCTTGTCGATGCGGTCCTTGTCGCGGTCGATGACGAGAACCTCATGGTTGCTTTTGATCAGTTCCTCGACGACTGCTGAACCGAACCGGCCAAGACCGATGACGGCGAAGGTTTTCTTTGCCATATATATCATCCTTTTCGCTGACTTTTATTGTTGCTATTATCTTATCACAATTGCATTCGTTGTCAATTTATTGCTGAATAAATCGTGCATATGATATAATATTGCCTGAGGTGGTTAGCAATGCGAGAAGACAATCGAGGCAAGCGGGTCCTGAATAGACGGTTTGTCATCACTTACTTACTTGGTTATGTCGTTTTGAACTTTCTTTTCCTCGGGATTTTCGCCGTCGTCCCTGAGGACATTAGTGAACAGGTGTCACTCAATGTCGTTGTTATCGTGATGACGCTTTGGTATATCGGACTTGCCGTTGCCCTCGGTTTGATCGGAAAACGCTATTTGTTCACCAATCAATGGGAGTATTTGAAAAGTAATATCCCACGCTCGATCGTCTACATTGTTCTGGGAACGGGCGCATTGATCGGTGGGGCCATCAGCATCAATCTGATTTTCTATTTTGGTTTCGGCATAGAGCCGGATCCCGAAAATCAGGCACAGCTTGTCAATATGGCCACCAGTAGCTTGATCGGTGCGATCGGTGTCATCATCTTCGGTGTGTTCTGTGCCCCGCTCGTTGAGGAACTCGTCTTCAGGAAAGCCATCTTCGGCATGATACAAAAACGTGCGGGACTGATCCTCGCCATCATCGGAAACAGCTTTTTATTTGCGTTGATCCATGTGGTGGACGATGTTCTTCATGATGCGAACCTATGGTATAACATCTTCCCTTATATGGGACCAGGCATCATCTTATCGATCATCTACTACCGTTCGGGCAAGATGATTTGGATACCGATTATCATCCACACGCTATATAACGGTTATAGTATCCTCATGATGTTCCTGGGTCATTTCTTTCTGGAAATCTAATATTCGGACGTCCGCAGCAGAAGCTTCAGTGTTTCTGGGAGGTCGTCTTTTTCTATGTTCTTATATGTGAAATAGGCCTCCACGTTGAACAAGGCGGCGTAAAACAACGCATCAAGACCGAAAGCGTCGATATCATCGAGTTCCTGGACCCGTTTCAACAATAGCCGTAACAACAGGTCGTCTTTTAGAATCAGGGCGTAGAACAAAGGCTTGTTGCCGAAGACATCCTTGGTGTCGATGTCCATATTCATTTTGATCATCGCTTCAGCCTCATCGAGATTGCCTTGACGTAAAGCGCGGTGCAGTGGACTTTTTGCCAGTTTGTTTTTGATGACCGAGTCGTTTTCGAACCGTTCATAAAGCGTCTGTATCTCGCCATAACCTTTGGCGTAATCGTACGCCGTAGCATCGAATGCATCCTTATCCGATGGTGAAATGCCGTAGGAAAGCCATTTTTGTATCATGTTTTCATCGCTGTTCTTTGCGCATAGATGCAACGGATTCTGGCGGTAGTTGTTTTTGATGTATGGGGTAACTTGATAGTCGAAAAGTGTTTCAAGCATGGTATCAAGACCGTAACGGGCGGTATGATGGTGGAGGTTTTCCTTCAGTTTGTTCATGTGATGGGGGTTGAGGCCACGATTGAGAAAGTGTAGAAGGACTTTTTGTTTTTTACTGCGTACAGCATAAAAAAGCAGGCTATTGCCCTCCTTGTCCTGACGGGTAAGATTGGCACCGGCATTCAGCAGACGTTCGATCGTTGCCAAGGACCCTTTTTGCGCAGCCAGCATCAAGGGTGTGATCCCCTGTTTGTTCTCCGGGTCGACGATGGCGCCGCTATCCAGCAAATGTGAAACGATGACGTCGAGTCCGAAGGCGGCAGCGATATGAAGCGGACGATCACCGTGTATGGATGCCGCATCAGAATCGCATCCTTGTTTAATGAAATGCATGACAAGCTTCAACGAATGCTGTCTTACCGCGTAAAACATCGCATTCTGGCCGTGTTCATCCCTGTGGTTACAATCAATCTGGCTTAAAGCGTCGATGTCTTCTTTTTTAAAGGCTTTCTGTACATGTTTATCGGAATATTCCATATTCACATCACCCTACCTAAAGCCTACCATAAAGGCAAAAAAAATACCATACTGATTGTATGGTATTTTTTTCGATATTGTGTTGTTATCTTACTGCATCTTTCAAAACTTTTCCCGCTTTGAATGCAGGAGATTTTTGAGCAGCGATGTTAATCGGGGCTCCAGTTCTTGGATTGTGACCAACGCGAGGTTTGCGTTCTCTGACTTCGAAGGTTCCGAAACCAGTTAGTACGACTTTGTCGCCGCCTACAAGTGTTTCTTGAATCGAACCTAGTGTAGCATTCAATGCTGCTTCTGCATCTTTCTTAGTAAGCCCAGAAGCTTCAGCGATTTTTGCAATCAATTCTGTCTTGTTCATGAAATGAAAACCCTCCTTATATTTTAAACTTAAGCTCATTATAGCAACTCATTAAGCCATTTGCAAGAATTTAGGCTTATTTTTGCAAAAAAAAGCGGAAAATATCCCTTTATTAAGAGTAATTTTCCGCTTTTGAGTCTCTGGATAATAGCCGTTTAAGCGCTATTTTTGGCTGAACCTTGTTAAAGACAATGTCATAGATGGCATCAATGATCGGCGTATCGATATTTTCGGCTTGCGTAAGGTGATAAGCTGCTTCGGTGGTCCGAATACCTTCTACAACCATGGTCATGTTGTTCAAAGTCTCTTCGAGATCCTTGCCTTTTCCGAGTTTGTATCCGGCTTGAAAGTTCCGTGAATGCGGGGAGGTGCAGGTTACGATGAGATCACCGATACCCGATAGACCATAGAGCGTCGAGGGGTCGGCGCCGAGATGATCGTAGATCTTGTGCATTTCGACCAGGGATCTTGCCATGAAAGCAGCCAAAGCGTTATCACCGAGACCTTGACCCCGGATGATGCCTGCGGCTAGAGCAAAGATGTTCTTAAGCGACCCACCGAGTTCTACCCCTTTTAAATCGGTACTGGTGTAAACACGAAAGTATTGCTGGTTATGGAACAAGGATTGAGCGAAATGCGCGGCTTCTGCTTCCTCGCTGGCCGCGGTGACGGCGGTTGTGAGACCTCTGATCACTTCTTCGGCATGGGATGGACCTGACAAGCTGATGGTGTGTTTGACGTATTTCGGTGGTACCATCTCCCGGACGATTTCACTGATGCGCATGAAGGTCGAGGGCTCGATGCCTTTGGCTGCATTAATGAAAACTTTCGGTGAATCGATGTGTTCGATCGCACTTTTAAGAGCGATACGCAACACTTTGGTAGGCACAACGAACAACAGCACTTCGGCATGATCGATCGCGGTTTTCATGTTGGAGGTCGCTTTGATGTCTTCGGGAACATATTCGTTCAACTGCAGACACAGATGTAAATCATTGATCTTCTGGACAATCTTTTCATTGATGTCGTAGACAAGCACTTGATGTTTGTTATCGGAGAGCACTTTTGAAAGGGCGAGACCCCATGAACCGCCACCAATAACCGTAATGTTCATATCAATCACGCTTTCTTAGGATTATTTTAATCGGAGTGCCTTCGAAACCGAAGGCATCGCGCAGTTTGTTTATCAAATAACGTTCATAACTGAAGTGCATCCAATCACTATTGTTGACGAAAAGGACGAAGGTTGGGGGTTTGGTCGAAACCTGTGTGGCGTAATACCCTTTGATTACCCCACCGTTATGACTCTTCGGCGGGTTCATATGGAACGCATCGTTGATGACGTCGTTCAGAACACTGGTTTGGACACGTTTCGAATAGTTGGCGAAAACACTATGGATAAAGGGAAAAAGCGTATTGATGCGTGCCTTGGTCAATGCAGAAAGAAAGATGACTGGGGCGTACGACAAAAATTGGAAATGAGCGCGAACTTCCGCTTCCCACCGGTTCATTGTCCGGGTTTCCTTATCGACGGTATCCCATTTGTTGATGACGAGGATGCACGCTTTTCCAGCTTCATGGGCATAACCGGCGATCTTCTTGTCCTGTTCGAGGATACCGCGTTCGGCATCGATGAGAATCAAGGCGATGTCACTGCGTTCTATGGCGCGCATGGCTCTTAGGACACTATATTTTTCCGCAGCTTCATATACCTTACCGCGTTTTCTCAGACCGGCGGTGTCGATAACGACATACTCCTGGTCGTCTTTGCTGAAAACCGAGTCGATGGCATCTCTTGTCGTACCTTCTATCTCACTGACAATGACCCGGTTCTCACCAAGCAATGCATTCATCAATGAACTNTTGCCGACATTCGGTCTACCNATCAAACAAAGTTTAATGGTGTCTTCGGCGTAAGGCTCCTCAACAGCCTCGGGTAANAGCTTGATGGTCTGGTCCAACAAATCGCCGATACCGATACCGTGTTGCGCGGATACTGCGATGGGATCCCCGAGACCAAGCGCGTAAAATTCGTACAGGTTGTCCTTCAAGGAAACATCATCAACCTTGTTCACGGCGATGACGACAGGTTTTTTAGCTTTGTATAACATGCGGGCGATCCATGAATCCTCTTCGGTGATACCGGTTCTGACATCAACGGCAAAAAGGATGACATCCGCTTCATCCATGGCGATTTCGGTTTGGCTTTTGATGTCATGCACAAAAGGGGCATCGTCAAAATCGATGCCGCCGGTGTCAATGACGTTAAAGCGTTTCGTGAGCCATTCGGCTTGCGCATAGATTCTATCGCGCGTCAAACCCGGGGTTTCATCGGTAATGGACAACCGTTCACCGATGATGCGGTTGAACAGCGTTGATTTACCGACATTTGGCCGCCCGACAATCGCAACGGAAGGAAGCATAGACGCACCTCTATTTTTTCATGTTCTCCAGTTTTTCAGCGAACAGTTCACCGAGTGTCTGTGATTGGTCTTCTTTGTTTTCGCTACGGAGATGTTTTTTGTATTCATCGCGTACTTGTCTTTCATCATACGCTTTTTTGGAGACGACCATTTGCCAACGTTTACGGTCGAATTTCAAGACGATAGCGTTGATGACTTCGCCCTCTTTAAGAACATCCGAGACGTTCTCGACATGTTTATCCTGAATTTCACTGATCGGTAAGAATCCGTAGACACCTTGAACCTCGACCAAGGCGCCACGCGATTGCAGTTCTTTGATTTCACCGCTGACCTCTTCGCCGACTTTGACTTTAACATCGTCCCAGGGATTGTATTCGAGATGTTTTTTCGACAGCTGCATCCGTTGGTTCTCCACATCGATCGAAAGAATCTGAACTTCGATTTCATCACCGACTTGGACATTGCCGGCCAGGTTGAAACGGGGATCCCAGGAATAATCGTTGCGGTTGATGATGCCGGCGACGTCGCGCTCGACTTCGACAAGAATACCGAACTGCATCTTCTTGACAACTTTACCACTGACTTTGTCACCAGTTTTATGGTTTTCCGCAAATACTTCCCAAGGTGTTTTCTGCAGTGCCTTGAGTGAAAGCGAACGTTTCTGGTTTTTCACATCGATGACTTTGACTTCGATTTCTTCGCCTTCTTTAAGCAGTTCACTCGGATGCTTGATCCGGTGGTGAGAGATTTCGGAGACATGCAAGAGCCCTTCGACTTCGTCAAAACGGACAAACGCACCATAAGGCATGAGTTTGGATACGGTCCCTTTCAAGACATCGTCCATCTGGATTGTTTCTAGTTCCTTGAGCTTGCTTGCTTGCTTGTTCTGTTTCTCCACAGCCCGATGGGATACAACAAGCTTCTTGCGGCTGATTTCGATGAGTTTCACTTCCAGAGTCTTGCCAATGAACTGATCGAGATTCTCATTGTATTCGAGGCTGACCTCACGGGCGGGCATGAACATGTCCAGGCCGTAGGCACGTACAACAAGACCACCCTTGTTGCTTTCTTTCACTGTCGCTTCGAAAACTTCTTCGTTGCTGAATTTATTCTGTAGTTCCTCGAAGATTTCCTGTTTCTCGATCTCTATGCGTGAAAGCAGTAAAATCCCGGCTTCGTCGTCTTTCTTGCGTACGACGGCTTCGATCTCATCGCCTTCCTTGTAAAGATCTTTGGCGCTGCCGATATCCTTGGTTGTCAAATTATCAAGATAGATGGTTCCCTCAGTCGAGTAACCGACATCGACAATCACCTCATTGTCTTTGACTTGATAGACGGTTCCTTTGACTTTGGCACCTTCTTGTAAATTCTTAAAGTTCATGTTAATCTTCCTCTCTGACTTTTGCTTCTATGGTTTTTACCACATCTTCAATATCCATATCCGATGTGTCAATGATGATTGCATCTTCTGCGGGTTTCAAGGGGCTGTGAACCCGACTTGAGTCGAATTTATCCCGGTCGATGATTTCCTGACGGAGATCATCAAGCGGAATATGAATGCCGTTACGGGCGTTTTCCAGAAAACGACGTTTGGCTCTTGTCTCGACGTCCGCGGTGAGAAAAAACTTGAAATCGGCATGCGGTAGAACGTTGTAGCCGATATCGCGACCGTCCATGACCACGTCGTGGTCTTCAGCTAAAGCTTGTTGTCTTTCAACCAGAATCTCACGAATGCGTTTATGGGAACTGACCAAGGAGACGTTGTTCGAGACTTCGCGGGACCGGATATCACGGCTGACATCTTTCCCGTCCATAAATAAGACGCCGTCTTTATAATCAAAGGTCGTTTGATCAAGAAAGTCAAAGGCGTCTTCGTCGTTTAATTCCACATTTAATCGCATCGCTTTCAGCGTGATTGCACGATACATCGCGCCCGTATCTATGTGCGTGAACTCGAACAGTTCCGAAACCAGTTTGGCGATGGTGCTTTTTCCCGCTCCGGCCGGACCGTCGATCGCAATTTGCATGTTCGGCATTCGATCACCTCTTTAAAAATCATACCCATTATATCACAGATGGCATTTTTTCAATAACACTATTGTACGTTATTTCATAATAGATTTCAAAGATTTACATCAAATATTCTTATAATATTTTTCCCTTGATAATGTAAGCGCTTTTTGTTATACTCTATACAAATGTACGAAGCAACATCATTTCGAAAAATCATGTGAGGAGAATGTTTATGACTTCATTTTTACTCATCGCACTGGCATTCAGTATCATGGGGATGCTTTATTCTGCGGTGCTATTTTACAAAATCAAGAAAATCAAAAAAGGCAACGCTCGGGTGGAGGAAATCAGTGCATATATAAAAGAGGGTGCCATGGCTTTTCTCTCCCGTCAATATAAAATCCTCGCGATTTTTGTTTTTGTCTTGTTCTTTGTCGTTGGCTTTGCCATCGGCTTTCAATCGGCGGGGGCTTTTTTACTAGGCGCAGTTCTAAGCGGACTGGCAGGCTATCTTGGTATGAGAGGCGCCGTCGCAGCGAACTCGCGAACGGCAACGAGTGCTGAACAAAGCGGTATGAATCGGGCTTTGGATATTGCTTTCAGTGGTGGTGCCGTCATGGGTATGGCCGTGGTCGGACTCGGCTTGACTGGATTGATATCCTATTACATGGTCGGTACGTATCTTTTCAATCTTGAAACAGCAGCGATGGCTCAGGTTTTGACCGGTTTTGGACTTGGAGCTTCTTCCATCGCGCTTTTTGGCAGAGTCGGCGGTGGCATCTATACCAAGGCAGCTGATGTCGGGGCGGATTTGGTCGGTAAAATCGAAGCCGGCATCCCTGAAGACGATCCGCGCAACCCTGCTGTAATCGCCGACAATGTCGGGGATAACGTCGGGGATGTCGCCGGGATGGGTGCCGATTTGTTCGAATCCTACGTCGGTTCCATCATTGCCGCGATGACATTGGGTGCGTTCCACATTGGTGTCGGGGGAGAATCTTTCCCGATTCAAGGTGCTTTGTTTCCCATTTTCCTATCAGCGCTCGGTATCATTGCCGCAATCATGGGGACATGGGTCATCCGAACCAAAGAGGCCGATGAGCCTCATAAGGTACTGAAGAAAGGTACCTATGTTGCCGGTTTGTTATTCCTCATGTTCACTTTCGTCTTGACTTATTATTACGTCAATGCCGGTTTCTTCGTTGATTACGGTCCGTTATTCGCCATCATCGCCGGTCTGGCGGTGGGCATCCTCATCGGTTTCATTACGGAGTTCTACACTTCAAGCGATTATTACAAGGTCCGTGATATCGCCAAACAAAGTGAAACCGGTCACGCGACCAACATCATCGGCGGTTTATCCATCGGAATGGAAAGCACAGCGATTCCGATTTTACTGATCGGCGGGGTCATCATGGTTTCCTTCCACGTGGCCGGCCTCTACGGCATTGCTTTGAGTGCGGTCGGCATGTTGTCAACCGCCGGTATGACCATTGCGATTGATGCCTACGGGCCCATTGCGGATAACGCCGGTGGCATTGCCGAAATGTCCGGTATGGACAAAAGCGTCAGAGAAATTACGGATAAGCTTGATAGTGTCGGTAATACAACTGCAGCCATCGGCAAAGGCTTCGCTATCGGTAGTGCCGCTTTGACTTCTTTAGCGCTTTTCAGCGCTTTTATCCGCGCTGCCGGGCTGACCGTCATCGATATCGCCCAACCGCAGGTTATCGTCGGTGTCTTCATCGGAGCGATGCTTCCCTTTTTGTTCAGTTCCCTGACCATGAGCAGTGTCGGACGGGCTGCCGGTAAAATGATCGATGAGGTGCGGCGTCAGTTCAAAGAGATGCCCGGAATCATGGACCGCACACAAAAACCGGACTATGCCCGATGTGTCGATATATCGACCAAGGCGGCACTCAAAGAAATGATCATTCCTGGTATGCTCGCGGTCTTATCACCTTTGCTTATTGGATTCCTTCTGGGCGCTGAAGCACTGGGTGGTCTACTTGCGGGTGCTCTGGCGAGTGGTATCAGCATGGCGATATTCATGGCCAACAGTGGTGGAGCCTGGGATAACGCCAAGAAGTTCATCGAAGAGGGCAATCACGGCAACAAAGGTGGTTTTGCCCATAAGGCGAGTGTCACCGGTGATACTGTCGGCGATCCGTTCAAGGATACCAGTGGTCCTTCAATCAACATCCTTATAAAACTGATGACCATCATTTCTCTAGTCTTTGCAGCGTTGTTCGGTACGGGAATCATCTAGATCATACTTTCAAAAAGATGTCTTCGTGACATCTTTTTTTATGGGTTGATCAAAAAAACACAGCCAGTTCAGGCTGTGTTCTCATTTGGATTCGATTGGGTTTTTCGTTCGGATAAAAAATGTTTGTCGATGAACTGGTAGATGACGATGGCCCCTTTGATTACAATCAGGATCAAAATGATGTAGATGGTGAGATCCTGTGCAACAACCCTGCTGTCGATTGTAACGGTTTTAGTGAGCAGGTTACCGAAATAGACATTGGAGTTGGTTCCTTCTAGCTGCAGCATCTGTGTGATGAAATTGATCTTCGCAACCAACATGAGTCCGATGCCATAGATAAGGGTCAATGGTTTTTCCTTTTTCATCAAAAGTCCAACGATGAGGAATGCATACAACACCGGCAGGATCGGGAGATAACGATAGGTCTCTCCATCTGCTTCAATGTTAAGATAAGGCAGGTTCGCCGTTATGTTCAAAGTAGAGACGGTTTGATTGGTTAATGGGAAAAATAGACTGATGAGTAACTGGACGACAAGTAAGAAAAACAGAATCAGCAGATCTTTATGAAATGCATTGAGTTTCGACATGAAACTACCCACTTTCATTGACATGATTGTTTCACTTCGAGTAAAGAGTCACCATGTCCGTTATCATTTTATCACGGTGTATGGTTTGTTGAAAGAGAAAATCCAAAGTAAACGGTTTTATTGTTTCTTTCGAAGTTTGTTATTGTAACACTCAATCAAGTAAAAACACGGCCGAAGCCGTGTTGTAAACGCTTTTATTTCCGTCTGTTTCTCTGTGCATTTTTCTGTGCGTTTTTCATGGCGATGACATGCAGTTGCTTCAGTTCATGTGGTTTGAGGTTTCTGACGTCACCTTTGGATAATCCGTCAAGCGTCACAATACCAAAACGGATCCGTTTGAGTTTGATCACTTCATGGTCGAAGTGTTCGAAGAGTCTTCTGATATGACGGTATTTGCCTTCCGTAACGACCAAGTTGAACTTGGAGGTTTCCTTTTCCTTGTTGTATTCGACACGGTGGATCCGAGCCGGTGCTGTTTTTTCGCCGTCCAGTCTGATGCCCCGTTCGACTTTCTTGGAAGTCGGTTTTCGTAAAAACCCTTTGACAGTCACCTCATATTCCTTTTCGATTCGGTTCCTGGGATGAATCATTCTTTGTGTGAAATCACCGTCGTTGGTCAGTATCAATAACCCCGAAGTATCATAATCGAGACGGCCGACAGGAAAGATTCTTGCGGAAGTATCGATGAAATCAATGACGGTTTTACGGTTTTTTTCATCATCGACAGTCGACACGGTCCCTTCGGGTTTATAAAAGACATAGTATTCTTTTTCTTCGATGACAAGCGGTTTGTCGTCGACACTGATCGTATCTTTGTAGCTGGCCTTGGTGCCGAGGGTCATGACGACCTCACCGTTTACTTTGACACGTCCTTCTTCGATCAGCGATTCGGCTTTTCTTCTGGAGCAAAGACCACTTTGTGCAATCAGTTTCTGGATGCGTTCCAAGTCAATTCCTCCTTTAGGAATCTTCGTCGCCTTCCGAATACGGTTTGACGACAAGATGGACGTATTTGATGCGTCGCTCTTTGATTTCTTTGATGATAAAGGTCAAGGTGAACCATTTCGTCTCTTCTTCATGGTTGTATGAATACATCGGTTGTCTGAGCGTAAAGGTCAAATCGACTTCGGGTAGAGACTCGAATTGGTCGAAAAGGTAACTCCCCAAGGTTTTTTCTTCTTTTTCTGGCGGGTTGCCGAGGTTCAGTTCCTCGAACAGATCGCCCAGTTCGATATCGGCGTTGATGCCGTATTCGTGTTCGCTGACTTTTTTCAAGAATTCATCATCGATATCGTCATGTTCATCATAGATTTCACCCACGAGTTCCTCTAGTGCGTCTTCCATGGTGACAATACCGCTGGTACCGCCGAACTCGTCGCTGACGATGGCCAGATGCGTATTTTCCCGCTGCAGGGTCTCAATCAGCGTATCGGCACGCATCGACTTGGAAACGAATATGGGCGGATTCATAATCTTACCGACGATGACATCCTTTTTTTGGATAATGTGGGTAAAGAAATCACGCTCGTTCAGGATACCGACGATGCGGTCCCTGTCCTTTTCATAAACTGGCAGGCGCGAGAACTGATGCTCGAAGAACTTCTTCTGGATATCTTCGATGTCCTCATCGACTTCGACAGCGACCATGTCCACACGGGGTGTCATGATTTCATAGACCTGTTTCTCACCGAGATTGAGAACACTTTGCAACATCTCGGCTTCCTCTTCATCGATCGATCCTTCTTCTTCCATGGTGTCGATGATGGTTTCCAGTTCGTCTTCGCTGACACTGATGGTCACACGGTTGTCCGGTTTCAAAAACAGGGATTTTATCGAAAGGAATACCCATACTACCGGTTTGAGAAGTTTCATTACAACCATCATGATTCCCGAAATCTTCAACGAGATCGTATCGGAATGCATCTTGGCGAAACTTTTGGGAATGATTTCACCGAAAATGAGAATGATGGTCGTCATGATGACGGTGTTGGCGATGGTGACAATGGTTTCTCGTTCCATGAAAATACGGGTAAAAACACCCGCACTGATTGTGGCGAGCGCTACATTTGCGAGATTGTTGCCGACCAGGATGGTTGTCAAGACCCGGTCGAAGCGTTCGTGAATCCAAAAGGCCTTTTTTGCCCCTTTTTTGTTTTCTTCGACATAGTTTCTAATCCGAATCGGGTTCAACGAAGAATAAACGGTCTCGCTCATGGAAAAGAAACTCGAGACAAGCAAAAGAACCACCAGTAGTATTATGTCGATTGTCGGTACCGTTGCTAGCAATAATAACGGGTCGGGATTATCCAATCAGGCTCACTCCTCTAAGCTTTCGTACTGTATTTACCGGTTTGTGTGTTGACGATGATTTTATCACCCTCGTTGATGAACAAAGGGACTTGGACATTGTATCCGGTTTCCAGCACAGCATCCTTTGTTGTGTTGGTGACGGTGTTCCCCCGAACACCAGGTACGGTCTCTTTGACGGTCAAGGTTACTTTTTCGGGCAAATCGACACCGAGAATCTCGGTTTCAAACATGATGATGTTCACATCCATGCCTTCTTTTAGGAAATTTTTCTCATGTTCGATCTGTTTGGTGTTGATCTCCATCTGTTCATAACTTTGTGTATTCATGAACACATAGTTGTCCCCGTCGGCATAGATGAACTGCATCGGGGTTTTCTCGATCATCGCCGTCTGGACCTTTTCACCAGCGCGCCAGGTCTTATCGGTAATCGCGCCAGTACGCAGATTCCTGAGCTTGCTGCGGACAAAGGCACTGCCTTTACCTGGTTTTACGTGTTGGAACTCGATGATCTGGTAGATATCGCCTTCGCTTTGAATGGTCAGGCCTGTTTTGAAGTCATTGCTTGTTATCATGATTATCACCTTCGTTAGTTATGTTAATAATATAATGTATTTTCCAGGGAATGTCTATTTTTTTTCAAACCAAGAACGTCCTTTGAATTCATTGAAACCGACGATGATTTCCTTGAAAACGAAACGGATGCGTTGTTTCTTGGAACTTTGCAGGATAATCATGTCCGTACTGATACGGTCATCCAGTTTCTTGAAATTCGTTTCAATGATGGTTGCGGTCTTGGATATCTTGCGTAGTGTGGCGATGCTGGTCCCAAGCAGCTGCACATCGGTGTCGTGGTTTTCCTTGCCGAGGCTGAAAATCTCAACATGGGAGACATCCTGGAAAATCACGACCGCAGGATCGGTCTTTTGGGCGTCGAATGAGGTGTTTTCCGGATAGTCCGCCTTCAAATCGATGTGAGACAAATAGAAAATCGCATGTCTTTCTTCGATGAAGCGTACCTTCTCAATGATCGAGTTGAACAGAATGACATCATCGATGAACCCGGGTGTGACATGTTTATAATCATCCAGGAAACTCTCAAGCAAACGTCTTGTGGTCGGATCGATGGATGGTGTGAGTTCCTGGATCTCGACACCTTCCACTTCGAAGAACAGTTTGTAGGGTTTTTTCTTCTGTTTGAAATGTCCTTCGTAGTTGAGTATATCTTTGACGACATTGAGATTATCTTCGTAATTCGGCATTTTTATCTTGAACTTGTGCCGTTTGCCTCTAACTGATAATACGTTTTTCTTACTGAGCTTTGCCTTGGTAATTTCAGCGATGAACATCAGCCTATACTGTTTGAAAAGGTTTTGCATCACAATCGCATCGTGGGTCAAAAGCACTTTATACCCGGTGCGAAGATGGATGTGAATCAATGGAACAACGAGTAAGATCGCCGCAAGGAAAGCCAGGAAACGCTCGGTCATGGTGAAGTTGATATCAAAATCGACAATGTTGAATCTTTCCAGCAAATGGTAGATGGCGGCCATAAAAAACAGAAAAACTGCCAAATAGGCTTTTTTCTTGATTTTAACCTTTTGTTTGTAGATCCTGTAACCAGATAATGGTCGTTTGGTTTTCTTTAGATATTTTCGCATCACGCCGTTTAAAGACATTTCCCTTCCCCCTAATTGAAGATAGTGTAGATCAGTGTGACGAACAAAAGACTGATGATGGCTCCGAGTGGCGGTAGAAACAATGAACGAAACCATTGTTTTTGTCTTGAGGAATCATCTCGATAGACCGAAAACCGCAGCCCGATAAAAAGCAAAAGGTAAACAGGCCATACCAACATGGAAAAAGCCATCAAAAAACTGCCGACCCACGGCATGTTCGACCAACTGAAGTTGAAACCGAGCGCAAATGCCGGAATGATGACAAACCCGACTGCTAGCCCGGTTATGTATGGATAAACAGCTTTAATCCGCTCCATTTACAACACCTAAGCATTCATTTTTTGTATGTTTCATTATAGCACATATCCTAAAATATAGAAACGGAATACGGTAATCATAATATATTGACAAGCGTTCCCGCGGTCTTTATAATGGCTTTAAGGAGTGATACAATGGAAATTTTTCTAACGTGGGTTCTACCCATACTCATCGGTTTGAGTCTCGGCTATCTTCTACTGGGACGTACAAAGGTGAAACCGCAACACATCGAACAGGTCGATGAAGCCACTTTCAAAGGAAATATGCGTAAAGGACAGCTGATCGATGTGCGCAAAAAAGACGCTTTTGAAAAGAACAAGATCAAAGGTGCGAGAAATTTCTCACCCCGGTACTTGAAAAGCAAACACCAGACCAAAGTACGCAAAGATCAACCGGTGTATCTATATTGTGACAATGGAAGACGCTCCTACAAGGCTGCCCGCGAGTTATCCAAAAAGGGCTTTACCAAACTCTACGTTCTCAAAGGTGGTCTACATCAGATTGATAAAGAAAAATAGAGATGGAAGTGAAATCTCTATTTTTTTATGCTTAATCGGTCAGTTCGATATGTTCGAACCGGATGAAATTGATGGTGCCATCAATGCTCTCCATCCGTAGATGGAGACCGTCTGTTTCCTTACGGATATCCAAATCGTGAATGATAAAAAGGCCGTTGCCATCATCAGTGGCGGAAAAATCGAATGATTTTATCTCATGCAGCTTCAGTTTGACAACGGTGTTCTTCTGCAAGCGTGGATTGTTCTCCGAAAGGATTTCGATATCGAGAATCGCGATATCCCTATCGATATGGATACATTTGAGGACACCATCGTGAAAGACCGGTACGCCACCGAGTTTTTTCGCCAGTGCCGTTTGTTCGACTGTCTTGATTTCATACATGTCGCATCCCTCCTATAACCATTATAATATGGCCGCAAAAAGGTAACAAGTCAAAACTTCATGCCGCGTTTCTCAAAGCGGGCCTTGTTTTTGTAAAGACGCTGATAGAGTTGCTCAGGCAAGGTGTCCTTCGGTAGCACAGACGAGGGTTCTTCATTGCGTCTGATTTTTTCCACGAAATCGACATCCGTCAAGAGCGCCACACCGATGGCCATCATGTCATAGCCTTGTTCTGCAGCGGCAATCAGGTCATCGCGTTGATGGATGCCACCTGAGCCGATCAATATTTTTTCTTTTGTCAGTGCGCGGAACCGATCGATCAGTTTCTCGTTCGATGTGTCATTGCGGATCGAAGATTGGGCGAAATGCCCCAAGGAAACGTGCAGATAATCCAATGGGGTTTTATTGAGTTGTCTGATCAGAAATTCGGTATCCTCGAGGGTGATGCCGTCTTCTTCCAGTTCTTCGGGTGAAAAACGATAGCCGAAGATGACGGGTCTTTTCGCCGTGGCAATCACGTGATGTACCGCCTCAATCAATTCCTTGATGAAACGATACCGGTTTTCCAAGGAACCACCGTACGCATCGGTGCGCTTGTTGGTATGTGGCGAGAAGAACTGTTGCAGCAAATAGGTGTTCGCACCGTGTAGTTCAATGCCGTCATACCCGGCTTCAATCGCCCGCCTTGTCGCAGAAGCGAAGTCCTTGATGGTCTGTTTGATTTCAGGGACTGTCATGGCTCTTGGGGTCACGAAACCTTCTCTTGGAGCTCTGACGGGACTTGCCGAAACAATCATCGATGGATCGTCGTATAGTGCGGGTACGTTCATACGCCCACCATGATGCAACTGGGCGATCGCCTTCCCGCCATTTGCTTGCATCGCTTTCACAAAGGGACGCATCGGTTCGATGAAACGATCGGCTTTCAATGTGATCTGGTTTTCGAAGGCCTGTGCCTGTTCGTTGATGCTGATGGCCGGCGATATGACCAGACCCAGTTCTTTCGAGCGGTGTCTGATATAATCGATCTCCTGGTTGGACGGGGTCAGATCATCGTTGCTGCTATAAGTGGTCATCGGCGCTAGAGCCAGTCTGTTTTTCAGCTCGTGGCCGCCAAATGTAATGGGTTCAAGTAATTTCATGGTTTCACACTCCTCGTCTGCATTATAGCATGATGCTGCTTTTGATAGGTTTCAAACACAAAAATTATGAAGATAGCGTTTTCATTTATGGTGGTATCATGTATAATAGACAATGACTTAAAAGAGAGGACGATTACATGAAAAATACATATCGAGCTGAACCTTACAGAATCAAGATGGTAGAACCCATTAAAGAAACCACAAGAGAAAAACGCATCGAACTATTGAAAAATGCAGGATTCAATCCTTTCGCTTTAAGAAGTGAAGATGTCTATATCGATCTGTTGACCGATTCGGGAACCGGGGCGATGAGTGACAGACAATGGGGTGCTTTGATGCAAGGTGATGAAGCGTACGCCGGCTCCAGAAGCTTTTACCGTCTCGAAGGCGTCGTCAAACACATCACGGGATATGATTACTTCATCCCGGCTCATCAAGGTAGAGGTGCCGAACAAGTTCTCTTACCACTGTTCGTTCATAAAAAAGGTATGGCTTTCATATCGAACATGCACTTCGATACCACAAGAGCCCATGTCGAGATCGCTGGTGCCAGAGCGATAGACTGTGTCATCGATGCGTGTTTCGATACCGAGCGCTATCATCCTTTCAAAGGAAACTTCGATACTGAAAAACTAAAAAACATCATCCGGGAGAAAGGCAAGGAAAACATCGCCGGCATCATCATGACCATCACCAATAACTCCGCTGGTGGCCAACCGGTCTCTATGGAGAACTTGAAAGCGACGGCTGAGATCGCGAGAAACCATGAAATACCAATCATCATCGATGGTGCCAGATATGCCGAGAACGCCTTTTTCGTCAAGCAACGGGAAGCCGGTTATCAGGATAAAACGATTCTCGAAATTGCCCAGGAAGTCTTTTCCTTGGCCGACGTTTTCATGATGAGCGCAAAAAAGGACGGCCTTGTGAACATGGGCGGTCTCATTGCGATCAAAAAAGACGAGAAGCTATACGAATCTTGTCGCTCTCGTGTCGTTCCGCTGGAGGGTTTTCCCACTTACGGCGGCATGAGCGGGCGTGATATGGAAGCTTTGGCCGTAGGTTTGCATGAGGCCTTGGAAGAAGATTATCTTGAACACCGCATCGATCAGGTTCGCTATCTGGGCGATCGGTTGAAAGCCGCCGGGGTGCCGATTCAGTGGCCGACAGGTGGACATGCGGTCTTTGTCGACTGCAAGAACTTCGTACCGCACATCCCTTATGACCAGTTTCCAGCCCAAAGCGTGGTTAATGCGCTTTATCTTGAAACCGGTGTGCGTGCTGTGGAAATCGGGTCGCTTCTGCTTGGTCGCGACCCGGATACAGGCGAGAATCTGAAAAGCCCATTGGAGCTGATGCGTCTGACAATTCCACGAAGAACCTACACGTATAATCATCTGGATGTTGTCGCCGACGGTGTCATTGAAGTATATCATAACCGGAACGATTTAAGCGGCTTGACTTTCACATACGAACCACCGGTTTTGCGACACTTTACGGCTAAATTCAAGCCTTTATAGAAAAAAGCGCAATGCGCTTTTTTTGTGTTAAAATTTGTGTTACAACTTTTTATGATATTTTTCCGTATTTCTGTTGTTGTGAAAACGCTAACATGTTATAATCAAAATTGTTGTTAATTACATTACAATTCAGGAGGACAATATGGGCAAGAAAATACTAGCAATCAATCCCGGGTCTACCAGTACGAAGATTGCTGTTTTTGACGAGGAAGAAGTTGTTTTCAAAACCACAGTCAGACACAGTACCAAGACCATCGGGCAATTCAAATCAATCATCGAGCAATACGATTTTCGCAAGGATGCGATTCTTGATACATTAGACGCTGAAAAGATCGATATAAACACTTTGGACGGCGTCGTTGGGCGCGGTGGCATGCTGAAACCGATCGAAAGCGGTACCTACGCGGTCAACGACGAAATGGTATCGTATATGAAGCAGGCACCACGCGGTGAACACGCATCCAATCTCGGGTGTGTCATCGCCAAAGAAATCGGGGACAGAATCGGGGTTCCCAGTTTCATCGTCGACCCGGTAGCCGTCGATGAGATGGACGACATTGCCCGCTATACGGGTATGCCGGAGATTAATAGAGCCTCTCTGTTTCATGCTCTCAACCAAAAAGCGGTCGCTTTGAAAGCCGCCAGGGACCTCGAGAGACCTTACAAGGACTTAAACCTCATCATCGCCCACCTCGGCGGTGGCATCAGTGTCGGCGTTCATAAGAAAGGACGTGTCGTCGATGTTAACAACGCGCTTGACGGTGATGGACCGATGAGCCCTGAACGTAGCGGCAGCGTCCCGCTCGGACCCCTTTATAAAATGTGTTTTTCCGGGAAGTACACCTTGGATGAAATCAAGAAGAAGAATTATGGAAAAGGCGGTCTGGTGGCGCATCTCGGTACAAACGACGGCTTTGAAATCGAAAAGAGAATCAAGAACGGTGATGAAAAAGCACTGTTTATCTACAGGGTCATGTGTTATCAGATCGCAAAGGAGATCGGGAGCTGTGCCACAGTTATCAGCGGCGCGGTCGATGCCATCGTCCTGACCGGTGGGCTCGCATACGATCAACTGCTTGTGGATGAAATCAGTGGCCGCACCAAGTTCATCGCTCCGGTCATGGTTTATCCGGGAGAAGACGAAATGGAAAGCCTGGCTCTAGGTGCTCTAAGAGTGCTAAACGGTGAAGAAACCGCAAAAACTTACGAATAGGTGATTAGATGAAAACGATGAAAGACTTAGTAAGGGCAGCCAACCGCAATGAAACCAAGACGCTCGTTGTTGCCGTGGCCAACGATAAACCCGTTCTTGAAAGTGTCGAGATGGCACGCAAGGAAGGTTTCATCATGCCGGTTTTGGTTGGCGATACCAAATTGATCAAGAAAATCCTGAACGACATTGATGCTTCCGTGCAGAACTATCGCATCATCCAAGAAACCGATCCGGTAGAGGCCTGCCGATTGGCTGTTGAGATGGTGAGTGAAAAGGACGGTCATTTCCTCATGAAAGGTCTGGTGGACACCTCGACCATTTTAAAAGCAGCTTTGAACAAGGAAAAAGGCTTGAGAACCGACAACAGGCTTTCGCATGTCAGCGTTCTCGAATCGCCTTATTATCACAAATTGTTCTTGATGACCGATGGTGGCATGAACATCGCACCGAACGTCGATGAGAAACAGGAAATCATTGAAAACGCAGCTGTCATCGCACGGGCCATCGGTGTAGAAGTGCCGACCGTCGGATGTCTTGCTGCCATTGAGAAAGTCAACCCGAAAATGCAAGCTACTCTCGATGCCGAAACCCTGATCCAACGTCAAAAAGACGGCATCATCCAAAACGTTAACATCGAGGGCCCTTTCGCCTTGGACAACGCCATCAACAAAGATGCCGCCATCCATAAGGGCATCACGTCTCCCGGCGCAGGTGATGTTGACATTTTACTCATGCCGTCGATTGAAGCCGGGAACATCTTTTATAAAACCATGATGTTTCTCGCCAAAGCAAAAGGTGCCAGTGTCATCGCCGGTGCCAAGAAACCGATCGTGCTCACTTCAAGGGCCGATTCGAAAGAATCAAAATTCTATTCGATTGCACTCAGCGCTTTGGTCGCTGATCTATAAAAAAACTATTTATAAAAGGAGTTTACCATGGCAAAGAAATCTGACTTCACCAACAATGTTTTCGATTACACCAATGATGGCTTCGAACAGATTATTTATTTCCACAACAAGGAAACAGGTCTTAAAGGCATCACCTGCATTCATGATACCCGTCTTGGACCATCCTGCGGCGGTACCCGTTTCTACAATTACAAAAGCGAGGAAGAAGCTTTATACGATGTGACGAGACTCGCCCGCGGCATGACTTATAAGAATGCAGCGGCAGGCTTGGATATCGGTGGCTGCAAGACCGTTATCATCGGTGACCACAAGAAACTGAAGAACGAGGCTTTCATGCGTTCCTATGGTCGTTATATCCAAAGTCTGAACGGTCGTGTATATACCGGCCAGGACATGAACATCACCTTGAAAGATTGTGCGTGGATGGACAAAGAAACCGACTACGTTTCCGGTGTTTTGCGTAAAGGCGCCGGTTCCACAACGATATTGACCGCCAAGGGTACCTATGTCGGCATGCTTGCTGCCGTAAAAGAGAAATTGGGTAAAGATAACCTTGATGGCCTTACCATCGCTTTCCAGGGTGTTGGCGCTGTTGTCCAGGAGATGGGACAGTATCTTAGAGAAAATGACCTGCGCCGTATCTACTTCACCGATATCGACGAAGAGAAAATCAGACAGTTCAAGGAATTATTCCCGCTTGCGGTCTTCGTCGAACCGGACGAAATCTACGGCAAGAAATGCGATATTTTCTCACCAAACGCCATCGGTGCCGTTTTGAACGACGAAACCATTCCCCAACTCAGAGCCTCGATCGTTGCAGGGGCCGCGAACAACGTATTAAAGGATGAATCTATCCATGGTCCGATGCTGGAAGAAAAAGACATCCTCTACTGCCCCGACTTTGTCATCAATGCAGGCGGGGTCATCAATGTCTATCATGAAATGATCGGTTACCACCAACCAAGTGCGATCCAGACTTGTGACGGTATCTACGACCGTTTGATGGAGATATTCGAAATCAGTAAAAAAGAAGAAATTCCGACTTATAAAGCGGCGAACATTCTGGCGGAACGTCGGATTGAGAAACTTGTTAAAATGCGTGGCGACCATGTGAAGACGCGTCAAAAATTCCAATGGAACATTGAATAAAAGGAGGTACTGCCAATGGCCACAAGAAATCATCTAAAACGCGAAGAAATCGGCAAGAATTCCCCACATATCTATAACCGGATCCGTACGACCATCGAAACAGCGTATCACCGCAATAACGTCATCCGGATCCATTCGCTTGAAGAAGCCTATAAGCTCGCAAAGAACGCTCGGGGCACGATCGTTTCAGACCTACCGGTATACCGTCCGAAAGACTTAGGACTCCCTGAAGACGCAAAGGTCCTACTATTCAACGACGGTGCCATCACCGGACGTCAAGCCCAAGCTAGACGGATCATCAACAACGATAACCGCGAGGATTTCGCACGCACACTACGCGAAGCGATCTTCAACGGCAGGGACGTAACTTTCTACCACGCGACCGTTATGATCGGTCTTCATGAAGATTTCAGCGTCAAAGCGCATCTGTTAATTCCTGAAGGCTATGAGAACACGATGTATTCCTGGTTGCTCAATTTCCAGATCATCGACGAAACTTGGCAGCCGGTTTATGATGGCTCCCGTTTGTTCGATGAGGGTGACATTCTGCTTTATTCCGATCCCGATTACCTTGTGGATGGGTTTGATAGCGGACTCGCCTTGTTCGACCGGGATCATAACTGCGCCGCACTCTTCGGCATGCGCTATTTCGGCGAACATAAAAAAGGNACGCTCACCATGGCATGGTCATTAGCCGAAAGACAGAACTTCACCGCCTGTCACGGTGGTATCAAAGAAATCCGCCGGCAGGGNAAAAAACCTTACACCATGAGCGTTTTCGGGCTTTCCGGTTCAGGAAAGAGCACCATCACACACGCGAAGCACAATGGAAAATATGACATCGAAGTTCTGCATGATGACGCATTCATCATCGAAAACGATGAGTTATATACCGTTTCCCTTGAACCTTCCTATTTCGATAAGGTTCAGGATTATCCCACCAATAGCAGTGAAAACCGCTTCTTGTTGACGGTGCAAAATGTCGGTGCGACCCGTGATGAAAACGACCTTATCGTCCCTGTGACCGAAGACATCCGCAACGGCAACGGTCGTGCTGTCAAAAGCAAATTCTGGACACCGGCGCGGGCTTATAAATTCAACCATCCCGTCAATAGCATCTTCTGGATCATGAAAGACGACACATTACCACCGCTGATAAAAATCAACAGCCCGGCTTTGGCAAGTACGATGGGCGCAACCCTTGCGACCAAACGTTCTTCCGCTGAAGAAGGTGCCGATCCGAATAAACTCGCTTTCGTCCCTTACGCCAACCCATTCAGATTGTACCCGCTTGTCAAAGATTATGAAAACTTCAAGCATCTCTTCGAAAACCACAATGTAGACTGTTATATCATCAATACCGGCTTTTTCCTTGATAAAAAAATCAAACCTCAAGACACACTCGGTGCGATTGAATCCATCATTGACGATAACGTCTCATTCAAGGCGTTTCTCGGTTCGAAGCATCTTTCCTATGCGCCAATCGATGGCTTCGAGTTAAAGACCGATGCGAACTATCTCGAGAATTTCAAAAAACGTATGGAGCAACGTCTGGCTTTCATCGGTGAACTTAAAGGCGAGGATATCCTTCCTAAAGAGGCAACACAAGCAGTCAATGACGTGATTAAAGATGTAGAAGGTGTTTAATAATGAAAAGATTTATTGCTGAAAGTTCTGTCGGTAAGGAAATTGTCGACGTCGTCTTCGAAGCCGCTCAAGGGGCTGTAAAAGCCACCAAAGAGTTCGGTGACGAAGCGGTCGTTAACGGCGCTTTCGGCACGTACTTCAAAGAAGATGGGACCTTTTTGACTTTTGATACCGTCTATCGCACATTCGATCGTGTCCCGGATTTCCAGAAAGCGAAATACGCTTCCTCCATCGCCGGTCCGCCGGAATACCAGGAAGCCGTCAAACATTGGCTGTTCACTTCTGCCGACGTTGACATCACGACCGATGTCATCGCCACACCAGGCGGTACCGGTGCGCTTTCCTCTACAATGAAAAATGCGCTTGACCGCGGCGAAACGGTCATTCANCCCGATATCGGGTGGGGNCCTTACAAAACCATTGCCAAAGAGATGCAAAATCCCGTGGCCTATTATACCTTGTTCGACGGAGATCACTTCAACATCGAATCGTTCAAGGAAACCTGCACAAGTGTCATGAAGGAACAAGGCAAGGTCCTTGCATTCATCAACGATCCTTGCCAGAACCCGACCGGCTATACCATGCGTGAAAGCGAATGGGACGAGCTGTTGACTTTCATCAATGAAATATCGGAAAAAGGACCATTCATATTGCTCCACGATGTCGCTTATATCGATTTCAACAAAAACAGCCACAATTACAAAAAACTGTTCGAGCGGTTCGCAAAGATGAGTGACAACGTCTTGACCGTCATCGCATTCAGCGTCTCTAAAACCATGACGGCATACGGCATGCGTGTCGGAGCCCAGGTTTTGATTTCCAACAATGAACAAGAGCGCAAGAAATTCAAACACGCCTGCGGCAATACCGCCAGAGGTGTCTGGTCGACGGTCAACAATGGTGGCATGGTTGCTTTTGCGACTTTGGCGCTCAATGAAGAAATCAAAGCGGCCTACCACACGGAAAAGCAACATTACGTTGAACTTTTACAGGAAAGGGCCGACATCTTTATTGAAGAAGCCAAAGAAGTCGACTTGCCCCTTTATCCTTACCAAGAGGGTTTCTTTCTGACCATCAGAATTGATGACCAAGTCGTAAAAAACGAACTCCATTTGAAACTGAAAGACCATAACATCTTCTTCGTCAACGTATACGGCGGTTTAAGAGTCGCCATCTGTTCCATTCCAAAAAAGAAGCTTCAAGGACTCGCCAGACGGATCAAGGATGTTCTGGATACCATTGTCGAAGACGTTGAAGAAGAAAGAAAACGTGAAAACCCTGCTGAAGAGAACAATGACAATGTACATGCATAAAAAAGACCGCCGCGGCGGTCTTTTTACTAGGTTTACTTATGCTTGTCAATCAATGCAATGACCGAAGCGACAAGGTGTTGTTGATTCACTGCATCGACATCAATGATTTTCGCGTCGAACTGATTGCGAAAGTAGGTCAACTGTCTCTTGGCATAACGCCTGGTATTGCGTTTGATTAGACGTTTCGCTTCAGGAAGATCATACGAACCTGCAAAATAACCGAACAGTTCCTTGTATCCGATCGCATTTGCAGCGGTGTACGCCGGATTTTCATCATAGATTTTTCTCGCTTCTTCCAAAAGACCTTGAGCGAACATGGCATCCACCCGTGTTTCGATGCGGTGATACAGTTTTTCCCTTTCCATGTCAAGCACGATGATGAGGTAGTCGTAAAGCGCTTTATCCTGATTGGTAGAAGCGCTTTTCAACTGTCCGCTCTCGGCTCTTCTAAGTGCCTGTAAAACCCGTTTGCGGTTGTGGGGATGAAGCGTCTTTGCGGCATCCGGATCCAGTTCTACCAGTTTTTCATGTAGTGTCTCGTCATTCAACGCTTCCAGTTTCTTTTCGTAGGTGAAATCACGCTTGGTGTCGGTGAAGTCGAAATCGTGCAGCACACTCTTGATGTAAAAACCGGTACCACCGACGATAAGCGGTAGTTTTCCGGCTGTGTACATGGTTTCGATATGTTCTCTGACCGCTTTTTGGTAGTTGGCAACACTGAATGCCTCCTGCGGTGATAGAATGTCGATCATATGATGTCTGATGGCAGCTCGTTCTTCCTTGTTCACCTTCGCTGTGCCGATATCCATGCCTTTATATACTTGCATGGCATCACCGGAAATGATTTCTGTACAGTAATGTTCGGCTACCGCCAGGGAAAGTTCGGTCTTTCCAACGCCTGTTGGGCCGGTTATGACCACGATCATGATTGAATCCTCTGAAAGAGATGTTCAAGTTTGTTGATGCTGAAATGAATGATGGTCGGTCGTCCATGCGGACAGGTATAAGGGTTTTCGCATTGCGAGAGATCCTTGACCAAGCGTTCGACTTCCCCTTTTGATAGATGTTTGTTCGCCCGTATCGAATGCTTGCAGGCTAAATCCGTAGCGAGCTGATTGATGATATCTTCCACTTGTAGCGTGTTTTCATCGATGAGAGTTCGAATCATGGTTTCGGCGTATGCCGTTTCCATATTGGTTCGAAACCATGCGGGAACCGCTTTGATTAGCACGGTTTTATCATCCTTGAGTTCGCTTTCGATACCGAAAGTATCCAAGGTATCTTTAATGGCAGAATAGTAAGAGGTCTCAGGCGTCGAAAGATCAACCTCGAACGGCGTTAGAAAACGTGTCTCTACGGTTTTAGGGTGCGCCATCTTCTTGCGATACAGTTCATAGCGGATGCGCTCGGCAGCCGCATGCTGGTCGATCAGATAAAGCCCAGCTTCGCCTTGCATGAGAAGATAGGTGCCGTGAAGCTGACCAAGATAGTCAAGCGGCGGCAAGCGATACGCTTCTTTCGCATCGTCTGTCTTCGGTTTTCCGTCTTGAGATTGATGCGGTGTTTCGGCTTTCATCCTTTCAGCTACATTGTCGGACAAGTCCAGACGTTCCTGTTTTTCCTGTGGTGCTGTCGGTGTGAAATCCGGTATATGTGTTGTTGCATTCAATGTAGCGGCAATCGTTGATTGAATGAGCGTCTCCAACGTTTTTTCTTCACTGAACTTTACTTCCAGTTTTTGCGGATGAATGTTCACGTCAATCAAAAGCGGATCCACGGTAACATTCAGATAGACGATGGGGTATTTATGGATGGGAAGGTACGTTCTGGTCGCATCCGTGATCGCTTTGGTCAGTCTCTGGTTTCTGATGATGCGTCGATTGGCAAAAAGCATGAGATGATGTTTTGACGAGCGGAAAATATGAGGTTTGGCGATATAGCCTTCAATGGAGAAATATGTATTTTTCCCGGTGAAAGGCATCAGGTTCCTGACGACTTCCGTCGCATAAATCTGGTTGAGAATCTTCAGGACATTACCATCACCTGTCGTATTGAGCAATGTGCGGTTGTTGTTGCTGAGACTGAAAGAAATATTCGCATGTGATAAGGCGATTTTGTTGACATAATCGATGATGAAGGCAAGTTCCTTTTGTTCACTTTTGAGATGTTTGAGTCTTGCAGGTGTGTTATAAAACAGGTCCTTGACAACAACATGCGTGCCCTGTTTCGCCTGACCACTGCTCTCCTCGATGATGTCACCACGTTTGATCACGAGCTTCTGCCCGGGTTTGTCATCATTCGAGGACTCTATAATGACGGTGGCGACACTGGCAATCGAGGGCAGTGCTTCGCCTCTGAAACCAAGAGACCCGATGTGATGCAGATCGTGGTGGGTCTTGATCTTGCTGGTCGCATGACGCTTGAAAGCAAGATGGAGGTCTTCGCGATCCATCCCCTCGCCATCATCCATGACACGGATTTCTTTCAAACCCGCTTCCTTTAGATGGATGGCGATGGTTTCCGCTTGTGCGTCAATGGCGTTTTCAAGGAGTTCCTTGATTACGCTGGCCATGTTTTCAACGACCTCACCGGCCGCGATCATGTTCGATAAGGTTTCATCCAGTTGTCTGATTTTACCCATGGTTCATCACCCATTCGAAAGTGTCTTTGAAGTTTGAATCGAGATTACAGGTCTTTGCGTCTTTTCCATTGCTCATCATGCAGGATATACAAGATGATGGGTGTGGTATAAGGCAGAAGAAAAATGATGATGACCCAGTCCAGGCGCAATACCATCATGTGTCCGATGAAGAAATGCATGGAAATGATAAAAGCGAGCAGTAGAAATAGACGGGGGAGACGTTTCATGGTCTTCGGCTTTGCGGTTTTCCCCATATGATACTGGAATCCTACAGCAAAAACGCTGATCAGAAAAGCAATAATGAGTACAGTTGGTGCATAGATGCTGAATAGAACGTCAAAAAACATCGTGGGCCTCCAGGCAATTATTCTCTATTTTTTAGTTTCTCTTTCAACTCGTAGATCAGACTTAATGCTTCAATCGGTTTCATCTCATCAGGATTGGCATGTTCCAAAGTGGTGATTAAAGCTTCATATGGAGTCTCTTTTTCATCTTCCAGATCGGTTTCGGCAATTGTGAAAAGATTTAGACCCGTTTTCGTATCTGTCTCCAGTTGTTTCAAAATGGTCTTGCTTCTTTTGATCAAGCGTCGGGGCAATTTCGCAAGCGCTGCGACGTTAATGCCGTAGGATTTATCGGCGCGACCGGGTTTCACTTTATGATGAAAGGTAATCTGGTCTGCTTCTTCAAGCGCACTGACATGCACATTTATGAGTTTGGGTAGACTTTCTTCCAAATTCGTCAATTCATGGTAATGGGTTGAAAAGAGTGTCTTGGCGCCGATGTTGTCGTGAATGTATTCGATAATCGCTTGGGCAATAGCCAGACCGTCATAGGTAGAAGTACCCCTTCCGATTTCATCAAAGATGATCAAGGACTTCTCCGTGGCATTTTTGATGGCATGATTCGCATCGAGCATCTCCACCATGAACGTCGAGTTGCCGCTGATCAAATCATCACTGGCGCCGATCCGGGTAAAGAGTTGATCGAACACCGGCAAAACCGCTTGTTTCGCAGGAACGAAACAACCGATTTGGGCCATGATGGCACTTAAGGCCAGCTGACGCATGTAGGTCGATTTACCGCTCATGTTCGGTCCCGTTATCAAGAGAATATCAACCGTATCGTCCAAAGTGAAATCGTTGGGAATGAACGGTTCTTCCAAAACCCTTTCGACAATCGGGTGTCGGGAGGCCTCGATTCTAATCGTACGGTTTTCATCCAGGACAGGTCTTGTCAGGTTCAACTGTTCGGAGACGACGGAAAAAGCCAGATACATATCGATTTCACTGATAATTTCCGCATTGCGTTGTATGGTGGGAATATGGTTTCTTATTTCGTCTCTAAGTTCTATGAAAAGGTCGTATTCGCGTTTGACGCTCTTCTCTTCGCTTGAGAGAATCACCCGTTCTTTTTCCTTCAGAGCTTCGGTGATATAACGTTCAGCGTTGGCAAGCGTTTGTTTGCGGGTATAACCGAAACTGTCTTTGATATTGGGGATTTGACCTTTTGGGACTTCGATATAGTAGCCGAAGACCCGATTATACCCGACCTTGAGTTTCCGAATGCCGGTTTTTTCACGTTCGGTTTTTTCCAGATCAGAAAGCCATTCGGAAATGTTGAGGTGGATATCCCTGAGATCATCCAGTGTTTCGTCATAGCCTTCCTTGAACATGCCCCCTTCTTTGATGGTAAGGGGTACTTCCTCTTTCAGGGCTTTATTCAAATGATTGCGAACCGCCGACATCGCGTCGATGCTGGCGCCAAGGTAATCGGCGTAATCCAGGCGCAGCGCTTTAAGGTTCTCCTTGAACCGGGGCAGAACGGAAAGACTCTTTCTCAGTTGGATCAAATCCTTGGCATTGGTGTTGCCGTAGGCGATCCTACCGACAATGCGCTCGAGATCGTAGACCTGTTTCAAGGCCTCACGCAAGTCTTCGGTGACGATGAAATTCTCATTCAACGCATCGATGAAATCATAGCGTTTGTTCAAGACATCCTTGTTGGTGAGCGGCCTGAGAATCTGACGTTTCAGATAGCGACCGCCCATGGCGGTGCCGGTCTTGTTTAGCAACCAGAACAAGGAGCCGTTTTCCTGATTTTTAAGNAGGGTCCGCACCAGTTCCAGATGACGAATGGTGTTGGCGTCCATTTTCATCACGGCCCGCGATTCGATCAATTTCACGTCCTTCAAATGAAGCAGGGTCCGTTTTTGCGTTTTCATGATATAACTCAGAAGGCGACGCACAGTTTTTTTCTCATCCGGGGTGGGCAGATGATCATAGAGGTGCGTAAAAACTGGATCGATGTCAGTATCCGCGTGAATGGAAAGCGTGAGGTTTTCCTTATCCGCAAAGCGTTTCAGGTACGGTTCTATCGTGGGATGGGCGATAACCACTTCTTTTACAGACAGCGTGGAAAGTTCACCGACCAAGGCGTTTTGATCCTTTGGGAGTTTCAAGGCATACATCTCGCCGGTGCTGATATTCAAGGTGGCAACCGTATAGAAATGTTCGCTGAGCCCCACGCTGGCCACAAAATGTTCCGGAGCGGTATGTTCGTCGATGTTCGTCCCCGGTGTGACCACACGAAGAACATCACGATTGACGAGTTTTTTACCGTTGCCGGCTGCCTCGGTCTGTTCGCAGATGGCGACTTTGTATCCCTTGTCCACAAGTCTGGAGATATAACTTTCACTGGCGTGATGCGGCACACCGCACATGGGTACTTTTTCCTCGACGCCTCCGTCTCTGCTTGTCAGTTGAATTTCCAGTTCTTTTGATGCCAACAGTGCATCTTCGAAGAACATCTCATAGAAATCACCGAGACGAAAAAAGACAATAGCATCGCTATGGTCTTCTTTTATGGTGAGGTATTGTTGAATCATCGGCGTGTACTTCGCTTTATCTTTAGCCATGGAAAAGCTCCTTTAAAGCAGCTCGAACGTGACGATCAGCAACACAGCCCCAAGAATGATCAGACTGATAATCAAATTGCGGATGTTGCGTTTTTTTCGTTTGCGTTCCTGCGTATACTTGTGGGCTATTTCTTCAAATTTCGCATCGTAAAGATATTCTTCGATGTTGATGCCTTCGAAAAGTTTGATGTTCGATTCCTGCACGGGTACTTTGGAAGGTGCTTGTTTCAAGAGAATGTATTCGATCATATCGACTTTCTTCAGTTCAATCGAGATGTTGATGTTTTGTTCCTTGGCATAGCGTTCCAGATCGAGAATCGATTTCTTTTGCAGGCTTTCTTGTTCACTTTCGTTCAAATCGAGTTTCAAGGCGACAATTTCAATCAGCTGTTGTTTGTTGATGCGACGGGGTATCTCGACGTTGTAGCGCTTGCCAAGTTCGCGTACATCGCTCAGTGTCATGGCATGGACCAGTACTTCTTTCGCTTTTGAAATCAACGTCCCTTCAAAATATCCGGGCGGTTCGAAATAGATTTCACTCAGGTTGGCCTTCATGGTATCGTAATCTTCTTTTTCTTTGCGCTGATATTTCATCGTCAGGTTTTGCAGCTTGATGAATTCCAGACTGTTGATCCCCAACTCGTTGCGATTGTGGACGATGATATCCCAGAAATCCTTCTTGTATTCGGAGACATCGATCTTGACACCATAGGATTGTGCCAGTTTTTCCAGTTGAAAGATGGTGAACTGGTCGAACCATTTCAATCTATGTTTCATTTCATCAGAAAACTTGTCATCGTTATCAGCATTGGCGATGATCGGGGCAATGTTTTTTCGCAGAAGTGCCTTATGCAAATAATTCGGCAGATAGATCTCTTTATTTTTAAGATACTTCACAATTTCCGTGGAAGGAATGACCACAAAAGATTCAACGAGTTTATCGATTCGGACCTTTTTGTTATTGAGTTCGATGGTCTCGTCTTTTCTGACTTTGTCTTTCATGTTCTGGCCCCCGTTCTTATGTTTACTTCATTATACACCAGGGATGCGATTAAATCAATCAAGCAAGCGTTAATCACGCTTGAGACGTGCATTCAACGTCTGTTCGATCATATCAAACATCATCCGAGTTAAATCGTTGACCTCGGATTGAAGCGTGAGATATTCCTCGACATGTACGGTTTTTGATAGTTTTTCAAGCGCTGATTCATAGTTCTTCTCATGGGTCTTCANGTCTTTTGCATTGGCGTGCTGTGCCTGAACCATGCGCTTTTGCTTATCTAAAACTTCTTCGTAAGCTTTCTTCAGATATGCATTTTCATCAATGATTTTTTCTAGCTGCCGATAAGCTTTAATCGTCGGTTCGTCTTTGAGATGTTCAATGAGATCATCCAACGTCTTCATCTATTTCACCCTTTAGAAACCAAGTTTTCGCCTCTGTGATTTTTACAGGGACGATGTGTCCTTTTAGATGCTTGGGACCGGTAAAATTGACCAATTTATTGTGTGGGGTATAGCCGGCTAAGATATCATCATGTTTTTTGCTTGAGCCATCAACCAGAACCGGAACGGTTTTTCCTTCGAAGCGTTGGTTGCCTTTTTTGTATCCGGTATTGATGACTTTGTTGAGACGGTTGAGACGGTCTTTTTTCGTCTCGAAAGCGGTTGTGTCCTCATAACGAGCGGCTGGTGTGCCTTCGCGTGCTGAGAAGACAAACGTGAAGGCCCCTTCGAAATCGACACGTTCCACGAGATCCAGAGTTTCCAGAAAATCAGCTTCGCTCTCGCCGGGAAAACCGACAATGATATCGGTGGTCAACGAGACATCGGGAATATGTGTCTTGATGTTTTCAACAAGTTCAAGAAAGCTTTCTTTGGTGTATTTCCGGTTCATCCGCTTGAGGATGACGTTGCTGCCGGATTGTACCGGAAGATGAATATGTGGCATCATGTTTTCATGCTTTGCCAATGCCTTGATTGCGGCCAAGTCGAAGTCGTTCGGATGCGATGTTGTGAACCGAATGCGTGGCATGTCGATGTGACCGAGTTCGTCGATCAGCCGGGAAAACGTATAATCCTTGTCTTTGAAGTCGCGACCGTAAGCGTTGACGTTTTGCCCGAGCAGGGTGACTTCTTTATACCCTTGTTCGACGAGATCCTCGATTTCGGCGATGATGGCCTCGGGATTACGTGAACGTTCCTTGCCGCGTGTATATGGGACGACGCAGTATGTGCAGAATTCATCACACCCATACATGATGTTTACCCAGGCTTTGGTATCGTGTTCGCGTTTTTTCGGTAGATTCTCGACGATATTGCCTTCATCGCTGTAAACCTCCACCACTCTTTCTTTTCCAAGTAGAGCGGTTTCGATATACTCGGGAAGTTTGTGGATGTTGTGGGTGCCGAAGATGAGATCGACATAAGGATATTTCTTCAGTAGACGGTTGGTGATGTTTTCTTCCTGAGGCATACACCCCGCTACCCCGAGAATCAAATCCGGATTTGTCTTTTTGTACTGCTTTAGACGTCCGAGTTCCCCAAAAACACGGTTTTCCGCGTTTTCACGGATGGCGCATGTGTTCAACAGGATGAAATCGGCGTGATCTTCACGATGGGTCTCCTTGAATCCTAGAGCTTCAAGGATTCCCTTTATCGTTTCGCTGTCAGCTTCATTGCCTTGACAGCCATAAGTTTGAATCAGGTAATGTTTCCCCAGACCGATATCCTTTATATTTGTATGCGAACCAAAGTCGATGGTATCGACGTTTTTCTTGAGTCTTTTGCGTGCCGCCTTTGTGGAGGGTTTGTTGAAGTAGCGGCCGTAATCCTTTTCCATCGTATCACCTTTAATCACTATATTGGACGGGGGTAATTGTTTTTTTCTCAAGGTCCAGCAAGACCCCGTTTAGTTGCTGGCTTTTTGAAAGATCTGGTTTCAAGCGGATGGGCATGCCAGTAGTGAACTTTTGTAAAACAAGGTCCTTATCCGCTCCGAGGATACCATATTTGGCACCGCACATACCCACATCGGTAATGTAAAGACTGCCTTTGGGCAAAGTCATCGCATCGTTGGTCGCCACATGGGTATGGGTACCGATNATCGCATCGACACGACCATCAAGATAATGACCAAGCGCCAACTTTTCGCTGGTGGTTTCGGCATGGACATCTACTATGACGTGATCACTGTCGATTGAGGCGAGGAGGGCATCCAGGCCTTCAAACGGGTTGTTGAGCGGATCGTGCATGAAAATGCGACCCATGACTTGAATAACGGTGACAATCGTGCCGTTATAATTGACATCAAGTCTGGTTTTTCCAGGAGTACTCTTCGGGTAGTTCAACGGCCTGACGATATTGGCTTCATCAATGTAGTCCAGAATGTCCTTCTTGGAGAAGGCATGATTTCCGAGTGTCACCCCGTGAACCCCGAGCGCCATCAGGCGTTTATAGTCTTTCTGTCTTAAACCGAGGCCATCAGAGACGTTCTCACCGTTGACGATAAGCAGGTTATGAGGAAAATCCTCCTTGAGTTTCGGCAAATACCGCTCGACGGTTTTCAAACCGGTCTCACCGTAGATGTCCCCTAAAAATAATACGCGCATTCAATCACTTCTTTCCAGTATAGAAAAATAGTCCGGACAAGCCAGAAGTTCCCGGTAATCCCAGAACTCTCCCCGTTCCACCATTGCCTTGATTCTGGAAAGATGTGCATATTCAACAGCCAGCACTTCTTTAGGGTTCAAGGCCAGATCCTCGATGGCAATCGCCTCGTCGGTATGATAGACATGGGTGATGGTGTTGTATTGATTGTGGGATGAGACGATTCTAGCTCGTTTTTTCAGTTTGTTTTTGGTCAGTTTGATACCGAGTTCCTCCTCGGTTTCACGGATGGCAGCATCCAATGGCGATTCCTCGACATTGGGAATGCCACTGGTAATCGCCCACTGATAGGGAATGGGATCGTTCTTTTTCGCACGTTTTTGAATGAGAAACTCACCACGTTCGTTTTCAATCCAGACGTGAATGACCAGAAAAAATTCGCCCCGATCGAGTTTCTCACCCCGCACGGCGGTTTTATTCAAGTATTGTCCGTTGGCGTCATAAATATCAAAGAATTCCATTGGCATCACCTTGCAAAAAGCCTTCCGGTCCGGAAGGCTTTGTCATTATTTTGCGACGTCTTGTGCCCGGGTTTCACGGATAACAGTGACCTTGATGGTGCCTGGATAGGACAGCTGTTCCTCAATTTCTTTTTTGATATCACGGGCTAATTTATGTGCTAGCGTATCATCGATCTGGTCCGGTTTTACAAGGACTCTGACCTCACGCCCCGCTTGAATGGCATAAGCTTGTTCCACACCCTCATGTTTACTTGATAGGGTTTCAAGTTGTTCGAGTCGCTTGATATAGTTGTCGAGAGATTCGCTTCTCGCACCAGGTCTTGCGGCACTTAAAGCATCAGAAGCGGCAACAAGAACAGCGATAATGGTTTCAGCCTCTACCTCACCGTGGTGGGAACGAATGGCATCGAGAACCGCTTTGGGTTCCCCATAACGCGAAGCGATGTTGTGTCCGATTTCCACATGGGATCCTTCGACCTCGTGGTCCACCGCTTTACCGATATCGTGCAGCAATGCGGCTCGACGGGTAAGTATTTCATCTTCACCGATTTCACTGGCCAGTTTGCCGGCGATAAAGGCGCATTCTACAGAGTGACGTAGTACGTTTTGGCCGTATGATGTTCTGAAATGCAAGCGACCGAGCAGTTTGACAAGATCGGGATGCACTTTGCCGATACCGACCTCGAAGACCGCTTCTTCGCCTTTGTCACGAATGAAACGATCCACATCCTCACGCATTTTTTCTACAACTTCTTCAATCCGTCCCGGATGGATCCGACCATCGCTGACAAGTGCTTCCAATGATCGTTTGGCGATTTCCCTTCTTATAGGGTCGAAGCCACTCAATACGACGGCTTCGGGTGTATCATCGATAATAAGGTCGACCCCTGTCAAAGCTTCCAGTGTACGAATGTTACGACCTTCACGGCCGATGATGCGGCCTTTCATATCGTCGTTGGGAAGGTTGACCACGCTGACGGTACGTTCACTCGTAACGTCCTGTGCGTATTTTTGCATTGCGAAGGCAAGTAGGTGTTGGCTTTTCTTGTCGACTTCCATCTTCGCTTTTTCTTCTTCGTCCTTGATGTATTGCGCAATTTCTTTTTCCATCTCTGATTCTACTCGTTTGAAAATGATGTCGCGTGCTTCTTCTGCTGTCGTTTGTGCGATTTCCTGTAAACGTTCGTTTTGTTCTTGAATCAAACTCTCAAGTTTGCTTTCTTTATCTTCCAAGGCGTTTTTACGTTGCTCTAGTGTTTCTTCTTTGCGATCGATATTTGATTCTCTACGATCCAGGTTGACGGCGCGGTTGTCTAAAACTTTTTCTCTTTGGAATATCTTGTTTTCTTGATTCGTGATTTCCAGTTTTCGTTCTTTTATTTCTTTATCAACTTCAACCCTAAGGTTGTGAACTTCTTGTTTCGTATCCAGAATCGCTTGTTTTTTCGTTTTTTCCGCTTGCCTTTCGGCGTCGTCAATAATCTTTTTCGCTTGGTTCTGAGCCTTGTCAAATCCTTTTTCTATCAGAATTGCCCGGGTGATGACACCAGCGGCAATCCCTACGATTAAAAGCAGCAAACCGGAGATGATTAATACTAGGGGATGATCCATATTAATTCCTCCGTTTCGTTTTATGAATATGTCGTTAAAATCTTTTGAATAAAATGCCTTTTGGCACTATAAAAACTTATGAGTAGAAACAAAGTTTACTTTTTCATTATACCTTAGCGATACTTGATAAGTCAAACAATATTCAATATTACCAAAAGCGGAAAAAACAAAAGAAAAGAACGGTTTTTACCGTTCTTCCCTTTTAGTTATCCGCATAGCGTTCTGTCAGGTTTTTAGCAACCGTTCCACTCATCGCCTCACCTAAACCATTCGACAGTTCAGCCAGTTTCTTGTCGTCGTCGAAATGCTTGACAGCCTCGACGATTGCTTTGGCTCTTATTTCAGGATTGCTGCTTTTGAAGATACCGGATCCGACAAAAACACCATCACAACCCAAACGCATCATCATTGCTGCATCGGCCGGTGTGGCGATGCCGCCCGCCGCAAAGTTCAAAACAGGTAGTTTACCTGCCTTTTTCACTTGCTTGACCAAAGATACTGGCACGTTTGTCGTCTTGGCGTAATCCTCAAGCATGTCGTCGCTCAAACGCATGACATATTTTATTTCATCGTTGATCAAACGCATGTGGTTGACAGCCTCGGAAACATCTCCCGTGCCAGCTTCACCTTTCGTACGGATCATCTTGGCGCCTTCATCAATACGTCGTAAAGCTTCTCCAAGGTTTTTCGCCCCACAGACAAAAGGCGATGTAAACTTCTGTTTATCAATATGATACCGGTTGTCCGCAGGTGTCAGGACTTCACTTTCGTCAATGTAGTCGATGGCCATAGCTTGCAAAATACCGGCTTCTACGAAATGACCGATACGGACCTTTGCCATAACCGGAATTTTCACAGCTTTTTGTATCGCTTCGATTAGGGCAGGATCCGACATGCGTGCCACCCCTCCGGCTTCTCTGATGTCGGCGGGGACACGTTCCAAGGCCATGACGGATTTTGCACCAGCTTGCTCGGCGATTCTAGCTTGTTCATCATTGACGACATCCATAATGACGCCACCTTTAAGTTGGTAGGAAAGATCTTTCATTTTTATCACCCTTTGCTTTTCTTATAATCCATTTTCCATTATAATAGACATGTGTCCTTATTTAAAGTGACAATTTAACCCAAATTCGAGGTGGTCAGATGCAAAAACGCAATAACAAAAATACACCGATATATCTTAAACTCTACGATATGATCAAGAAACAAATTCTATCCGGTGGTTTGCCTGCGAACCACAAACTCCTTTCCATTAGAGAGATGGCCAAAAGACATGGTATAAGCAGTACGACTGTTGAACACACCTACCAGCAACTGATGGTTGAAGGTTATATCCGTAGCGTCCCCAAAAGTGGGTTCTACGTCGAGAATATCGATCCCCTCAAGACGACAGAACCCGTGTTCACAGAACCGGAAGACGAGGAAAGCGATTCATTAAACACAGGACAAAGACCGAATGTATTCGATGTCGATACCTACCGGAAGATCGTCAACGACATCCTGATGCATGATGAAGCACTTTATAAGCCTTCTCCCGTCAGTGGTGATTCTCTGTTCAAAACCGCCATTACCCAACATCTCACCGCAAACCGGGATGTTATGACTCAACCATCACAGATCGTCATAGCCGCCGGCATCCAACAGTTGATCATGCAGTTGGCCACCATAGACCCTGAGAAAAACACGGTCGCTTACCTGATACCGGGTTTCAAAAGGGCCATGCACGCTTTTAAACTCATGGGATTTTCCTTGTTTGCCTGCGAAACGGTTGAAGATATGCTTAACAGCAAGGCTCGCTACCTATATATTTCGCCATCGAATCTTTATCCTTCCGGTAATGTTCTACCTGTAAAAGATCGCTTGAATCTGATCAAACATGCCAAAACGGATCATCGCATCATCATTGAAGATGATTACAACCACACCTTCAGGTATAACGCCTATCAGATTCCAACCATCCACAACTACGCCAAAGGTGACCGGGTCATCTATATCGGTTCATTTTCCAGAACAACCCTGGTATCACAACGTCTTAGTTTCATGGTTCTGCCTTCGAATCTGCGAATCCTATGGAATCAAAGTCGTTTCGCCCCGACGGTGAGCACCCTGGAACAAAGAGCGATGGCAGCTTTCATAAAAAAAGGATACTATCAAAAACATCTAAGACGCTTGGCGAAAATTTCCAAACGTGTCAACGATAGCCTCAAGGCATCCTTAGCACCCTATTTCGATGATGTCCGGTTCACATTGAGCGGACTTGATAGCAACATGCATGTGGTTGTCACCTGTCAAAATCCCGAGTTCAAATCAGTTCTAATCCACCGGCTGACAGCCAACAATATGGCCTATCACACGTTTGAGGATATGACCAGGATCGTCTTGATACCCTATAGCGGCATTGATCCCGATATGTTTTCATCTTTATTTCATAAGCTTCTTAAGTAGACGTTTTTCCCGCAAAGTAAAACCCCGATGCAATATCGGGGTTCTTTATTTAAGCTGCAAGTTTTTCACGAATCTGCTCTGAAAGTTTTTCCAGAAGTTCCGGATTGTCCTCCAGATATTGTTTCACGTTTTCTCGACCCTGACCGATCTTCTCGCCATCATATGAGAACCATGAACCGCTTTTATTGAGAATATCGAATTCAACACCGAGATCGACGATTTCACCGGTTCTGGAAATACCTCTACCATAGACGATATCCACTTCCGCAGTTTTGAACGGCGGTGCAATCTTGTTTTTGACGACTTTGATTTTCGTGCGGTTACCGATGATATCCGTTCCGATTTTCAATTGTTCGGCACGACGGATTTCAATGCGGACACTGCTGTAGAACTTAAGCGCTCGTCCACCCGGTGTCGTTTCAGGGTTACCGAACATGATGCCGACTTTTTCCCGGATTTGATTGATGAAAATCGCGGTGGTGTTCGATTTCGAGATGGCGCCTGAAAGTTTACGCATCGCCTGACTCATCAGTCTTGCTTGAAGTCCGACATGGGAACTGCCCATATCACCGCGGATTTCCGCTTCAGGTACCAATGCCGCAACGCTATCGATCACGACGATATCCACGGCATTGCTGCGAATCAATGCCTCGGTGATTTCCAAAGCTTGCTCACCGGTATCCGGTTGTGAAATGATTAAATTATCGGTGTCGACACCCAAAGCTTTGGCGTATTTGGGATCCAGTGCGTGCTCCGCGTCGATGAAAGCGGCATACCCACCTTTTTTTTGTGCCTCTGCGATGGCATGGAGTGCGAATGTGGTTTTTCCCGAAGACTCGGGTCCATACATTTCTACAATACGACCACGGGGGTACCCACCGATCCCCAAAGCTTGGTCAAGTGCCAATGACCCGCTCCCGACGATTTCGATGTCGCGTTGGGCACCTTCATCACCAAGCAGCATCACGGCACCTTTACCGTGGTTTTTCTCAATATCTTTCATAGCTTGATCGAGTGCTTTTTGTCTTGCATCATTTTTTGCCATGAGAATGCCTCCTTCAATTCAATGTTACTGCGATTGAGTCTTCTTTACTTTTTATGAAGCATCTTTGAAACTGTGCTGGTTTTTTATGATGTATTCAAATCCGGAGATGATGGTTAAAGCCGTAGCGATGTAAAGGACAATCATCCCGACTTGTTGATAATGGAAAAGCAGTAAAATCAGGGAAAACATGGTGGTCGCTGTCTTATATTTTCCAAGCAGGGACGCTGCGATGACTTTGCCACTGTCTACCGCAATCAAGCGGATGCCGGTTACGACGAACTCTCTTGTGAGGATCACCAGGACAATCCACATTGGAACCCAATTCATTTCAAGAAACATCAAAAGCGCGAACATTACAAGCAGTTTGTCGGCCAGTGGATCCAGGAATTTTCCGAATACGGTGATCAATTCGTGTTTCCTGGCAAGATAGCCATCGAGGAAATCCGTAATCGCACCGACGATGAAAAGCACACCTATGGCGATCGACCAGCTATTCAATACGTTTTTTTCCGGATCCAGATAATATAGTACGACCATGAAAGGGATGATTAATACCCGTAAAACGGTCAATTGATTGGGTAGATTCATATGGTTCACCTCGAAATCCATTATATCACATTCAAGTACGCAAGATAAGCCTTTTTACTCAATATCCGCTCTGACATCAGCCGTATCGAGCGATGTCATGATGGCCCTGTTTTCCTCATGTGCAAAATTTTCATACCCACGCAATTTTCTGGAAATGAAAATCAGGATGAAAGCTACGAGGAACATGGCCACCGAAACGTCGAATACCATCACGGGATTGTAGTCATAGATGAAGCCGGCCACAAGCGGACCGATGACCATACCGATCGAGAAAAAGGAATGGCGGATCCCCAGGATGGTGCCGTGTTTCTCCTTTGGTGTATGCAGGGAGATGTAATTCTGTTCAAACGGCTGGAACATTGCCTTCATGACATGGTAGATCAAGAAAACCGAGTAGATCATCACCAGAAACGTCGTACCTCTAAAAACAATGAAAACCACAACAGCGGATACGACTTGGATCAACAGCATGATGTTCACATCCTGGTTCAGTTTCGCGAGTTTCGGTACAATCACGAAGTTCGTAAACAGGCCGAGCAATCCCGTCACCATGATATAGGTCCCGAGTTCGCGGGGTGAATAGCCAAGATCAATCATATAGACATCGAAATATTTCGATAAGATCGAAGCCGAAATCGTCGCGGTGGTGAGGCCGAGCAAAAACAACAGCATCGAGGGTTTCAACTTGGTCGCGTCTTTCAAGTTCTTCAGGAAATGCGGCTTACGTGTTTCACCTGAAAGGACGTTTTCTTTCATGGAGAAATAGATGAAAAGAACCCAAAAGGTATTCAATACCGCCTGGATATAAAATACTTCCTTGATGAAATAATCTCCCATGATTCCGCCGATTTGATAACCGATGGTTGTGCCCAGGGCAAAAAGCGCCGCGGAAACTGAAAGAAACTTGGTCCTTTCCTTTACGGAGACAATCCCGATCAGATGGGTCAACATCAACGTGATGAAAGCTGAAACACCAAAACCGCTAAGAAGTCTGGCCAGCGTCATTATGAGCATATCTTCGCTTATCACAAAAAAGACTTGCCCTGCCGAATACAGCAACAAGCCCAATACAATGAACGGTCTTTTACTTCTTTGATCACCCAATATTCCCCAAATCGGTGCCCCGATGAACATGCCGAGACTCATCGCCGCAAAGAAAAAGCCGAACATGAATGCAGGGATGCCCAGCTCATTGACCAATGTCGGTGTCACCACGTGACCGAGATTGTGAATCACACCTTGCAGAAAATAATAAGAAAGCGTGATGGCAATCGCCGGTTTCATCCACGGCCGCTTTTTACGCATCGGTGGTTTCATCCGTATCGAAAACGACATTGTGATAGACCGCCTGGACATCGTCCAGGTCGTTCAACATCGTCAAAAGATCATGAACGACCGCAAGGGTTTCTTCGTCCAGGGTAACCATGTTGTGGGCGAACCATCCGCTTTCCGATGCGACGACCTCAAAACCTCTGTTTCTGAAAATCGTTTCGATCCGGTCCAGGTCATATCCGTCAGCGATGACAATATAGCTCTCATTGGTCGGTTCGATATCGGTGACTTCAACATTCGCCTCAAGCAACGCTTCAAGCAACGCCTCTTCGCCGGCATCGGCGACTTCCAACCGCGATAGATGTGCGAACATGTGTTCAACAGAACCTTTGACGCCGAGCTTGGCGTCGATTTTGGTGAAACAATGACGTACCTCGGATACGGTACGGTTGACATTATCGGTCAAGGTATCGATCAAAAAGGCGCTCCCACCAGGTCCGAAACCTTCATAACGAACCGGGTTGTAATCCTGTGCATCGGCGCTATCTGCCTTTTTGATGTTACGGTCGATGATATCGACCGGCACTTCTTCTTTTTTGGCACGTTCGATCAAATGTTTCAAGGCTAAATTACTTTCAGGGTTGCTGCCGCCTTGTTTGGCGCACATATAGATCTCTTTACCGTATCTGGCGTAGAGTTTACTCTTTCGTAATCCCGATTTTTGCATGCTTTCTTTTCTAACTTCGAATTTTCTTCCCATGAATCATCATCCAATCACGCTTTTATTTCGGTCTTATCCTTGCCGAGTTCGATTTTACCGGCTTTATAGAGTTGTCCGAGCGCTCTTTTAAAAGCGGCTTTTGACATATGGAACAGTTCGAAAATCTCCGCGGGGTCGCTTTTATCCGTCAAAGGCATCATCCGGTTTTCCTGGAGATAATCGTAGATGCGTTTTGCATCGTCTTCCATCATGTCTTCTTTTTGACCAATCAGGGTTCCGTTATAGTGTTTATCATCCCGAACCACGGTGATGGTGACCTCTACGGCTTCACCGAACCGGTATTCTTTACGTGTATGTTTGTAATAGACGAATATCTCATGGCCTTCTTCGCTGAAGAGCACATAGCCTTCATCCGCATGGCGGAAGACATAGGTCTTGATGGTATCACCGACTTCAAGGACGGTTTTCGGTTTGAGATAATCAAGAATCCTGAAGCGGCTTACCGGTCTTGCGACCATTTGCTTTCTGGCCGTCTTGAGATAACAAAAAAGCGTATCCCCGATTTCAGGCCACTGTTTTTTGATATGGGGCAGATCGTCCTTGGAGACAAGCATATCCTTTTTCAAGCCGATATCCACGAAGACACCGAGGCCGGGTTTTTTCTCGACAACCTTGACGAAATCCGCATGATATTGATCGATGTACGGTGTTTTTGTCGTGGCCGCAAGACCTTTGCTGTGGTCAATATATAGGAAAGCCTCGATGTGATCGCCGACTTCGTACTGTTCGACGGCATCATAGTAGCGCATCATGACATTGCCTTCCTCATGACTCAGAACATAGCCGTTATCGTCTTTTTTACTTACTTGAAACAAGTTGATATCACCGATTTTTAGTTTGGCCATAAAATCACCTCTAATGCATTATAACAAAATTTCAGCGTTTGAACACCTAAAACACCGTTTATATCAAAAAGTCTTTTGCTTATTATCATTGCATTTTAAGGTTTGATTTGATAGAATAAATACGCTTATGAACTGGAGGTGAGAAAATGGCCAATATCAAACAACAAAAGAAACGTGTTAGACAAGACATCAAACGGCGTCAAGCCAATCAAATTTTTAAATCAGGGTTGAAATCCGCAATCAAGAACGTCGAAAAACATGTTGCTGCCGGCGAGAAGGACAAAGCCTTCGAAGCACTTAACCTGGCAAACAAGAAACTCGACAAAGCTCTAACACGTGGCATTTATCACAAAAAGGCGATTGCACGTCGCAAATCCCGCCTGCAAAAACAAGTGAACGAACTATAAAAACAAAGTCTATTCCTTATTACAAGAATAGACTTTTTTTATGCATCAAGTGCTGAGAATAAACAGTTCAAGCGCGTGTTTCTTATCGATACGCCCGCTTTTTATATGAAAATCAAGTCGTTCAAGATTACGCAGATGTTCTTCGATTTTCTCCTTCTCCACTTGCCGGGCATTTTGCACCATGTAGTAGGCACGACCCGAGGAAACATGGAAATATTGTTGGACATCTTCCTGATTCAGTCCTTTTTCCAACAAGGTTTTTACCGAAAGCATCTCGCGATATTTGGAAACCAGAATCGACAGTATTCTCATGGGATCCTCGCTATACATGATCAAATCGTGATAAACTTCCAAAGCGCGTGACGGTTTTTTCTCCAGTAAGGCATTGGTGATATCATAAACATTATCTTCCACGTTTTTCGTGATGATGGTTTCCACCATCGCCACGTCGACCGTTTCTTCCCCGTAGGCGTATGAAAGCAATTTGCGCATCTCCTGAAAAGCAAGTTCGGTGCTATGCCCGACCCGTCTGATGAAAACATCAAGCGCGCTAGGCTCTATGTTCATCCCGGCGTTCGCAAGTTGTCTTTTCGCCCAATTGGCCAAATCGTTCTTGCCTTTAAGTTTGCATTCGGTGATGGTGCCTGCCGATGATAACAGTTTATAGAGTTTGGACCGCTTATCCAAAGCAGGATGGGGCACGGTGAGAATCAACAGGGTCTCACTGGTCGGATTCTGGATGTATTCCACAAGATAATCGAGATTGTGTTCCAGTTTCTCTTTTTTCTTCTTCACTGAAGAAAGGAAATGTGCGTTCTTCATCACGACGATTTTTCTTTCGCTCATGAACGGGATGGTCTGTGCGTCGTTCAAGGCGTCGGTGATCGGGGTTTCTTCCAAATCATAGCTTGTGAGATTATATTCATCAACTTGATGTTGTTTGATCAATTGATTGACTTTACTCTTGATGAAAAAGCTGTCCTCGCCGTAAAAAACTACAATGGATTCTGCCATGGTGAAATCTCCTTCCAAGTACGTCTATATCATAAACATTATAGCACACCTTAACCACCATAAGCAGTCTTTTTGAATCGTCGGTTCAAAAAATGGATCGTACTAACCGTACCCGTCTCATCCAGACGGATGACCTTGATATGCCTCTCTTCGAGCCGGCTCAATACCAGCGGAGAAGGAAAACCGAAACGATTGTTCCGGTGTGCCGGAATCCAGGCTTCTTCAGGATGGATATGACTCAGAAACACATCCGTTGTCGATGTTGCCGATCCATGATGTGCCACTTTCAGTATATCGATTTCCGGTTGGTAGTTTGTTACGAAGAGTCTTTCTCGTTCACTTTCAATATCCCCTGTAAACAATATCCTCAAGTTCTCGAACCTGATTTTCACAACCATCGAGCTGTTGTTTTCATCCGAGAATTCCTGTTTTGAAGGAAAGATGAAATATTCGATGGCCCCGCAACTACGCCACATACCTTCATACGGCATCTGATTATGATTCGTGATGGTCTTCTTAATATCAATGGCAGCGTTCAAATCGTCATACGCACCATAATGATCGAAATGTCTGTGGGAAATCAGCACGAGATCCAGCTGTCTGATATGTCTGGCCCTCAAAGCCCGTACCAATTTGTTGTGCGGGTCCTCTTCACCCGTATCGATCAACAGATTGCAACGGTCGAACCTGTCTTCAAGCAAAAAGGCATCCCCGTGAACATCGAACATGCTCATCCGACCATAGAACTTCAAGGATGGTTTAAAGAAGACAAGTAACAACACAAGCACCAGTATCGTGATTCGAAATCTTCTGATGCGACTGTCATCCGTTGCCATCAGCCAAAACAACATAAGAAAATAACATATCGTCTGGATGCCGGGTAGAAGATGAAAAGGAACAGGATAAGACCCGTGTGTAGCCAAGAAATGGACACTGGCTTCAAATGCGGTATATATCGGTACAATCACTGGTTCAAGTATTGGTAAAAGAAAGACGACGTAAGTTGCGGGTAACAGCACAAAAGTCAAAAAAAGCACATAACCGACATTATAGATCACACTGACAGGATTGATGTGTTGCTGCATATCTGTCGTGAAGGGCAACCCGAATGCAAACGCAATCAAAGACACCGACAGAAGTTGTATGCCTTTTGTCTTGCCCGAAAACAAAAACTGGCTCATCAGTAAGGCGAAACTGATTGTAAAAGACATCAAAAATCCCGCGTGATCGAAATAGGCGGGATTGATAATCAACGAGACAATCATGAGCCAAACAAGCAGATCAACCGGTTTGAACCCCAGTCGCAGCCTTCGATTCAAAAACAGCAACACCGCAATGATCGTGGCCCTTAACACCGAAGGCGGCGCCCCGGTCAAGAAAAGATAAAAAACCAAAAATGTCAACGTCATCAGCTCGGAAACCAAATCATGCGGTACGACCAACCTTATCGTTTTGAACATCAGCAGAAAAAGGATTGCCACATGAAGTCCCGAAACTGCAAACAGATGGGCAATACCCAATGTCTGCACTTCAGTGTAAAAAATATCATCGAGACCGGAACGATCGGCAAACAGCAAGGCTTTCACATAAGGGGCGCCGCCATCCAGATTTTCATCGATATATTTCATGAGCGCACCGTAAAGACGATACGGATTCCGGCCGGACCCGATATGGTTGATATCCGCCGTGTATATCATACCGTCGACCCGCATGCTTTTCAAATGGGCTTGGTAATTGAAATCATGAAAGAAACCCGGTCTATCCGGAGAATCAACCATGCCTGAAACCTGCAGCACATCTCCAGGATAAAGCGAAGTCAAATCATCGTCGTAGACATAAAATCTACCGACATCTCCCTGAATCATCAGCCGTGGCCGCGGCCTTTCTTTTTCAACGCGCATGACAACACCGGTAAAATCAACCCGATCATCCGTGCTATCCGGTTTTTCGATCGAACGAAAAAACAGTACGACGAACAAAACAAGACAGATGCCAAAAAGAAATCTGTCCTTGCGAAATACGATAAACATCACCAGAGGCAACAATACCAATGTCCCAGGATGTCTCAACGCGGATAAAAAAGTGAATATCGGCAGAAAATAAACAGCGCTGCGACCTTTAAATGGTGATAAAAGGCCTGAGCTTTTCAAAGGTTGCCTCTCCGATGCCCGGCACTTCAAGCAACGCTTCCAACGTTTCAAAAGCACCGTGTTCATTGCGGTAATCGATGATGTTTCCGGCAGTCACAGGTCCGATGTTGGGCAAACGCACAAGCTGCGTCTGATCGGCTTCATTGATCGAGATTTTTGTATCTTCATCCGTGTTCTGATCGCTTTCAAACATATAAGGGATGACATACTGGGTACCATCGACCATGATCTGTGCCATATTCACCGCTTGACCACTGCTGTTTTCCAGCAAGCCGCCAGCGGTCTCGACACCGTCGAATAATCTTGCGCCTTTTACAAACCGGTAGACCCCCGGTTTGACCACAGCGCCCTGTATATCCACGAAAACGGTGTCGGTTTCCTCGGTCTCATTCGGCATGAATAATGCGGTTTCATCTGTCGGTTGTTGTGCCTTGGTCACGTTGACCATGAATACCGAAAGCACCAGAAAGACACACAAAACCAAAATTACCTTGTTTGTTTTTCCAGACATATTAAAAACCACCCCTTTCGCACCAATGGTTCTAAAAAGCGGGTGGCTTTACTTTTTAAAGATATAAAGTGTTCGTTCGGGTAGATCGATGCTTTCGACACAGCGGTCCTTGGGCAGGACGGCAAAGACCGTTGTTTCATCAAAGGCGGTTTCAATGTGGGTATGTTTTTCCTCACTACCGAAAAGGACGTGGCGAATCTGGTTTTGTTTTTCCGTGGCTTCGATCCGCCAGGTGACATGTGTATCGTCAAGTTTCAGTGTTTCTACATGTCCGATCAAATCGGCCAGATAGCTTTCCTTTAGAAGATCGAATAGGAAGACACCACCCGGGACAAGGCTTTCATACCACATCAAGAGCGTCTTTTGAAACGGTACTGCATCATCGATATGATTGAAGACATCGAGAGAAGCGAGAATGGTATCGAAGGAACCGGTGAGCGGTTCGGTGAAATCGTGCTGGAAAACTGTCGTGTTAACCGGTGTTTCAGCCCGAGCCACGGCGAGCATGGCAGGACTGATATCGAAGGCGAGCACCCGTTCATGGTTTTCAGCCAGAACTTTTGTGAGTACACCCGGGCCGCAACCGATATCCAATGCCAGACCGTGTCGTTTGTATCGCATGAGTACGTCCTTGTAGACGGCCATGAGATACGGATCGCTCCTTCTTTCATAGAAGGGTGCGAGTCGTTCATAGGTGCTCATAATGATGCGATGTCGATCTGCGGTACGTCTAGCCACATCTTTTCTATATTGTAATAGGAACGTTCCGTTTCGGTGAAGACGTTGATGATAATGTCGTTTGCGTCGATGAGTGCCCACGCACCACCACTGCCTTCTATTTTGGGAAGCGGTTCATCTATCGCTTCGAGCCCATGCTTGGTTTCACGGATCGCCGCGCTCAGTTGACGTGTGTTTTTCGCAGTGGATAAAATGAAATAATCGAAAAACGGATTCACTTCGCGCATATCGTATACGATGATGTCGGTCAATCTGACATCATCAAGGATGGTGACGATGGTTTTAAGTTTCTTCATTGGTACCTCCGGTGAAATTGGATTTTGGCAGTTCGAAAAACACTGCGTCTCGCCAGGTGCCTTCAGGGTCTTTCCAGAAACCTTTTTTGGTTTCTGTAAGTGTTGCACCTAGTTTCTGATAGAGTCTGATGGCTCTTTTGTTCTCGGCCAGGGTATCGATGTAGATTTTCTCAAGATGGTATCTCTCATAAAGAAAGGTGAAAAAGCCGTTGAGGACTTCAAAGCCGTACCCTTGATTCTGACGGTCGACATTGGCGATCTTGATGCCGATGCGAAGTGACTTGTCCTGAACCGATAATTCTCCGTATGAGACTTCGCCGATCGGTGTTTTGTCGCTTTTTTCTTCCACGATGAGAATCTTGTGGCCTTTTTTGTCTGTCATCATCGATTCGAACTGTTTTTCAACTTGGCTTTCCTTGATGCCGATGCCGTCTTTGAAACCGACCGAAGCCATCAGCCTGCCATCATTCCACCAGGAAGTGAAAAGCGGCGCATCGTGAGGTTTCACAAAACGGGCCGTGAGTCTTTCGGTGGTGAACTGCGGTTGAATGTCGCAGAGCCATTCATAGTAATCTTTCGTGTCATAGGCCAACTTCGGTATGAAAGCCGCTGTAGAGGCAAACAGTTCTATGGAATTGTCAAGGGCTTTATATACGGCATAATCGATATCATCGAAAGCGATCTGCCGCACGGTTTTTGAAGCCGCATAGGGCCGGTTCGGTTCGATATAGTCGCTGATGAACAGAACTTTTTCGATCGGGCGCATTGCCGGTTTTCCAACGGTGTGGTGTTTGATCGCCTCGAGAATTTCCTCATCCTCGATGCCGTAGGTCTCTTTGGCGATCACCGCAGCGGAGAACGCATGGTATAAAGGTTCGGTGTATGTCTTCAAGATCTCGGCGTCGAAATGTTTTTTGATCAATGTTTCATGAAACGAAAGGGGTTCGTTCTTGGTGATGTCATGCAAGAGTGCAGCGAGTTTCAGCTTGGTTTCGTCGATACCGAATCTTTCTCCTAGTTTCAACGCGGTCGAGAGTACGCCTTCTATGTGTGTCAAACGGGTCTTGTCGTTCTTGAAAATCTCTTTTAGATCCGCTTGGATTCGCTCGATCATATCAAAGACTCCCGTTGATAGGCATCGATGGTTTTCGGTGTGTGTATGCGTAGGACACCGGTACCTTTGACACTGAAGAAACCGAGCCCCGGCACAACGATATCGGTCTTCTGATCGCGTTTGAGGGGAAACTGGTGTACCTTGAACTCAAAGGCGTTTTTCGGATCCTGTGGGGGTTTGAGTATACCGCCGACGTGTTTTTCGTAAAACTGGTCGGCGTTGATCATCTTCGTGCGGTGTAGTGTCACCTCGGGTGCGATGTAAAACGTGAACGTCGTCGGTAGGCCTTTGAGAAAATCCATGCGCAAAAGCCCGCCTGCAAAGATGGTCTGGTTGACTTCGAGCTGATAGCTTCGCGGTTTGACTTCTTTTTTGGGTTGTACCAGCTTCAAGTCCGTATCTTCCAAAAGATTATAGAGATGGTTTTTCTTGATCAGGCCGGGTGTGTCATATAAGGTGGTGTCGAAGAATGGTATCTTGATGAAATCCTGGGTGGTGCCGGGTCCATGGAATGTCGTAATCGGGGCTTCGTTCTTCTGCATCACCGAAGAGATCATGTGATTGATGATGGTGCTTTTGCCGACATTGGCGGTGCCGACAACATAAATGTCAAGTTTTTTCGCGTCCGCTTGCAAAGTTTCTATCAGTTCATCGATACCCCAACGTTTCTCGGCACTGATAAGCAGGATCTTTTCCGGTTTGAGACCGTAAGCGTGCAGGATGGTATTGATTTTATGTTTAAGTTTGGCATCTTTCACGCTTTTAGGTAAAAGGTCGCGTTTGTTGGCAATCACCATCAGGCGATTCCCCTGGGTCAGTTTATGGAGTTGCGGTAGGATGGAGCCTTCGATATCGAATACATCGATGACATTGGCGATCAGGACCTCTTTCGGGATGCTAAGCATCATATCGAGATAGTCCTCACGACTCAGATAAGTCGGCATGACCTCCCCATAGTTGCGCATGCGAAAACACCGCATGCAATACACGGTCTCTTCAGTATCCAACGCCTTGGGTGTGTAAAAGGGTGCGGTTTTATCGGTGTTTTGCAGCTTGCCGCCGCATCCGATGCAGTGTGGGGCATCTTGCATGTTCTCACCTATCTCCCAAATTCAGATTATCGTAGATCTCGGGATGTTTTCTTTTTATTTTTCCAAGCATCTTTTTTTCAAGATGCCGGTTGATTTTCGTGTACCATTTTTCGGTTTTCTTTTTTATCGGTTTTAGCCAAAGAACCTTCAGATCCATCCTTTTTGCGCCGAAAACATCGGTCATCAGCTGATCACCGATAACCATGACGTTATCTTTTTCAGTATTCAAAAGTTTCAACGCTTTTTTGAAACCACGTTTCATGGGTTTTTTCGCCCCATAGATGAAAGGTAGCTTCAACGCGCTTGAGAAATGGGCGATGCGTGGTTTGTGGTTGTTTGAAATCAGAACGATGAAAAACCCTTCCGCCTTCAACTGTCTGAACTTGCGATGCAGTGCCTCGCTTGGCAAGGTTTGATCGTATGGAATCAAAGTATTGTCGATATCGATCAACAAGGCTTTGATGCCCTTTTGCTTAAGCGCGTCGAAGTCGATGTCGAAAAAGGTGGGTTTGTGATCGTCTGGAATGAACTGCTTTTCGTTTAAGAACCATTGTATCATGAGAGACCTCCGGGTACATTATACTAGATGGATGTGGCGTTGTCACGTAGATAGATGCGGTGATATGCTTCGAGATTGAGCTTGTTCGCTTTGTATTCGGGATCGAAAACGGCTAGTTGTTCGTAAAACGCACGGCTGTGTCCGGCAACGAACAGATGGGTGACTTCGTGGGCATAGACACTGTGGAGACACTGAACCGGATAATGGACGAGCGCAAGGTTCAAGTTGATCCGGTTCTTGGCTTTGTTGCAGGATCCGAATCGGCTGAGCGTGTAGCGTGTGTAGAAGTCGGGGTGACACTTTTCAAGTTCGGGGTGTTGTTGCCGCATCTTATCATGCAGGGTATGTGTAGTTTTCAAAAGGTGATGTTTCAGTGCCTGTTCCAAAAGGTTTTTGATGGTGGCTGCATCATCTTTAGGTGATACAACAACAATACGGTCGGCGGCGATGGTGACATCCGAAGGCCCGTTCTGGTAAAAGACCGGTAGACGTGCACCGAAAATCGTGAGCGTCTTCGGTTTCCTCAGGGCAATGTGAAAATCCGGTTTCACCGGTAGGTTCATGATTTGTTCCTCATATGTTTTCAAGACTTTTCTTATTTCGCGCATCGGCGTTCTTACCGGTGCAGATACTCTTAGGCGATGCTTATCGGTCTTTCTGACGATGATCCGTTTTTGCTGTTTACGTCTGATGATCTCGATTTCCGGGGTGCGGTTCATAGTTTATCGCATAGCCTTCTTAATGCTTCTGCCCCTTTTTGCACCGCGACTGAAGTCTGGGTTTCCATATCGTCCAGCTGATCCTCCGTATCGATGAGATCGCTGATCGTGCGAAATGCCAAAAAGGGAATTTCCTTTAGATAAGCCACTTGAGCGATTGCGGCACTTTCCATATCCACTGCGTAGATGTCATCATAGATGCTGTCCAATCCGTTTAACTGATTACGCGTGGTCACGAATACATCACCGCTGGCTAGCGTGCCGATGTGGATCGCTTCACCCGCCAGTGTTTCCGTGAACTGTTTCAACA
>SL_3KL_010_SEDDRAFT_10000059_pt1 | contig 62655 bp, 47 predicted proteins | sample SodLakKL_010_SED_2_FD_10381 | JGI IMG/M metagenome (IMG submission 10381)
CCCCCCGCCAGTTTGTTCTCACATCAGGCAGCAGCAGTGTGCGCCGTTCACGAGTTTCGGTTTCTGACGGGCCTCTTGCTGATCTTTTAGGACTTGATTCCACGGACTCTCCCGTGGATGTGCCCGGACGCCAAATGGAGCAGGGCACGGCCAATGTCATTCCCGTGCAACGGCTGGGACCCCTTGATCAGGGTTTTCAGATGACGGGGGGGGTGGCCACGGCTCCAACCGCGGCAGACTATGCAAGCTTCTATGGCACGGTGCTGCGGAAAGTGAGAGATGCGAGCATCCTCGTTTTACCTGGTCAACCATGGCCCGCAAGTGGTGCGCATCCTGTCATCGACCAGACCCTTGCTCACTGCGAAGCCATGAAGAACAGGATGGTGATCATCGATCCTCCCCCGGGGCTGGAGCTTGACCAGGCGGCGACGGTCAATCAACTGGGTCTCCCCACCTCAACCTATTCGGTCCTCTATTACCCATGGGTGAAGATGTCCAATCCTCTGTACAATCCCGACACCAATCCCAATGCGCCAAAAACCGTTTCGGTGTCACCTTCTGCTTTTGCCGCAGGGATGTGGGCCAAAATAGATTCCCGCAGGGGTGTATGGAAAGCACCCGCCGGGGTGGAAGCCCAGCTCATTGGGGCAGCCGATCTCGAGTTCACCGTGGAAGACCTGGAACAGGGGCAGTTGAATCCCCTGGGAGTCAATTGCTACCGCAAACTGCCCAGCTACGGCTCTGTCGTATGGGGAAGCCGAACTCTTGCGACCAGGGCCAACCCCGAATGGCGTTATGTTCCCGTGAGAAGAACGGCCATTTTCATCGAGGAAAGCATCTACCAGGGAATTCAGTGGGCTGTTTTCGAACCCAATGACCACCCGCTGTGGGGGGCCCTGCGAAGCAACATCGGATCTTTCATGAACGGCCTTTTTCGAGCGGGCGCTTTCCAGGGGAAAACGGCCAACGACGCTTACTTTGTGCGTTGCGGCCTGGGGGACACCATGACCCAGGGGGACATCGACCGGGGACAGGTCATCGTCATTGTGGGTTTTGCCCCTTTGAAACCCGCAGAGTTCGTGATTGTTCGCATACAGCAGAAGGTGGGAGAGCAATAGGCTTCCAACAGGAAGTTCCTGTTGCGCTCCGCATCATTTTTGGTGGTTTGGTTGATGTTGCTCGCATGAGGTTCAAAAGAAGAAAGTCATGGAACTGCGGCTGCGTCAGAGCTCGATTCTGCATACTTGGTGTTTCATGACCAGGTGATTTAGAGTGGATGACCTTGATCATGGAGGAGGAGACCACATGGCAGCTCCCTTGTTTCCCGTTAATGCCCATCGATATGATCCCTACCGGACTTTCATGTTTCAAGTTGTGATTGATGGCCGGCCCGTTGCGGGCCTGAAGAAAATGAGCGTACTTAAGAAAAGCACCGAAGCGGTCAAATGGCGGTCCGCGGGAGATCCCGCCCATGAAAGGGTGATGCCGGGTGGAACGAGTTACGAGCCCGTTACCCTTGAGCAGGGACTCACACACGACCCCGTTTTCGAGAATTGGGCCAATCTGGTCAACAACATTCAAGGCAACGCGGCCATGTCCCTGCTCAACTACCGCAAGGACATTGTGATCAATGTTCTCAACCTTCAGGGCGTCATCGCCATATCTTACAAACTCTATCGCGCTTGGGTTTCCGAATTCCAGGCCCTGCCCGAGTTTGATGCGGGCACCATGAATGCAGTGGGCATTCAGACCATCACCTTGCAGCACGAGGGGTGGGAAAGGGATACGAGCGTGACCGAACCGAGCGAGACCTAAGCCCAGTCCTGAGGTGAGTCCATGAATCTTTCCCATGGATTTTTGCCCGGTGGATTTCCGGGGGGTGGAAAGCTTCAAAAGTCTTTTGGATACAAACCGGTGACCGGCGCTCTGGAGCTCATGCTCAGTGAGGCTGTATCCTCAGAGGGGACGCATCCCGCCCGGGTCACTGCAGTGCTGCTGCAAGCCCTGGATTTTCTTGGAGACGAGGAACCCCCAAGCCCCTCGAAAGTCTGGGGCCTGAGTGTGGGTGACCGCCAGTTTCTCATGCGAAGGCTTGCGGTCCATATGGATGACCGCCTCCTCTGGCTGAGCGCTGCCTGCAGTCACTGCGGTGAATTTTTTGACGTTCCCGTGCGCCATTCGCTCCTGCCCGTCAAAGAGGCAGGCGACGGTTACCCGGAAAAGGTTGTGGAAACATCCATGGGGTTTTTACGCATCCGGGTTCCCACGGGAGCGGACCAGGAGGCCATCGCATCCATCCCCGATGAGGAAGAGGCTCTCAGGGTTTTGCTTCATCGTATCGCTCGAAGGGAAGAGGATGATGAAGGCATTGAAAGTGCCCGGTTGAGCGAGGAAGAGATGACATGCCTGGAGATGGAAGTGGAAGCCATGTCTCCCGAGGTGGCTTCCCATGTGCTCACTCATTGTCCCGCCTGTGAAAAGGCCAATAGGGTTCCTGTCAGTCCCTATGTTTGCATGGAGCAGCCTCAAAGCCAGCTTTTCGAAGAAATTCATTCCCTTGCCTTCTGGTATCACTGGAGTGAGCAGTCCATATTGGAACTTCCCCGCAGAAGGCGAAAGATTTACCTGCAGATGATCGACAGGAGCCGCGGGCTCTACAGTGGCAGTCAATTTCTCAAGTTGGGGTGAAAGATGGGTTTTTTCATGGACGTGATCAGAGACAGTCGGCTGGGGCTTTCCAAAGAAGATGGCCCTGGTTCCATCCTAAGGTCACGGGCTGAAGAACGGTCTCAAATATCCTGGGAAAGTGGAAGCCAACCCCATGAGGAATGGGGACGAGTCCAGACTGTTCCTCATGATCCTTCACCGACCTTTGCACCCCCCTTTCCCAAGTCCCAAAATGTCCCTTCCACTGAGGCATTTCCCCGATTCCAGGGCGGGGAAGGTGAAAAACATGTCCTGAGCCCGGGCCTGGAACAGCACGGTTCCCCGGGACAGATTCAGGACACGGAAACACCATTTCTTAAGGAGTCCGCGCACGAGGTTTCCATTTCCCAGGAACGGTTCGAGGCAAGTTCAGGGCATGATACGGGCAAATCCCTGAGGCCGGAATCAGAGAGCCCCGCTGATCCTGGAAACAAAAGGGTCGGCCAGCAGGCATCAAGGGAAAGCGGCGAACCGGTGAATGCGAAAGAGCCATGGAGGCGGGAGATGCTGTCCGTGCGGGCAAAGCAGGAGGATGTCCTGTCTTTTTCCGAGGAGCAAACTTCAACCCAAAAAAATTCAGTGCCCGAAAGGGGAGGAACTCCTTTTCTGCAAGAGAATACTTTCCCCGAAGAGGAAAAGCTTTTTGACAAGGGGCCCTTTCCGTCCGGGGCTGAACTCGAGACAATCCCCCCTGCTCTGGAATCCTCCCAAGAAAGACCCCCCACAAAGGTTGCCTTGACCTTTCCAGTGGAAGGGGAAACGTTCATGGCGTTTTCTGCGGGCAGGGAGGAAAATTGGCAGCCTTCCCGTCAGAATGTCAAGAGTCTGGAGCCTGGGGCGCCCCGGGTGAGAATTGGTCAGGTCAACGTCATTGTTCAGGGCCAGGGGGAGTCGGGCAGTACAAGCCCCAATAGAGGGCATGGCGAGGATTTGGCGAGCAGAACCTTTCTGAGGAGTCTCTAGATGGCGTTGCCCGAGTCTTCACTGTCGATTGTTTGCTCTGCCATCGCTCAGTTTGTTCGAAACGGTGTCAATGCGGCGGCGAACAACATTGGTGTGCGAATTGGTGCCCCTGCAGACGTTCCCGGGAACAGTGAAGAACACAGGCTCAACCTCTTTTTTTACCGGTTGGAACCTGGCGGTTTTGACAGTGTCTCCCATCCCAATGATCCCTGGCGGCTGAGACTTTTTTGTATGATCAGCGCTTTTGGGATCGACGACGATGGAGTTCCCGCCGGTGAGAATGATTTGAGAATACTGGGCGAAGTGCTTCGCATTTTTCGGGAGGCTCCCGTTCTGGAGGCGGTGAGTGTCAATGGAGAACAGGTGGTTCTGCAGGTGGTTTTCAGCCCCGCCACTGATGAACAGATCAATCAAATCTGGTCCACTCAGGGGGACACCACTTATCGGCCGTCGGTCATCTATGAGATGGCCCTGGCAGTCATTGTGCCATCCAGATCCAGGTTGGAGCCCCCTCTGGTNGGTGCCCTGGGCAAAGAGGCTCGCGGCGCTTTCACCGGTCGATACGCTGCCTTCTCCGGGACTTTCTCTCTTCCAAGGGTTCCCTTCACCCTTGTGAATATTGAAAATCCTCAATGGAATCCCGCCCTCTGCTGGGTTTATGAGGGCGAATGCGCTCACACTTTAGCTTTTGATGTGGAGGGGTCTGAATTTGCCGCCTTCACGCCTCGTGTCTGGCTGGCAGGAGATCCGGGGGATGAAGTGCAACTCCTGTGGGAGGTCTGGGATCGCGACGGATGGAGGGAAGCGGGTGCCCCTGTTTCCGCATTTCCTTTTTCAACCGTCATTGACCCTGAAAAGGTGCCGCCTGCCGTGCCGGGAACTTTTCCCCTGGAGATCGCCCTTCCCGTGACCATTCCGCATGGTCAGAATGCTGCCCAGGGGCTCCTTTATGCGAGGCGCCGTTTAAGCCTCATGGAAGGAGGGCCCGTGGTGACCTTGCGCAGCAACCCTCTTCTCATCAGCCTTTACAGGATTTCGTAAGAAAAATGACTTTAGCTCTTGAGTCTTTCTCCTCTGTGGGAATTCATTGTGAATGGGAACGGATCGAGGTCCTTGCGCAGTGCCTGGCCGCATCCAGATCGGGTAAGGAGCCCGAGACCGAACTGATCGCCCGGCTGCGCCGGCTGCAGCACCAGGTGGAAGTTCTGCGTCGCGGGGAAAACAGTCCCTGGCTGCGGCTCTCCACGGAAGACTTGTCTTTCCTGGGATTGGACGTGCTGGCCTGCATCTTTGCCACCGAAGCTAAACCCGCTGTTGCATGGCACTATCAGGAACTGCAGCCGGGAAACAATCAACCCTATGTCACCTCGGCTTTCCTGCAAATCCTGCTCGCGCTGGATGATCAGGAAGTCCGCGCGCTGCAGGCATTGGCCGGTGTCCATGGTGAACTGGAAAGGCGCAATTTGATTGAAGTGGAAGGGGAAGGGGCTTTCGCACCCCTTCGGCCTGCGAGGGGCGCTGTGGCAAAGCTCATGGGCTGGCCTGAAACCATGTTGACTCCTCCCGGAGCCACCCGTGTGAAGGAGCAAGCCTTCTGGAATGAACTGGTTCTGCCTCCAGACCGGGAAATCATGTTGCGCGAGTACCTACTCTGGCTGAAGCACCGCCACATTGTTGTCCATGAATGGGGAGGAAAGACCGTTGGAGGACCCGTGGCTCTTTTCAGCGGCCCATCGGGAACAGGCAAAACCTTTGCTGCCTGCGTCATGGCCACGGAGCTCGGCTGGCCCCTTTTTCGGGTTGATCTGGCCCGTCTGGTCAGCAAATACATCGGGGAGACGGAAAAGAACCTTGGGCGGCTTTTCGATGCAGCTCACGGCCGCAAGATGATTCTGCAGTTCGACGAAGTGGATGCACTCATGAGCAAGCGGGGTGAAATCAAGGAGGCTCGTGACCGTTACGCCAACATGGAAGTCAGCTATCTGCTGGCGCGCATTGAAGATCATGATGGACCCTGCATTTTGACCACCAATCTGAGAAACCAGATCGACAAGGCTTTTTCCCGGCGCTTTCAGATGGTTGTGGAATTTCCTCGTCCCGATGAGGCCGCCAGGGCCAGGCTTTGGGCTCTCATGATTCCACCCCGTGCGCCTCTGGGGGAGGGTGTTGAACTGGACCTTCTCGCACGTTCGGTCAATCTCACGGGTGGCAATATCAAGAACGCGGCTCTCCATGCGGCCTATCTGGCCGCCGAGGATGGACGTTGCATCTCCATGGGCCACATTGCCACGGCTGTTTACCGCGAATTGGCCAAGGACAGGCCCCAGCTTTCTCGAAATGAACTGGGACCCCTGGCAGCTCACCTGCCTTCCTTTGTTCAATGTTCCGGAGAGAGGCCATGAGTTCACAGGCGGAGATAGAAATTCATGCCCTGAATTTGCAGCTGCCTTCGGGCTTTGAGAGGCGTGCAGAGGCCATCGCCAGAGAAATGGCCCGGGAGCTTTCCCGAATGCCTCTGGCGCACTCCCTGGAACTGTCCTCCATGACGGTGCCCCCCGTAAACTTCACGGGGGGCGATACAGACAAGGTCATTGCCCGGCGCATTGCCGGGGCCATTCACCGCCAAATTCGTTCCATGGCAAGACAGGGAGCGGAACATGATTAGCCTGACCCGCGGAATTCTCATAGAATATGGACTGTCTTTGCCCTCCCTGGTGCTTCAGTTTGAGTTCAATCCCGAAACCCTCTCCCGAACTCGGACCATTCAGATCGTGATGGGGAGTGCGCCGGGCACTCGAGGGGGATACGACTTCACTCTCCCCACCGAAACCCCGCGGGTGGCCCAGGGAGTGACCGTAGAGCCCGAGCAGTTCAGTCTCGACATTCTCCTGGATGCCACGGATCGCATGGCAGATTCCAATTTGCCGGGGCATGCCATTGCGAGGGAGTTCGGCATTGAACCTGAACTGGACACCCTGCGCTGCATGGTGGAACCCAAATCCCAGGGGCCAGGAGGGGTTCAGATGCTTTCAAGTCTGGGTTTTGGCGGAAAAAAAGCATTCCAGCGGGATGAGCATCCCTCGGTGCTCCTCCTGGTGTGGGGAACCCATATCCTTCCCGTGTTTCTCAAAAGCGTCCAGGTGGAGGAAACGGCCCATCTGCCGACCCTGAGACCTTACCGTGCCAGGGTAAACCTGAGTTTTCAGGTCATTGAAGGCAACAATCCATTTTACCAGGTGGAAAAGATACGCCAGATGGTGGGGGCGGCCATGAATCTGGCCACCGGATTTTCCGGGTCTTTTGCCACATCTTTTGGCGTTTCCTTCTGAAGGCAACGTGGGACGGACGGGGAGGGGTGGAGACAATGGCCCCGGAGTTTGAGTCGAGGAGAGGAAAGGGACAATGCTGACAAAAAAATCCCGGTACGGGGAAGCAGGTTTTTTCGAGGTTTCAGAGGATGGCTTCGAGGTTTTTTCCGGTGTCAAAGCCCGAAGTGTGAGCGAAGCCACGGGTGTTTTGGAACATGAAGTTCAGGCCACTGACAGGCTGGACCTTCTGGCACGCCACTACTACAACGATGACCGTCTGTGGTGGCGCATTGTGGATGCCAATCCCCAGTTCATTTTCGGGCCTCTCATGCTCGGCCCTGACATGGCGGGACAGGCGATCCTCATTCCAAAAATCAAAGAATAAAAAGGTTCATTGTCCATGGGACTGCTGGATCTTTTCAGTGAAAAAAGGCGCCAACCTGCGGAATGCGTGATTCAACTGGATGGCGAGGAGATAGAAGACCTGTATTCGTCACTCCTGCAGGTGGTTGTGGAAATGGATCTTCGCAGGTGGACCACAGGGACCCTCGTTTTTGAAACACGACGCCTGGAGGACGGAACCTGGACCATTCAGGATGACAGCCGTTTCAGACCCTGGGTGTCCGTGAAAATAGAAGCCCTGTTTGGGGACGAATCTCAGGAGGTCATGCGTGGTTACATTCGCGAGATGAAAGTGGAATTCCCGCCCGAGAAAGGTTCAGCACGTGTGACGGTCATGTGCCAGGACCATTCACTGGCTCTGGATCGTCTTCATGTCAATGAAAGATGGGGTGAAGACGTTCCCACAACGGACGGGCAGATTGCTCTTGCCATTGCTCAGCGCCACGGTCTTCTCATGCTCGGCACACCGGGAGCGGGGCAAACCGTTCGGGATCTCAACCAGAACACAACGGACATTCGCTTTCTTCAAGGGCGTGCTCTGGCCAATGGCTATGAAGTCATCTTTCGTGAAGGAAGAATGTACTTTGGAGAAATGCGGCTGGACGCGGAAGCGCAGCCGACCATTCTCGTTTATGCGGGCCCGGACACCAATTGCATATCGTTCAGCATTCAGGATGACGGGCACATGCCCGACCGGGTCGCCTACCAGGTGGCTGCGGAGATGGGGACGGATTCACCTGTGGAAGAGGTTGAACCCAATCTTCGCGTTCTTGGGAGGGATGCGGTCCACAGCAGCCATTCGGGACTCAACGATTTTGTGTGGCGTCCTCACCGAAGAGGTGTGAGCGATGACGTGCAGATGCGAGCCATGGCTCAGCAAATGGCCAACGAGCAATCCATGAAGATTAAAGTGCAAGGGGAGTTGGATGGAAGCGTCTACGGCCACGTGCTCCTCACAGGGGAGCCGGTTGGTGTTGATGGAATCGGGGAGCGGTACAGCGGCACTTACTATGTGGAAGGGGTCACCCATCGGTTTGATGGGAACGGTTACCGTGCTGAATTTCGTCTCCTGAGAAACGCCTATGGAGATGATCTGGGCGAATTCCAAAACCCCTTGGCGGGGATACTCTGATGGACCAGCACCTCATGCAGTTGGCGCATCAGCTGCAGAATCGCTACTACGGCAAATACCGGGGTTTTGTGGTGGACAACCGTGATCCCGAAACTCGCGGTCGTCTCAAGCTGAGAGTTCCCTCCGTCCTTGGGGATCAGGATACGGGCTGGGCATTGCCATGTCTGCCCTTCGGGGGCATGCCCAACCAGGGGCTTTTCATGATTCCCCAAGTGAATGCGCAGGTTTGGGTGGAGTTTGAAGAAGGCAATGTGGACCATCCCATATGGGTCGGAGTTTTCTGGCAGCAGGCCTCGGACACGCCCGAGGAAGGGGCTCTTGAGGAACCAACCACACGTCTCATTCGCACCCCTTCAGGACATGTGCTCCAATTTGACGACAAAAGTGGCGAGGAGCGGTTCCGGCTGGCTCATCCTGCTGGAGCGGAACTGACCATCGATGCACAGGGGACGGTGGAGGTCAACGATGGTGCCGGCGCCAAGCTCACCCTCGATTCCCAGTCGAACAGAGTCACCCTGGAGGACAGCAGCGGCAATACTCTGACCATGAGCTCCTCAGGCACAGAACTCGAGGACTCCAATGGTCACAAAGTGGAAATGACGGCCTCAGGCATTACGGTCAGGGGGACAACCATCACCCTTCAGGGAGAACAGGTCAATCTCGGAGGGCAGGGGGGGGAACCGCTTCTCAAGGCTCAGACCTTCATGGGCCTCTATGGGAGTCACACGCACATTTGCTCAGTGCCGGGTTCTCCTTCAGGGCCTCCCGTTCCCCCTCTGACCCCTGCAGCCATGACCATGAAGAGCAAGGCACAATGATGAAAGGGCTTTTCCGTGGCTTCCAGACTCAATAATCCGGACTTCATGAAGTTTCCTTTCACAGTGGGTGAAGCTGGTGCTGTCACCAGCAATCGAAGAGATCATGTGCGCGAACGCATTGAGCAGGTTCTCTTCACCGCTCCGGGAGAACGCTGGTTCCGCCCGGAGTTTGGCGTTGGTCTGCGAGCACTGGTCTTCGAACCCAACAATCCCGCCCTCTGGGAAGTGACCAAAAAGCGATTGCTGGCGTCCCTCAGTGATGCTCTCACCGGTGAGGTGGACCCCAGCAGTCTGGAGGTCAGGGTGGAAGGATCTGGGGCGACCCTGCTCATCACCATCGCCTACAGGCTGGCCACCATCAATCACACGGAGAAGCTTCGTTTTTCCCTGGAAGGTTGAGACGCGCCGGGATTTGGTGAGGATGAAATGGCTTCATCCCTGGGGCAGAGGCTACGAGATCCTGAGTCCCTTTTGAAACCTTGAAAATGATAACGCCCGATGGGCGAGGAAACCTTGGCATGGCAGAGAATCCGGTTCCCAAATTGATCTTCAGGGAAGGATGTCCCGATTGTGGACTCCGTGAGATCCAGTTGCCGCAGCGCCTGCCTCCCGTGGGAGACGACTTTGACTGGCTTTTGAGAGATTATGACGGTTTCCGGCTCTTCATGCTGGAAGAGTTGGCAGCCCGTTTTCCTGAACGGCGTCGATGGACCCCCGCCGATATGGAAGTGGTCCTTGTGGAAACCCTTTCGGTGGTGCTGGACCAGCTGTCCGATATGCTGGACCGGATACAGGCGGAAGCCTTCCTTCAGGAAGCGCGCAGGCCCCAATCGGTCCGGCGTCTTCTTTCCATGATCGGCTACGATGCTGTGGCCATGGCCGATGCTGAATCGGGCATTCCCAGAGCAAGGCCCCCCCTCGGTGAAACCACCGATCGCATGCGGGACCGCCTCCAGGACTTCCATCCCCCTTTGCAGAGTTTTTTGAGCGACTACCAAGCAGCCCTGTCCGCCCATCTGAGCCCTGAGCAGCAGATACAGCTGCAAGCCTTTCTGGAAAACCCCAAAGAGGCGGAAATGGAAGCCTTGAACGCAGTCCAGCACTTTCTCGACAATACACCAAACTTTGTCCTTCGTGCCCGTCAACATGCCCTTCACCGCTACTGGTCCATGTATCCCCATGCCATGGAGGCCGCACGCGCTGCAGGACCCCGGGCCATCGGCACTCAGCGACGAATGGTCACCGCTCAGGATCATGCGGTGCGCATGGAAGAACACCCTCTCGTGCTTCGGGCACACGCTTCAAGTGTTTGGAGCGGATCCTGGACGACCATCAACGTGGCCGTGATCCTCACCAGCAATATGCTCCTCGAGGATCCTCTGACAGCGGATGCCCTCGGGGGGAGCGAAATGCTGGAAAACCTTCGTAAAGACATTGATGACTTCAACGAAAAAAGGGAAATTTTTCCCGTGAACTGGTCGGCCGGGCCCGCGCCACGCACGGTTCTCAGGCCCTATCTGGATGCCTTCCGTATGGCAGCCCAGGAGGTCTATCTGCAGGATGCCAAAAGGGTGGGAATTCAGATTTCTTTATCCCTGAAAGCGGCGGAGAATTACTTTCAGTCAGAAATTCGAAGGGCGGTTTTGGATGCCCTCGGAACGGGACTGGGAGGTTTTTTTGAACCGGGGCGCCTGAAGTTCGGAGAGGATCTCCACGCCAGTGACCTCATGGAGACGGTCATGGCTCTGGAGGGAGTGGAGGCCGTCTGCCTCAATCGTTTCAGGCGGGTGGACAAGCGTTATGCGGATCAGTCGGAAGGCGGCCACATCATTCTTGAGGGAATCGAAGTCGCCGTCTGCGAAAACGATCCAGCAGAGCCGGGACTGGGCTACCTCAGGATTGTGATCCATGGAGGGCAGCGAGGATGAGTGAACTCAGCAAGAAAAAGGATCTGACTCGATGGAATCGCTCAGGCCTCGACCGTTTCCGCTATGTGGACGGCAATGCGGTCACGTTTCTGGAGATGTTGCGCCTTGCAATGGTTGAGAGCTTCACAGACAGTGAAGGGAATAACCCTTGGAAGGCACTGGACGCGGGCCCCCCTGCAGGTCAGGAAACCTCAGCCAGTCAACAGGCACGCTGGCTGGAACAATACAAATCGGAGCGGCGTGATCACGCCTGGGAAATTCTTCGCACCTTTGCGCGTGCCGTGCATGTGATGGGGGAGCACCTGGATGCATACGCCAACGAAACTCACTTGAGAACGGCCACTCAGTGGGATCATGTCCGTCGCCTGGTGGAGATGCTTGGCCATCATCCGTCCCCGCCCGCATCGGCACAAACTCCCATCGCTCTGCTCGCCAAGCGGGACAAATGGGGACTGGTGGAAAAGGGATTTGCCTTCAAAAACAAGCCCGAGGATGGAAGCAAACCCTGCATCTTCGAAACATTGGAAGATGTGGAAGTTGATTTTCGCATGAACATGCTGCGGCCAGCACAATGGAACAAGTCTCAAAAGCTCTTCACCTACGACGACAGCACCTTGACGGCCACCTTTCCTCTGGCTGGCTCCATTGAAGGTGTTTCTGTGGGAACGCTGGGGGTGCTTCTCATCGACAAAGGGGGGAGCAAAATAGTGGGGGTCGCTGTCAGGGTCACCGAAATGAGCGAACAGGAGTTAAAAGTCCAGGGAGAGGCCAAGCCTGCAGATTATCCTTCGAAGGTGCTCTTTTCTGAGGTCCGGCTCCTTCTCAAACCCAATTTCATGCAGGCACCGCGCCTTGTGGGCGATGAGGTGGCGGTGCTCGAGGAAGATCATCAGCTGAGCGCCGGAGCAGTGGTGGCCTGGCTGGATGGAGGTTCGTGGCAGGCAGCGCGGGTCGAGGCATTGGAGTACGATCGGGTTCAATTGTCGCGCACCGCACCCTTGTATGGGAAGGAACTGTACCTGGCTGTTCGCTCCGATGCTAGAAGTATGAAAGAGGGCCCAAGAGTCATTCTGCCGGCAAAAGACTCGGGAGACCGTGAAGGAAATGCTGTTTTCAGCGGCAGTCTTCAAAGAATCAACAGCGTGGACACGCATAGTTTCGAAGATCAACCCATCTACGATTATGTTCCGGGAAGCAGTCATGGGCATGTCTACTATCTGCCCAAGGCAGGGGGAGCAAAATTTGCTTCGGGCCGCGTGAAATCGTCCAAGCCCCAGGATTTAACGCTGGAGGGGGCTCCGGAAGGCCTGGCTTCAGGCCTTTGGGTGATTACCAAAACCTCTTCGGGCATTCATGCCGCAACCATCCGTTCTCTCGTGGAAGGTGAAAAGGATTTCACCCTGGAGCTTTCCAGAGACTTGAATGGCATCAAAACCCTCTGCGGGGATTTTGCCATAGAGGTTCGTCCCAAAGATCATGATGTGAATGAAGAACCCATTTTTCTCACATCTCCTTCAATGCGCTCCGATTCTCACTCCATTCTTCCATTGGATCTGGACGAGTTTCCAAAACCCCTCAAGGTGGGCCGCATGCTCCTGGTTGCAGGCCTTCACGAGGCCATGGCAGTGACCGTCAAAGAAGTCAATGTGGAGGAGCGGTGGGTCAAGGTCGCACCCCCCATTCCGGGCAGTGAGCTCTCTGCCTCGGGAACGACTTCTGCCTACAAGCGCTTCCACAGCATCTTGTACGGCAACGCGGTTCCTTCAGGGCATGGTGAAACCCAGAATGAAAAGATCCTCGGTTCGGGGGATGCAACCCGAACCAATCAGCATTTCGATCTGGAAGCTGAAGGAGTCACCTTCGTGGCCGATCGCAATTTTCCGCGCGGAGTTCGTGCGGCACTGGAAGTGCAAGTGGGTGGGCGCACCTGGAAGCAGGTGGCTGCTCTATCCGCGTCTGAACCGACGGATCCCCATTACATGGTGCGCATGAAGCAGGACGGCACCCTCCGCCTGTTTTTTGGAGATGGACGTTATGGGCGCCGCCTGCCCAGTGGAAGCAACAACCTGCGGGTTCGATACCGGCTGGGTTCCGGACTGGCAGGCAATCTGGAACCTTACAGCCTTCAGAAGGAAACCAAGCCTCATCCCCTCATCGACGGCTTGTCACAACCCATGGCGTCCAGTGGCGGCAATGAAATGGAATCCATTGAATCCATGAGAGAAAATGCTCCAGGGAATGTTTTAGCTCTGGAGAGGGCTGTATCACTCTCTGACTTTACTCACCTTGCGGCCAGCAACAGCGGTGTTTGGCAGGCGCGAGCCTTCAGAAGACAGCCGGGGCAAGGCAGAACGGAGCAGATTCAAGTGGCCGTGGTGCCCGCTGGAGGAGGCGCTCTGGGCGAACTGGCGAAAACTCTTGAAGGATATCTCACGTCTCGCGCTCTTCCTCATGTGAACGTGTCAGTGGTCCGCCACCAGTCGATCATTCTGGACCTTCAACTCACCATCAAAGTGAACGTGGAAGAATATGATCCTGATTTGGTGGGGGCGGCCGTGCTTCAGCAGCTCCTTCGAGCTTTCTCTCTTCGAAAGATGAAGCTGGGTCAGTCTTTTTACAGAAGCCGGGTTTATGCCGTGGTGGAGGCCGTGGAGGGAGTTGAAAACTGCCGGTGCCGGATCAATCCTTTCGGATTCCGCGATGATTCGGGGGCTTCGGTCACCCCTCCTCAGCTCGGGCTTGGGCGCGAGGGGCACATTCGAAGAATTTCCCTGGATGAAAGCCAGGTGATTCACACGGATGAAGGGCAGTCCATTCTGGACATTGCCATTCACCAATTTCATTTATGATGGTCAGATTCCGGGGGATAGAATCATGAAGCAGGGTGAAGCGCTCTACCAGATTCTGCCGGCTCTTTACCGAACCAGAGACACGGGAGATCTCAAGAAGTTTTTGGATGGGTGTGGAGTCCTCCTGGACCAGTTCCACGAAACCCTGCTGCAGCGCCTTGCCGACGCTTTCCCCGACAATCCCGCAGATGGCTCACGGGCTTGTCAGGACTGGCTTCTTCCCTACTTTGCAGATCTTCTGGATGTGCGTTTGGTGTCGCCCCTCGTGAAAGGGCGTCGCGATGAAGTGGCCAATGCGGTTCGTTGGCGGCAGGGCAAGGGAACCCTTCCGGTTGTGGTCGAGATTGCCCGTGCCATTGGTCAGCTGGAAGTGGTGCTTCAGGAGGGATGGAAGCGGGTGGCGACCACTCCCCGTCTCAACATTCCGCTCGTCCCCTCCACGAGCCATGGTTATGACCAGGACTGTCCCGATTCCCCTCCTTCATTAGCTGCACGGCATCCGGGACTTCCTGCAGCTACCGTGGATTTCCGCTGTCCTTCCGGGGCGGTGGCTACGACCACTGCCAATCCAAGCGCACAGCAGAGCACCGTGGATGGGACCACCCATGTGTGGCGTCAGGCAAGCTTTCACGGATCGCCCTGTCATCCCGAAAGCTATGAGGATGTTTCGCGCCGCACCGTGGACTTTCGCAATGGAGACTGGCGGGCGGGGCACCACCATCCCCACCGTATTCTCCTCTACACAACTCCCCCTGCCGGTTTTTTTCCCAGGAATGTTCCCACGGTCAATTGGTCATGGCCACCCTCCGAGGCTTTCCTGGACAAAATTGAAGTGACCGGTGACGGTCATTTCACGTCATTTCGAAACAAGACCCTCGGAACAGATCACTTCATGCCAGTGAGGGTGCGGCGGCCCATTGAGCTTGGGCAGGGGCCCGCAACCATGGGCCTGGCGGATGCACACACATGGCGCTTTGAAGGGTTGATTCTGGAAGACGCACTGGAGCTGGAATCGGGGCGGGTTGAGCTTTTTCGCTGCGCAGCAAGGCACGTTCAGGTGCACAGCATCGATCCAGAAAAACCGGTCATTGCTGCCAGAAGCTGCCTGATCCTGTCACTGCGGGCCGATCGAGGGGTCACTCTTCTTGAATATTGTACCGTTTTGGGGCGAGCGCTGACAGAAATCATGTTTGCCAGCGACTCTATTTTTTTGGGGTTCATTCATGAGAATCATTCCACGGATGCGCCTCCCCTGTCTGGATGCGTGCGTTACTCGCGCATACCCGAAAACCAGGAACTTGGCGGAATGAGTATCCATGAGGTGACCCGCTCACGACCGTTCATGTTCAGCACCCAATTGGGCAGAAGGGGCTGCGGGGTCCTGCATCCCGCGACACCCCGTTCCATACTTGTTGGCGCTGAGGATGGGGGAGAAATGGGTGCCTTCCATGACGATCATCTGAGCTTGCTGGCGGAGGCGGTGGTGGAAAAGCTGAAAGACCACCTGCCGGTGGGCCTGGATGCGGTCGTGATTCCGGACATGAGGCTTCTCCGAATGCCTGGCTGATTGAGCAATGAGCAGCATTTAAGGATAAAAAGGAAAAACATACAGATCCAGTGCATCACCTACAGGGGACCGATTCATGAAAACCCAGATATCAAGAGACATCTTCAAAGCCCACAAGCGATATTCCGGTGTTTACCAGCAAATGGGGCGAATGCTCACCGACAGCGACTGGAACGAACTGGTGGAAATCGCCAGGCATCGGGTCAATGAAGCACTTTTGGACGTTATCGGCAGTGGAACCCCAAGGGATCGTGGGGTTTTAAAGGTCCTCGAAAATCCTGACGGCAGTGTGAGCTACGGAGTCAAGTGGGGATATCTTTATGCAGATGGCATCATTGCCCAGCTGCGTCCTGATCCCGACGCGCCCCTCCCTGATCCCCATGATGACGCTTTTGAGTATGAGCGTCAGGCCGATTTCCCCTTTCCACCCTCTCTTCCCTCGGGAGACCACATTCTTTATGTGGATGTGTGGGAGCGAGCGGTGACTCATCTGGAAGACGACCAGCTGCGGGATCCGGGACTGAGGGGTGCTGACACTTGCACCCGCTCGCAAACCATGGCCCAGGTCAAATGGTGCCCAACAGCGATCGATCCCGAGAATCCCCTTCAGAACCCACCCAAAGGAACCATCAGGCTCACGGCGCAGCTTCGGGGTGCCGGGACCGAACCGGATCCTTGCGACCCTTGCGCCCAGGAACTTGATTTGCATGAAAAGGTGGGAAACTACCTGTTCCGCGTTGAAGTCCATCGGGTGCATTATGATGGGGATGGTCTGCCCGTGGATTTGGTCATCAAATGGTCCAGTGAGAATGGCGCAGAGCAGTATCCCATAGGATTGGAACCACCGGGGTTCATCTCTTCCAACTTCGCTTATGAATTCTTCAGCGGAAAGCCGGAGAAATTTGCCAGCGAAAAACATTTGGGACGCCACCATGCCCCTGCATTTGTGGCGGTTCATGGTGCTCTCACTGAAGAATACCCCTCCAGTGCCCCCAGTGGGTTTTCGCTGGTGCGACGCTGGGATGGGTTCGGCCGCTTTGAGAAAAGCGGTGGCCATTGGAGACTGGTGGGTGGACTGGACCGAGGCCGCGACCTCACCACGGGATCAGCTGGCGATGCCCACGGACATGTGGAAGAAGGTCCCAGGGTGACCATCAATCTTGATGCTGTGATCCTCGAGGTGAACCTGGGGGATCATGCCGCATTGGCGGGAGACTTCTGGCAGGTTCCCGTGCGCGAAGCCACAAATGTGCAGGGGGATGTGCTCCTGGAAGACTCGGAGGCTGCGGGCATCAAACATCACTACTTCACTTTGGGGTCTGTGGTCGATGGCCAGTTCAGGGCACACGAAGGTTTCCAGTGCAAACGTTTTGAGTTCCCCCCTCTCACGGATATTCGAGCCAAGGACATTTGTTACAGTAATGATAACTGCAGTCTATCGGGGGTGCGCACTGTCCAGGAGGCCCTCGAGCACCTCTGCCGGGAACGGGACCTGCGGTGGCACAACAAGCACCTTCATGGGTGGGGCATTGTCTGCGGTCTCATAGCTGAATGTGGCCCCGATACGCTACTTGACAGAGACAGCGAAGGGGGTGAGCCTCCCCGGCGTCAGGTCAGAGTCACGTCGGGATACGCTCTTGACTGTGATGGGTCGGACATTGTCTTGCAAGAAGATCTTGTTTTCGACCTTTTGTCCCGCATTGAAAAAATGGAAGAAGAGGGCGAGCCCGTGCTCAAGGACGGAGACGGCACGGTCTGCCTGCGCCTTGATTCCGGTGAAGGGGGTCAACCGGCTGTTTTTGTGGAGCCCTATGATGAGGCAAAGCACCAGAAGTCTCTCTTGGAAAACACTCTTCTCATGGATTTTTTCCAGGACTGCATTCTGGAGCTCATCGCAGCCGTTTCAGGGGAGTTTCAGTTCCTCGACCCCGCCGGGCTGGACGCCTCAGAAGGAGGTGTCACGGGCCTTGTCTCCCAGGAGCGGCGACAGCTGACGAGCTTTTTGAACCTCATCGTCCAAATTTTCAATCCCGGCAATGGTTCCTATGTCTTTTTGTCCCATAGAGAACACCATATTCTGCGCGATATTTACTTGAGACTCCGGGAGCTTCTGCAGAGCAAGACCTATTGTGCCATGTTCCAGGGGGACGAGTTTCCCGAGTATCCCTTTGCAGTCTGGGAAATGAACACTTTTTTCGGAAAGAATGGTCACACCCGGGTTAAGCTGCATCCTGACGGAAAGCGCCTCTACTCCTACAATGGGACGGACAACACCATCAATGTCTACGATGTGGAGGCGGGTGAGCTGATCGATGTTTTGGAAATGCCCTCCGCCGAAGGCGCTGAGGTGTCAGCGATCACCTTCTCTCCCGATGGGAGGATTCTTTATGCTGCGGCCAGTGTCAAGGCGGTTGACACCGTTTTCGGAGTGGCTCGTATCGACAAGGAGCATCACTGGGAGAAGATGACCATCTTCTGCGATCTGGAAATCACGGAGATGACCGCTTCTGAACAAGACCAGGGTCTCATCTATGCCGTTGGTCTGGGCAGAGGACTGTTCTTTTTGCGCCCGGGCATTTTCATGGAGGAAACCAAGCCGACCGTTTCACCCGCATACGCTTTCAATGCGTCAGGACACATGGTCATCGATGAAAATGAGCAGGTTGCCTTTTGCACGTGCCTCAGTCAAGATGAGGAAAAATCCGGAACCTACGACTCCATTGCACTCTGTAATCTCCGGCGTGATGCCTCAACGTCCAATGCGGACCCAACTCACTTGCTGATTCTCCTGGATCCCACGGGCAAACCTCACAGGGGAAATGACGGCCTGGCAATCAGCGTTGCCGCTGAAAGGGATCGCGGGGGGATTCCTGCTGCCGGTGAGAGGGATCGCGGAGGCTTTCTCTATGTGGTTGTCCAGGGGATGGAGAACAACAAGCAGCTGCTGACCTACGTCCGCCGGCCCGGCTTGGGTTTGCCGCAGCTTCAGAACAGCGTCTCCATCGAGAACACAAAGGTCTCCCTGGCTTATCACCCCGGGGAAACAAATCTTTTGCTTGCTTTTGAAGATGGTTACAGGCTTCAGATGTTCACACGTGAAGGGGTGGCGACCAATTTCTATCGAATTCCCGTGCAGATTCAACCGGTGGACATTGTTGTGGAGAGGCGGGAGGGAGCGGTTTACGCCCTCAATTTCATCAGCAACACCGTCAGCGTGATTTCCCCCAGGGAACTGGCCGTGAGCAGTGAATTCCTCGATGATCTTGCCGCCTACAGACTTGAAGTCCTGACGGCCTTTTACGTCCTGCTGAGCGGCCTGCTTCAATACCTGAAGGACTGTTTCTGCCACCACCTGCTCGTGCAGTGTCCCCAATGTGGAGAAGATGAAGCGATCTATCTGGCCTCTGTGGATGTGCGCAAGGGCAGAATCCACAAAATTTGCAACTTTGAATTGCGCAAGTATGTGAAAAGCTTTCCCACCATGGGCTACTGGTTTTCCCTGGTTCCCATATGGCCCATCGCCAAGTGGCTGCTCTCCAGGTTTTGCTGTTCCCTTTTGCCCGACTTTTTCAGCCGCCATCAGGACACCGTCATCGGGCAGGCGCCGCAGAGTGACGCTGGCCAACAGCCTTTGACCCATGCCAATGCGTTCAAGGCTCAAAACGTGAGGCATGGGCTTCAGGCTTACGAACGCACTGATTTGGGAGGACTCTGGCGCAATCAGCAGAGGAGTTTCGCCTTCACAGGCCGTGTGGCTGTGGACAGCCTCTCAAACCTCGCGGAAACAGGCCGCCGTAAAGAGGCAGGTGTCAGGAAGCAGGCCCTCATGCACAGTTCGGTGAGCGAAGCTGTCAGCGAACTGGAAAGAAGCCACATTGAGGTAGCGGGCATCCAGAAGTACGATCCGGCAAAGGCGACTTCTTACCTGGCAGACTTTATTTCCACGCCTCAGCGCATCGAGGAAGGCAGCAAAGTGACCCTCTATGAAAAGGATGGACGGGTGGTGTTTTACGCAGTGGAAAAACCCGATGCCGGTCCATCCGTCATTGAAATACCCGAATCGCTGAAAAGGAACCTTCAGGAGCTGGAAAAGCGCAAAGAGGTCCTGAAGGACATGAGCGCTGTCGATGCACAGCTGGAAGAAGCGGAACGGCGTCGTGCCCAGGTGGCTGCCTTCGAGGAAATCAAGGGTGAGCTGACCACTTTGCAGAGGGAGAAGAACGTTGTTCAGGAAGAGCTTGCCACACTCAAGTCCCAGGTGGNTTCGCTNAGAGCGGAGCGAGAGGCGGAGGCACAGAAGCTTTTGGAAATGAGCTCTCGGCAGCGTGACATTTCAAATGAAATCCTTCGGCTCAATGAAAACCTCAAATCCCTTGATTCCATGCACAGGGAGATCTCCCTGGAACTGGAAAAGAAGCGCCCCGCGAGAGACGTCACCGGTGTCACCGCTGACATGGAAGTCGTGCTGCGGGATCTGGGGATTCGAACTGTGGAAGATCTTTCGAGGGCTAATGTGCAAACGCTCACAGCCACTCGGCGCATAGATGCCGCCACCGCAAATGCCATCATTGCCAATGCTCGAAGGCAGCTGACTCGAAATTGAAATGAGCTTGCAATTTCAGTGGCAGTCCAATGGGAATGGCTCCATTTCAGAAGGTGTGCCCGCATGCTTTCATGGATTTTTTCCATCAGGGACGTTTCACTTTGCTGGCCCTGAGGGCTAAAAGGATGTCAAGCTGGTTGACAAGCAGTGTAAAATATCGTTTAGTTATCGCTTTCGAGATTTTTTGTATTGGGAAGGCCACAGTGAAGCCTTCACGGTTGCTTTTTTTCATGTGCAGCAAGACATTGACAAGGGCCAGAGTTTTCGATGGCCCATCAACTCTAGGGAGGATTGAATGGATTGGGTGAGTGTGGCGCATGCGATGGGAACTGGAGGACAAGGGGCAGGAGATCAAGCAGGCGGAGGTCTGGTGGCTTTTTTGCCGCTCATCATCATGGTCGCCATTTTTTACTTTCTGCTTATTCGTCCTCAGCAAAAAAAGCAGAAAGAGCACAAGAACATGCTGGATAATCTCCAGAGAGGGGACACGGTGATCACGCAGGGAGGCCTTCACGGAAGAATCACGGGTTTGACGGACACAACCTGTACCCTTGAAATTGCAGAGAAGATTCGCGTCAAAGTACAGCGCGGTTACATCGCTGCGGTTTTGTCCAAAGGTGAAGTCCTCGAATAGTCTGCACATTCGTCCCTCACATGGTGAGAGCTTATATGGGGCACATTGTTATTCACGCACAATGTGCCCCCTTTTCTCATGGTCGCTACATGGAACCTGCCTGTCCGAAAACGTCCGAACATCATTTTGCTCTTTTCAGATGCCTTCATGTTTGTGGTTCATTAATTGCATTCACAGAATGAAAGAATTTCTTTCGGGCGGGCAAATCGTTTCATCAGGGGGATTGCTTTGAAAAGTCTAAAGTGGCGCTTGGCCATTCTTGGGGTCGTTCTGCTCTTTGGGATCATCTACTTGGTTCCATCCTTGAGCCCTGCTTTGCCAGGATGGTGGAGCAAAGTGCTGCCGGAAGAGCGGATCAGGCTGGGCCTTGATTTGCAGGGTGGAATGCACCTGGTGCTGGAAGTCCAGACGGCCATGGCCGTTGAGAATACCATCGATCGCTATGAAGAAGAGGCCAGAGAAATTCTGCGGGAAAGGCGCATTCCTTTTCTCAGGGTAGGGACCGCACCTGGAATGGCACTGGATATAGTATTGCCGGGTCCGGAGCGGCAAGCGGACGTGAGAACGGCTTTCGAACGGGAATTGCCTGTCATGGAGTGGGCCAGGGCGGACACGGTGGATGAGGGATTTCGCATTCGGCTGAGAATGAAAGCTTCGGAAGTGGAGCACATTAAAGAAATGGCTGCTGCTCAGGCTTTGGAAACCATTCGAAACCGTGTGGATCATTTTGGTGTTTCCGAACCCGATATCCGGCCTCAGGCGGAAGACCGCATTCTTGTTCAGCTTCCGGGCGTTCAGGATCCTCAGAGGGCTGTGGATCTCATTGGAAGAACAGCTCTGCTGGAATTTAAGCTCGTGGCGGAGGAGGTGACGCCGCAAGACATTCAGGCGGGAAGGCTTCCCGCAGGGGTGAGCGTATATCCCATGAGGGAAGAAGATCCTGCCACAAGACAGCGGCTGGATAGAGAAATCGCCTTGCACGATCGAACAGTCATGACTGGTGAATTCATCACCACTGCCCATGTGAGCATCGATCATCAGTACAACACCCCCTATGTTTCATTGGAGTTTGACTCGCAGGGTGCAAGGGTTTTCGAACGCATAACGGGTGAACACGTCCGAAAGCGTCTTGCCATCGTGCTGGATGGGGTGGTCTACTCGGCACCCGTTATTCAGGAGAGAATCAGTGGCGGGAGAGCCAGCATAACGGGTTCCTTCAGCATGGCTGAAGCTCGGGACCTGGCCATCGTGCTCCGTGCGGGAGCCTTGCCTGCACCTGTGACCATTCTTGAACAAAGGACGGTGGGCCCCGCCCTGGGACAGGACTCCATCAGGAAGGGTTTTCTGGCCTGTCTCATTGGGGGCATTGCAATCCTTATTTTCATGGTTTTCTATTACAGATCGTCGGGTCTCATAGCCAATGTGGCACTGGTGCTGAACATTGCCCTCATTCTTGCGGGCCTTGCGGCACTGGGAGCCACCCTTACCCTTCCAGGCATTGCGGGCATTGCCCTCACCATCGGCATGGCCGTGGACGCCAATGTGCTCATTTATGAACGCATTCGAGAGGAGATCCGCCTCGGCAAAACGCCCCGTGCGGCCGTCGACTCGGGCTATGCTAAAGCTACCAGAACCATCATCGACGCGAACGTGACCACTCTCATTGCCGCTGTGGTTCTATTCCAGTTTGGAACCGGACCGGTCAGAGGATTTGCAGTCACTCTCACCATCGGCCTCCTCGCCAACCTCTACACAGCCATTGTGGTGACGAGAATGATTTTTGACTACTTCTTGGAAGAACGCCGCGTTCGCACCCTAAGCATTTAGCGAGAGCTGAGTGAGGAGATACCGCAATGGAATTCATCAGACCTGACATCAACATAAACTTTGTCGGACACAGAAGGAGAGCTTTTCTCCTTTCCGCCCTGCTGATTCTGGCTGGTCTCGCCGCCCTGGTGTACCGGGGAGGGTTGAACCTGGGCGTTGATTTTGCCGGGGGGACGCTCATCCACGTGAAGTTCACCCAGGCGACCACTCCGGACCAGATCAGGGAATCGGTGGGGGACTTGATCACACACGCAGCCATTCAACAAATCGGGACCGCCGGCGACCATGAGTATCTCATTCGAACCGAGACGGTCACCGAAGAGTTGCAGCGCATTGCGGATAACGTGGAGGCCGCTCTCAATGCTGCGCTTGGAGAGGGTTCGGCTTCCGTGCTGCGCATCGAGATGGTCGGCCCCAAGGTGGGGCACGATCTCAGGCAAAAAGCTCTTTTTGCCATTTATTATGCTTTCTTGCTCATCGCCATTTACATTTCCGGTCGTTTCGAGTTCAAGTGGGCTAAAAGCGGCACCATGGCAGCAGTCCTTATCCTGGGAGTCTACCTCCTCGAAGCTCTTGGCATGAACGTCACCTACCTCACGTTCGGAGCCCTTGCCATCACCCTGATGCTCTGCTGGTTTTTGCAGTTGCCCTATGCCCTCGGTGCACTCATTGCGCTCCTGCACGATGTTCTCATCACCGTTGGGTTTTTTGCCTTCACCAACAGAGAATTCTCCCTGGAAGTCCTCGCCGCCATTTTGACCTTGGTGGGATTCTCACTCAATGACACCATCGTGGTCTATGACCGCATTCGGGAGAACATTCGCAAAACCCCCAAAGGCAATTTTCTTCAAATCATCAACACCAGCATCAATCAGACCCTCACAAGGACCATTCTCACCTCGGGAACCGTCCTCTTCGTTGCCCTCTGTCTTTTCTTTTTGGGAGGCTCCGTCATCAATGACTTTTCCTTCGCCCTCATCATCGGTATCATCACGGGGACTTATTCCTCCATTTTCGTGGCGGCACCCTTGCTGATACTTTATGAGGATCTCAAGAAAAAATCAGTGGCACGGGCGTGAACTCCCCGTTGACAGCCCTCAATACCGGTTTTCCTGTACTGCAGCGCAGAGCGTGATAAAGACTTGATTTTCGGGGTCATGGAAACTTTTCCATGACCCCGCATTTTTTTCCTGTGACCGCGTGCGACGAAATGAGGGGAAAGAAGGGTGCTTGATGAGGAGAGATGCCTGAAAGGCGCAAGAGGGAAGGGGGCAAAGACTAGATCAATTCCACGGGGGCGGATGGTTCGTGCTGCCTTGCAACGTGGAATCGCGTGTGGTTCCAGCGGGGATCTTCGGTCAGTTCTTTGAAAGTTTCCAGCACCAGTTGAGGATGGTTGTTCACCTCACTCAAGTGAGCCAGAAAGACCTGCTTCAGCTTTTGGTGGTGCAGGTTTTTCACGAGGTCTTTGCATTCCCCGTTGGATATGTGGCCATGGGTGCTGCGAATCCGCTGTTTCAAGTGGGGGAGGTACGGGCCATCCATGAGAAGTTTGAGGTCGTGATTGGCCTCGATGATCAGTGCGTCACAGGTTTTGAGGCGATCGCGCACCAGGTGCGTGACGATCCCCAGGTCGGTGCAGATTCCAAGACGAGTCTGCTCATGCTCGATGACAAATCCCGAAGGGTCCCGGGCATCGTGAGAAATGGAAAAGGGATGAATGTGAAGGTCTCCGATGATGAATTTGCGTCCCGTCTGAAAAATGTGGGATTGGGGCAAGAGGCCCGTTTGAGGTGGAAGGCGCTCCAGGGTTCCCTGGGAACAAAAGACCGGCAGGTGGAAACGCCGGCAGAACGGTCCTACCCCTCGAGTGTGGTCCGTGTGTTCATGGCTAAGGACCACTCCATCGAGATGAGCGGGGTTTCCTGGCGTCTTATCCATGCGTTTCACCAGTTCCTTTGAGCTCAGACCTGCATCCAGAAGTACTTTTGTCTTGGAGCTGGCCACCAGGAGAGCATTGCCTTTGGAACCACTGGCCAGTATCTGAAAAAAAAGGGGCATGGCCTCAGATCCCTTCAACCTTCGTGCAAAATGGTCTGGAGGTGATCAGGTTCCATGTCACAGGGCCCCAGAACGAACAAACCCAAACGTTTGGGGTCATAGGTGGTCTGAAACCATTTGAGAATTTCTTGGGATGTCACTTCGTTTATTTTCTTTTCGACCTCGTCAAAGGGAACATGACGCCCGAAAAGAAATTCGTTTTTTGCCAGGCGGTTCATGCGCGAGTCGGTGCTCTCTGCATTGAGGTACATGCTTCCCTTGAGATACTCCTTGGCCGCCCTCAGCTCCGCGGAAGAAATGGGTTGAGTCGCCAGAATGGAAAGCTGTTTCTTGATGACTTTCAAGCATTCCTGAACCTTGTGAGGGCTGATGCCGGCATATACCCCCATGGCCCCTGTGTCTTCATGGCTGTTGAGAAAGGAGTAAACGGAGTAGGCGAGTCCCCGTTTTTCTCTGATCTCTTGAAACAACCTGCTGCTCATGCTGCTGCCAAAAATCACGTTGATCATGTGGCAGGCGAACCGACCTGGATCCACTTGAGAAATGCCTTCCATTCCAAGGCAAAGATGGACCTGCTCCAGGTCTCTGTTCAATACCCTGGTCCGAGGGCTCTCCTCGGGGGGCACCCTTGGTGCACGCGCTGTCCTGCCTTCCAGTTTTTCCAAGGGGGGAGCGATGAGCTCCACAAGCTGATCGTGGTCCACGTTGCCCGCTGCGGCCACCACGATCATTTCCGGGTGCATGGCGCGCTCGAGATACTGGAGCATGGTGTCACGGCTTGAATTCTGGACGGAAAAAACCGAACCGTAGATGGGCAGTCCCAGGGGATTATCCTTCCAGAAATCTTCCTGAAAGAGAATGTGAATGTATTCATCGGGAGTGTCTTCGATCATCCGGATTTCCTGGAGGATGACCTGTTTTTCCCGTTCTGTCTCCGTGGGGTCGAAAGTGGAGTTTAGAAAAATGTCCGTGAGCACATCCACCACCAGAGGCAGGTGTGTGTCAAGCACTTTGGCGTGAAAGCAGAGATGTTCTTTTGATGTGAAGGCATTGCAAAACCCACCCACGGAATCCAACTCCTTTGCAATATCCAGAGCCGAACGGGAGCGGGTTCCCTTGAAAAGCATGTGTTCCACGAGGTGTGTCATGCCCCGCTCATGGGGAAGCTCGTCGCGTGAACCCACACTTACCCAAAACCCCAGGGAGATGGAGTGATAATGAGGTATGTTTTCGGTCAATATTCGAATGCCGTTGCCGAGGACTGTTTTCTGATACAATCGTTCACCTTGCTATGGGAAAGCCCCCATGAGGAAGGGGACTGGAAACGTAAGTCACAGCGAAACAGCTTTGGGGTCGCTGTGAAAGCTGAATGGGATATGAGCCGTTTCCCCTTGCGGGAAGTGCCTCATGCGGGTGGTGCATGAGCGAGGGGATGTGTTCTTGTGGAAACAGCCCCCCATTGGGGAAAATCGGTGTCGAAGCCCTTTGCCGTCGGCGGAAGAGGCTTCGACCCATTCTTTCAATCTGGCTCGAAAGAGCCCTCAAGGTTTTTCATTTTCGGGAGTGTCGAGAGCGGCCTTTCGACTGAGACGAATTCGGCCATCCTTGTCGATTTCGATGATTTTGACGAGGACTTCTTCCCCTTCCTGCACCACATCGGTGACTTTGCGCACTCGGGAGTGATCCAGTTGGGATATGTGAATGAGCCCATCGATGCCGGGAAGAATTTCTGCAAAAGCCCCAAAATCTGTGATGCGCACCACGCGGGCCTTGTAGAGCTGCCCAACCTCGGGTTCTACGGTCAACTTTCTGATGCGGTCAATGGCCTTGTCACAGGCTTCACCGTCAGGACTCATGACGACCACTCGGCCGGAATCGTCGACGTCAATTTTGGCCCCCGTCTCGGCCACAATGCTGCGAATCACCTTTCCACCCGGTCCGATCACGTCACGAATTTTTTCCGGATTGATTTGAATGGTGACCACACGGGGAGCATACGGCGAGAGTTCTTCCCTGGGTTGGCCAAGGGCTTCCCTCATTTTATCCACAATAAAAACGCGCCCCTTGCGGGCCTGTTCCAATGCCTGCTGCATAATGGCGCGGTCGATGCCGGCTATCTTGCAGTCCATTTGAATGGCCGTGATTCCTTTGTCGCTGCCCGTGACTTTGAAGTCCATGTCGCCCATATGGTCTTCATCTCCCAGGATGTCTGAAAGAACAACAACCTGGTCTCCCTCTTTGATGAGTCCCATGGCTATGCCGGCCACGGAATCGGTCAGGGGAACCCCTGCATCCATGAGAGCCAGTGAGGCACCACATACGCTTGCCATGGAACTGGACCCATTGGACGATAAGATTTCTGAGACGATGCGTATGGTGTAGGGAAACTCTCCGTTTTTGGGCATCACAGGCTTGACGGCACGTTCGGCAAGAGCTCCGTGGCCTATTTCCCTGCGTCCGGGCCCCCTCAGAAACCTGACCTCGCCCACGCAGTAAGGAGGAAAGTTATAGTGAAGCATGAAGGATTTGAAGGATTCGCCACCCAGTGCCTCAACCCTTTGTTCGTCCGCTGAAGAACCCAGTGTGACCACGATGAGGGCTTGAGTCTCTCCGCGCGAGAAAAGGGCAGAACCGTGAGTTCGGGGAAGAATGCCTGTTTCGATCTTTATGGGGCGAATCTCGTCAAAGTTGCGTCCATCAATGCGGCGACCATCCCGAACGAGCATGGTGCGAACCGTTTTCTTTTCGAGGTCCTCCAGTGCATCCTGAATCTCTTTCTCTCGCTCGGGAAATTTTTCCAGGAATTCGGTCATGACCCGTTGTTTCAAGTCTTTCCTGGTATTCCTCCTTGTCCGTTTGTCTGCGATGGTCATCGCTGAGCGAATATCATCCTCAAGACCAGCATCGGCCAGGGCCTGAGCGATGGCTTCGTCCTTCACTGTTTCCGGAACGGTTTCCTTTTCTTTTCCTGCCAGCTGCCGCAATTTTTCCTGAGCTTCTATGATGGGAATGATGGCCTTGTGCGCAAGATCGATGGCTTCGATCACGTCCGCTTCAGACACAAATTGCGATCCTCCCTCAACCATCATCACAGCATCCCGGCTGCCGGCCACAACGATGTTCATGTCGCTTTCTTCCAGCTGCTCAGAGCTGGGATTGACCACGAATTTTCCTTCGCAGCGTCCCATGCGCACAGCCGCCACGGGCCCTAAAAAAGGGACGGGGGAGATGTGCAGGGCGGCCGATGCTCCCGAAAGTGCGACCACGTCGGGCTCATGTTTTTGATCCACGGAGAGGACCGTCGCGACGATTTGGGTCTCGTAAGCGTATCCTTTGGGAAAAAGAGGTCGAATGGGCCTGTCGATGAGCCGGGAAGTCAGAGTTTCCTTTTCACTGGGTCGCCCGATCTCCCTTCGGAAAAATCCTCCGGGAATGCGCCCTGCCGCATAACTCATTTCCTGATAATCCACCATGAGGGGGACAAAGTCTATGCCTTCCCTCATTCGGTCCTCTTTGGTTGCAGCCACGAGGACCACCGTGTCTCCGTAGCGCACCATGACGGAACCACTTGCCTGTTCCGCAACGTGACCACATTCAAAGGTCATTAAACGACCACCCACTTCAACTTGAACAGAGTGTTTCATACATGTCTTTCCTTATTGTAACTTCGTAGACTACTCATTGCGCGGATCATTGTTCCCATCGATGGAAAAATGGCTAGCGCCGCAGCCCAAGTCGCTCGATCATGGTGTTGTAGCGGTCTACATTCTTCCTCTTGAGGTAGTTGAGCAGCTGCCTGCGTTGTCCAACCAGTTTCAGCAGTCCCCGGCGGGAATGGTGATCTTTGTGGTGGGTTCTGAAATGGTCAGTGAGATAATTGATCCTCTCGCTCAGCAGTGCGATTTGCACCTCAGGGGATCCTGTGTCCGACGGATGAACTTTGTAAGATTCGATGATTTCCTTTTTCCTTTCCGGCGTCAGTACCACGGCTTGTTCTCCTTCTCTTTCACGGCTGCACTGAAGTTTTGAATCTGTAGTCAATAGGCGGTCAGGTTTTGAAAAAGCCTGAACCTGTCTTGGTAAAAAAAGCCAGCCATTGTATTTGGCCTTCTACGACCCTCGGCGGTACGGTCAGTCATTTTGAAATATCCTGAGGCGCCGCTCTCCCTTTGCTGAAGAGTGAGGCCACCAAAGGGCCAGCAAAGATCCATGAGCGCTCAGAAGACAAACGGGAGACTGTTTGTCCCCAAAGCGCTTCTGATGTGCTTTCTGCCACTCGGTACTCAGTTGCCCATTGGCCAGTCCTTCCCGCAAGCCCTGATCCTCAATGGCAATGGAAGGGAGATGAGCCAATGCTTCACTCATGGGAATGAGGATCTTGTCCAAATGGTTTGAATCTCTCACTGTCACCAGTTCTTCAAGAGAAACGGCCTTTTCCAGGGTGAATGCCCCGCTGGCCAGTCTTCTCAAATCTTTGACATGCGCTCCGCAACCCAGCTTCCTGCCCATATCCGCTGCCAACTGGCGAACGTAGGTTCCTTTGGAGCACGTGACCTCCAAATCCATGTCCGGCCACTCATAACGAAGAAGCCGCAGGCGTTTGATCTGTATGGAACGTGTGGGCAGATCCACTGGTGTGCCCTTCCGGGCCAATTGATGCAACCTTTTTCCACCGACTTTCACCGCAGAGAAATAGGGAACCTGCTGAGTGGTGTGACCCATGAAGCTTTGAAGAATGACTTCCACCTCCCCGAGGTTTGGGGGATCACCTGCCCAGCTCGAGACAATCTGTCCCGTCCTGTCGAGGGTGTCTGTTTCGACTCCCAGCCGGGCCGTGTAGGCGTAGGTCTTATCCTGCATGAGCAGCTGGTCCGAAATTCTTGTGGCCTGGCCGATGCAAACCACGAGAACACCAGTGGCAAATGGATCCAGCGTTCCGCAATGCCCAACCTTCTTCACCTGCAAAATTCGTTTCACTTTATCCACAACGCCATAGGATGTGATGCCTTCCGGTTTGTCCAGAAGAAGAATTCCGCTGCGATCACAAGGTTGGGCTTTGAAGAATTTCTTGGAATGCAGGGAGGTGAGGGAACCTGCAGCATCGAAAGAGTTCATGACGTGTTAGCCTCATGATTTTCCGTGAGCTCGCGCAGGTAAGCCATTGCCTTGCCTGTGATTTCTTTTCGAATCTCGGACAGGGTGCCCTGTGTTCGAAATGCGGCTGCCTGGCGATGGCCGCCACCTCCGTGCGCACGCGCCAGATGGGCTACATCCACATGCTCCCGGGAACGCATGCTGACGTGTACGACGCCATTGTCTCCTTCACGGAAAACGATGGCCAGTTCAACGGATTTGACCGCACGGAGTTCATTGATGAAACCGTCGCTGTCCGTGGGGGTGGATTGGGAAGCCCTCAACATTTCCTGGGTGACAACAGCGGTGGCCAGCCGGTTGTGCAGGTGGAATTCAACGGTGGCCAGGACCTGGGCCAGAAGATGGAGCCTCTGAGGTTGGGCAGATTCATAGATGTTTCGAGCGATGTGGGCGGGATCCGCCCCTTCGCTCACCAGTCTGGCGGCCAGCTCCAGAACGTGCCTGTTTGTATTGGAGAAACGAAAGGATCCCGTGTCCGTCATCAATCCAGTGTAAAGGGATGTGGCAATGTGAGGGTCGGGTGCGACTCCCAGTGCCTCACACAGGCGATGAAGCATTTCGCAGGTGCTGCTTGCCGATGTTTCCACCCAGTTGAAATGACCGTAGGAAGGGGTCCCCGTGTGGTGGTCGATGTTGATAATGACGGGTATTCGCCTGAGCATGTCCACCAGGCCTTCTCCGACTCTGGAAAATTCCGCGCAATCGACCACGATGCCCACATCGTAGCCGTCTATCAACCCCGGGGGATGAAGAATGCCTTCCACACCGGGCAAAAAGGCGCAATTGTGGGGAATGGCGTCTTGCAGGACGGGAGTTGCGAGCTTTCCCATTTTACGAAGAATGTGGGTCATGGCCATGAGCGAGCCCATGGCATCTCCATCGGGTTTGACATGGGAAGTGACAAGAAAGCGATGCCTTTCCTCAATGACTTGAACAATGCTGAAGAGAATGTCCTGTCCCATGTCACTCATCTTTTTTGAGTTCTTTGAGCAAACGCTCAATCTTGTCCCCGTAATCCAGGGACTCATCGTATTGGAAACTCAATTGAGGAACAGAGCGCATGTGCAGTCTTTTACCCAGTTCCTGGCGAATGAACCCTCTGGCCTGATTCAATCCATCGAGCGCCGTTTGCTTTTCCTCATCCGCAGCCTTGCCCATAAGACAATAAAAGACTCGGGCAAATTTCAAATCATCGCTCACGCGAACGGAGGTGACCGTGAGTGAGGTGACCCGTGGGTCTTTGACCCGACGCAGGACAAGGTCCGCAATCTCTTTGTGCAGGAGGTCCGCAACCCGCTGGGAGCGCTTGAATTCCATCTGTTCGCCCTTACTTGAACAATGGGTCAAAGGAGTTTGTCGCTGGACAGGGAAAAATCCTCATGGCTTTGACCACCGCCGGCGCCGAGGGGAATGAACTCCATGTCAACACCGACGATTTCCGCCAGCCCCAGAGACTCCATGAAATCGACAATCCGATCGAGCAGGGAATTGAGAACACGGCTGTCGCTTCCGATGACTGCCACTCCTATGGTGGCCTTCTGATGGAGATTCTGATCCGCCACCTCAGCGACGGAAACGTTGAAACGATGCCGGCTTTTTTCAATGAGACTCTTGACCACCTTGCGCTTTTCCTTGAGTGATTGATTGCCGTGCAGTCTCAAAGCAATTCTCACGATGCCCACGTTCATTTTCGAAAACCCCTGATCCAGGAAACATGCCGCCACAAAATTTGGTTTCGGGTGTTGCCAGGTGCGTGCTCTTCGTCAAGCGTCGCGCTTTTTGTCCTGTTCGCTGGCGAGCATGGTGGGTCTGACCTCCTCCAGTTCGTAAACTTCAAGGATGTCTCCCACTTTCAGGTCGTTGAAATTCTCGATGCCCACACCACACTCAAAACCTGCCTTGACCTCTTTCACGTCGTCTTTGAATCGTCTCAGGGAGGATATCTTGCCATCGTAAATGACGATCTGGTCGCGAAGGAGCCTGATTCTGGCCCCGCGCTCAACGCGTCCGTCCAAAACATAGGACCCTGCAATCATGCCCATCTTGGGAACGCGAAAAGTCTGACGGACTTCGATGCGGCCCATGGTTTTCTCTTTATAGACCGATTCGAGCATGCCAACCATGGCGTCCTGAACGTCACTGATGAGCTGGTAGATGACATCATAGAATCTGATGTCCACATCTTCCTGTTCGGCCAGCTCCATGACTTTCCCATCCGCCCGCACATTGAACCCGATGACAATGGCACTGGATGCGGAAGCGAGAAGAACGTCCGTTTCGGTGATCGCTCCCGTGCCTGTGTGGATCATGTTGACTTTGACTTCCGAAGTGGGGAGCTTGCCCAGGGACTCCATGATGGCCTCAAGGGACCCGTGAACATCGGCTTTCACAATGAGGTTGAGTTCCTTGATTTTTCCTTCCTGGATTTGATCGAAAAGGCTTTCCAGCGTCACTTTGCTGGAGCGAACGAGCTCCTTTTCCCGCAGCTTCACCTGGCGGTGCTCTGCGACCAGTTTGGCCTGCTTTTCATCAGAAAGCACTATGAACTGATCACCCGCATTGGGCACGCCTGAAAAACCCAAAACTTCCACGGGCATAGAGGGAGACGCCTCTTCCAGCCGCTGACCTCTGTCGTTGAACATGTTGCGCACACGTCCTGAGTTGGTCCCGCACACATAAATGTCTCCCGCGTGCAGAGTGCCCTCCTGTATGAGAATGGTGGCCACCGGACCGCGCCCCTTGTCGAGCTTGGATTCCACCACCCGGCCTCTCGCGGGCTTTTGAGGGTTTGCCCTGAGTTCCATGAGTTCCGCCTGAAGGAGAACCATTTCCAGAAGTTCATCAATGCCCATGCCCTGTTTGGCGGAAATTTCGACCATCGTGGTCGATCCACCCCACGCTTCTGAAATGAGACCATGATCAGCGAGCTGCCGACGGACACGCTCCACGTTCGCGGTGGCCTTGTCGATTTTGTTGATGGCCACGATGATGGGCACATTGGCTGCTTTGGCGTGGTTGATGGCTTCGACGGTCTGGGGCATCACGCCGTCATCGGCAGCCACCAGGAGAATCACGATGTCGGTCACCTTTGCCCCCCGTGCACGCATGGAGGTGAAAGCCTCGTGACCCGGTGTGTCAAGGAAAACCACATCACCATGTTCAAGCTTGACGTAATAGGCCCCGATGTGCTGGGTGATGCCTCCCGCTTCTCCTTCGATCACATTGGTGTGCCTTATGGCGTCAAGGAGTGATGTTTTTCCATGATCAACGTGCCCCATGACCGTGATGACGGGAGGGCGGGGCTGAAGATCTTCCTCCTGATCCACCTGAGTCTGGAGAATGTCTTCTTCTTCGAAACCCGACTTTTCCACTTCAAAATCAAATTCGGCGGCGATGAGCGCTGCCGTCTCGAAATCGAGAGCCTGGTTGATGTTGGCGGGCACTCCCAGGAGAAGCAGTTTCTTGATGACTTCGCCCGCTTTTACTCCCATTTGCCTGGCAAGGTTTGCCACCGAGATGGCTTCGTCGATGCGAAGGCGCCGCTTGGTAGTCCTGGCGGGGGCAATTTCGGGTTTTCCAGGTTCTTGCAGGGGTTCGCGTTCTTTGGTGCGGCCTCTATCAGCCTGAGCGGCCAGCTCCTTTTTGGAGTAGAGGTCTTTCTTTTCAAAAACTTCCTTGCGATGTTTCTGCCTTTTGCGGTCCGGAGTTTCCCGAAGCGGTTCCTCTGCCTTGATTCTTTTCTTGCGGGATATGTCTTTGGTTTCCAGTTCTCCCGTATCTTTAAAGCGGGCGGAGACAGCGTCAGCCTCCACTTCTTCTTCGGGTTCCTCTTGAATTATGGGAGCCAGTTTGATGATCTTTGCAGGTTCGTCCTTCTTGATCTTTTTGCGACGGCGCTTTTTGGTTTTTTTCCTGTCCTCATCTTCAGGCTCTTCAGTGGGTTCAGACGGAAGAGGCTCGGTTTTCACTTTTTCAGGCCCCAGACCCCGGTGAATGTCTTCCAAAGTGTCTTCAGGTTGAGCATCAGAAGGAGCCTGGGCTTCGGGCAAGTGAGATTCCCCCGGGCGATACTCCCGTGACGTTTCGACCCTTTCCCTTTCGGGTTCGCCTGCTGGAGAAGTGCTATCGAGGGCACCGGGGGGCAAAGCTTCTGGCTCTTCCAGTGAAACATCGTCTGTCTCCACAGGGCTCTGCTCGACGGTTTTGTCCGGCGTGGTTTTGTCCGTTATTGGAGCTTCAGACTCTGCCTCCAAAGGCTTGCTTTCCGGCTCTTTTTTGTATTCCTCCGGGGGTGAAGGCTCTGAAGGGGGTTGTGCCCGCGGAGGAGGGGTCTGTCCAACTTGATCGGGAGCAGAATGCGGTTCAAGGGTGGGGAGGGCTTCTCCTCCTTCAACGGGGGGCTCCGGCAATCTGACTTTTTCGGGTTCACCTTTCTTGCGTCGTCGAACAACGACCCGGTCTCCAGTTCCTGTTACGACTTTTCTCTTTTCGACAGTTTGTCCTTTGCCCTCGGAAAACTGGTCTCGAATTTTCTCCACCGTGGACTCGGTGAGAGTGCTCATGTGGTTTTTAACCTGAACGCCGAGCTTCAATATCCGGTCTATCAAGTCCTTGTTATTCATGTTGAGTTCTTTCGCAAGTTCATGCACCCTCATCCGCGCCATGAAAACTTCCCCCCTGTACTGCAATGTATTTGTTTCACTTGAATAATTCTTGTATTCTTCAGCCTTTGCTCATCCTTGATCGCATCCTCTGATGATGGAAGGCCCTTAAAGACAATTTCCACGGGACCACCGGGGTTTACCCGTTGGCACAATTTTGCAGACCTGCCCGCCTTCCACCACTGTCCTCCTTTGATTCCACAAATCCACCCAGGGCATTTTCAGGTCATGGGCCATTCATGGCCTGTTGCCGCGAATTTATGAAGACGCTGGACCCGGCTGCCGGGCAAGGCCTCTGGCTCTGCCTCGGAAAGCTCTTTGTGCCCTTTTGTTGAAGGTCAAACGAGGCAGGCATTGGGGGCACACATAAGCTCCCCGCCCTTCCATGCGCTGTTGATGATCCAAAACGATCACTGTTTCAGAACCCTCGAGAGCCAGTCGTTGAAGCTGGTGCTTGGGGCTCTTGAGGCCGCACACCAAGCAGGATCTGATGGGCACGTGGCCTCTGCCGCCGCCCATGCTCACTTTTCCTCGGTCCCCGGTGTGGTTTCACCCGTGAGGGAGCCCGTCTCGATCACGTTCCCGCCTTCCTGGTTTTCCTCAAGGTCCTCGCCGGAGGAATCGTGATCGTCAATTTCCTCGTGCATTCCGGCATCATCCCCTGTCTCTTTCCGCAGAAGTTCAAGGACCTCCTGCTTCATGGCCTGCAAGGTTTCCTCGGGCAGGTGGGTGATGTCCGAAAGCTCTGAAAAACTGGCTTCATTGAACTCTTCCAGTGACGTGATTCCATTTTCGTAAAGGCGGTCTGCCAGCTCTTCTTCAAGGCCGGTGATGCGAAGGAAGTCCTGGTACCCAACCTGCTTTTTCCGGTTGTATTTGCTTTCACTGCTCACGTCGATGCGCCAGTTTGTGAGTTTTGAAGCGAGTCGCACGTTCTGGCCCCGCTTGCCAATGGCGAGAGAGAGCTGATCGTCGGGAACGACCACCTCCATGCTTCGATTGGCCTGGTCAATGATCACTTTAGAAATGATTGCCGGAGCCAGTGCGTTGACCACAAATTTGGCGGGATCCATATTCCAGGGGACAATGTCGATCTTTTCACCGTGGAGCTCCTGCACCACGTTCTGGACTCGTGCTCCCTTCATTCCGACGCATGCCCCCACAGGATCCACATCGGAACTCTTGGACACCACCGCAATTTTTGCTCGGGAGCCGGGCTCTCGCGTTGCCGCAATGATGCTGACGATTCCCTCGGCCATCTCGGGCACTTCTGCCTGAAAGAGTTGAATGATAAAATGAGGGTGGGTCCGGCTCAGCACGATCTGCGGACCCTTGCTGATTTTCTTGACGTCGAGCACATAAGCGCGTATGCGATCTCCCTGCCGGTAGACCTCCCTGGGAATCTGCTCCTTGATGGGCAGCATGGCTTCCGATTGGCCCAGGTTGACGATGATGGCATGCTTGATCACCCGTTGTACAATGCCGTTGACTATTTCACCCTTTCGGTTTTTGTACTCGTCAAAAACAACTTCCCTCTCAGCGTCCTTCATCTTCTGAATTATGACCTGCTTGGCGGACTGAGCAGCGATGCGCCCCAGTGTCTCCGTGTCCATTCGAATGCCCAGTTCGTCTCCTGTCTCTATTTCCGGATCCAGATGCCTGGCTTCCTGTAGGGAAACCTGTTTTTCCGGATCAGTCACCTCTTCAACCACTTCCTTAAACTGAAAAGCCTCTATTTCACCGAATTCCTCGTTGAAAGTGACGTCCAGGTCAAAGCGGGAACCATATCTCTTTTTAATGGCAGATTTAATGGCCTCTTCCAGCGTATGGATCAATGTCTGGCGGTCGATGCCTTTTTCTCGACTCACTTGATCGATCAACCGCTTGAGTTCACTGGCCATGGTTTTCCATCTCCTCACATGAGACTTTGTCTCGTCGATTGCTGTGGACGTTCTGGTCAATTGTGCTCATTGCTCTTCAGTGCTCTCCTCTCGTCCCGGATTGAAAGTATTTGAGCCTGGCTTTATCAAGATTCTCGAGGGAGATCTCGTAAGGCACCGAATCGCAATTGACGTGAATGGAATGGGAAGTGACCTTTTCAAGTGTTCCCTTGAAATTGCGTCGCTCCATCACCGGGGATCGAGTTCTGATCTCGACCGTGCTGCCCACAAACCTGGCAAAATGCTCCCCTTTGCGCAAAGGACGGTTGAGGCCGGGAGAGGACACTTCCAGGTGATAAGGATAATCAATGGGATCAGTCACATCCAGAAGGTCGCTCAGAGTGCGGCTCACTTGAGCACAATCATCAACGGATATGCCCTCCTCCCGATCTATGTAGAGACGGAGCACCCATCCGTGTGACTCCCTTCGAAACTCCACCTCAATGAGTTCCATCCCCTCGGCATGCAGCACGGGTTCTGTGAGAGCCCAAATTTGAGCGATGACTTGATCCGTTGTACTGTTTTGTGACTCTTGCATATAAAAAATCATTTCCAAAGCTCAGGAGCCGCCAATGACAATAAAAAAAGTGGGTAAGAATACCCACTTCTATTAGCAGACCTGACAATAATTTAAAATCCTGACGGACAGGACTTCTCATGGACACTGATCATCCAAATCTTGTCATCCACTAATCGAAGTAAGCCTTTCCCGGCTCTCTCAAGACTCAAGAAAGCTGCAGGAGCCACCTCAAGAAGGGAAGCCTTCTTTTCACAGTCACAGAAGGATACGGCAGCAAGGCTGGAGCGGGCAACGGGACTCGAACCCGCGACCCCAAGCTTGGGAAGCTTGTGCTCTACCAACTGAGCTACACCCGCCCTGTCGCCTGACGCATCGTTGATCGTAAGCGAAATGCCTTAACGGAGTCAAGTTAAAATAAGTTGCCAAGCTTCGGTCGAGAATCATGAAACCTGAAAAAATCAGTTCGCAATGTACCCTATAATTTATTCGAGCACCGGATCGTCACGATGGACAAAAATTTATGCGCTGGCTGTAGCATCTCTTTGTGTTTTGAGCAAGTGGATAAGGCCTTAAAAATAACAGTTGAAAAACATTGACCCGGCAAGCATTTTAAAGTCAACATTTTCTCTCAGCAATTGAATGCAGAGTGTTCCCGGCGACCCTGTCATCGTGAATCATCCCAGGAGTTTTTATGAGTTCTTTCGTCCACTTGCATGTTCATACGCAATACAGCCTTCTTGACGGGGCCATTCGCATTCGGGACCTGGTGAACACGGCACGAAGTCTCAACATGCCGGCCGTCTGCATGACCGACCATGGAAACATGTTCGGAGCCCTGGAGTTTTTCGAGGAAGCAAAAAAAGCAGGCATCAAGCCCATCATTGGCTGTGAGGTCTATGTGGCGCCCGGAAGCCGCAGGGAGAAATCGGCAAAAAATAACGGGAGCGGCCAAAGCGGTGAAGATCGCAACCATCATCTCGTGCTGTTGGCCCGCAACGAGGCGGGCTACAGAAATCTCATGAGGCTGGTCACTTCCGGCTACCTGGAGGGGTTCTATTACAAGCCCCGAATCGACAAGGAGATTCTCAGGAAGCACAAGGAAGGGCTCATCGGTCTTTCTGCCTGCTTAAAAGGCGAAGTGGCCTCCAACCTTCTTCTGGACCGGTGGGACCAGGCTCGCGCCATTGCTCAGGAATACAGCGGGATTTTTGGAGAAGGAAACTTTTTCCTGGAAATTCAAGCCAATGGAATGCCTGAGCAGGCACTGGTCAACGAAAAGCTGATCCAGCTCGGGAGGGAAGCGGGGATGCCCCTCGTGGCCACCAACGACTGTCATTACCTGAAAAAAAGCGATTCAAGGGCCCATGAAATCCTCCTTTGCATTCAGACCGGCAAGACGGTTCTTGACGAAAAGCGTATGAAGTTTCAGACGGATCAGCTGTACTTCAAGGACCCTGAGGAAATGAAGCAGGAATTTGCTCACGTGGAGGAAGCTTTCCAGAATTCACTGGTTATTGCTGACCGCTGCAATGTGGAGCTGGAACTGGGGAAATATCACTTTCCTGTTTTTCCCCTTGAGAAAAACGAGAGCATAGAGGATCGCTTTGAAAAGGAAGTTCAGGAAGGATTGGAAAGGAGGCTGCAGCAGATACGAAAACGCCGCCCCGATTTTTCGCCGGAGCAGCAAGCAGATTATCAAAACCGCCTTCGCCATGAAATGGATGTCATCAAGGAGATGGGTTTCCCCGCCTACTTTCTTATTGTTTCCGATTTCATCAACTACGCCAAAAACAATGGTGTTCCTGTGGGACCCGGCCGGGGTTCAGCGGCGGGGAGCCTCGTCGCCTACGTCATGAACATCACCGACCTGGACCCCATTGAACACGGTCTCATCTTCGAGCGTTTTCTCAATCTTGAACGCATCAGCATGCCCGATATAGATGTGGATTTTTGCATTCGCGGACGAGACAAGGTGCTGCAATACGTTGCGGAAAAATACGGAAAAGACCGGGTGGCTCAAATCACCACCTTTGGAACCATGCAGGCGCGGGCGGCCATCCGGGACGTGGGCCGCGCCCTGGCCATGCCCTACAATGAAGTGGACAAAATTGCCAAGCTCATTCCACCGAGTCTGGGTATCACGCTGAAGAAGGCTTTCGAGGTGGAACCGCGTCTCGGGGAGCTTCAGCGGGATGACCCCCAAGTCAGGGAACTCTTTGAGGTCGCCTTCGCCCTGGAAGGTCTGACCCGCCATGCGTCCACGCATGCAGCGGGTGTGGTCATGGCCGACAAGCCCATTGTGGAATACGTTCCTCTTTATAAAGGGCAGGACGATGAAGTGGTGACCCAGTACGCCATGAAATATGTGGAAAAGGCAGGGCTCATCAAGTTTGATTTTCTGGGCTTGCGAAACCTCACTGTCATCAATAACGCCGCGGAACTGATCAAGAAAAACCACGGGTATGACCTCATTGTGGACGAACTGCCCCTCAATGACGCAACCACATTTGAACTCCTTTGCCGTGCGGACACCACAGGCGTCTTCCAGCTGGAAAGCTCGGGAATGCGGGACATTCTTCTGCGCCTGAGGCCTGAAAGCTTTGCTGACATTGTGGCCCTTGTGGCCCTCTACCGCCCTGGACCCCTTGAGAGTGGAATGGTGGAAAACTACATTCAGGGCAAGCACGGGGAAATCGATGTCAGTTATGATCTTGAGGAGTTGAGGTCCATACTTGAGCCCACTTATGGAGTCATCCTCTACCAGGAGCAGGTGATGAAAATTGCCAGCGTGCTGGCCAATTATACGCTGGGAGAGGCGGACATTCTGCGAAGGGCCATGGGCAAAAAGATCCCCGAAGTCATGGGCGCTCAACGGGAAAGGTTCATGCGGGGAGCCACGGAAAACGCCCTGGATGCCTCCAGGGCCAGCCATGTCTTTGATCTCATGGAAAAATTTGCGGGATATGGATTCAACAAGTCCCACAGTGCCGCCTATGCCCTCATCGCCTATCAGACCGCTTACTTGAAAGCCCACTATCCTGTGGAATTCATGGCGGCCCTGCTCAACAGCTTCCTGAACAACACGGATCAGGTGGTTAAGCTCATCAATGAGTGCAGGGAAAAAGGCATCGAGATTCTGCCCCCCGATGTGAATGCCAGCAGCAAAGATTTCACGGTGACGGAAGGCAAGATTCGTTTTGGTCTTGGAGCCGTGAAAAATGTTGGCGAGATGGCTGTGGATGTGGTGCTGAAATCGCGAGAAGACAAGGGTGTCTTTCACTCCCTCAATGACTTTTGCCAGCGAGTGGACATTCAGAAAGTCAACCGGCGGGTTATGGAGCAGCTCATCAAATGCGGGGCTTTTGACTCCATCCATCCTTCCAGGGCCGGCGTGCTGGCGGCTCTTGACGAAGCCCTGGAAAAAGCACAGGTCATGCAGCGGGACCGCCAGTCGGGGCAATTGAACATGTTTGGAATGTACCGAACTGGTAAGAAAACTGCCGCCTCCCGTCTGCCCGATGTTCCCGGCTGGGATGTGCGCACCACCCTTCAATTTGAAAAGGAAGCACTGGGATTTTACATTTCAGGCCACCCGCTCGATTTCTACGCCGATCGGCTCGCCTCCATGTGCTCCTCCGACACTCAGCGGGTCAAGGAGAAAAGAGAGGGAACCGAAGTTGTGGTCTGTGGCATCGTCACCGTGACGAAAGAACTCACCACCAAAAGGGGTGATCGCATGGCTTTTCTCAATCTCGAAGACAAGCTGGGAATAGTTGAAGTGGTGGCTTTTTCAGAAGCCTTTTCCCAGGCACGGTCTCTCATTGAGGGAGACGAACCCCTTGTGGTCGTCGGAAAGGTGCAGCATGATGAAAAAGGGACCAAGCTGCTGGCCGGCAGCATACTTTCTCTGGATGAGGCCCAAGTGCAGACGGTGGACCACGTGAGAATTCACCTCAAGGCTGACGAATTGGATCGCGATGGCCTCTCCCGCCTTCGCCATCTTCTCATCAGTCATCCCGGGGATTGCAAAACATTTCTTCATCTGCTAGTAGAGAAAGGTGGCGAAGCCGTGATAGCTCTCAATGCCAAATTGCATGTGAGCCCCACTCAAGCCTTCTTCGACGAAATGGAGAAATACTTTGGAAACTCGTGTGCCGAAGCTGTTCACAAGGTATGCCGCCACTGATTCAAAAAAGGATCCTTCCTTCGTGAACTGTTTCGCGAGCTGAAGAAGTGCGTCTTTGGGCAGGGAGAGCATGTCCACAAGATCAGTCTATTTCATTGAAACGACGTCCAGCAAGCAAAGACACCTTCTCTGCCGTGTGGTTGAATTTTTCTACGAAGCCCGAAGAAAGACCCAGGTGGTTGTGGACTCTTCCACTGGTGCCCGGAATCTGGATCAGCTTTTGTGGACATTTTCCGAAGAGAGTTTTGTTCCTCACCGCATTCTCACTGCGGGCGCTGATCAGGAGCTGGTTGAACCCGTAGTGATCACCGTGGGGAGTTTTCCCCTGGACGGTTTTGATCACCTGGTCTGTGATTCTTCGGTGGAATTGGACTTTATGAAAAGGTACCGCCTTGCGGTGCATTTTGTGTTCAAAGACGATGTGGATCGAAAGCAGGAGAGCAGACTGCTCTGGCTTGCGTGCGGTGAAAAGAATGTTGGTCGCTTTCATATTCCGCACGATGTTGTTGATAGGGAGTGGCCGGACTTCTTTAAGCTCACTTGAGTATGAAGGGTGAGTGTTCAGAAGATCTGTTGGGGTTTGCCTGTGCACAATTGAACCTGAGGCGACGATCGTGGGGCAGTGGTTGACGGATGGGAACACGGGAGTGGTTCCCATCGCAAACAAAATAACGCTCCACGTCAAGTGTGGGGGGGAAAGCGCTTGACAACCCTCTCCCAGCCGCTAGAATGGCGCAAATTTGTTATGATGGGGCAAACCGGGATTCATTCAATGTTGAAACGGAGGAGAAGCGCAAATGGGAAGGACTGCTGAAAAACTACAAGAGCTGCGGGATCGGGAAGCGAAAGTCAAGGAAATGGGTGGGCCCAAGGCCATTGCCAAGGTGCATGATCAAGGAAAGCTGACAGCCCGTGAACGTCTGGATTACTTTTTTGATCCTGGTACCTTCCGTGAATTGGACATGTTCGTCAAGCACAGAGGCACTCTGTTCGGCATCGATAAGGTGGAAATTCCCGCCGACGGCGTTATCACCGGCTACGGCCTGGTGAACGGCCGTCAGGTTTTTGCATTTGCTCAGGATTTCACGGCAAGGGCAGGCAGTCTCGGTGAAATGCATGCCAAAAAAATCTGCAAAGTCATGGATTTGGCTCTCAAAGCCGGCAAGCCTTTTGTGGGCTTTAACGACTCAGGCGGCGCCCGCATTCAGGAAGGTGTGGATTCTCTGGCCGGTTACGGGAACATTTTCTATCGCAATGCCATCACGTCCGGTGTCGTGCCTCAAATTTCCGCCATCATGGGTCCCTGTGCCGGTGGTGCCGTATATTCCCCCGCCATGACCGACTTTGTCCTCATGACCAAAAACACGGGCCTCATGTTCATCACCGGCCCCGACGTCATTCGCTCTGTGCTGGGTGAAATCATCACCCAGGAAGAACTCGGTGGAGCCATGACGCACAATAGCAAGAGCGGTGTGGCTCATTTTGCTTGCGAAAACGATGCGGACAACATTGATCACATCAAGCGCCTTCTCAGTTTCTTCCCCGACAACAACATGGAAGATCCTCCCTTTGTTGACACGGGCGACAGCCCCACCCGTCTCTGTCCCGAACTGGACACCATCGTTCCCGACAGTCCCAGGGGCGCATATGACATTAAAGATGTCATTCGTTCTGTGGTGGACAATGGGGACTTCATGGAAGTTCACCAGTACTATGCCATGAACATGGTCGTAGGATTTGCCCGCTTGAACAACAAGAGCATCGGCATCATCGCCAACCAGCCCAAAGTGCTCGCCGGCTGCCTGGACTGCGATTCTTCGGACAAGGCCACCCGGTTCATTCGCTTTTGTGATGCCTTCAACATTCCCATGCTGACCATCGCCGACGTTCCCGGCTATCTCCCCGGTAAGAACCAGGAATGGGGCGGCATCATTCGTCACGGCGCCAAACTGCTGTGGTGCTACTCGGAAGCAACGGTTCCCAAGGTGACCCTCGTCATTCGCAAAGACTACGGTGGTTCCTACCTGGCCATGTGTTCCAAGGAGCTTGGCGGAGACATCACCCTCGCATGGCCCACCGCTGAAATCGCCGTCATGGGAGCTGCAGGTGCAGCCAACGTCATTTTCCGCAAGCAGATCGCCGAGGCGGAAGACCCTGCAGCCAAGCGTGAAGAAATCATTGCCGATTACGAGAAAAACCTCTGCAATCCCTACATTGCAGCTTCCCGCGGTTACATCGACGCGGTCATCATTCCCAGTGAAACCCGCGCGCGCCTCATCGACACTTTTGAGATGCTCGCCACCAAGCGCGTCTCCTTGCCGCCCAAGAAGCATGGCAACATCCCCATGTAGGAATCCTGTGTTTTCTCCTGAACTGCCCAGCTGCTTCTCCTGAGCGCTGAAGGCGGCCTGTGAATATGATCGAAGCCCATTTTCCTCTCGGAAAGTGGGCTTTATTTTCTTTCTTCATCTAAAGTGAATCGACATGCTGAATGAAGAATTCCGAGGCTGGCTGAGAACTCTTCGCAGACATTTTCATCGGTTTCCCGAATTGCGTTACGAAGAGAGGGAAACCGCTCTGAAGATTCAGCAAACACTGGAAGAGCTTGGAGTTCCCTTTGATAAGGATGTGGGTGGAACGGGAGTTGTCGCCTCCATCTCGGCCAGAGAGCCGGGAGCAGTGAGGGCGCTGCGTGCCGACATGGACGCTCTGCCCCTCCATGAATGCACGCAGCTGGAATTCAGTTCCTGCCACGAGGGCATCATGCATGCCTGCGGCCATGACGGGCACATGGCCATTGGGCTCGGGGTGGCCAGGTGGCTCAAGGAAAGCCGCTGGCAAGATAGGGGCAGGGGGAAGATTCTCATATTTTTTCAGCCCGCAGAAGAGGGTGGAGCTGGAGCCAAAGCCATGATCGACGCTGGAGTTCTTGACCATGACCCTCTGGAAGCGATTTTTGCGGGTCACCTGCATCCAGAGCTTCCTGCGGGGCACATTGCCATGTCTCCCTCGGTGAGCAATGCGGCTTGCGACAACTTCTCCCTGCGGATTGCGGGGAAGGGAGGACACGGAGCTCATCCTGACCTCTGTCGTGACCCTCTTGTGGCTGGCTGTCATCTTGTGACCATGCTTCAGACCGTGGTCAGCCGAAGCGTCCCTCCGCTGGAGAGCGCAGTCCTGTCAGTGGGTCGCTTTCAAGGGGGGACGGCCTCCAACATCATACCCCATGAAGTTCTAATGGAGGGGACCTTGAGAACCCTCAGTGAAGATGTGCGAAGGGTTGCCCTCAAACGGCTGGCTCAGCTCATAGAAGGCCTTGAAAAGTCTTTTGACGTCATTGCAGATTTCCAGATTCTTCCCGGCTACCCCCTTGTGGTCAACGATTCCCAAGTGGTCGAGTTTGTAAGAGAATGCGCAGAAAAGCTGGCCCAAGGGTATGCCGTGCATCTGGAAGCCCCCAGCATGGGATCGGAAGATTTCGCCTATTTCCTGCAAAGAGTTCCGGGAGCCCTCATTCGGCTCGGGTGCCATGATCCCCGAAAGGGTTTTTCTCATGGGCTCCATTCCCCATATTTTGACTTCGATGAAACGGTCCTGGAAGTGGGGGTCATTCTGTTTTCTAACTTGCTCACCAGATGGAGCCGCCCGTAACCCGAAGGGTCACCGGCTCCCCTGAGTGCCGAAGGACTCCACTTTTTGGGAGATGTCAAATCGCTTGCCTTCGATGATCAGATAGAAAGTCTCCTCATCGGTTGTGGCCTGCAGATAGCGCGTGAGTTCATAATACGCAAGTTTTCCGAACTTGGCTCTGAGGCGATGCGGGGTGGCAAGGCAGTAAAGGGAGTTTTTATTGAAAGTTTCAAGGGTCTCGGCTGCAAGACTTTCCTGTCGGCCGTCGGTGAGTTCAATTTCAACATGCAGCAGTTGCCCCGCTGAATCCAAATCCACATGGACACAATGGACGAAAAGGGGGGCGTCCATGACCTGCACACCATGCTCCTCCCCTTCGCATCGGACGACGTAAGCGTCTTTGCCCCTTTGGCGGATCGATTGGCTCAGCACTTTGAAAACATCCCGGTCTAAAACGGGAATGCCCTGGCAAAACCAGTTTCCATGTGCATCGATGAGGTAATGGTAGGAGTGCTGAGGCATTTTCCCCTCTTGCTTCGTGGTGAAGAGTTCCCACCTTTGTTCCTGTTCCCAGCAGAAGGTGCTCGGGAGTGGCGATGTTCCGTGAGGGTGCACGGGGGATCGGAACTTTTGAATGTTCTCAAGGTTTCAATTCAAAATCCACGGCCAGGATTTTTTCGGTCACAGCTTTCACCTTGCTCACCACCCTCTGGTGATCAGGATGGACCTGGTATCGCTGCAGCGCGTCCAGATCATCAAAGGCTGAGACCAGGGCAAAGTCATAAGAGCGCTCCGATCGAATGACGTCACGCCCAAAATTGAACTCTCGAATTTCTTCAATGGCTCCAGGTAATAGGGCCAGACTATTTTCCAGGTCCTCGATCTGTGACTCGGTGACTCCCTCTTTGAACTTCATGAAAACAACGTGTTTCAACATGGCCAGTTCTCCTCTGTCCGTGAGGTTTGAATTGCGCAGGGGCGTGGAAAATCGATGGCGCCATGAACATCGAACAGCGACGGTCTGCTTCAAGAACTTCTTCCTTCCCTCAATTTCCTTGAATCCCCGATCCTGATGGTGATGCGCTGTGCATCGAAGTGTTCAAGGAGGGGGATGGTATACTTGCGGCTCACCTGAATCATGTCTTTGAATTGCGAGGTGGTGATTTCCCCATTTTCCTTGAGAAACTCAATGAGTTGATTCTGCAATAGACTCAGGTTGTCCCGGTGAAAATACATGTCTTCTTTCACTTTGACCAAAATGCCTTTGGAGAGCATCCATTGGAGGATGTCCTGGTGCTGCCGTGGAGTTCCCGCAAGCTTTGTTGAAAGCTCTCTGAAAAAGGGAACCTGCAGTCCCGCTTCTTTGAATGCTTTTTCGATCTCCATGCGAATGGATTCTTCCCTTTCCGTCAAGTCCACTTTATGAGAAGCAAGGCGAACCCACTCCTTTTCCTGAAGGATAAGATGCTCCTCGGCCAGCAGCCGAAGCACATAATTGTAGAGCTTCACCTCAACGGGTCTGGGCATTTGCGCCAGAAGCTCTTCTTTGAGCATGCCCTTTTTGAGAGGAAATCGCTTGTGGTAGGAGGAAAGCTGTTCTGTGATCTCCCCCTTGAGATCTTCCAGGGTGTCCCAGTGAAGCATACGGCGATTCTCTTTGTCATAGAAGATGATCTGCCTTTGACTCACAAACTTGGGAAGAAACCTTTCCATGGCTTTGGAGGTGACGTTGGCCCGTATCCTCAGCTGCTCCTCTGATATCCCGAACCACCCTGCGTCTTTCACATGCCAAAGAAGGATTTCCGATTCATCGCTGCTCAGAAGGGTTTCCAGCGCTCTGGAGGCTTTTATCTTATCCTGGCCCTTATGCTTCTTGGGAAGCGGGTGAAGGATCGCTCCACCGCCAATGGTTTGCACCGGAGAGTAGGAACGCAAAACAAAACGGTCTCCCCTCAAGACTCCCACGGGGTGATCCAGGCGAATCTGAACAAACGTCTTTTCTCCTGCCTCGAGCTGTTCACGGTCAAGGAGCACAGCGGTTCCGAGGTGTTCCGCTGTTCCCGTGTGAAACCTGACCTTCGATCGGTTCTTGAGAGGTCTGGGAGCGCTGGCGAGGAGTTCCAGGTGGACATCAACCATGTGGGTGGTGACCAGGGCTCCCGGCGATGCCACCACATTCCCTCTCTGGATGAGCTCTCTTTCCAGGCCTTGAAGGTTGATGGCTGTGCGCTGGCCGGAGAAGATCTCCTCCACCTCCAGCGCATGCACCTGCAGGCCTCTCACTTTGCTTTTCTTTTCCTGCGGGTAGATGATGACAGGATCCCCCACCCTGAGCCTTCCCGAGAGGCTGGTGCCCGTCACCACCGTTCCAAAACCACGCATGGTGAACACTCGATCCACGGGGAGCCGAAAGGGGCCATCGGGACTGCGCATCTCGCTCTGGGCCACCATGCTGTTCAAGAGCTCCTTAAGCTCTGAGATTCCTTCTCCCGTCGCTGCAGAAACAGGAAAAATGGGGCAGCCTTCAAGGAAAGTCCCTTTCAGAAACTTGGAAATGTCCTCCTTGACCATTTCAACCCAGTCGGGATCGTCCACCAGGTCCATCTTGGTGAGGACCACAAGGCCCCGCTTGACGCGGAGGAGTTCGCAGATTTCCAGATGCTCGCGCGTTTGAGGCATGACCCCCTCATCGGCTGCGATCACCAGCGCCACAAGGTCGATGCCACTGGCCCCTGCGACCATGTGTTTCACAAACTTTTCGTGCCCGGGAACATCGACAATGCCCAACCGGTCACCTGATGGCAGGTCGAGGTGGGCGAAGCCCAGTTCGATGGTGATTCCCCTCAGTTTTTCTTCTTTGAGCCGGTCCGTGTCTATTCCCGTCAATGCCCTGATGAGAGAGGTCTTTCCGTGGTCGATGTGGCCGGCGGTGCCTAAAATGATCTGCTTCATGGACCTGCCTTTGCGCTCTGAGCTCATGGCTGGAATACAACTGTTGTCATTGCATTTTGCATGGGAAAGATGTCCGGGGCGGTGGAGACTCCCAACAAGGGTTGTTCCCCTGAGCCAATCTGTTCAGGACTGGTTGCCCGGACGTTGGATCCCTGTGAAGGCGGAAAACAGGTTATCAAAAGGGTTGCGTTCTCTTCAAGGGCTTTCCGGATAGTAGGGCATTTTATCCCATCGGTGGTGCAAATGTAACCTGTCGTCCGCCTCAAACGGCAATGTGAAATGCTTTGACAACCCTTTTTGTCTCATATATTTTCGTTGGTTTAAAATAGGGAGAAAAGCTATGAATTTCAATATAGCACAACGGAGTCGAATGAACAGGCTGCCGCCTTACGTGTTTGCACAGGTCAATGCGCTCAAAATGGAGAGGCGCCGGGCGGGAGCGGACATCATTGATCTGGGGATGGGGAATCCGGACATTCCCGCCCCCAGGCATATCATTGACAAACTGTTGGAAGCGGCTCAGAAACCTCACAACCATCGCTATTCCGCCTCTCGTGGCATCACCAAACTGCGGGAAGCCATCTGTGAGTGGTACAGCCGGCGCTACAGTGTGGATCTCGACCCCGAGCGGGAAGCGGTGGTGACCATAGGCGCCAAAGAGGGGCTCTCTCACCTGGTGCTTGTTCTCGTGAGCCCCGGCGATGTGGTTTTCGCCCCTAACCCCACCTATCCAATCCATCCCTACTCGGCCATCATTGCAGGGGGTGATGTGCGATCCATTCCCATCGGCCCTGATCGGGACTTCATGACCGATTTGGCCGTCGCGGCCAAACAGACCTGGCCACGCCCCAAGCTCTTGATCATTTCCTTTCCCCACAATCCCACAACCATGGTCGTGGATCTGGGCTTTTTCAGAAAAATAGTGGATTTTGCAAAAGAAAATCAGATGATGGTGGTGCATGATCTTGCCTATGCGGATCTGGTTTTCGATGGTTATGAAGCACCCAGCTTCCTTCAGGTGGAGGGTGCCAGGGATGTGGGTGTGGAGTTTTTTTCCATGTCCAAAAGCTACAGCATGGCGGGTTGGCGTGTTGGGTTTTGCGTGGGAAATGAAGAAATGGTGAACGCTCTCACACGCATCAAGAGCTATCTGGATTACGGCGTCTTTCAACCCATACAAATCGCCGCGACGGTTGCCCTCAAAAGTGATCAGTCTTGCGTGAGTGAAATCAACGCCATCTATCAATCACGGCGAGATGTTCTCATTGAAGGCCTCAACCGCCTTGGTTGGAAGGTGGAGAAACCTCGGGGAACCATGTTCGTCTGGGCGCAAATTCCTGAACCCTTCAGGCACATGGGGTCCGTGGATTTTTCCAAGTTCCTCATTGAAGAAGCCAAGGTGGCCGTTTCACCGGGATTGGGATTTGGTGAATACGGCGATGAATTTGTCCGTTTCGCTTTGGTTGAAAATGAGCAACGCACCAAGCAGGCCGTTCGCGGACTGCGCAGAGCCTTGCATCTCATCTGATCGAAACACTAACGCTGCAAAATCTTAGAGGGTAAAATGGCTGCAATCGGTATCGGGCTGATCGGGTGGGGAACGGTTGGGTGCGGAATGATCCAGACCCTTCATGACAATGCGGAGGTCATCGAAAAGCGTCTGGGCGTGCCTCTCAAACTTGTGAAAGTGGCTGACCTGGATTTGGAGCGGAGGAGGCCCGTCCCCGTTGCGAGGGACCTTCTCACCACCAACGCTGCAGAACTCCTTGAAAACCAAGATATTCAAATCGTTGTGGAATTGATGGGAGGGGTGGGCGCTGCCAGGACCTTCACTCTGGAGGCCCTTGAAAAGGGCAAGCATGTGGTGACAGCCAACAAGGCCCTCATCGCCCATCATGGCAATGAATTGTTCGAAGCAGCCCGCAGACACAAAAGGACCATTGCTTTTGAAGCGTCTGTTGGAGGAGGCATTCCCATCATCAAGGCCTTGAGGGAGGGTCTCGCGGGCAACCAGATCGATACCATTTTTGGAATCCTCAACGGCACGGCCAACTATGTTCTCACGCGCATGACCGAAGGGGGACTCACGTTTGAAGCGGCTCTTGGCGAGGCCCAGGATAAGGGTTATGCTGAAGCGGATCCCACCCTGGACATTGAGGGGATGGACACGGCACACAAACTGGCCATTGTGAGCGCACTCTCTTTTGGGACGCCCATTCACTTGGATCAAGTGTACGTGGAAGGCATTTCCGCCATTGATCCCCTGGACATCCAGTTTGGAGAGGAATTTGGCTATCAACTGAAACTGCTGGCCATTGCCCGCCATCATGAGGGACGCATTGAAATGCGCGTCCATCCCACTTTCATTCCCCGAAGCCACATCCTTGCAGGAGTGAAAGATGCGTACAACGGAGTCCACATCACCGGAAACTCCGTGGGCAACATCATGCTCTACGGAATGGGAGCCGGCATGCTTCCCACGGGAAGCGCCATCGTGGCAGATCTCATGGATCTATCAAGGGACATGCTCCTCGGTCTCAACGAACGTGTTCCCTCCCTTGCCTTTTTGCCCGACCGGGTTCGAGAAATATCCATCAGGCCCATTTCCGACACGGTCACATGCTACTATTTTCGTTTTTCTGCAGTGGATCGTCCAGGAGTCCTCTCCAAGATTTCGGGAATTCTTGCCTCGCATGGCATCAGCATTGCCGCTGTCATCCAGAAAGGCCGTGAGGTTGAGGGGGCCGTGCCCATCGTGATGCTCACTCACGAAGCCATCGAAAGGAGCGTGCGATTGGCACTGGAAGAGATCGATCAACTGGATATCGTACTCGCACCCACTCAGTCCATACGCATCGAAGACCAGGGATTGGACAGCATTTCCTGAAACTGCCCCACGGTTAAAGCAAAGGGTTTTGAAGGATCGATCATGAAGACCAGACACATCATTCTGGTGGGTGACGGCATGGGGGATTATCCCCTGAAAGCGTTGAATGGCTCAACTCCCCTCGAAGCGGCACGCACACCCCATATGGATCGTCTGGTGGGTCTGGGGCGTCTTGGAACCGTCCGAACTGTGCCTCGAGGCATGGAGCCTGGAAGCGACATTGCCAACATGAGCCTTCTTGGCTACGATCCCATGCGTTACCATACGGGAAGGGCCCCTTTGGAAGCCGCCAGCATGGGGGTGCACTTGTCTCCGGAGGATGTGGCGTTCCGCTGCAATCTGGTCACTCTCGCCCTTGATGGCGAGAACGTGTTGCGAATGGAGGATTACTCGGCAGGTCATATCAGCAACGAAGAAGCCCACCAGCTGATAGAAGCCCTGAAACCCCTCACCCGGGGGAAACCCCTGAGTCTCTACCCCGGGGTCAGCTATCGACACCTGCTCGTGTGGCACCAGGGCGTTCAGGAGCTTGTCACCACTCCCCCTCACGATATTTCCGGTGAAGACATCGTATCATACCGCAGGGTCTATACAGAACAGCCCTTTCTTCAGGATTTCATCGTGGAGGCGGGGAAGATTCTGGAGTCTCACGAGGTCAACAGGCAGCGTTCCCGGTCTGGCAAAAAACCCGCCAATGCTGTTTGGCTATGGGGGCAGGGAAGGGCGCCCTCCATGCCCACCCTTCGGGAACTTTATGGACTCACCGGCGCCATGATTTCCGCGGTGGACCTGCTCAAAGGCCTGGGTGTTTATGCAGGTTTGGAACCTGTGAATGTTCCAGGCGCAACAGGTTACCTGGACACCAACTATGCGGGCAAGGTGAGTGCAGCCCTTGAGGCGCTGGAGACGGGGAGCTTCGTTTACCTTCACATTGAAGCTCCCGACGAAATGGGGCATGCGGGGGACCTCAAAAGGAAAATCGAGGCCATAGAAGCTTTTGATGAAAAAGTGGTGGGACCCATGGCGGAAGGGGCCATGAAATTCGACCATGCCCGCATTCTCCTGGTGACGGACCATCTCACTCCCGTTGAGAAACGAACCCACGTTTCCGATCCCGTCCCATTTCTTTTGGTGGATGATCTCAAGAAGCAAGGGAAACCGGGCTCCTCACCGGGGCGTTTCACGGAAGCTTCTGCAGAAATAAGCGGCTGGAAATTGGACGGTGGCCCGGAACTCTTTGACTTTTTTACCGGGAAGAGGGCCTGACGACTTTGGGGAGATCTCCTTCCATTTTCTTTTAATGAGAAAGGGCTTGCCCATTCGTTCTCTTTTCCCATATTTCCAAGCGATCGTTGGGTTGCCATGACCATTAAAACGGAAGTGAGAGTGATCTATGGTGACACGGATGCCATGGGGCAGGCCTATCACGGCAACTATCTGAAATGGTTTGAAATCGGTAGATCTGAGTGGTTCAGGCATGCGGGAATGACCTACAAAGAACTGGAAGAAAAGGGTGTGTTTCTCCCTGTGGTGGAAGCATATTGCAGTTATCGACGCCCGGCTTTTTACGACGATGTGCTGACCATTTGTGCATCCTTTCATTTCACCGGTCCCCTTCGCCTGAGATTCGACTATGAAATATGCAGGGATGGGGAGGTTCTGACCACGGGTCACACCATCCACGTGTGTGTCAGCATTGAGAGGAAAGTTCTGAAGCCTCCGGCATATCTCAGGGACATACTGGACACCAGGCAATCTGATTCCAGTGGAAAATCCCCTGCAGCTTCCCAGTGAAATCAGTACTTAATGAAGACCTGCTTTTTTGAAGAGCAGCAATCCCGAAGGATTGAACCGGAACCTCGTACGATGCCCCTCGGGAGCATGCCTTTCACGGGCAAGTCAATAGCACAACAAGCACATTTGGTTCGGTGGCGCGGCATGGTTTGACACCTAGGTTATTTTTTCGTGCCGGGGTACTGCCCTTGATCCCCGACATGGAGCGCGCTGCTTTCGTTGCTTCAAGGGACGGCTGCTCGAAATTTTCAGGCGAGCGCTCCCACCTTGAAATGGGAAAAAATGGCTGTCATGGGGTGGGTTCACAGGGCGCATTCAGCCGTGCTCCTTGAATCACAGGGAACCACTGGAATTTCAACAGCAGAATTAAGATTGGAAAAATAAATGATCATCTTTCCAGCCATCGACCTGAAGGAAGGTGTCTGTGTGCGCCTGATGCAAGGCGACCCGGACCGTGTGACCGTTTATGGGAACGATCCCGTTGCCGTCGCTCAAAGATGGGAGCAGGAAGGTGCCCAATGGCTTCACATTGTGGATTTGGACGGTGCTTTTTCCAGTTCACCGAAAAATCGCCGCATGATCCAATCCATTTTGAAAAGTGTCTCCATTCCCGTGCAAGTGGGCGGTGGGATACGCCACTGGGACACCGCTGCAGATTATTTGAATTCGGGTGTGAAACGGGTCATTCTTGGAACGGCTGCCCTTCGGGATCCCCAGTTGCTCGAGAGTCTGAGTGCTGATTTCCCCCATCGGGTGGCCCTCGGAATAGACGCTCGCAATGGTCGGGTGGCTATTGAGGGATGGAAGGAAACCACTGCGACCACTGTGGCGACCCTTGTGAAACAGTTTTCTCAAATGCCATTGGCGGCCATCATCCACACGGATATTCATCGGGATGGCATGCAGTCGGGAGTTAACCTGGAGGCAACCCGGGAACTTCTTGAATCCACCCACATACCTGTCATTGCTTCGGGAGGGGTGGCCACGCTGGAGGACATCAAAGCACTTCTTCCACTGGCACCATTGGGTCTGGAGGGAGTCATCACGGGGAGGGCCATCTACAATGGAACCCTTGACCTTTCAGAGGCCATAGGTTTTGTTGGGAAAAACCTTCTGGAGACCCGCCTTCCAGGGAAGGAAAGGTGAATTGAGACATGGATCTGCAGCAACGCATTGAACTGGCCCTGAAAGAAGCTTTGCGTGAGAAGAATGAGGACAGGCGTGATGCTGTGAGAGCTCTTCTCACCAGCATGAAAAACAAGGAAAAGGAACTGAGGCGTTCTCTCGATGAAGGGGAAATTCAACAGCTGATTGTATCGCAGGTGAAACAACGCCGAGATTCCGCGGAGCAGTATTCCAAAGCAGGACGGGATGATTTGAAAGTAAAGGAAGAAAGGGAGATTCTCGCCCTTGAAGCTTTCCTTCCCCAACAGCTGACATTGTCTCAACTGGACAAACTCATTCAGGAAGCCATTCAGGATACCGGTGCGACCACTCTCAAAGACATGGGCAAAGTCATGAAACAGCTCATGCCCAAGGTCACTGGCCGTGCCGATGGAAGGACCCTCAACGAGCGGGTTCGTGCCAAGCTTGAATCATGACCCTCGCACCAGTGGCGAAGAGAGAGATTTGCCGGTCAGTCGAGGATGATGCTGTGGCCATGTGCGTCATGAGAAGCGCCTTTTACTGTCTCAATTTATAACTGTTGTGCCCCTCTTGATTTCCACACCTTGACCGGATAAAAAGTTAAGGTTTGACACAGCACCGATTTTTTCTGCCATCATGTCAATGGAATTTCCAAGGGAGAATCTTTCCCCACGTGAATGCCTCGAGTCTAGCCACGCTGATCAAGCAATCCGTGAACATCGTGGATGTTATAGGGCAGGTTGTTTCCTTGAGGCGATCCGGCAGCCGATATTACGGACTTTGCCCTTTTCATCATGAAAAGACAGCTTCATTTCACGTAGATGCCGAGAACCAGCTTTATTATTGCTTTGGATGCGGCAGCGGTGGAGATGTGCTGAACTTTGTCATGCGACACCAGAATTTCTCTTTTATGGAAGCGATCCGCCACTTGTCAGATCGCTATCAGATCCACCTGCCACACCTGGATGACCGAAATTCCACCGTTCAAAAGATCGCCGATGCGGCCAGAAAAGAGCAAAATGAACTGCTGGCTGTGCTTTCTGCCGCCACGCAGTTTTTCTATGAGCAGCTCCACCACAGTCGAGGGGGGCAGGTCGCCCGGGATTATCTTGCTGGACGCGCCATTCCCAATCATGTGGTGGAAGAACAGAGACTCGGGTTTGCCCCTTCCCGATGGGACAGCCTTCTGCATCACCTGAAGGGCCTGGGGATCGATCCTCAGCTCGGACTCAGGGCCGGTTTGCTCGCGAGAGGATCAAAGCAGGAAAATCATTATTATGATCGTTTTCGAAATCGCCTGGTTTTTCCCATCACCGATGAGCACCAGAGAGTCGTGGCCTTTGGGGGCCGGACCCTGAGTGGGGATTCCTCCAAAGAACCCAAGTATCTCAACAGCCCAGAGACACCCGTGTATCATAAAGGCCGCATGCTCTACCAATATGCCCGAGCACGGGCAGCGTGCAGGGAATCCCGGCAAGTGGTCCTGGTTGAGGGGTACATGGACCTTCTGGCTTTCCACTCCAGGGGCTTTTATTCCGTAGTGGCCAATCTTGGCACTGCTCTCACAATCCACCAGGTGAGACTTCTCTCACGTATTGCCGATGAAGTTGTCCTGAGTTATGACAGTGACGAAGCTGGAGAACGAGCCATGTTGAGGGCGTTGCCCTTGTTCCTGCAGGAAGGTGTTCCCGCAAGTTGCGTTCGTTTTCCTCAAGACATGGATCCCGATGACTTCCTCAAGGAAGGGGGATTGGAAGGATTTGAGAAGCTTCTTGCCGCCCGCATCGAACTGGGGACGTATGCCCTGAAGGAAATTTTGAAAAGCTGGGATGGAACCATTGCGGGAAAAGGCAGGGTGGTTTCAGAAATACAACCCATCATGGAAGCCGTTCGCCAGCCCATTCTGAGAGCGGAATACGCGCAGCTGGTCCGTGACCGATTGTCCATTTCCGAAAGTGTCTTAGAGAGTCAGCTCAAGGAAATGAAGCGTTCCAAAGGGAGGTTTTCCGGCAACTCTCAGCCTTCTGCCGCAAATGTTTTCTGGAGGGCGTCCTCCCTGGAAGACCAGAAGAGCATCGAAGAGCGAATCGTCCGATGGATGATCAGGCATCCTGAGCTCATTGCAGAAGTACAATCGTCTCGGGTCGTGGATGATTTCGAAGAAGGCAAACTGAAGGGCATAGCAGAGGTTTTGCTGCGGGCTCCGCGGCCTCCCTCCCAGCCCTTTGACGTGCAGTGGGTCCACGACCAATTGCCTGACACACACCTGCAGAGCCTTTTCACGTGCTTTGTCATGGAGCCGGGAGAGCTCAAAGAGCCGCATCTGCAAATGCAGGACTGGTTGGGAGCTTTTTCCGAGCGAAAGAAAAGGCAGGTGATTCTGGGCTTGAAAGAGGCGCTGGAAAAGGCCATGGCGGAGGGGAACGTCCATGAGGCAAAAACTATCCTGACAGAAATTCAACAGCTCAATTCCCTCAGAAAAAGAGTTTAAAGATACACCTCACAACGCTTAGGGAGAAAGGAATCCATGGCAGAGAAGGAAACTAAACAGAGGCGCGATCCTGCACTGACCAAGCCCGAAATGGACGACATCAAGCGGCTCATCACTGTTGGCAAAGAAAAGGGTTACCTCACCTACGATGAAGTGAATGAGGCCCTTCCAGAAGAACTGGTTTCCCCTGAGAAGCTCGACGACATGATGATGATTTTTGATGAGATGGATATTGAAATCGTCGATTCGGAGCAACAGGTACAGGTGGTGCGTGAAAGCGCTGGTTCTGACTCCGACTCCCTGGTGGAAGATGAGGAAGAGAGCTTGCAGCTGGAAGCGGACACAACCAGCAGGGTGACGGATCCTGTTAAAATCTATCTGAGAGAAATGGGGCAGGTCTGTCTTCTCACGCGCGAGGGTGAAGTGGAGATCGCCAAGCGCATAGAGGCTGGAGAGCGGGAAATATTCAACGCCATCATGGAATCGTCCATTGGGATCAAGGAAATCATGGGGATCAAGGAAAAGCTCGAAGTGAACAGCATTCGCATCCATGATATCCTTCGTGAGGTTGAGGAAGAGATGAGCGAGGAGGAAGAGGCCGCTCAAATTGCCCGAATCATAGGGATCCTCGATGAAGTCAAAGCTCTTGACGATGAAAATAAAGTGAACCAGATGGCTTTGCTGAACCAGGCCATATCCCAGGACAATGAAACAACCCTCAAAACCCGCCTTCGGGAGAACAAGGAGAAAATTGTCAGCCTCCTCAAAGGGCTGCAGTTGAGCAAGCGCCATATCGACAACATCGTGAACAAACTGCATGACTGCCTTGAGGACATCAATTGCTCGGAAAAGGTTCTGGAGGATTGCATTTTAAGGTTCGGCAAACCCTTTCATGAGGTGAAGCAACTCTATGATGGGGACCGGAACAATGGCGGTACCCTTTGCCAATGTGCCTCTGTGTTTGCCATGGAAGAAGAGTTGTTTGAAAAGTTGATGCGCAGGGCCATGGAGGCCAGGGAGAGAATCAACCAGCGGGAAATGGAGGCCAAGCTCGATTCAAAGACCCTTCGCCAGATCCTGAGACGGGTGGAAGATGGCATGCTTCGGGCTAAACTGGCCAAAAGTGAGCTCATTGAGGCGAACCTCAGGCTGGTGGTCAGCATTGCAAAGAAATACACCAATCGGGGCCTGCAGTTTCTCGACCTCATTCAAGAAGGCAACATCGGACTCATGAAAGCCGTGGATAAATTTGAGTACCAGCGGGGTTACAAGTTCAGCACTTATGCCACATGGTGGATACGTCAGGCCATCACACGAGCCATAGCCGATCAGGCCCGCACCATTCGCATTCCCGTCCACATGATCGAAACCATCAACAAGCTCATTCGAACTTCTCGTTATTTGGTGCAGGAGCTTGGTCGTGAACCCACTCCCGAGGAGATCGCAGATAAAATGGAGTTTCCTGTGGACAAAGTGCGCAAAGTTCTCAAGATAGCCAAGGAGCCCATCAGTTTGGAAACTCCCATTGGTGAAGAGGAAGACAGTCACCTGGGTGATTTCATTGAAGACAAGCGTGTCGCCTCTCCTGTTGATGCGGTGATCAACCTCAACCTCAGCGAACAGACGCGCAAGGCACTGGCCACTCTGACACCCCGTGAAGAAAAAGTTCTGCGCATGCGATTTGGCATAGGAGAAAAGGCGGATCATACGCTGGAAGAGGTGGGTCAGGACTTTGCCGTGACTCGGGAGAGAATTCGACAGATCGAAGCCAAAGCGCTCAGGAAATTGCGCCACCCCAGCCGAAGGAAAGAGCTCAAGAGTTTTATTGAGAGCTAGGTCTTTTCCTGAGCCAGGGAGAGGCGCTTGAACTTCTGGAGCATGAAGGGCGCACCTGGCATGGCTTCTCCGAGTGAATGAGTGACCGGGAGCACTCAGAAATGCCTTGACAATGATTCCCTGATTTTTGTAACCATAATTTGCCTGTGAGGAAGCGGGCGCGGGCCCATAGCTCAGTTGGTAGAGCCACCGGCTCATAACCGGTAGGTCCCTGGTTCGAGGCCAGGTGGGCCCACCACTCGCATCAGAAGCGTCATGGAATTTTCAAAGATTGACATTTCAAGCATTTTTGGAAGACTCATTGTCCCAAGGGTTGCCCGGGACCTCCAAGTGGAGGAAGAGGGAACCAGCGGAATTTTTAAAATCCAAAGCCCTGAATCACGTCTGATGGGGGTGTTCCTGCGAGGGACACCCCCATTGCTTTTTGTGGAAAGGCTTGAGCATGGTTCAAGTTAAAGACATTTTAACGTGGATGGAGGTCCACGCACCTCTGAGTTTTTCAGAAGCCTGGGATGCCTGTGGGCTGCAGGTGGGTGACCCCGAAGGAAAGGTGGACCGAATTCTTGTGGCCCTGGATGCCAGCTCCAAGACCCTTCAGGAGGCCGAAACCAAAGGCTGTCAATGCCTCCTCACCCACCACCCTCTCATTTTCCGCCCTCTTTCCGCTGTCCGTTCTGACCAGTATCCCGGAAAACTGGTGATGATGGCCCTGCAAAAGGGCGTGCACATCATTTCGATGCACTCCAATCTGGATGTGGCCCAGGGGGGAACCAATGATCAGTTGGCTCGCCTCCTTTCTCTCCAGTCCGTGGAGCCACTGGAGTCAGCCCCACACCTGAGAGGAGAAAGAGGTTACATGGGATTGGGGTGCCTGGGGACCTTGGCCCAAAAAAAGTCGCTCAAAGAGTTTGCAGCATTTGTGCAAGTGATTTTGGGAAACATTCCAATGAGGGTTGTGGGCGATTGGCAGCAAACGGTGCAAAGAGTGGCTTTGTGCACGGGAAGCGGGGGCGGGTTCATGGAGCAGGTTCTCGCCAGGAAAGTGGATGCTTATGTCACGGGTGATGTGAAGTATCATGAAGCGCAGCGTGCTCTTGAGGGAGGCCTGGCCGTTTTGGATGTGGGCCATTTCGCTTCGGAAAGAGTCGTGGTGGAACCAGTGGCTGAAATGCTTCGCCACCAGGCTTTGGAGAGGGGAAAATCCATATTGGTGTTGACTTCACGGGAAGAAAAGGATCCTTTCGCTGTTTTTTAAATTGATTTCAGAGGTTTTTCTTCTGTCGGCCGAGAAAAGATTGGAGAAGCATTTGGATGCATTCTGGTTCTTGTTGCTCTGGATGTGCCTCTTCACAAAAATTTAACCATAGATTCGTTCCCATGCCCTTCCCCATGGAAGGGGCTTGATTGTTCAGGAGGTCACTTTGCAGGAACAGCTCAGGTCGCTCATCGAATACCAGATACTGGAAGACAAGAAGGCGGGGCTTCTTCAGGATTATGAGGAAGCTCCCAGGCGCATAGCCGCCATCGAAAAAGAATTCAGCCAACTGGAAGGAGAATACCTCTCCAGAAAGGCGGAACACGAAAATGCCCAAAGAATGCACGGAATGGTGGAACAGAACATAACCGATCTTGAAGCGAAGATCGCCCGCAGTAAACGGCGAATGAACGACGTGAAGACCAACAAAGAATACCAGGCCATTATGCGGGAAATCGATGAGTACAAAAAGGAAATTTCCGCCAAAGAGGACAAGGCCTTGGAGCTGATGGCCGAAATAGAGAAGCTTGCGGGTGAGGTTGCCGAGAAGGAGAAGGAGGTTGAGAAGCAAAGATTGGTTGCTGCCGAAAGCAAAAGACGACTCCAGGAAGAAAATGCTCTTTTAAAAGAACGATTGGACCGGCTGGAGGAGGCACAGACGAAAGTGCGGCAAAAGATGGACCAGAATGTTCAGAAAAAAACGGAATTTCTCCTGAAGCGCCAAGCGGGCATAGCGGTGGCCGCCGTGGAAAACGGTGTTTGCTCCGAATGTCACCTGAACATTCCGCCTCAAAAATTTATCGAACTTCAACGGGATGAAAGTCTCATGCAGTGTCCACACTGTCATCGGTTTGTTTATTATCCCGGCCATGATTGTTACAAACTGACGGCAGAGGATTTTGAGAACCTGTAGAGCCTTGAGGTTGGTTTGAAAACCGCCCCCTGAAAGTTCCTTGTGATTTTTTATACGAAAACAGTTGCCATTTGGCTGCTGCTGTAATATTAAGACGGGGCTTTGCCACAGAGAGCAGGCTTCACAAAGAGTTTTAAAAGAAAAAGGCAGAAGATTCATGGCCACATATGGTTTGAAGATATTTTCGGGAAGCAGCAACCCCGAATTGAGCCAGCAAATTTGCGATTCCTTGGAGATTTCTGTCGGACGTGCTCTGCTGGGCACTTTCAGTGACGGAGAAATAAGGGTTGAAATTGGTGAAAATGTCCGAGGGGCCGATGTGTTTGTTGTTCAGTCGGGGGCCCATCCCGTCAACGACCATCTCATGGAACTTCTGGTCATGATCGACGCATTCAAGCGTGCTTCGGCCCGGAGAATCACCGCTGTCATTCCCTATTACAGTTATGCCCGGCAGGATCGCAAGAACAAGCCGCGCGTTCCCATCACCGCACGTCTGGTGGCTGATCTGATCACACGTGTGGGTGCCAACCGCATTCTCACCATGGATCTCCATGCTGGGCAGATACAGGGTTTTTTTGATGTTCCCGTAGACAATCTCTACGCATCTCCCCTCATTCTCCCTTACATCCGCGAGCACTTCAATGGGGACCTGGTCATTGTCTCTCCTGACGCGGGAGGCGTTCCCAGAGCGCGCGCCTATGCCAGCCAGCTGAAAGCAACGTTGGCCTTGATCGACAAGCGACGCTCCAATGTGAACCAGGCCGAAGTCATGAACATCATCGGCGAAGTAGAGGGTCGTACGGCGGTCATTTTGGACGATATGGTGGACACGGCCGGCACGCTGGTGGAAGCTACCAAGGCTTTGCTGGAGAGAGGGGCCAAAGCCGTTCACGCCTGCGTGACCCATGCGGTCCTTTCGGGCCCCGCTGTGGATCGCCTGGAGGGAAGCAGTCTTGAAAGCCTTGTGGTGACCGATACCCTTCCCATGAGACCGTCGGCGGCTCATTGTTCCAAGATCAAGTGCATTCCCTCATGCAGGCTTTTTTCCGCAGCCATTCGCAATATACACAACGAAGATTCCATCAGCACTCTATTCGAGATTCTTCATTGATGCCCTCATTTCCGGCCAACCTCTCTTCCCACTATTAAAACCGCTGGGCCCCCTGCGGCCACTCTCCATTTCCGGGGATTTCGTCGTTTCTCCGGGAACGCCACTCCACGACCTTTTCTCCTGCAACAGCTTTGTGCTATGTTCTTTTCTTCAGAGAGCAGGAAAAATACCCTTGGGCATTTATGAAGCCATGGGCAACATTTTTGTTATCATCGATTTTTTTGCCCAATCAGGCATGTTCCCCTCATCTCGGTTTCAGCGTGGATCTGAGCATGGAAAAGCCCCATTACGTCTATGACATTGATGACTGTCCACCTCTAATCCATGCTTTCCTCTATGCCTTGCAGTGGGCCATCATTCTTTTCCCTGCACTCATTATCGTTGCCTCCCTGGCGGGTAAGGCACTGAATCTCGATGCCGCCGGCGAGGTGCGTTTTTTTCAAATGACGCTTCTGACCTCGGGCCTTTTCACGGCGCTTCAAGCCTTCTGGGGACACCGCTATCCCCTGTTGGACGGACCCGCTGCAGCTCTTCTGCTGACTTTCATAGTGCTTGCCCCCTTTGGCATTGAATCCATTCAGGGAGGAACCATACTGGGTGGCCTTTTTCTCATGGGGATTGTTCTCACGGGACAATTGAAAAAGCTCGTGGCTTTTGCCACTCCCAACGTGGTGGGTGTGATCCTCATGCTCATCGCTTTCACTTTGCTTCCACATTTGACCAGAACAATGACGGGCATGGACTCGCATCCTGATGGACAGCCATCAACTTTTTTCCTGAGCATGGCCCTCGTCATGGTCATTGCCGTCCTATCCCACTGGCTCAAAGGATTTCTTAAGACCATCGCCTTACTTTTCGGCATGGTCATTGGCACATTGGTGTTTGGATTTCTGACCCCGCCCGAGTGGGATCACCTCATGCAATCGCGCTGGCTCGACACACCATCCCAGTGGATTGCAGAAACTCCAAGGTTCTACTGGCCCGCAGTGATCGCCCTGGCGACCTCTTATGTTGCGGTGCTTGTGAACAGCCTTGGCAGCATCAGCGGCATTGCGGCGGTCACAGACACTCAAAGATTGTCCAAAGGAATGGCAAGGGGCGTTTTTCTCAATGGGGTAGGGGGCGTTTTCTGTGGGGTTTTTGGCATTGTGGGACTGGTGAGTTACAGTATGAGCCCCGGTGTGGTTTTGGCCAACCGTGTGGCCAGCCGGTATACCACTGCCTATTGTGGCATCCTGTTTGTAGTGGCAGCTTTTGTGCCCAAACTGGCTGCCTTGCTGTCTTCCGTTCCCTCGCCCGTTGTGGGGGCCGCACTGTGTGTGGCCATGGGTGCACAGGTGGGAGCAGGTTTGGCGGTCGTTGCCGGCAATGCCCTCACAAG
>SL_3KL_010_SEDDRAFT_10000060_pt1 | contig 62321 bp, 50 predicted proteins | sample SodLakKL_010_SED_2_FD_10381 | JGI IMG/M metagenome (IMG submission 10381)
GATGGTTATAATCTGCGTCAAAGCGTGGCAAACAACACACTTGAACCTCAATATGTAACTTATACTATAATCCCTCATGCACATGATACAGGTTGTGATCCGGGTAATCCGATTGAAGTTACAATAAGAATAAACCCCTACCCGATAGCTGATTTATATGTGAGTGAAGAACTGGAATGTGTTGGTGCTCATACAGGAAGCATTGCGTTGGATACAGCTGAAGGATCCGGCCCATACTCTTTCAGTTGGGTAGGACCTGACAATTTTGTTTCAAATGAGCAAAATCTTATCGATATAAGTTATGGACAGTATATTGTTACTGCTACTGATGCAAATAACTGTACAGCGATTAATTCAATATACCTTTCTAATCCCGATGATATTACATTCAGCTTTAATCTGGGGGATGTTAGTTGTTATGGTGGTTCAGACGGTCATGTATTAATTGAAACTGTCGACATGGGTGGTGGTCCGCCCTATTCTTTTGAGTGGTTTGGCCCTGATGGTTTTGAATTCGATGATAACACCGACAGAGACCAAACAGGACTAATTGCCGGTGAATACTTTGTAATAGTAACTGACGGGAAAGATTGTATATATGATTCCAGAAATTACTGGGAACCGGGTACTTTTAAAATAAATGAACCCACAGAACTGGAAGTTGAAATTGAAGGTTTTGACACAAGCTGTAATATTAATGATGACGGCAAAGCCATAAGCACTGTTACTGGTGGAGCCCCCCCTTACTCCTACTACTGGACAGGTCCTGCCGGACATGTTTTTGCAGATAATACAACTCCCAACCAGGAAGATATGATGAGCGGAGAGTATACGCTTATCGTGACTGATGGGAACGGGTGTGAGAAGTCGGCTGATGTATACATTGGCGAACTTCCTCCATTTAATGTTACTGCTCATATCACTTCAGATTACAACGGTTACTCAGTATCATGTTTTGGTGCATCCGATGGCAGTATTGAACTTGAAATTGAAGGGGAATTCCCACCGTTTGATATTTTCTGGTCTTCCGGTCATACTTCTGAAACTCTAACTAATATACCGGCCGGGGAATACCACGTGATAGTTTATGATTCTGTTGATTGTCCTTCTGAAGCAACAGTTGTTTTGACCGAGCCGGAAAGGATGGAGTTGGATGTAGTGGTAAACGATGTGAGCTGCTACGGAGACCGTGACGGAGAAATACATTTATTTGCAAGCGGAGGGACTGGTGTATTCTACTACAGCTGGGAGGACGGTCAGGCTTCTGATATTGCTTTTGGAATGGAAGCAGGGAATCACTTTGTCAGAGTAAGTGACCAAAACAACTGCTATATAGACACTTCAATATATGTTTCACAACCAAATCAACTGGAGATACATCCTGTTGTAAATGAACCTTATTGCAGTGAAACCGATGATGGGTCTATAGAACTGAATACTACCGGCGGAACTTCACCCTACTTTTTCAACTGGTCAACAGGTGAAACAACTGAAAATATTTACTTTATAACAGAAGGTTCTTATACGGTTACAATAGAAGATTTCAATAATTGCATCCTCGTGGAAACAATTCTGGTAAATGCGGAAAAAGATCTATGTGTTAATATCCCCAATGCATTTACTCCAAACGATGATGGATTTAACGATTACTGGTTTATAGGAGATGAAATGGTCGGCATGCTGGGTGATATTTATCCGTATGCCGTTGTAGAAGTTTATAACAGGTGGGGTGAAATGGTGTTCAAGTCGCAGGAAGGATATCCCGATCCATGGGATGGAACCAAAAACGGTGTCCCACTTCCTATGGATTCATACCATTATGTTATTTATCTCAATAACGGAAGTCCTCCAATATCAGGTAATATTGCGATTATCAGATAGTTTTGTTTTATAAAGATTTACTGTCTTAACAAACAATCTTGCAAGATTCCCTGCAAGCTCCTCCCGCGAAAACCTATCTATATCAACTTCCTCCAGATGAAGCGTCCCATCCTTATACTTACGGTAAATTTCATTGATAACCTTCAGCACTTTTTCTTTTTTATTGAAGGGGATAGTCCATCCTGCAGCAGTTTCTCTGATTATGTTATCAACATCACTCTTTTCGGGGCAAAAAGCCAAAATCGGACGTTGTACCGCAAGATATTCAAAAATTTTACCGGTAATGATGTATGAAGCATTTTCCACCCTGTTAATGCTTAAAAGCAACAGGGCTGAAATTGCCTGGATTTCCGGAAGCTTTGATTTTAAGACATATCCGTGGATTCTAAGATTGGTATCAAGCCCTTTTGATGCAATACTCTCCAGTATTTCTCTGTCAATTCGCCCGGCCAAACATATTTCCAGGTCTTCACTGAAACCGGGAATACTCTTTTTCATTTCACACAATGCATCCCATAACTCTTCAGGATTCTGATCCCGGGAAAACATGCCTGTGTAGGTTATCCTGAACCTGTCAATTGCCGGACGATTCAGATTATTGTAGTCATCAGGGTCAAATCCGTTTGTTATAACATGGACAGGCTTGTTTGTAATTTTTTCAAAATCCTGCCTCATGGTCTCACCAACTACTACAATCCTGTCAGCTGAATTGAGACATTTTTTTTCAAGCTTACGGTTTAACCTGTCTGCATAAGCACTGAGCCTTAATTTCCTGTAATAGTAAATGCCTGTCCACGGATCACGGAAATCTGCCACCCAGGGAACTGATATTTTTTCTTTTAGCCGGCGAGCAATCAGATGTGCACTGTGTGGCGGCCCACTGCTAAATATGAGATCAACCGGATTTTCCCTGAGATAATGTTCAAGAAACTTCACAGAAGGGCTAATCCAGAACTTGCGAGAATCTGGGATAAAGAGATTTCCCCTGATCCATACAGCCAGTTTTTCGAAAAGAGATTCTTTCTTCTTATGCTTTATAAAGCCGGTGTGGGTTTGATTTTCCCCTCCCCCTGCCAGTCTGTTGTATAGCCCGTGAGGCTCCCTTGCAGATACTTTAAGGACTTCTATTCCATCTGGAACTTCTTTTTCAAGAGAGTGGTCATATACCGGATATTTTGCATTATCTGCAGTGAATACAACGGGTTGCCATCCATGCCTGATGAGGTATTTGGCAAATTTCAGGCAGCGCTGGACTCCTGATCCTCCGCTTGGAGGCCAGTAATATGTTATCAGCAAAACTTTACGCACAAATAGTGGAGATCTATTTATTCAATTTTTCCAGGATTTTTTTCATGCTGACCTTTTCCTCAGCAATTTCTCTGAGCTTGTTTACCGGCACCCTTTCCTGCACCATATTGTCGCGGTAACGAATAGTTACGGTTTCATCCTGTGAGGTCTGATGGTCAACAGTTATACAGAATGGAGTACCTATGGCATCCTGCCTCCTGTAACGCCTTCCAATGGAGTCCTTTTCTTCATAATGGCAGTTGAAAGTGAATTTAAGCTCATCACGAATCTTTCTTGCAATATCAGGTAACCCATCCTTTTTTACAAGAGGCAGCACTGCGAGTTTTACAGGTGCGAGAAAATCGGGGATCCTCAGTACCACTCGTTCTTCAATTTTCCCGTCTTCCTTTTCATTCTTTTCTTCACAGTAGGAAGCGGAAAGTATCATTAAAAAGAGGCGGTCAAGACCCAGTGATGTTTCTATTACATAAGGGACATAGCTTTTATTCAAATCCGGATCAAAATACTGCAGCTTTTTGCCGCAAAATTTCTGATGCTGGCCAAGGTCAAAATCGGTTCTGGAATGTATCCCTTCAACTTCTTTAAACCCAAAGGGAAATTCAAATTCAATGTCGGTTGCAGCCTCGGCGTAGTGTGCAAGCTTATCATGATCGTGAAACCTTAGTTTAGAATCTTCAAGCCCTAAAGCCTTAAACCAGTCCATCCTGGAATTTTTCCAATGCTCAAACCACTCCTTTTCTTCCCCGGGACGTATAAAAAATTCCATCTCCAGCTGTTCGAATTCACGCATCCTGAAAATGAACTGACGTGCAACGATTTCATTTCTGAATGCTTTCCCGGTTTGTGCAATCCCGAAAGGGATCTTCATCCTTCCTGATTTTTGAACATTCAGGAAGTTCAGAAAAATACCCTGGGCTGTTTCCGGTCTGAGATATATCTTATTAGCTTCTTCACTGAGGGATCCCAGCCTGGTGTCAAACATTAGATTAAACTTGCGAACATCTGTCCAGTTCTTCGAACCGGATACAGGATCGGAAATATCGCAATCAATTATAATCTTTTTTATTTCTGCAAGATCATCCCGGTTCAGGGCATCCACATACCTTTGCCTGATATTTTCTATCTTCTCCTGCGTATTTATGACTCTCTGATTCGTTGTACGAAATTTTTCTTCATCAAAAGAATCACCAAATTTTTTTGATGCCTTCTCTATTTCCTTATTAATTTTTGCTTCCTGTTTTTCAATATATTCTTCTATAAGTACATCCGCCCTGTAACGTTTCTGGGAATCTTTATTATCTATAAGCGGATCATTAAAAGCACTTACGTGTCCTGATGCCTCCCAGACCTTCGGGTGCATAAAGATCGCTGAATCCAGCCCTACTACATTTTCATTAAGATATACAACCGCATCCCACCAGTATTTAATAAGATTCTTTTTCAACTCCACTCCAAACTGCCCGTAATCGTATACAGCGCTTAATCCGTCATATATTTCACTTGATTGAAAAATAAAACCGTATTCCTTGGAATGAGCTATCACCTTTTTGAACAAATCATTCTGACTCATGTATTCAGCACTTTAATGGTTTGTTTATCAATAATTCGCAAAAATACGTTAAATAGTTATTTTTCTGAATTAATTCAGGTGATTTTTGCACATTAAACTACAGGGGAGCATAATTGTTTACCCTGTAAGTTTAATATTCTATCTTTGTGATTAACATCCATAATACTTGAAATGAACAGGAAAACTGATTTTTTGGTGATTGGTTCAGGAATTGCCGGTTTATGTTATGCCCTGAAAGCAGCGGATGCCGGGAAGGTTTGCATTGTAGCAAAAAGTGATCTGGAAGAAACAAACACTAAATACGCACAGGGAGGTATAGCCGCTGTAATGAGGCCGCCCGACAGTTTCGAAAAACATATAAACGATACTATTGCCTGCGGTGATGGATTTTGTAAACAGGAAATCGTTGAAATGGTTATCAAGGAGGCTCCGGAAAGAATAAGAGAGCTTATAGAGTGGGGGGTTGAATTCGACCGTGATCCTGACGGGAAATTTAACCTTACAAAAGAAGGCGGCCATACCGGAAACCGTGTGCTTCACCATAAAGACAACACTGGTGAAGAGATCCAGCGAGCACTCAAGCAAAAAATTAGTAGCCACCCCAATATTGAAATACTTGAGCATCATTTTGCAGTTGATCTTATTACACAACATCATCTCGGAAAGAAAGTAAAGAGATCGCATACTGATACTGAATGCTATGGAGCATACATAATGAATCAAAAGGGGTCTGATGTTTTCTCCCTGCTTTCAAGAACAACAGTTATTGCTACAGGAGGTATAGGCAATCTGTATCACACAACCACTAATCCCGTTATTGCAACAGGCGACGGGATAGCAATGGTTTACAGGGCAAAGGGAAAAGTGAACGATATGGAGTTTGTACAGTTTCATCCCACCTCGCTTTTTAATCCGGGAGAAAGACCTTCTTTCCTTATATCAGAAGCTCTCAGAGGTTTCGGAGCTGTTCTGAGAACCATGGACGGGGAAGAGTTTATGACACAGTATGATTCAAGGGGAAGCCTTGCTCCAAGAGATATTACTGCACGGGCAATTGACAAGGAAATGAAAATCCGGGGAGATGACCACGTTTTACTTGATGCAACCCACCTTGACCCTGTCAAGCTTAAGGAAAATTTCCCCAACATCTATAAAAAATGCAAAAAGACAGATATTGACATCACCAAAAACATGATCCCGGTTGTTCCTGCAGCTCATTACCTTTGTGGAGGTATAGAAGTTGACAAAAACGGGAAAAGTTCAATAAACAGGCTATATGCCATAGGCGAAGCCTCTTCTACAGGTCTGCACGGAGCAAACAGGATGGCATCCAATTCGCTTATGGAGGCGGTTGTTTTTGCACACAGGGCTGCTGAAGAAAGCAAAAAACAGTTTAATAAATATGAAATAAATTATAATATTCCACAATGGAATATTGAAGGAACAAACTATCCCGAAGAGATGGTGTTGATAACCCAGAATTATAAGGAGATGCAACAAATAATGAGCAACTATGTCGGTATTGTTCGCTCAAACCTGAGGCTTAAAAGAGCTCTGGCAAGACTTAAAATAATTTACCAGGAAACTGAAGAACTGTATAAAAAATCTACTCTTTCGGTAAATTTATGTGAATTGAGAAATATGATAAATGTAAGCTATCTAATTATTAAAATGGCCCAGAAATTAAGAGAAAGCAGGGGGCTTCACTATACTCTTGATTACCCCTCTAAAAAATCGGGGATGGAATTTTAATATATCAGTCAGGCTCACTGATTTTTTTAATTTCGGAATAATTTTATTGAGACTTGATAATAAACGGATATAAAAGTTCAACCAAACTCTTTGACTATGAAAACTGGTCGGTTAATTAAATCTTTTATCTGCCTGTTGCCAATACTTTTCTCTGCAAACATAAAAGCACAGGAGATTGTAACAAATATCAGCATTGACAGGCTAATAAATGATGTTTTTATTCTTGCCTCAGACAGCCTTGAAGGACGACAGTTTCCTTCCGAAGGCAAAAGAATGGCTGCCCGCTATATTGCAGGAGAATTTGAAAAGGCCGGCTTACAGCCTATAAATGATGAGGAAGGCAATTATTATCAGAGAATTCCGGTTGTAAAACATGATCATGGATCAACACGCATATATCTTGAAGGAGAACACGTTCCCCGTTCCAATAATTATACTTTTGCATCAACTCAACCTTTATCGGACAGCCTTAAACTTACCGTAATATTCAAAGGCAGAATCGAACCGGAGGATATTACTGTTTCAGGTAATGATACCATGATTCACCTTGTTGAGAAGGATATCGAAACAGCAATGGAAAAAATAGAGCAAATTGCAGAATCTACCGGAATTGAGCATTTTGCTTTAAGCCTATTGTCAAACAGACGCAATTCTAACCTTATCAATGCCGAATCAAGAGCTCTTCAGCCCAGGTATCCGGAAAGCCCTTTTGGTTTTGGAGCGGGTGAAGTGAATTGGCTCCACTCCTATCTTCCTGAAAGTAAAAATAATCTTAACGTATTGCTTGCAGGGGAAACCCTGTTTAAAAAGTTATACGGTGCGGGAAAAGGGTGGATGAACTTTAATCTGCGGAGGTATGCGCGAAATACGGGAGCTCTGGATAATCCCATCTCAGAGCTTACCGTTTCATCATCTTTCAGAATTGAAAAAAGTGTGGAATATGATGAAAATGTAATCGGCTTTATAGAAGGGAGCGATTTGAAAGATGAATATATAATTATTTGTGGCCACTACGATCATTTGGGCAAAAGAGGTGAAAATATTTATTACGGTGCCGACGACAATGCTTCAGGCACCGCTGGTGTTATGGAGCTTGCAAGAATGTTTGCCGATGCAAAGAAAAACGGGGCTGATTTCAATCGAAGCATTGTATTTATAGCATTTGGAGCCGAGGAAACCGGACTTAACGGCTCTTCATATTATGTTTCAAACCCGGTATTTCCTCTTGAACAAACATTGCTGGTAATCAACATGGACATGATCGGCAGATCGGATGTTTCTGCAGACAGGCGAGGACATGTTTATACGAGGCCAATAGGTGGCGACAAGCGTGAAATAAGGCAGCATTTCAGAACTGCCGGGGGACAGATCGATAATCTGAGATTACTCTACAGTCAGTCACCCTTAAACAATTTGATGTGGCGCTTCGGTTCTGATCACTATCCTTTTGTCAGACGAGATGTTCCTGCGGTAGTTGTAACAACAGGAACCCATCCCGATTATCATTTACCCGCTGATACTCCGGAAAAAATTAACTACAGGAATATGGTAAATATCCTCAAAACAGTTTTTGCTGTTATCGTAGAACTGGATGAGATGTAAGCTGTAAAGATGAGAAGGTATCTGGCAGGTTTAGCAGGTTTTTGCTGTCATTCCAGAACTGGACAAGATGTCAAAAGGTCAAAAGGGCATATTTTTTTATCCCGTAAGTATGGATTTTTATCTTCAATACCCTGTTAATAACCCCTTTTTGCTAAACGGGTTGAAGCATCATGAAGGCTATGTTAAAAAAGTTATTTTCAAAAGTATTAATAAGGGTGAGAATGTTTTACCATTTCTTCAAGGACTTTTAAAAAACATTGGTGGATCTCAAATGGATTTTTATACCGGAAATTTGGCTCCGGTTGAAATCGCTGAAGAGATAGAGAAGGTGCTTAAACAATCGGATACATACTCAAAGCAGAAATTTCTTTCCTGGATTTATAGCAATAACGGATTCCAAACCCTGAAGCTGTCAGATAATTCAGTATGGGTGTTAATGGAAGGAAACATACCTGAACGTTACATTCATATTCATCCGGGGAGGCATTCCCCCAAAACAGTTCGACTTCGTGCAGGGACACTCAAGAGTGCAATTGCTGTTGTTGTTTGGGCAGGTATCTATGGAAAACCTGCCACAAATTTGAAAGTTGTAAATGAAGCAAGGAAAGCGTTGCTGAATGAATCGCCAGTAAAACATATAAGTCGGCTAAGCGGACTTGGTGCGGTAATAATGAGATTTAACAGCAGCATATAATACAGAATCCAAAATTCAGTTATGCTTAAACAATAAAAGCAGGAGCGGTTATTATTTTTGCAAAAAAATATGCCCTGAAAGCAACAAAAAAAGCTTAGAAAAAATAAACAGGGCGCACCTGATTAACTGCCGCCCATCCCCCTACTGTTGCAGTCTCTCCTGCATCCCCGTGAGTTCTCTCCACATTTGCCGGGCATGTTATCAGCACGTTTTATCTCCACCCGGCGCCCTGGCTTACTCCAAGGACAGGACAGGCAGCAGCAGGTGCAATAATTTAACGGAGAAAAGTATATCTTATCCCGGCGTAAACTTTCCTGCCGGTAAAAGGTCCCCATACTACAGATGCATCAAAGTAGTCGCCAAACGGATCATCGTAAGCTATAATTGGATTATCCTGTTTGAAATCTGTGATATTTTCACTTCCAATGTAAATGTCGAAGTTTGCAAAACGTCTTGTAACCTGGGCGTGCATTAGGTGGTAAGATGGGGAGAATTCATCCCATCTGTATTGTGAAGGATTTCCACCGGAATCGGGAAGGCGTCCGGGTCCGTTATACTGGTTGGCGACATAAAAATACCAGTCCTCCATAGGAGTTTCATACGAAAGAGTAAGTATGCCCCTGTGTTCATTTACAAACGGAAGCCGCCTCAATTCTCCGTTAATAGTAGCTTTAACATCATTGATACGGTACGCCCCATGTACCTCAAAGCCGTTGAAAACCTCAAAAGTTAAATCAGCCTGTAAACTATTAGAATAAGATTTGCCATCAAGATTGTAAAAAACAACTCTTTGTGCATCCTGATCCAGGTCAGCTATCACCTGGTTTGTAAATTCAGTACGGTAAAAATCGATGTTCAAAGCCACTTCCCTGTCACCGCTCAAATGCATAATACGCGAAAAATTAAGACCGTAATTCCATGCTTCCTCTACCTTGAAGTCCTCTTCTATGAAGAGTTCTCTCGAGCTGGCCAAAATCGGAGAATTTTCTGCAAAGATATTGGCAGAGCGGTATCCCCGTCCGGCTGATCCTCTAAGTATATTATGTTCATCAAATTCGTAGCGAAAATGAACCCTTGGTGTAAAAAACCAGCCGTATTCACTGTTATGATCGGCTCTGAATCCTGTTATAAGTGAGAATTTTTCAAGGTAATTATAGGTATATTCACCAAAAGCACCTGGAACAGATTCCACCCTGTCATATTTTACCTCATTGAATATTTCTGAATAATCATCATACATATAGCTTAAGCCGGCTGAAATATTGTGGGCTGCAGTTCCTATAATTGTCTGGTAAAGCAGGCTGGCATTAAAACTCTTTTGATTCCCGTCATATGTATTTAGTCCGAAAAAGGAGCTTTGGTCATATACTGTACCAGTGGCCATTGCAGCTATACTGGAAAGTTCGCTGTCAGGCACTGCAAATCCTCCTTTGAAAAATCCCTGGATCTTCCTTGTGTTTACACCCAATCCGTAAGCATTCTGGGTTCCGTAGTCGGTGGATTTGTTGAAATCCTTCTGTCCTCCCCTCCTGTCTTCATTGAGAAAATGTAGTCCAAATTGCACGTGGAACCTGTGTGCATCCTCATAATTCCACCTGTTTATAAAATTTACCTGCGTCCCCAGCGGAACATCCAGGAATGTGTTCTCATTGTGATCAATTTTTGTTTGCTGTGTGGAGACATGCCCAAGAATCATAGTACTCCATTCATCATTGAATTGTACTGCCGAAGTGAGATTGCCTTCATATCTTCCTTCGGTATTGGCAAAAGCATTTAAAAAAAGCGGTTCACTGTGTTGCGGTTTCTTATACTCGACATTTATCAGTCCCGTTATTGATTCGTATCCGTTAAGGACGGAAGAAGCACCCTTTGATATCTGGATCGATTCCATCCATGGTCCCGGGATATATGTAAACCCGTACGTTGATGAAAGGCCCCTTATGTTTGGGATGTTTTCAAACATAATCTGACTATATATTCCATCAAGACCCAGCATTTCGATTCGCTGGGCACCTGATACGGCATCTGCATATCCCACATCAACTGTCGCACTGCTTTCAAAGCTTTCTGCCAGATTGCAGCAAGCCAGCGTTTGCAGTCCCCGCTCAGTTATTACCTCGGCATGTGCCGGCTGAAGCCGTGAAACATAACTTGTTCCCATGCGCCGGCGGATTGTCAGTTCATCTATTTCCACATTGGTTTCCAGAATTATTTCTATTTCGGTTCTGCCCGGTGGTATCGGAATACTATCCGGTGCATACCCAGTATAATTGACAACAAGAATAAGGGTATCGGTTGTATTAGGCTTATGTACATCAAAGAACCCTTTCTCGTCAGTTGTGCTGCCGAAGGTTGTTTCTGCAAAATGAACTGTTGCAAAGGGAAGCGGCTCCACCACCTGTTCACCGTTTTCTTCTACAACAGTATATACAAAACCCCTCAGATGTTCATGGGCATTTAAACTCAAGGTAATAAACAGAGCTGCTGACATCAAGATTATTTTGGATTTCATGTTTATTTAATTTATGTTTTTTTATATCAAATTGAATAAAAATTATAGAAATCTATTTGAAATTGATTAGTTGACAGGTACAACAAAACCTGCTGATAATATCAGCAAACTTGCAGTTGCAGGGTCAGGACTTGAAAATCATAAAATAAGCTGGCGGTTCAGATAAACTATATCCTTACCGGAATTGAAAAGGGGGGGCGGGATTGATGTTAAAAAATGGTTTTGGCTTGATTCAATTATTGTTTGAAAAATGATTTGATAAATTGCAGGGAAAAAAGTGATTTCAAATATTTCATCCTGCAAGTTACAAACTGTATTCTTTAAATAATTATCAGGAATACTTAAATAAAAAAGCGAATCGGAACAACAGTGAAAATTTTTAAAATATTCACCGTTTGCGGGCATTTTTTTATTCTCTTCCGGGGTTCCTGAAGAATTGTGATTATGATTACATCCATCCCTGGTTTCGCAATCACAATTATCATCTTCCTGGTGGCTTGAGCAGCAATTTTCAGATTCTGGGATATCCCACATAACCTCTGTATCCCCGGTAATATCACAATGATGAAAATTGATATAAAAACCGGATGACACGATCAAAAACAAAAATGTAAGTGCTATAACAGCGATATTTTTGAGTGTTTTAGCCATCCATCCCAAAATAAATAACAGATTAGGTATTATGTAAAATTACATCATTTTTTTATTCTTACAACATTCATAAAGAGATACCGGTACTGATACCGGTATCTCCTATGCTCTTTTTATGTGCCTCTAAATCAGATGTTTCTTTTAAAAGTCCGTTATTTCCACATTATTCCTGTAATCACCAAGAAGGTGCTCAGCAAAGTAATAACGTTTCATCCTGTTGAAATATTCAGAGAAACGACCGAAACCGTGCCTCATTCCGGGAAATATCATCATATCGAATCTTTTGTTGGCGTTAATGAGTGCCTCAACAACCCTGAGTGTTCCTGCAGGATGCACATTATTGTCTATGTCACCATGCACTAAAAGAAGATGGCCTTTAAGATTTTCTGCCAATTCCTGGTTTGGTGGAATATTTGATTCAAAAACAGTCTTTGTTTTTTCCTCCTTTTCTTCTTCATCACCGGCTCCCTCTTTTTCCTCAATCTCTTCATTCTCCTTTTCTTCGTCTTCTATGGTTTTGGTAATTTCCTTCACCCCGTGGTGAACTTCACTCCACCACATATTATATACATTGTTATCATGATTCCCGGCTGATGAAACAGCAACCTTGTAGAAGTCAGGGTAAACAAACATTGCGGCAGTTGACATGAATCCCCCGCCCGAATGACCATAAATACCTACCCTGTCTATATCAATAAATGAGTGTCTGTCGGCAAGCTGCTGAAGTCCATATTTATTGTCATCAAGAGGATAATCGCGTAAATTCCCGTAACCATAAGTATGGTAATGCTTTGAACGTACCGGGTGTCCTCCCCTTTGTCCCATTGCAACAACAATAAACCCAACCTGTGCAAGAGGAACGTTTCTGTTTAAGGAGAACCTCGTTGGAGTAGGCTCAGTTTGCGGGCCCGGGTAAACATGCGTGATAATGGGGTATTTTTTGTCCGGATCGAAATCAAAAGGTTTCCACATAACCCCATACAGGTCGGTTACCCCGTCGGCAGCTTTCACTGTAAAAGGCTCCGGCATTTTCCAGCCGGCTTCTTCCAAACGTGAGATATCGGCAGTTTCAAGTTCCATCACCAGGCCGCCATTATTGTCGCGCAAAACAGAGCGGGGAGCTTCATCCACACGGGAAATATTGTCAACAAAATATTTACTGGATTCAGAAATGTTGAATGTGTGGGAAGCATTTTCAGGTGTAAGAAGTGACAGATTTTGACCACTGAAATCAACCCGGTAATACATGGGATAGTAAGGATTAACTCCCTCTTCCCTTCCAAATGCCTGGAAATAAATTTGTCTGTTCAGAGTATCTATTTGTGAAATGCTGCCCACATTAAAATTCCCTTCAGTGATCCGGTTCTTGAGATTCCCTTCGCTATCATAACGGTAAAAATGCGCCCAGCCATCACGTTCCGAAAACCAGATCAAATCTTCCCCGTCCTCAATAACAGCAAGCCTGGCATATCTTGTATTGAAATAAGGTTTGCTTACTTCATGGAAAAGCTCGGTAACTTCTCCTGTTTCAGTATCCACAACACAAAGGTCGATTTTGCTCCAAGTTCGGTCACGTCTTACAAAGTACAGCTTGTCTGACGAATCTCCCATAAAAAAACCTCCTCCGTAACCGAAATAGCTGCCGCCAAGTGCCTGGTCAACATATTTGCTGGCATCTACATCAACCCTGCTTTTTGTTTCAACATCAAATATCGAAAGGCTGTCCTGTGGCACATTTTCCTCGCCGGGCATAGGATACTTATATGTTTCAAGAGTGGGACGGGGATCTGCAAGAGAATTTATTACCCAAAAATCTTCTACATCACGGCTGTCACGACGATTTACAAACAGTTTTTCGGAATCATTAAACCATCTTGCAGCAGCCCTTACCCTTTCATCGGTTGTAGTATCACCTGCACTTGCAGCAAAGCTGAACCAACGTTCTCCATCTTCTGTCAGCTGGATTTCCACACTGTCAGGATCATCTGCCTCCATAAGATAGAGATTGTGATCTTTAGCAAATACTATCCATGTACTGTCTGGTGAGTAATTTTTCCAGCGTTCGCGTTCTTCTTCCTCGACTTTATCTCCCATTTCCAACTCACGGGTACGTAAATTGTAGGAAAACTCAATACTGTCAACCTCGAAGGTCATATTCTCATTATCGTCCTTAATTTCAATATTTGTAATTGGCAAATCGAGAGAATTATATGGCTCATTTGTAAGCTTTGTTAATTCTGATGCCATATATTCTGTGTCGAACAAAGGTTCTTTTGACCTTGCTTCAGCATCGACAAGAATGAATTTTTTCCCGTCAGATGTTTTAAAACTGTACCAAAACCTTTCGACCTCATTGAACCAGTTACCCTGTACACCAAGGTCTCCGACCCATTCACGCATGTTGCTTACACTGAATTTTTCAGCCTGTTCAAAATTTGCTTTTTGACCATAAATTGTGGAGGAAGCAAATAGCAATAAAAAAAAGAAAATGAGTTTTTTCATATGTGCAAATTTTTGTTAATTAAATAAAAATATATTGTTTGTGAATATTTTGGAATTCATATATAGATCACAATCTATAAATTATCAAATATCGCCTCAGCAATAGGCAGATCCAGGGAGGTTGTGATTTTAATATTTTCCCTGTTACCCTCTGCAAGATGTATCAGATATCCGGCAGCTTCAACAACCGAAGCATCATCACTGAAACATGAGGATCCTTCACAATTATAAGCTTCAAGAAGGATCTCTCCCTTAAAGACCTGGGGAGTTTGCACCATCTTAAGTCTTTCCCTGTTTAGAGCAACATTTTTACCATCTTCAACCTTCCTTACAGATTCAACAGGATCGGTCACAGGCACCGCATTTCCCATAACAGAAGCCATATCATAGCAAGCCTGTATTGTTGAGACGTTCACAAGAGGCCTGACTCCATCATGTACTCCTACAAGATGATCTTTGTGTATTTTTTCAAGTGCATTTTTAACCGACTGGAAACGTGTTTCCCCTCCTTTTACAACAGTGTGCTGAATGCCAAAACTATGCTGTTCGCATAAAGTTTCCCAATAAGGAATATGCTCTTCAGGAAGGGCAATTATGATTTTTATATTGCTGTCAAAAGAGTAGAACCGCTTTATGGAATGCATAAGAACGGGCTGATTTTTTAAAAGCAAAAACTGCTTGGGTATAAGAGCATTCATCCGACTGCCAGAACCACCGGCAACTATTATAACCGTTTTGTTCATTAAAGAGGTGTTTTCAATTAATAAAAATATAAAAAAAAAAGGTCACAACAGGCTTTTGATAAGAAAAATTGCCGTCACCTGTAACGATTTTAAAAGATAAACGTCTTGTATATAAAAGAAAGGCGGAAAAAATATAGTTAAAAATGAATAATCATCTTGACAAATTGATAAGTTTTGAGGAAAAAAAAGTTGATGAACTTTACAGAATTCGTTATGAATTAAACTATGAATTTCAACAAGAAAATTCAATTCCAATATTTCTTTCAAAATTCAGAAACCAGGAAGAAGTTGAAAGAGAACTGGAAAAAGCTCACACGCAACTTTCCATATATAAAATTCAAAAAATGATGGGTTTCTGAATTTACGATTTTAAACAGTGGTTTTTTAAGATTAAGGGGCTGTCTCAAAAGGGCTGCCCCTTTAATACAATAATTTCAGATCACTTATGCCCTGTATATTTGAACCTTTTAATGCTTTTCTTGGGGGTTTTTTCAAATTCTTCGGGATGAATTAAAATCTTTGACAAATTCATAAAAGAAGGAAGTTCTTTATTCATGTTCTTAAGGTGGTCTTCCATAATTTTTTCAAGTTCTGCTTCACTTATGTTATCTTTATCAACTGCTTCATAATCCGGGTATACCAGTGCAACCAACTTATTGTCCTGTTGTGTCACCACTGACTCCATAATATAATTAAGGTTATTCAACTTAGCTTCAACTTCTTCCGGATAAATATTCTGACCGGACGGACCCAGGAGCATACTCTTGGACCGGCCCATTATATATATGTATCCATCCCTGTCAATCAATCCCAGATCACCCGTATGCAACCACCCTTCCTCATCGAGAGCTTCTTTTGTTGCTTCAGGATTCTTGTAGTAGCCCATCATAACATTCTCGCCCTTTACAAATATCTCCCCAACCTCATTATAAGGATCTTTCGAATCTATTTTAACCTCGAGGGAATCAACAATCTTGCCGGCAGAACCAAGCCGCGCTTTGTCCCAGTTTGCATAGCTAATAAGAGGGCCACACTCAGTCATACCATATCCTATTGAGAAAGGAAATTTTATTTTCCTTAAGAATATTTCAACATCTTTATTGAGAGCAGCACCCCCGATCACGATCTCATGGAAATTGCCTCCAAAAACGTCAATTAGCTTCTTTCTGATTTTGCTATATATTATTTTATTTAGCCCCGGCACATTTGTTAACTTACCTGCCACACCTTTTTCCAGTGCAGGTAAAATCTGCTTTTTATAAATCTTTTCTATTATGAGAGGAACTGCCAGAACCAGTTTTGGTCTTATTTCCTTGAAAGCCTGTAGTATAACCTGTGGCGAGGGCGTTTTGGTAAGTAATGTTATATGGCAACCCAGAGTAAAAGGCCAAAGAAATTCAAATGCACAACCATATGCATGGGCTAGCGGAAGGAATGATACAATATTGTCTCCTGGTTGTAAAGGCATATTATTGTTTGCATATACAACATTGGCAATAAGACTATTATGAGGAATCATCACCCCTTTTGAAAAACCTGTAGTCCCTGATGTGTAACTTATCACTGCCAGATCTTCATTCGGTACATCGGGAAAAGAGCATTCTTCCGGGCCAAAGGTATTGTTGTACTTCTTTTCAAATAGAATATCCAGATCAGAAATCACTTTATTAATTTGCTTGTTTCCTTTATCGGAGAGGACTGTGAGATCTGATACGGAGAGTATTGCTTTCAAATTAGTCATCTTTGATTCATCAAGTGTATCAAAAATGCTTTCACTTGCAAAAAGTAAAACTGAATCTGAATGATTAACAATATGATGCACATCATTGGGTTTGAAATCCGGCAGAATCGGAACAATAACTGCACCATAGGATATAGTGGCAAGATACACTACTGCCCATGAGGCTGAATTTTTGCCGATCAATGCTACCTTATCGCCTTTTTCAATATTGTTCTCTTGTAAAACAATATGTATGCGGGCTATCCTTCGGGCAACATCAGAATATTTTAAGCTTTCACCTTTATAGTCAGTAAAAGCATTGATATTCCAGTTTTCCCTGATACTGTTCTCGATAAATTCTATGAAGTTTTCTTTCATCATGGCTTTAGCCTTTTGGTTGAGTTATAAAGGTAAAAAGTATGGTTTATAATTACAAAAAATAACAGTAAGTTGAAGTGAAATTCGAGAATCCCTTGCATATATAATTTTCCTGTAAAAAGGCTGAACAAAACGCGTTATTTTCGTTTTTCAATCATAAAAAAGGCATCCTTTCCGGGATAATTCAATTTTTTTACAGCAACATCTTCCGGATAAATGAAATATTTCACATCTGCTTCTGAGCAAAGTACGTTTTCTGCATTGTACAATTGGGTGTGGATATTTGCAATCCTTTTGTTTATCTCTTTTATATGGCCTTTCACGGTAACAGCTCCCTGATCAACAAATACCGGTTTTCTGTAATGAATCTCCATTGATGCGGTTACACCTCCTGTTCCTGCCTTTACATATACAACCCAGCTTGCAATCTCATCCTGCAAAGTGGCCTGTATTCCACCATGAAGAACATTAATATAACCCTGGTAATTTTCGGCAGGATCCCATTTCGAGATAATATAGTCGCCTTCTTCAAAAAACTCAAGATGAAGACCAAAATCATTTCGGGGGTCACAACCAAAACACCTGAACTCTCCCTTATCGATAAACGGATTACGTATCTTCCTCATAATTTAATTTTATATTAATCTAATCTTTTTTTTAAAATTTTCTTACTCCTGAAAAAAATTTTTATCCCATACAAGAGCTGATGACCCCAGTACAGCCGGGTTATTATTTAAAAACGAAGGCAAAATTTCGACTTTGTCACTGAATACTTTCATCATGTTATCTTCCATACTGGTTTTAGTTGGTGAAATTATAAGATCCCCGGCATTTGCCACTCCTCCTAAAACGAAAATTGCACGTGGACTTGTTAGCGCTACAACATCGGACAGTTTGCGGCCAAGAACCATACCTGTGTAATCAAAAGCTAATTGTGCAAGTTTATCACCTTTCATTGCAGCTTCAGTTATCATTCGAGAATCAAGGTCTTTGAAGCTAACTGATCTTAACTCGCTTTGAGTGCTGTAGTTCCGAAAAAGCTGATGCAGCGTTTTTTTTATGCCGACTGCTGAAACATAGGTTTCAAGGCAACCGCGACGTCCGCAATTACATAACCTTCCGTTTCTGTATACATTAATATGCCCCAGCTCGCCGGCAAGTCCATCATGTCCGGTAATTAATCTGCCATTTGAAACAAAACCGCTTCCAAGTCCTGTACCAATAGTAATGACCAAAAAATCTTTCATTCCTTTTGCGCCCCCATAGATCATTTCCCCTATTGCCGCAGCATTCGCATCATTGGCAAGTATTACAGGCTCTACCCTTATTTTACGAAATTCCTCAACCAAAGGAAGCACACCTTTCCATGGTAAATTTGGGGCAAATTCGATATTGCCGGTTTTTGTATTACCGTTTGGCGCACCAATGCCAATCCCTTCAATTTTATATTCATCTTTAATAAGGATTTTGCCTTCCTCTATTATATCACTGAGATGATGAAGATATTCCACTATCCCTTTGCCGGAGTCTGTAAATATTTCCTTTTCAAACAGGCAGTTGCCTTTTTGATCAACTATCCCCAAAATAGTGTTTGTCCCACCTATGTCAATCCCGACGGCGGCCTTTTTCATTGGCTGTTTATTTTGTTTTACTTCATGAAACAATTCAAAAGTATAATTTAAATTCAAAAAAAATAACTTCTATAAAAGAAGAAATAGAAACAAGCCTCAAATCCTGTTTTAAATTAGCCGTAAATTTTAGCCCAGTTCAAAAAAAAATCTTATATTGCTTATTATTCGGTGTTTAAACCCGGCATTTGTATGAAAATTCCTTTTCATATTTTTTTTGGAAAATATTCACGAAATTGATTAACTAAAATATTTACAGATGAAGCACTTAATTGTTCCCGTTGACTTTTCAAAAGAATCAATGAACGGCATTGAGCTGGCTGTTTTGATCTCATCAAAAACAGGAGCTGATATCCAACTGGTTTATGTGCAAAAGAAAATCCCGGATCATTTCCCTGGGTCGGAAAGCGAGCACACTAAACTTGCAAAACAACATTTCAGCGAACTGATCGATAAATATGAAGGAAAACTGGCATCAAATGTAAAGCTGGATTTCATAATCAAAAAAGGGAAAGTTTACCAGGAAATAGTTAATCAAGCTGATGCATTCGAGGATTCAGCAATTGTGGTTTCAACACATGGGGCTTCGGGTTTTGAAGAATTTTTCATGGGAAGTAATGCCTTCAGGATCGTCACTGCTACCACAAAGCCAGTATTTACCATCCGTTACGGGGTTTTGCCCAAAACTATCAGGCAGATTATACTTCCTATAGATGTTACAGAACAGTCAAGGCAGAAAGTTCCTTTAACTGCAGAGTTGGCAAGACTGTTCGGTTCAAAAATCCATCTTCTTACAGTTTCTTCTACAAAGGATGAAAAGGTAACAAACAAACTGAGGGCATATTCCAGGCAGGTGGCAGAATATTTAAAGGACCACGGGGTGCCATATTTACAGGACAGCAGTTTCGGCACAAATGTACCTGATAAGATTATTGAATATACAACAGAAAACAACGGGGATCTGATATCGATAATGTCTGAGCAGGGAACAAACATCACAAACGTATTTCTTGGAAGCTATGCCCAGCAGATGCTGAACAAGGCTCCTGTGCCGGTATTGTGCATCACACCCAAAGAATTAAAGATACTGGACAGCTTTAAAGCTTCAGGTGGATAAATGATTAAAGAGGTGAAAGGCAGGAATGCACAACTTAAGCAATAGCTTCTCCATAATCCAATTCAGGATTATGAGTTTAAGGCTGTTGAATTACCCGAAAGCGTTGGTTTTATTTTTTAACCTTTCCGATTTTTTGCTCTACAGAACTGATCTTGCCCTCAAGTCTGCCTGAACCGTTTTTTCTTATATCCATCTTGATTGAGGAATAGACTCTAGAAGAGTCGGGCTCAATCTTATTATATGCATTTTGTATAATTTGTAAAGCTTCCTGCACGGTTTCTGTTTCGATAATAGTTCCCATAGCGGTCAGTTTATAGTTTACTCCACTATCCCGGATCATACCGATAATTTTGCTGACATAAGGACTTACACTTTCTCCCTTGTCGGTCGGGAACATTGAAAACTCCAATAATACTGACATTTTTGAATAATTTTTATGTTAATAATAAAGATTCCATGTCTCTTCAGTAAACCAGTTTGATCTTACGTTTATAGGTTCAGGATAAAATATTCCAATCTCCGGCTGAATTCCTTCCAGGTAATTGCCGGTATCCCAGACATTATTGCGGTTTCTGTCAAAAATTGCTTTAATCCTGTAATTTTGAGGTGCCAGGTAATCAAACACCAATTCACTCTCTTCTGCCAGAATTTCTTCCCTTAATACATTATAATTATCATCCGTAAGTTGAATAATAACCTGCTCAGTCACATCCTCAACATTCAATATAATTGTTCCATAATAATCTTCAGATCTTATCTCAAATCCAATCTGCAGTGTATCATTTTGATTACCGAAAATATCAGTGAATGCCCCGGGTAATACCTCTAATTTGTAATTTTCCCCTGGATCCCATTCTGATATAAAGTCGCATTTTCTCAGGAAAATCGAATCCTGCAGGAATTCATATTCTACTGGTACGATTGTATCCTGAACATGAAAAAGATTGACTTTTTCCTCATCCACACTTGCAACGGGAGTGTCAAAAATAAAAGCAAAATTCTTGTTTAGCTCTAAAACACCGTTGTTTCTGACGCTTGTGCGAACTTCCAAATGATCCTCTTTTTCACTTCTGGGAGTCAGAAAAGTTATTGTATCCCTTTTCCGGTGAAGCGAATCAGAGGGACCTGTTGCCCAGTAAACGGCCTCAAACTGAAGCGAATCATTACTCATTACGTCCTGATCGGTTAACCAGTATATAACCGAATCCATATCCTGTGATATTTCGGTTATTTTCCAGTTATCCCCCGGACTGAAGTTCAGGGGCGTTATATCCCAATCCTTTTTCAGAGGTTTGTTGAACCTGAAGAATAATTTGCCTCTTATATCCCTTCTGAATAATTCAAGCCGTTGCATTCCAGTTGCTTCCCTGAAAAGGTACAGAGTATCTCCAGGAGGGTAATTAATTGAATATCCGTTTCTTATTGAATCAATTGTATCTTTCTCATCAGAGGGCACCTGAACCGGACTGATAAATTCATCCCTGAATCCTATTGCCTCCTCTCCTGGTCTCTCGTACAGATAGTTGTTCCCTTCACCCTTCAGGGCAAATACCCTGAATGTATCTGCCCGCAGATTATTAATCCTGAAACGTCCTTCACTGTCGGTTCTTGCCGCATAGAGAGGCATTGAGGTGTAAGGGACAGAATCGTTCAGGTTATCGTACATCATTACTAAAACATTTTCAACAGGTTTGCTTTCAAAAGCATCAAGAACAATACCGGTGTAATAAAGAGAATCTATCTCATCACCTGTAGAAAAAACAAATTCATTATCTTCCAGGACATTCCCTTCATTAAGGTCCACTATGCCCTCCCCGAAATTGAGCAAATAGGTTGTGTTGGGAATCAACTCTGTATTAAGATCTATCCTCACGGTTCTGCCCCTCAGGGTAAACTGCGGCCTTTCCTTTTGGGGTGGAGAAATGATCAGTTGTCTGTCAATATTTCTGAGTTGTACAAATTTGTCAAATGTAAGTTCAATAACAGGAGATGAAATATTGGTTGAATAATTTTCAGGATTGCTTTCAACAATAACCGGAGGAATAGAATCACGTGGTCCGCCTGTAGGGGGGACTATATTTGCACACTGCTGAAAAACCATAAGTGAACTTAATGATGCAAGAAACACCAAAATTGAGATCAATGATAATAGTCTATTTGCCCTCATTATACGTTATTTATACAATCTTTCATTTCAGGAATGGTAAAATCCTGTCTGTTAAAGCAAATTTTTGCAAACATACAAAGATTAAGACCAAAAAAACCAGGCACTATTGTATTAAAAGTCAAATAAAGAAATTATTTGAATAAATTTGACATTCCTTTTTTTACTTTTACATTCTAATCTGAACTATAACCTTTATATTGTTTTTAAAATGGATGTTTTATCAATTATATGGAACGCAGATCCTGAATTTTTCAGTATAGGCCCATTTACAGTAAGATGGTACGGTCTTTTGTTTGCATCTGCATTTTTTTTCGGATACCTTATTTTAAGCCGCTATTTCAAGAACGAAAATCTGAAACCTGAATTACTTGACAAGCTAACGCTTTATATGGCCCTTGCAGTTATAATAGGGGCACGACTGGGACATTGTCTTTTCTATGAACCTGCATATTATCTTGCCAATCCGGTTGAAATTCTTATGGTCTGGAAAGGAGGGCTTTCAGGGCACGGAGCAGTTGTAACTATATTGATTGCGCTTTATATTTTTTCAAAACAGATCAATAAACCTTATTTATGGGTAATTGACCGCATTGTTATAATTGTTGCACTTGGAGGATTTTTTATACGTATGGGGAACCTCATGAATTCAGAGATTTACGGAATAGAAACTACTCTTCCCTGGGGCTTTATCTTTGTTAACCGGGGAGAAATCATGCCCAAGCACCCCACTCAGATTTATGAAGCACTTTCTTATCTTGCAATTTTTTTCCTGCTCAATTCATTATACTGGAAAAAACAGATCAGGGAAAAGCAGGGTTATATTTTTGGGATATTCCTTGTTTTGTTGTTTTCTGCAAGATTTCTAATAGAGTTTATAAAAGAACCACAAGTTGGATTTGAGGAGAATATGCTGTTGAACATGGGGCAGCTGCTCAGCTTGCCTTTGATAATTGCAGGAGTAATAATTTTTTTACGGGCAATAAAAAAGGGCAAAACAACGTAATGCCAGATTATAGTTTGCAAAATCTTAATTATCCCTAAAAAATAGATAATACATATAAAAAATGGAAAATAAGACGGGACAGCCAGGCCAATCCGGATTGGAACAGCCAGGGAAAAAAATCAAGGAAGATAACAGAAAAAAAAAGACATCTCTGTTACTGATATCATTGATCAGTGCTTTGGCTATTTTGATAGGTGTTCTTGCATGGCTGTTGTATGAAAAGAAACAGGATGCAATCAGACTGGAAGAAGTGACTCATGAGAAATTTGAGGTTATTGACGAGCTCCAGGAACTTTCTTTGGAATACGAAAACCTAAGAACGGATAATGACAGCATGAATGCTGTATTGGAAGAACAAAAGGAAGAAATTGACGATCTTATAAGCGAACTGAGACAAACAAGAATCCAGAATGCCGCAACTATAGACAAATACAAAAAAGAGCTTGGAACCCTAAGAGAAGTACTGAAAAGTTACATTGTACAGGTTGATTCACTTAACCAGGCAAATATTAAACTAAGAGAAGAGAACCTCCAGGTAAGGCAACAAATTGCCAGAACAGAAAGTCAGCTTGAACAAGAACGCCAGATAAAAGAGGAATTGTCTGAAAGGGTGGAAAAAGGATCGATTCTGATCGCCGAGAACATTCAGTCAATCCCGATTAACGAAAGGGGGCGCGAAAGAACCCGGGTAAGATGGATTGAACAGGTTCAGGTCTGCTTTACCCTTAAAAGGAATTTAATTGCACCACCCGGTGAAAGAGAAGTTTTTCTGAGAATAATCAGGCCTGACGGACTTGCCCTTGCTGAATCGGTTGATAACGAGTTTGAATTTGAAGGAGAAACATTAATTTATACAGCTTCAAGAATTGTAAATTATGAAAATACTGATCTGGATGCCTGCATTTATTATACAGATGACGGCAGCCTGATTTCCGGAGATTACCAGGTTGAAATATATGCTGACGGACACCTGATAGGAACAGGCTCTTTCAATATAAGATAGAAATATTACTTATAATATGGTTAAGCAAAATGGGGGCTGTCTTAGGACAGCCCCCATTTTGCTTATATCAGGATATTTTCTTTCGCGGATTTAATTATAATTTATCACTTTATGAATAATCACCGTAAAAAGCATCTCCATTTTTAATTTGCAACTTCCTGTCTGCTTCAGATGATAATTCTATATTATTCCAATCCCTCATGTAAGACCGCGTTGCCCTTGTAGCTAATATCCCTATAAAGAAGAATAGTATCAGCAACCCGGCAAAAATGAACATTATAATTTTGGAAACATCAGCCTTTGCATTAAGTGTTTTTGTCATAGCAAAAAAGAGCATGTAAAGAAAATACATGTTAACGGCAAGAACCAGTAAAGAGCCAAGTATGGGATGTATCACTGAAAAAAAACTTGCTACAGCAGACACAGGCATAATAACCAAAAGTGAAGATGAGACATGAACTATAGGTTCAAATTCGGTTTTGCCGTTTGCTATCGCACAAAGTATAAGTATAATTACGGCACCAATAAACAGGCCGATCAATGCACCTATTATTGAACCGATAATAGCCATTATACCTACAGCACCTCCGACCAAACCGCCCATACCACCAACGGCGCCTATCCCCAGAAGACTCCATATAAAATATATGACCCCGGCAACTGCCCCGTATATAAGTGCTTTAATTATAGGAGTGCCAAGACTCCCTTCAGTTGACATGGAGCTAAAATACTCTTCCGGTTTAAGGAGAGCTTTTTTTGAATCTGCTATTAAAGTGTTGAAGTCAAAACCATTGCTTTCCATATTTTTAAATTTAAGGATTAATGGACAGTTCAGTCCGTTTCAATTACTAAAATGAATAAAGCGTTTAAAAAATAAATATAAGGAAAAAAAGAATTGGTTTCAATAATATTTGATTATCGTCCGGCTGCAATGTTGCATCCGTATGTTCTCCGGGGAAACTATGGAAAATGTTTGATAAAAGCAAAAGGAAGTGTTGCTGAACTACCTCAAATAAAAAGCTTATTTTATAAAAAACTATTCAGGGAAATGAAAAAAGCAGTACCCGGGGCCGGGGTCGAACCGGCACGGTATTGCTACCACTGGTGTTTGAGACCAGCGCGTCTACCAATTCCGCCACCCGGGCAAAAAATATTCTGAACTGCGAATATAATATAACAGCCTCTAATACGCAAAAATTTGGGAGCTATCAATATTAGCCTGCAGAAGAGAGGATTTGATGAGAAACAAGGGCTTTAGCTTTCTTATAAATACTTTCTTCATCATACCCGCATTCTGCATAAAGCTGTTCTTGTTTCCCCTGTTCAATAAAATTATCAGGAATTCCCAGGCGAATAACTTTTGCTGAATATTGATTATCAGCCATAAACTCCAATACTGCAGATCCGAAGCCTCCTTTCAGTACTCCGTCTTCAATAGTAATTATTTTCTTGAACCGCTTGAATATTTTATGAAGCAATGCTTCATCAAGTGGTTTTACAAACTGCATGTCAAAGTGGGCAACACTTATATTTTCACTTTCAAGCCTGTCGCATGCAGATATTGCAAGATTACCAATATGGCCTATAGATAAAATGGCAATGTCGTTACCATCGCGCAGCATTATGCCTTTACCGATCTTAACCCTCCGCAATGGTTTTCTCCATTGGGGCATCACTCCTCTGCCCCTGGGATAGCGTATTGAGAAAGGGCCCATATTATCGAGCTGTGCAGTATACATAAGATTACGCAATGCTTCTTCATTAAGTGGGGCTGCAACAGTCATGTTAGGAACACATCTGAAGACAGCAAGATCAAAAAATCCATGATGGGTAGCCCCGTCATCTCCTACCAGCCCCCCCCTGTCAAGACAAAAAACCACATTAAGATTTTGCAGAGCTACATCATGTATAACCTGGTCATATGACCTTTGAATGAAAGATGAATAAATATTACAGAAGGGCACCATTCCCTGAACAGCCAGGCCGGCAGCAAAGGTAACAGCATGCTGCTCGGCAATCCCTACGTCAAATGTCCTTTCCGGCATCTTTTTCATCATAAGGTTAAGCGAGCAACCAGTTGGCATTGCGGGGGTAATCCCTACAATTTTTTCATTCTTTTCAGCCAGCTCAACTATTGTTTCTCCGAATACGTCCTGGTATCGGGGTGGTATTTGTTGAGCATTTTTAATTGTTTTCAGTTCTCCGGTTACTTTATCAAACAAACCGGGTGCATGCCATACAGTTTGGTTTTTTTCGGCCTGGCTGAATCCTTTCCCTTTAACAGTGCGGCAATGCAGCAGCTTTGGTCCTGGAATATTTTTCAGGTCTTTCAAAATCCGCGAAAGATGTATTACATCGTGTCCATCTACCGGTCCAAAATACCTGAAATTCAAAGACTCAAAAAAATTACTGTGCTTTAGCAAAAAAGCCTTCATCCCCTGTTCGATCTTTTGAGCAAGAGACTTTGCATGCGAACCAAGGCTATCCATTCTGCCAAGCATGTTCCAGACCTCTTCCCGAAGCTTGTTATATGTCTGTGATGTAGTTATATCCAGGAGATATTCTTTCAATGCCCCAACACTGGGGTCAATGGCTATATTGTTGTCGTTTAATATTACAAGCAGGTTTGATTTTTCCATTCCGGCATTGTTCAGCCCCTCAAACGCCATTCCGCCTGTCATTGCACCATCACCTATCACTGCAACGAACTGGCGGTCTTTCTCTTTTTTGAGTTCTGAGGCCACAGCCATTCCGAGGGCTGCAGATATTGAAGTGGAAGCATGTCCAACACCGAAACAGTCATGCTCACTTTCACTTAATTTTGGGAAACCGCTTATTCCTTTGTATTTTCTGTTTGTATGAAATATATCTCGCCTGCCTGTCAAAATTTTATGACCGTAGGCCTGGTGGCCGACATCCCATATAATCTGGTCAGAGGGAGTACTGAATACGTAATGCAGAGCTACAGTCAGTTCCACCACTCCAAGACTGGCTCCGAAATGTCCGGGATTGCAGGAGACAACATCAATTATGAACTCACGCAATTCATTACATACCTGTAACAACTCCTCTTCCTTTAATTTTTTCAGATCTGGGGGAGAGTCTATTTTGCCAAGCAGATAAGGTTTTTTTTCTTCCATCAACATTATAATTCTGTAACATCTGTTACCAGATTGTAAACTCCTGCAAAAATAATATTAATATTACATTCTAAACTAAATGATTTTTATAATTCCCCTGAACAACAATATTTCCAAAACAGATAAATGATTATTCAAATATCTTATAGCTTGATTAATATGTAAAAATAAGAATAATAGTTTATTTACGTTCTCTTAAATGGAATATCCTTTTAATTGTTACTGAAAATATTAATTATCACTGCTATGTTAACATATATCAAGCTGCTTTTGTTCATATCCATACTGGCACTTTTTTCTTCTTCTTGCGTACCTGCAAGCCATCTCTACGAACTGCAAAAACAAAATGAAACCCTTCAATCTGAAAGAGATTCTCTTTGGGGCCAAAACAAGAAAATGGAAGTTCAGATAAATGAGCTGGAAAAGCAAATGGATCTGCTAAACGATGAAGTTGAGTCTCTTATGCTAGACAGTATAAACAGATCACTTGAACTGAGAAGAACCAGGTCTGAACTGGAAAGGCTTACCAGACGCTACGAAAATATGCAGGATGCGCACGAAGCTCTTATGGAAGGAAGCAGCAGAGAGACAACTCTTTTACTGGAACAGCTGCAAAATGCACAGGAAGAACTTCAGTTTAAAGAAGATTCGCTCGCAATAATGGAAGGTAGTATTGATAAACAGGAATCAAATTTACAGGCTTTACAGAAAAAATATCGAGCCACAACAAACAGGCTTAATACATTTGAAAAGGAGATGATGCAGCACTATTCCATTTTAAACAATCTTAAAAATGAAGTTGAAGGTATTATTGCCGGATTCGATTACGAGGAAATAAAAATATATATAGAAAAAGGAAGGGTTTTTATATCGTGCAATAACGATCTTTTTTTTGAAAAAGAAAGTATAAATCCATCCCAGCGGGGACTTGAAATTATCATGAGCCTTATACCGCTGATTGAACAGGATAATGAAACAGAGCTTTTAATAAGAGTTAATAATTTGGTGGTTCCGGAATCACTTGCAGTATATGCAGTGAATCCGCTGGAACTAAGCAATATCCGGGCTGCATCGATTGTCCAGGTACTGCTTGATGAAACTTCACTTGACCCGAATAAAGTTACCGCAGCAGGGACGGGAGTTTACACAATTGCAGATGAAACTGATTCTGTACCTGAAACATGTTACACCGAAATTATCCTTATTCCTAAAACTCCAAACTTTTCTGAACTGCTTAAAGAATAATGCGCCCAATATATTCTGACTCTTTGGGGGCAGGCGATTTAACAATTCGCATTTATACGAATGTAGTTTAAATATTACCCGGGATTAAGAAATAACTCCAGTCTGCTGTTCATTATATTTAACTGATCATTCAGTATTCCGCAAGCAGGAGGTGCGGGCACTCCGCTGCCAAAAACTGAATCCCCGGTGAATACCCTGGCCTCATCCCACAAGCCATTATTTATAAACCTGTTTAAAGTATATTCACCCCCTTCAATAATAAGCGACTGGATACCTCTTTTATATAACAGGTCAAGTATCTTATGTTCAGGATTATCGCAGAAATTAACTTTAATAAATTCCGTCAATCCGTTTTTATTATTTCTTTTACTGTTTATTACAATTGTTGGCTGACTTTTGTCAAAAACCCTGAAATGGTGTGATAACCTCAATCCGGGATCAATAACTATACGCAGAGGGTTCTTCCCTGTCCAGCTTCTGACATTCAGAATTGGGTCATCTTTTTCAACTGTATTTGCACCAACCAGAACAGCCTGCTCGGAAGCTCTCCATTTGTGAACAACTGAACGGGATGTTTCTGATGTAATCCAAACGGGCCGGTCGTTACCGTATAACTCCCTGTCAACATCCAGAAACCTGTCAGCTGATTGAGCCCATTTAAGAATTATATAAGGGCGTTTTTTTTCCTGAAAGGTAAAATATCTTCTGTTAACTATCCTGGCAAAATTTTCGTGCACACCGGTAATAACTTTTATTCCTTTATCCCTGAGAAACCGAATGCCTTTTCCGGATATAAGGCTGTTTGTATCGGTTGTTCCCACAACAACTTCCGGTATTTTCATTTCGGCTATAAGCCGGGAACAGGGTGGTGTTTTCCCGTAATGTGAACAAGGTTCAAGATTAACGTAAAGAACAGATGAAGTAAGAAGCGATTTATCCTTTACCGAATCAATTGCATTTACCTCCGCATGATTCCCTCCATATTTGTTATGCCACCCCTCCCCTATGATCCTGTCCCCTTTAACTATAACAGAACCCACCAATGGATTTGGTGCTACCATCCCCGTAGCGAGTGATGCCAGTTCCAGGCATCTTTTCATAAATAATTCATGGTTTACTTTTCCCATTGTAATATTAAATATTTGTAATTTTGAAGGATGGTCAAGGAATTCAGAACGCTAAAGGATACAATTTTATTCATTAAATCCCAATTAAAAAACTTTTACCCTGAAAGGGAAGTTAGCTGTTTTACAACTATCATAATTGAATTTTTACTAAATTACACAAAAACAGATATTCATTTAAACTATAATACAAAAATATCTGAATGTACGTTCTTGAAAGTAGCTGACATAGTTTCCCAGCTGAAAAATTACAGGCCTATTCAGTACATTACCGGAAGAACTCAGTTCTATGACTTTATTTTAACTGTTTCGGAAGGAGTTCTCATACCACGACCAGAAACCGAAGAGCTTGTAGGCTGGGTTCTGGAAGATGCTGAAATAAATAATTTAAGAATACTGGACATCGGCACAGGAAGCGGCTGCATAGCAATTGCTATTGCCGGGAATCTTCCCAATTCAACTGTCCATGCTTTTGATTATTCTGAAAAATGTATTGTAACTGCCCGAAAAAATGCCAGGATAAACAGTGTAAAAGTTGAATTTTTTAAAGACGATATTTTAAACCCGGCAAATATGGAAGATTTTAAATATGACATTATAGTATGTAACCCTCCTTATGTTACTGAAGGGGAAAAAGCTTTAATGACAAAAAATGTTTTGGATTTTGAGCCGCATAATGCTTTATTTGTACCTGATAATGACCCCATGAAATTCTACAGGGCTGTTGCCGGACTCTCAAAATCACACCTGATAAATGGTGGGCGGCTCTACTTTGAGATCAATGAGAATAAAAGTTATGAGGTCTGCAATTTGCTTGAGAATATGGGTTTCAGGTCAGTTGAATCAAAAAAGGATATTAACGGCAAACCCAGGATGGTGCGCGCCAATTATCAATAATAAATTTTAAAATACATATTTAGCAAATATGAGTTCCAAAAACCCTTTAAGTCCTTCCGAGGCGCTGGAAAAAGTACAAAAGTTATGCTCTGCAGAAGAAAAATGTTGCCAGGATGTGAGAAAAAAGCTTTTCAATATGGGAGTTAATTCTGCCAATGCAGAAAAGATAATTAATCACCTCACCGCCGAAAAATTTATAGATGAATGGCGTTATGCAAAAATGTTTGCTTCCGGAAAATTCAAAAACAACAAGTGGGGAAAAATTAAGATCAGGTATGAGTTGTTGAGGAAAAATATACCTGAAAATATAATTGAGGATGCGCTCAGAAGAATAGAACCGGTTGAATATTTCCAAATCCTGAAAAAGGAGCTGCAAAAAAAGCAAAAATCGGTTTCCGCAAATAACATGGCTGAAACAAAGGCGAAGCTATACAGGTTTGCAAACAGCAAAGGCTTTGAAAATGATGTTATTTCGAAAGTAATCGAAGAAATTGCAGAGGATAATTTTAATACGCAATAACTTTAATAATTATATAAGAAACCATGACTACAACTGAACAAATTAAAGAACTTGATAAGCGCATTAAGGCGCTGAGGGGGTATCTTTGACATCGATCAAAAAAATTCCATTATTGAAGAAGAAGAAAAAAAAACACATGAACCCGGTTTCTGGGACAACCCTTCTGAAGCACAAAAACACCTTAAAAAACTCTCTTCCCTGAAAAACTGGACCAGTTCCTTTAGCAAGGTTCAAACTGCTTTTGATGATCTGAAAGTTCTCTATGAGTTTTACCACGAAGGTGAGGCTGGAGAAGAAGAAGTTGAAGAACAATACAAAAAAGTCCATAATCTGATTGAAGATCTTGAATTCCGCAAAATGCTTAGGAATGAGGAAGATAAGCTCGGTGCAATATTAAAGATCAATGCAGGAGCAGGAGGTACCGAAAGCCTTGACTGGGCAGCAATGCTTATGCGGATGTATTTCCGGTGGGGAGAAAAAAACAAATTCAAAGTAAAACAGCTTGATTACCTTGAAGGAGAAGAAGCCGGAATAAAAACTGTAACACTGGAATTTGAAGGTGATTATGCCTACGGGTTTCTTAAAAGTGAAACCGGTGTACACCGACTTGTAAGGATTTCCCCATTTGACGCAAACCACAAACGTCACACCTCATTTGCTTCGGTAATGGTAACTCCGCTTGCAGATGAAACAATTGAGATAGTTATCAATCCTGCAGATATAACATGGGATACATTCCGCTCAAGCGGTGCAGGCGGACAGAATGTTAACAAACTGGAAACTGCAGTAAGATTACACCACATCCCTACCGGATTAGTAGTTGAAAACCAGGAATCGCGCTCTCAGTTTCAAAACAAGGATAATGCTATGAAAATCCTCAAATCTCATTTATATGAAATTGAACTGGAAAAGCAAAGAGAAAAAAAAGCAGAAATAGAAAGCAGCAAAAAGAAAATTGAATGGGGTTCACAAATACGGAATTATGTACTTCATCCCTACAAACTTGCCAAAGATGTCCGGACAAATTATGAAACTTCAAATGTAACGGGCGTTCTTGACGGAGAGCTTAACGATTTTATAAAAGCATACCTTATGGAATTTGGGGACAAGTAGATATGTTCTACAACCAGTTTTATTATTTTTACCCATAAAATTCCTTTTTTTTTTATATTTTTATGAATCATCAGGTTATTTGTTTTTGATAAAAACAAATAGTGTATTCTTTTCAAAAAGCGGATTAATTCAGATATTTAATCCGGCATTTGAGGAATGCGGTGCGGGTTTGTTTTATTATGCCATTGTAACCAATTCGTTTCTTCGGACTGCGCATTCAAGTTCGATAATTTTGGTTCATTGCAGACAGAAGAATTGAAAGACTCGAGGGCAAATATTTGAAAGATATCATTTTAAATCAATATAATAACCCTTAATCAAAATACTGTACATTATGTCTGCACCAGAATTCAAATTCTCAGAACCTTTCCCACTTGGGAAAGATGACACTAACTATTATTTGCTAACAGATGATTACGTATCTCTTTCGGAGTTTAACGGCAAAACCATCCTGAACGTTGACCCGGAAGGGCTTACAAAACTGGCAAGAGCGGCTTTGCATGACACTTCATTTATGCTCCGCACAGATCATATCAGGCAGCTTACAGCAATACTTGATGATCCGAAAGCAAGTGAAAATGACAAGTATGTAGCCCTCACAATGCTGCGTAATGCTGAAATTTCTGCAAAAGGAGTTCTTCCTTATTGCCAGGACACCGGAACTGCAACTATCATTGCCAAAAAAGGACAACAGGTATGGACGGGCGGCAATGATGAAATTGCTCTGTCAAAGGGTGTTTATGATACATACACAGAAGACAACCTCCGTTACTCACAGGTTGTACCACTTGAGATGTATAAAGAGAAGAACTCCGGGACAAACCTCCCTGCCCAAATAGATATATTTGCTACTGACGGAGATGAATACAATTTTCTGTTTCTGGCAAAAGGTGGCGGATCCAGTAACAAAACCGCTCTTTTTCAGCAAACCAAAGCACTGCTGACACCGGAAAATCTTGAAAAATTCCTCGTGGAAAAGCTAAAATCACTTGGCACTGCTGCTTGTCCTCCATACCACATTGCTTTTGTAATAGGTGGCACTTCCCCTGAAGCTTGCCTTAAAACGGTTAAGCTTGCATCTTCTAAGTATCTTGACAATCTCCCCTCAAAAGGGAATGAAACAGGTCACGCTTTCAGGGACAGGGAACTTGAAGAGAAAATACTGAATGAGGCATATAAACTTGGAATCGGAGCTCAGTTCGGAGGAAAGTACTTTGCTCTTGACATACGCATAATCAGAATGACCCGTCACGGTGCTTCGTGTCCTGTCGGAATGGGGGTATCATGTGCAGCCGACAGGAATATAAAAGCAAAAATCAACAAAGATGGGATCTGGATAGAAAAAATGGAAGATAATCCGGGTCAGTACATTCCTGAAAAATATGCAAAAACAGATGAAGGCGGTGCGGTTAAAATAGATCTTAACAAGCCTATGAAAGAAATTCTTGCTGAGTTGTCAAAACACCCTGTAGGAACACGTCTTTCACTAAACGGCACTATTATAGTTGGTCGTGACATTGCCCATTCAAAACTTAAAGAGCGACTGGATAAAGGAGAGGAGCTGCCGCAATACATTAAAGACCATCCCATTTATTATGCAGGGCCTGCCAAAACACCCAAAGGTATGGCATCCGGATCGTTTGGCCCAACTACGGCCGGAAGGATGGATTCCTACGTGGACCTTTTCCAAAAGCAGGGAGGCAGTATGATAATGATAGCAAAAGGAAACCGCAGTCAGCAGGTTACAGATGCATGCAAAAAGTACGGTGGTTTTTACCTTGGCAGTATAGGTGGCCCGGCAGCTATTTTGGCACAGGAAAATATCAAAAAGGTCGAATTGCTTGAATATCCGGAACTTGGAATGGAAGCTATCTACCGGATAGAAGTTGAAAATTTCCCTGCATTTATTTTGATAGACGACAAGGGCAACGATTTTTACAATAAATAAAATAACCCAATCTATTATAAATTTCTAAATATCCCCTTATGAGCAATTTTTTAAAAGCTTCAATAGGCAGAAAGTTGCTGGTTGGGCTTTCAGGTCTTTTTTTATTCAGTTTTATACTGGTGCACCTGACTGTCAACCTGTTCCTTCTTGCCGGCCAGGAATCATATAATATAGCAACACATTTCATGACAACCAATCCGGTAATTCAGACAATTGAACCTATACTGGCCATAGGATTTATATTACATATTGGTATTTCAGTTTGGCTTACTTTTTGGAATCAGCGAGCCCGGCCAGAGAAATTCCTGAAGGTTGACCAGAGTAAAAGCAGCACCTGGCCTTCGAGGAATATGTTTGTACTAGGCGGCCTTATCTTTATTTTCCTTGTAATTCATATATCCAATTTCTGGTATAAAATAAATTTTACAGAAATAGGATATATTGAACATGGGGGAGAAATGGTGAAAGATGCATATACAATGGTAGCTACTTCTTTTTCAAACTGGTGGTATGTGGTGATATATGTTGCAGGAGCGGTTTTTCTGGGATTCCATCTTAACCACGGTTTTCAGTCAGCTTTCCAAACTATTGGAGTAAGCAATGAGATATGGCGTAAAAGATGGACTGTACTGGGAAATTTCCTCTCAGTTTTAATTGCAGCTGGATTTTCAATTATTGCATTGTATTTTTTATTAAAGACATTATAAGTTAACCATTATGAATAAACTAAACACTAAAATACCCGATGGCCCTGTGGCAGAAAAATGGACCAAGCATAAAAACAAAATACGCCTGGTTAATGCAGCCAATAAAACTAAGCTGGATATAATTGTTGTAGGTACCGGACTGGCAGGTGCTTCAGCTGCTTCTTCACTTGGTGAACTGGGCTACAATGTTAAGGCATTTTGTTTCCAGGATTCACCCCGGAGGGCGCACTCAGTTGCTGCCCAGGGAGGAATAAATGCTGCAAAAAACTATAAAAATGACGGAGACAGTATCGACCGCCTCTTTTATGATATAATGAAAGGAGGAGATTTCCGTGCAAGAGAAGCCTTTGTATACCGCTCAGCCGAGGTAAGTAACTTTGTTATTGATCAGCTTACAGCAGCAGGAGTGCCTTTTGCAAGGGAATACAGTGGATATCTTGACAACCGTTCATTTGGCGGTGTTCAGGTATCCAGAACATTTTATGCTAAAGGGGCAACCGGACAACAATGTCTTCTGGGCGCATATTCAGGCTTGATCAGACAAATGTCACTGGGGAAGGTTACCCTTTACAGCCGCCGGGACATGCTTGATGTGGTTATAATTGATGGAAAAGCAAGGGGAATTATTACACGGAACCTTGTTACAGGAGAAATAGAACGTCATTCAGCACATGCGGTTGTACTGGCAACAGGCGGATATGGCACAATTTATTATCTTTCAACACTGGCTGTTGGCTCAAATGCATCTGCAGCATGGGCAGCACATAAAAAAGGTGCATTTTTCTCAAATCCGAGCTTTGTGCAAATACACCCCACAAGTCTTCCCCAGCTCAACGATTACCAGGCAAAGCTTACACTCATGTCTGAATCGCTACGAAACGACGGACGAATATGGGTGCCAAAACAGAAGGGAGAAAAACGCCACCCGAATGAAATCCCGGAAGAGGAACGCGACTATTATCTTGAAAGGATGTATCCTGCCTACGGTAATCTTGCTCCAAGGGATATTTCCTCAAGAGCTGCAAAGGAGAGATGCGATGCCGGCTATGGCGTTGGGAAAACAGGAATGTCCGTTTATCTCGATTTCAAGGATTCAATTGCCAAAAAAGGCAAAAAAGTAATTGAATCAAAATACGGCAACCTCTTTGAATTGTATGAAAAGATAACAGGAGAAAACCCCTACGAAGAGCCTATGCGAATTTATCCTGCCGGGCACTACACAATGGGTGGCTTGTGGGTAGATTACAACCTAATGACCAGTATTGACGGGCTTTATTCCATAGGAGAATCAAACTTCTCCGACCATGGTGCAAACAGGCTCGGAGCAGGTTCTCTAATGCAATGTGGAAGCGACGGCTATTTTGTCCTTCCTGTAACCATCGGCGATTATCTTGCCGATGATATCAAAACAGGAAAAATCCCAACAAACCATGCTGCTTTTGAAGAAGCTGAAAAGCATGCAAGAGATAAGATAATAAAACTCTTGTCAGTAAACGGTAAGCAAACTGTAACCTCTTTCCATAAACGACTTGGGAAAATTATGTGGGATTACTGCGGAATGGTGAGAAATGAAGAGGGCCTCAAGAAAGCTTTAAAACTTCTGAGTGAACTGAAAGAGGAGTTCTGGAAAGATGTGAAAGTTCCCGGCACAATGGATGAACTGAATCAGGAACTTGAAAAGGCAGTTAAGGTTGCAGACTTTTTCGAACTGGCCAGACTTATGTGCCAGGATGCGCTCAACAGGAAGGAGTCATGCGGAGCACATTTCCGCGATGAGAGCCAGACTCCTAACGGGGAAGCTCAGCGTATTGACGAAGAGTATTCTTATATTGCCACATGGGAATATACAGGAGAAGACAAGGATCACAATCTCCATAAAGAGCCCCTGGAATTCGAGTGCGTAAAACCGAAAGCAAGATCTTATTAGTATTAATTGAAAATCAAATCCAATAAATATGAATTTGACACTTAAAATATGGCGACAAAAGAATGCCAAAGCAAAGGGGTCATTCGTTACCTATAAGCTGGAAGGTGCATCACAGGAGATGTCTTTTCTGGAGATGCTTGACTATCTTAATACTACCCTTATTAAAAAAGGCGAAGATCCGGTTGCCTTTGAACACGACTGCCGTGAGGGGATATGCGGCACTTGTTCCCTTTATATAAACGGCAGGGCACATGGGCAGGACTCGATGAGTGCAACATGTGAACTGAGGATGTCCCGTTACAAAGACGGGGATACAATTGTTATTGAACCCTGGAGGGCAAAAGCTTTCCCTGTAATCAAAGATCTGATAGTGGACCGTTTAGCCTTTGAAAAAATTCTTGAAGCAGGTGGTTTTATTTCAGCAAATGCAGGTGCTGCTCCTGAAGCTAATTCGATACCTGTTCCAAGGGAACATGCTGATAAAGCATTCGATGCAGCATCCTGTATTGGATGCGGGGCGTGTGTTTCTGCCTGTAAAAATGCTTCAGCACAGCTTTTTATAGCTTCCAAAGTGTCACAGCTGGCACTTTTGCCCCAGGGACGCGCTGAAGCAAAAAGTAGGGCAAGGAACATGATTGCAAAGGCAGATGAACTTGGATTTGGCAGCTGTACAAATACCGGGGCTTGTGAGGTTGAGTGTCCCAAAGGAATTTCTCTTGCGCATATTGCGAGACTTAACAGGGAATTCCTGAAAGCAACACTTTAGTATTTATCTGGCTGAAATCCGAAAGGTCTTTTTCCGGAACCTGATTTCCACAACCTGAAAACTGTTTATAACAGATGTAAAATGGGACTGCTCTTATTCAGACAGTCCCATTTGCACTTAACCGGGAAAATCATAAGTTGAACAATTCCCCTGCAAAAATTCCCCGATTCTTTTAAAACAAGCACTTTATTTTGCCATGGTTTCTTCTATTTCTCTTACCGTTTTGGGAACGGGCCTGCCGAGAAGACGGCGTCCCTCAGCAGTAACCAACACATCGTCTTCTATGCGAATCCCGCCAAAATCCTTATATGTTTCAACCTTGTTGTAATTTATAAAATCTGTAAATTTTTTTTCACTTCTCCATTTATCAATCAGTGGAGGAATAAAGTAGATTCCCGGCTCTATTGTCAAAACAAAACCTTCCTTAAGCCTCCTTCCAAGTCTCAGCCCTTTTAACCCAAATGTATCACTGCGTTTTATTTCATTGTCGTATCCCACATAGTCCTCTCCCAGTCCTTCCATATCATGCACATCAAGTCCCATCATATGACCGAGTCCATGAGGGAAAAAGAGTGCGTGAGCTCCTCTGTTCACTGCTTCCCTTACATCTCCTTTCATCAACCCTAAATCCTTTAAACCGGCTGCTATAACAGCAGCTGCTTCAAGGTGGATATCTCTGTTTGGAATTCCGGGTCTGGTCAGTTCAGTTGCCTGAATAAGAGAATGTAAAACTATTTCATAAATATCTTTTTGCCTTTGTGAAAATTTTCCTCCAACAGGTACTGAACGGGTTATATCACTTGCATATCGCAAAGAAGTCTCATGTCCTGCATCGGTTACCATCATACGCCCCTCCCTGAGCATATTCCCATGGTAGTGATTATGAAGTATATGCCCGTTTATTGTCAGTATCACAGGAAATGAAACAGGAGTTCCGTGAGATAGAGAAATGCCTTCTATCCGGCCTGCAATTTCCTTTTCATAAGTTCCTGGCATGGCCATTTTCATGGCTGTTGTATGCATCTCATGAGCAACATCAACGGCTTTCTCGATTTCCTTTATTTCCCAGAGTTCTTTTACCGACCTTAATTTTACAACAGCCTTTATTAACTCTTCCGAAATTTTTTTGTTTATCTCAGAATAGTTGATACCTGTAAGTTTTTCCAGAAATATTTTGTTTTCAGCACGGTAAGGGGGCAAAAAGTGAATTTTTCGACCTTTTTTTGCAGCATCATTCACGATTTTTTCAATATCCTGGTATGGGTAAGTCTTTTCTGTTCCGGTCATTAAACCCAACTCTTTTACTGATGGTTGGGGACCCATCCATATAACCGATTCCAGATCCGTATCATTCCCGAACAGAAGATCCTCGTTTCTGTCAATATCAATAATCCCGGCCATTCCCGGTTGATCAATTCCGAAAAAATAAAGAAACGAACTATCCTGCCTGAAATGATAGGTGTTTGACGAATAGTTCATTGGTGATTCCTCGTTTCCTGGAAGTAAAACTATTCCATTTTTAACCTCCTCTCTTAGTCTTTTTCTTCTTTCACAATAAACGCGAGCTTCAAACATATCATTAGGTTTTTAATTCATAAAATATTAATCTCTTAAAAAATAAAGGTACATTAATTTGAAAAATTGTCAAACAGTACTTTAACCCATTCATTAAAATCTCTGTTTTATGATTATATAAACATTCATAAATTTTTTTGCTTGTCAAAAAATATGCGAACAGCTATTAGATATTTTACAAATTTTGTATATTCGCAGTTGTCAGCCATATTATTAACATGATATTAACATTCCGCCATGCCTTACCGCAGACTCCCTAATACTGACAGCTCAAGGCTAAAAGCTCTCCATTCAGCACTCTACATGGGAAAAGAGCATCCTCCTTTCAAGCTTGCTTTTTCTCAGAAAAATTATCAAAGGGTTCAGAATATAATCCCGGCCTTTGAAAATGCCATAACTTTTTACAGGCAAACCTATTCAACCCAGGTAAAAAAAAATCCTGAATATACAAAAGCCTTGAAAATGGGCAGGTTGTACATTTCTCACTTTATACAGGTAATGAATATGGGCATTTTGCGGGGTGATCTGAAAAGCAATATGCGCAAATATTACGGACTTGAATCGCAGGGCAATCGAATACCTCCCCTTAACACCGAAGCCGATATAATTAAATGGGGGAAGAAAATGATTGATGGCGAGCATGAACGCATAACCAAAGGAGGGACACCAATCTCCAATCCTACGATTGCGGTTGTAAAGGTGAGATATGAAAAATTAAAGGAAGTATCTCAATTTCAAAAAAGCCTGAAGAAAAAAACATCTATTGCACATGAAAAAATTGCTGAACTAAGACCTGAGGCTGACAGAATTATTACAGATATTTGGGATGAAGTTGAAGATTCTTATAAAGACCTTCCTGATGACCTTCGCCGAGAAAAGGCCAAAAAATATGGAGTTGTTTATGTTTTCAGAAAAAATGAGATAAATAACTTGAATTCACCTGTTTTTTTGGTTCAGGAAATTAAAAACGGATAAAACTCTAATAAGTTTTTGGTTCATTATAGAGTATAGCAGAACTATTCCGGTTTTGTTCCGAATTTTACCATAAATTTAAATAGTGCCAAAAACCCAAGAAGAAAAATAAAACTGACAACAGAAACCCCCCATTCTTCAGAACCGGATCCCAAAGACTCCAAATTTTCGTCAATCATTTTTTTCTCGATCAGAAAATATGCGATTACTGCAGCCGCATTGTTAAAAAAGTGAGCAATAACAGGAAACCACATGCTCCCGCTCCATACAAGCATATAACCGAACATTGCCCCGAGAACAGCACGTGGAATAAAACCATAAAACTGAATATGCATTGCGCTGAAAAGAAGAGCCGATATCCATATTCCTGCATGTATATTTTTTGTCCACTCAGTAAAAATACGCTGAATAACTCCCCTGAAAAGCAACTCCTCTCCAATCGCCGGGATTACTGCAATCATTAACAGATTAAGCATCAAACCCTGAATATTGTCTACTCTTAAAAAAAGCTCTGTCAGGACCATTGCCCTTTCTTCCGTTTCTTTAAGCCATGTTTCAATTGAATCCATAAATCCGGGAAGCTGTATTTGCTCATTCAAATATGCGAGGCTGTTTATAACCGGTACCGCAAACAATACAATCAAAAGGGAAATAAAAACCGGCTTCCAGTCGGCTTTTCTTTTAAGGGCAAGATACTCAGTCGGCTTTAGGCTGAAAAGGTAACTCAGCACAATTGAAGGAACAATAAAAAGCGCTGTTGATTGAATAATCTGGAAATATCTTAAAACCGAAAGATGCCCGGGATGAGAAGCATCAGAGAGCATCCTTCCAAGCCCCTCATAACCTGCCTGAAAAAGAAACATTGCTAATATATACCCGGCTAATATAAAAACAAGGAAACTACTTATTATAATAAAAACCGAAAACAGAAGTTTTGTAATAGGACTTGCATGCTGAAGAATGGCCCTTTGCATATAAAAAGGTTTTTTTTATATTTCAAAAGTAAATATTTTTTTATTGTGAATTTATCAGGATTGACCTCTCTCCCAAATAAGCCTCTATTGCTGGCTCCCATGGAAGATATTACCGATCCCTCTTTCCGCTATATTTGTAAGAAAGGAGGCGCAGATATGATGTTTACAGAGTTCATTTCCTCTGACGGCCTGATACGTAATGGCAGGAAAAGTATTGCCAAGCTCGAAATTTTCGATTATGAAAGGCCTGTAGGAATTCAGATTTACGGACATCTTATCGAGCCAATGGTTAAAGCTGCAAAAATGGCTGAATTAGCAGAACCTGACCTTATTGACATAAATTTCGGTTGTCCCGTGAAAAAAATTGCCAGAAGAGGTGCCGGTTCAGGTATGATGCAAAATGTCCCCCTGATGGGGCAAATAACTGAAGCTATAGTAAAATCAGTTAATCTTCCGGTTACAGTAAAAACAAGACTGGGGTGGGATGACTCAAATAAAAACATATTGGAGGTGGCGGAAAGGCTCCAGGATGCAGGAATAAGCGCCATTACAATACACGGTCGAACCCGTGCACAGCTTTACAGGGGCGAGGCAGACTGGAGTTTGATTGGAGAGGTTAAGAATAATCCGCGTATGATTATTCCGGTTTTCGGTAACGGAGACATTGACAGACCGGAAAAAGCAATGGAAATGTTCGACAGGTACGGTGTAGATGGAATTATGATCGGACGTGCAGCAATTGGAAAACCATGGATTTTCAATCAAATAAAAAAATATCTTAAAACCGGTGTAATACCTGATGATCCAACCCTGCATGAAAAAACCGATATAGCCAGAGCCCACTTCCTTAAATCAATCGAACGCAAAGGGGAAAAAACCGGCATTTTTCAAATGCGCAGGCATTTTGTATCATATTTCAAAGGATTGGCAAATTTCAGGGAAACCAGGCTGAAATTGCTCACATCAACTGATCCTGATGAAATATTATCAATCCTCGATAAAATCCCTGTAATGTTCACTGAAGCAGCACTCTGAAAATTTATTATCAGGTAAATTAATTTTTTTTTACTTTTATATTATTAAGTAAATCCGGATTAAAATATGCATTAACACGCCTTGGTATACTAAATCCCCTGAAATTACTGAATTATAGTATAAACCGGCAGCGGATAAACTTTAAAGATCTTTAAAAACCAGTACAAAATATGTTTATTAATCTAAATCATTAATTATGAAGACGTATAAAATGAAGATTTGTTTTGTTTTGATTTTACTTCCGCTGTTTTCAGTTCAGGTTTATACACAGGGAAGCTCAACACTCCGCCTTGATGAAATTATGAAGGGTTATGACTGGGTAGGATCGCTTCCCGGTCAGATCCACTGGTCTGTCGACAATGAAAAGGTCTACTTCATGTGGAACCCTGAAGATTTTCCGTCCGATTCACTCTACAGTTATAACCTGAGTAACGGAATAATCGGGAAAGTTGATCCAGACGTTCGCAGGCAATTGCCAGCAAGACAATTTGTATATAACGGCAACAGGACAAGAATCGCTTTTATCAGGGATGGAGACCTGTTCATTATGAATACCGAAACAGGAGAAATTTCACAACTCACAAACACATTACAGCGAATCAGCGCCCCTTCATTCACAACAGATGACACATATATAACCTTTATTGCTGATAATAACATGTTTATGAGACATCTTGAAACCGGCACAGTTATACAGGTTACCGATTTCAGACAGGGATCGCCTCCCGCAGAACGTAAGCTCTCCGGGCAGGATGAATGGCTCAGGAATCAGCAATTTGAACTTTTTGATTATTTAAGAGAAAGGCAGGAAAGACGGGAGATGCGCGAAAAACACCAGGAAACTGAAAGGCCAGAGAGACCTGAACCGGTTTACCTCGGAAACCAAAGAGTAGCGAATATTTCACTATGTCCCGAAAACCGTTTTGTAACCTACAATATCTATAATCAGCCGCAGGATGTAAGGCAAACTGTAGTGCCTGATTTTGTTACCGAAACGGGTTACATCAATGAGATAAATGCCAGACCAAAGGTAGGATCACCTCGGACTGTTGTAGGTATGGGAATATACGATACGGAAAAGGGAGATTATTACAGTGTTGAAACCTCAGAAATACCAGGCATAAGAGATGTCCCCGAATATAAATACGAATACGGATTTGATGGTGAGCAGTATGAAAAGGACCGGGATGTAAATATTACCGGACTATTCTGGTCGGATAACGGTGAATATGCCGTTGTTAATATTCGCTCTCATGACAACAAAGACAGGTGGATAATGCTTCTTAATCCTGAAACAGGTGAGCTTTCATTGCTGGACAGGCAAAGGGACGAAGCCTGGATTGCAGGACCCGGCATTAATGTCAGACATGGATCCGGTATGGGCTGGATGCCGGACAACCGCAGAATATGGTTTCAGTCAGAAGAGAGCGGTTACTCTCATCTTTATGTGGTTGATGTTGTTACAGGGGAAAAACAGGCACTGACTTCAGGCCGGTTTGAAATATACAGTCCCTTTATATCTAAGGACAACAAATGGTGGTATTTTTCTTCAAATGAAGTTCATCCCGGAGAAAGACATTTTTACAGAATGCCCCTCAACGGGGGAAAAAGAACACAAATTACAACAATGGAGGGGCATAATAATGTGACACTTTCACATAATGAAGAGATGCTGGCAATAAGATACTCCTACTCCAACAAGCCATGGGAGCTTTACATAATGGAAAACAAACCGGGAGCAGACTCCAAACAGGTTACCCACTCACTGAAAGAAGATTTTGAGAATTATGACTGGCGCAAACCACAGGTTATTACTTTTACTGCTGAAGACGGGGAAGAAGTTTGGGCACGGCTTTATAAGCCCGAAGAGACAATAAAAAATGGTGCTGCTGTGATTTTTGTCCATGGTGCCGGCTACCTGCAAAATGTTCATAAATGGTGGAGCAACTACTTCCGTGAATATATGTTCCATAACCTGCTGGTGGATAAAGGCTACACTGTTCTGGATATAGATTTCAGGGCAAGCTCAGGTTATGGTCGCGACTGGCGTACCGGAATCTACAGGCATATGGGAGGCAAGGATCTTTCAGATAATGTTGACGGTGCAAGGTTCCTTGTAGAAAAGCACGGGATTAATCCGGGAAAAATAGGTATTTACGGCGGATCATACGGCGGTTTTATTACCCTCATGGCAATGTTTAACCATCCCGACGTTTTTACTGCCGGAGCAGCATTGCGTTCTGTAACTGACTGGGCGCATTACAACCATGGTTATACGTCAAACATTCTTAATACCCCGGTAACTGACAGTCTGGCTTTTGCAATGAGTTCCCCAATAAATTTTGCCGAAGGGCTTGAAGGAGCATTGCTTATGTGCCACGGTATGATAGACGATAATGTACAGTTTCATGATATTGTTCGTCTTACCCAGCGATTGATAGAGTTGGGCAAGGAAAACTGGGAACTTGCAGTATATCCTGTAGAAAGGCATTCATTTACCGAGCCTTCCAGCTGGATCGATGAATACAGGCGAATTCTAGATCTTTTTGAAAATAATTTACGATAAATTATATTATTGGATTAAGACCGGCTTGCTGAAAATCCGCAAGCCGGTCTTTTAATTACGCTGAAGATTAAGTCATGGTATTACCCAGGGATAGCAGGGTCTTCTCTTTTGTCAAACAATACAATTTCAAAAAATTAAAAAAACCTGATCATTTTTTTAGCATAAAAATATTGCGTGAAGATATTATTTCGTATGCAGTAGACTTACTCAATTTATCAACAAACATTTATGTAAATTTATTTTTGTCTGCTGCTTTTTGTAAAGTGTTCTAAATTGCAAAACCATGCAACATTTTTAATTTATTTTAGTTATTATTTATGTTTTTATTAATATTTCGGATATTTTTAAATGTTTTTTTAAAAATCACTTTTTAAATAACTGGATGTACAGAAGCCGGCTAACTTCTTTTTTTAAATATTGCAGATTCAATACAAAAATATATCTAATCAGTGTTTATCAATGAAAATAACCAGAATTCCCAAATCCCGCTTTTTCTTTTTTTTCTCCATTATACTTCTTTTTGTTGTTGCCGCTGGCAAATCATTTGCCGGGGAAAGCATTTTGCCGGATTCACGCAATTTGCAAAACAACCGGTTGCAGGTTTTCCTGGATTTACCAAGGTGGGCAGATGAAAATTTCATCAGACAGGAAATTCCGGTAATAGATCTTGTCCGGGACAAAGACCTTGCCCATGTTCACATTATAATGACACGTCACCAATCCGGCAGTGCAGGGGCAACCTATTTTTTTTCATTTATTGGAACAAAGGAGTTCAAGGGAATGAACAATGAACTTTCAATATGGGCTCCTGCTGCCAATACAAGTTATGAGAACAGGGCGGGATATACCAATATGATAAAAGTGGGCCTTGCCCCATATATTGCAAACACTCTCATGGCAGACAAGCTTTCGATTGAATATTCAGCCGATCCCATGCCCCTGTCTGTTGAAGAAGTTGAAACAGAAGTAGCAGACCCCTGGAATAACTGGATATTTGAAATATACGGAGGAGGCAATTTCAGCAAAGAAGAGAAGAGAAGTTCTGCAAATTTCAGATACGGTTTACATGCTGATAAAATAACTGAAGACTGGAAATTAAGATTCAGACCCTATTTTAACTACAATGAAAGAAATTTTGTTGTGGATGACGGAACAATAACACGTATATCACACAGAAACGGTTTCAACGGAACGGTTGTAAAAAGTATAAATAACAACTGGTCAGCGGGGATTTTTACAAGTATGCTTTCCAGCACCTTTAATAATATTGATTTCAACATAGAAATGTTTCCTGCAATAGAATACAGTATATTTCCCTACAGGGAAGCCACAAGAAGATCAATTACTTTTTCATACCGGGTAGGGTACGGATATCATCAATATCTTGAAGAAACAATATTTGAAAAGAATGACGAGTACCTTTTCAACCAGTCACTTGAAGCTTCTGCAAGGTTCCAGCAACCATGGGGAACTTTCCGTGCGGGACTTACCGGTTCAAACTATTTTCATGACTTCAATCTGAACAGGGCAGAATTTTTTGCCAATTTAAACCTTCGTATTTTCCAGGGATTTGCCCTGAATCTGAGCGGAAATTTTGACATAATTAATGATCTGTTGTCCCTTCCAAGGGGCGATATGTCACTTGAGGACATCTTGCTTCAGCAGCGCCGTCAGGCAACCGATTATGAAATATCCGGGTCAATTGGCATTTCTTATACATTTGGGTCAAGTCTTTCCGGAGCCTACAACCCGAGATTGTAATAAAACAGTCTTAAAAAATTACCTGCCTTCAGCTACAGGAAATAAGACTAAAAAATATCTGTTTTTTGCAACAAATCAAAATTTTTGACGTTTTAGCCATGTCATTTTCTGTGTCTGTATATCATTTTGTTGTTCTTATTCTTCCCGATAATTAAGGAAAGGAATAATCTCGTTTTACAATCGTTGTTTTCTTTTCTGATAAGTTAACTTATATTCGTCTGGTTTGAAAAAGAGCACAATATATATTCTTGCAATTGCTTTTAACATTTTTTCAATCTTCTGTTTTAGCAATATGTAAATGACTGCAATAAAAAATTTGGAATTAGATATATCTAAAAATGGCTGGTTTTATGAATTATGCAAATCTTCTCAGAAAATTTATTCTCTTTTTCTTAACTATTTCAATCTCCTTCTCTTCCTTGACTGTAAACGGCAACTCTCTTAAAAGTTCACTCGATTTCAGCAGATCCCGAAACCAACTATCTGTATTTCTGGACCTTCAAAGATGGGCTGATGAAGATTACATAAGACAGGAAATACCCATGGTTGATTATGTACGAGACAAGGAAATGGCAGATGTTCATATTATAATGACGAGGCATCAGTCCGGAAGTGCCGGATCAAATTATGTTATCTCTTTCATAGGAGGCCGCCAGTTTGAAGGAATGAACAATGAGTTGAATTTTTGGGCTCCTGCATCTATGACAAGACATGAGGTTCGTGAGGGATACACCAATATGATAAAAATTGGACTTGCCCCCTATATAGCAAATGTTGAAGATATGCTTGGAATGATATTGCTCGATTTTGATACAGAAGTTATTTCCTTAACAGACCCTCTTACAGAAGAAGAAGATGATGATGACCCCTGGAACAGGTGGATTTTTGAGATTTATGGTGGAGGCAACTTCAGTAAAGAGGAATCAAGAAGTTCAATTAATTTCAGGTACGGATTTTATGCTGACAAGGTAACAGAAGAGTGGAAAATCAGGATAAGGCCATATTTCAACTACAATGAAAGAAATTTCGTGGTTGGCGACTCAACAGTTACAAGTATTTCACACAGGGACGGATTTAACGGCTACTTGATAAAAAGTTTAACAGATCACTGGTCAGCAGGAATATTCACTAATATGCTTTCGAGTACATTTCATAATATGGATTTCCAGATGGAAGTCTCCCCCGCAATTGAATACAGCCTTTACCCTTACAGGGAGGCAACAAGGCGTTCGATTACTTTCACTTACAGGGTAGGCTATGCGCATAATAATTACATTGAAGAGACAATTTTTGAAAAAACAAAGGAGTCACTATTCGGGCACGCATTAAATGCCTCTGCAAACTTCAGGCAGCCCTGGGGCGACATTCGTGCCGGAATTACAGGATCGCAGTATTTTCACGATTTCAGGGCCAACCGGGCTGAGTTTTTTGCCCGTTTAAATCTCCGGATATTCAAGGGATTCTCTTTAAGTCTGAGGGGAGGCTTTGACCTTATCAATGATCTCGTTTCTATACCAATGGGGGACCTTTCCCCGGAAGAGATTTTGCTGGAACAGCGCCGCCAGGCAACTGATTACGAGATATCAGGCAACATAGGTCTTACATATACTTTCGGGTCTGAATTGTCCGGCGCTTATAATCCAAGACTTTAAGATAGCCCTGACTGTATTTATTTAGTGCAATAAAACAATAAAATTTGCAATCCCGATGATCTAATATAGACAGGCCAGCCGCATTACCATTAAATTTTGTATTAAAATTTACAAAATTCAGAGTTACAGAAGAAAGCGCGCTTCGTTCTCTATTAAATTTTTTTCCTCTGACCGGATATAATTTTTGATGAAAAAATTTTATTTACATTTGTATAAGAATAAAAAACAAATAAAATGAGCCAAAACTACTCATCAGATAAGGAAGAAGGTTCCATTAGGCAGTATGTTCCGCTAATTTTAATACTTTTCATAGCAACAATACTTGTTATATTCGCAGTTCAGAATTCCCATGAAATTGCAATCAAACTAATTTTCAGGACAGTTAATGTTTCCCTTTCACTTGCCCTTCTAATCAGCGTTTTTATTGGAGTAATAATGACCCTCATTTACTCAATAAGTCTTTTGCAAAAAAAGAACAAAAAGATAAAGGAGATGAAAACCCACATCAGTGAACTGAAAAAATATACAAAACAGGAAACAGTCAATAAACCTGAAGAGAAAGATTCAGGTTTTAAGACGGGCAGCACAACCGAACTTTTATAAGGAATTTTGATACATATATTTAGCTCTGTCAATTAACCGGGTTTTTTAAGAGTATTTGGAAAAATGGTAATCTCCTCCAAAAAAATTAATTTTACCGCAATTTTCGATGACCTTCTTGATCTTATATACCCAAAATTATGCACAATATGCAGTGATTTGCTTATAAGCCAGGAAAGCTTTATATGCAAAAACTGTTTATATCATATCCCCAAAACAAATTTTCATAATGATCAAGCCAACCCGGTAGCAGAAATATTTTGGGGAAGAGTCAATATAGAACATGCATCATCTTTTTTTTATTTCAGCAAAGGGGGAAAATCCCGCAAACTCCTTCACAAGCTTAAATACAGGGGGAACACGCAACTGGCTTATGTGCTTGGTAAGGCTTACGGTACGGAGCTGAAAAAAAACGGGGTGTACACAAATACCGATATGGTCCTACCCGTACCCTTGCACAAGGAAAAAGAAAAATCCAGGGGATTCAACCAAAGCGAGTGGATAGCTCTTGGTATTGCTGAAGCTTTGTCCAAATCAGTTGAAAAAATCCTCGACAGAAAAGTTAATAACCCCAGCCAGACGAGAAAATCGCGTTATGAAAGATGGGAAAATGTTGAAAATGTTTTCATTGTAAAACATCCGGAAAAAATTGAAGGAAAACACCTGCTCCTTGTTGATGATGTAATTACAACAGGAGCAACTCTTGAAGCATGCACACAGGCTCTTAAGAATGCGGCAGATTGCAGGGTAAGCATTGTTACCCTGGCTGTTTCATAATTTACTTTTTATCTCCTGTAAGTTTTTCAATAAGTATTTCGACCCCTTTGGCTGCTTTTTCCCTGATAACTTCTGCATTAACATTAAACGGAACTGAAACATCTTCTGGATCTATAACATACACAGGAACCCCCCTTGGAACATAATCAAGAAGACTTGCTGCAGGATAAACATTTAAGGAAGTCCCTACTACTACAAAAATATCAGATTGTCTTGTTATCTCCATTGCCGGGATCATTGCAGGTACAGGCTCTCCAAACCAGACCACATTGGGTCTAAGCTGAGAACCCTTTTCACAGGTATCCCCCATTTTTATCTCCCATCCGTCAATTTCATAAACAAGCTCCGGATCTGCAGAACTCTGTGCCTTGAGAAGTTCTCCATGCAGGTGTAATACTTTTTTACTTCCTGCTCTTTCGTGAAGGTCATCAACATTCTGTGTAATTATCTCCACATCATAATATTTTTCAAGATCAACCAGCCCATAATGACCTTTATTAGGGGAACACCCCAGCAATTGCTTTCGCCTTTCATTATAAAAATTCTGGACCAGCTCTGGATTGTTTTCCCATCCTTGCGGACTGGCAACTTCCAAAATATCGTATTCTTCCCAAAGACCTCCCATATCACGGAAAGTCCGGATTCCACTTTCGGCACTAATCCCTGCCCCTGATAAAACAACCAGTTTTTTCATTGTAACTCATTTTTTAAACCAGTTGCAAAATAAAAAAAACAGGGAAATTTCCAAACAAATGTTAACAGGTTTAAACAGACCATATGTATGTAAATATTATTAACTCGCATTAAAGTTTAACAGTTTTTCCCAAAATAAAATATTGTAAGTAACAATTATTATAAATTTCTATATTATTGATTTCCTTACCAATAAATAGGATCTAATGTTGATAAATTATTATTAAATTAGCAATGATTCTGTTTTTTACAACTGTCTGGATGTTTGTGGAATCCTGTAAATTGCTTTAGAATATGATAGAAAGGTCAGTTATAGAAAGGGTAAACGAAGTTGTCGATATTACAGAGGTAATTCAGGATTTTATAACCTTAAAGAAAAGAGGGGTAAATTATCTTGGCCTGTGTCCGTTTCACAATGAAAAAACTCCTTCGTTTACAGTTTCACCGGCTAAAGGCATTTTTAAATGTTTCGGATGCGGAAAGGGGGGAAATGCTATCAGCTTTATAATGGAACACGAGCACCTTGCATACCAGGAAGCGGTAAAATATCTGGCCAAAAAATACAATATTGAAATAGTCGAGAAAGAGCTTTCCAGTGATGAAATTGCAAAGCAAAACGAGCGTGAAAGCATGCTCGTACTTTCCGATTTTGCGCAAAAATATTTTTCAAAAACTTTATGGGAAACAGATGAAGGAACTGAAATAGGACTTAGTTACCTGAAAGAACGGGGTTACAGGGAAAATACAGTTGATAAATTCCAATTGGGATATTCCCCCGAAGAGAGGGATGCGTTTACCAGGTTTGCTCAAAAGAACAATTTCAAAAACAGCTACCTTTTAAAAACCGGACTGAGTATTCAAAAAAATGAGAAGGTATATGACAGGTTCAGCGGCCGTGTAATTTTCCCTATTCACTCTCTTTCAGGAAAAGTGATAGGTTTTGGAGGACGAACCCTTAAACAGAGCAGTAATACAGCCAAATACCTTAATTCGCCCGAATCCGAAATATATCACAAAAGCAAAACAGTGTACGGTCTTTTTCATGCAAAAAGGTCCGTTACCCAAGCGAATAAGTGCTATCTTGTTGAAGGTTACACAGATGTTATATCATTTCATCAGGCCGGAATTGAAAATGTAGTTGCTTCATCCGGAACGGCACTTACAAGTGACCAGATAAGACTGATAAAAAGATTCACTCAAAATATAACAATACTTTTTGATGGCGACGAGGCTGGCATTAAGGCTTCTTTAAGGGGAATTGATCTGATACTTGAAGAGGGAATGAATGTTAAAGTTTTACTATTCCCGGATGGAGAAGACCCGGATTCATTTTCCAGAAAGCATAATCCGGAAACCCTTAATAAATATCTTTCGCAAAATGAAACTGATTTTGTTTTATTCAAAACAAAGCTTTTGCTTGAAGAGTCAAAAAACGACCCTATTAAAAGGGCTACACTAATAAACGACATCGTTAAATCAATTGCGGTAATCCCAAACAGGATTAATCGTTCTGTTTATATTCGTGAATGCAGCAATATAATTGGCATAAAGGAAGAGGTATTGTATTCTGAGATAAATGCTATAAACAAAAAGAGAAATGAAAATAATCAAAAGTGGTTAAAGAAAAAAGAAGCAAATGATGATAAAAATGATAAGAAAGATGATTTAACCGGATACAATCATGATACACTTATCCATGAACATGAAATAGTGAGGTTGCTGCTTAATTACGGGAATCGTGAACTTTTCACAACCACAGATGATCAAGGTGCTGAAAGCGTAATAACTGTAGCATATTTCATTATAAGTGAGCTTGATAAGGATGATCTTCAACTATCTGATAAAACCTGCAACCAGATTTTGAATGAATTCAGAGATGATTTGAAAGTAAACATTAATCCCGAACCTAAAAAATTTACTCTCCATCATGACCCCTCAATAAGCAAAATGGCGGCAGATCTTTTGGGCCGCTCTTACGACCTGAGCAAAATATGGAAAAGAAAAGAAACAAATATCGAAACTGAAGAAGACAGGCTTAAAAAAATTATTCCCTCAATAATACTTGGTTATAAAAGTATAAAAATTTCAAAGGCTTTAAAAGAAACTGAAGAGGAGATAAAAAATACTTCAGATGAGGAAAAAATGACAGCATTACAGCACCGTTACAAATTGCTAAAAGAAACCAACATGATGCTGGCCAGACAACTTGGAAATAGAACAATAATGATTTAAAATAAAAAAATTGTGGTAACTTTATTTAAAAAAATCAGTAAACATAATTGTACTTTACATAAGCTATTCGTTTATGGCGCTTATAACATCCCTGTGAAAATTTGCACGGGATTTGTTTAAATATTAAACAAAGCCTTTATGAAATATTTATCAGGTTACTCATTGATTATAATGTTATTTCTTCAATTCTTTCAGTCATGTGGCGAACAACATCATGAAGAAGAATATACAGATGAATTTACTTATGAAACAGAAGCAGCAGTGGAAACCATACGTGAATTATCTGAAGTAAGAAAAATTTTTTATGATTTATATTCACCGGTTGAAGCAGGAAATATTTTTGATCAGATCGGTGCAGTTTATGACCCATATTTGCTGAATCCTCCTGAAAATGCAACCAATTACAATACCAGCTCCAAAATAGCATTGAATCTTGGAGTATACGGTGCTGATCTTAGCTTTTGCCGGCTTTTCGGACAAACCCAGGAATCAATCAATTACCTGACAGTAATTTACCGTCTCGCCGGAGATCTGGGCATATCGGGAGAGCTGATCGAAGAAACAGACGAGATAATTAAACAGGCATTGGTGTCACATCCCGACACCATATTCAATATTGCAACACGCTTATATCTGAATGCTGAAAAACAACTCAAGGAATCAAACAGAGAAAGTGCCACCGTTTTGATTTTAACAGGGGGATGGATTGAAGCCCTCTACATTACAACTTCATTTTATGATCCATTGGAAGATGAAGATGAACTGATAATTCAACTTGCAGGACAAAAATACTCTCTTGAGCGCCTGATAAGCTTGATGAACAATTTCCGTAACGATCCGGCTGTATTGGAATATATTTTCAAACTTAAACCACTGGCAGAAGAATTCAGTGAAATAGAGATATTTTTTGATGAGGGCGGTGTTGATATTGACACTATTAGCAGAACTATTACCGCAACATCTGAGCCCGAATTAAAATTTTCACATGATAATCTTGAAAAAATTGCTGATCTGGTAGCATCAATTAGATATGATATCATAAAATAATTTTTTCAATGCTTTTTTTTTAGCGCACATGCCTTTCGGGCATAGCCCCGTCGGGTCATTACCGCGCCCAAAGGACGAGGGTTTTATAGATTAACTAAACCTAATTTAAGTTATACCTCAAGAATTGCCGTTATAAGGTAAACCTCGCTAAGCTTTTAACCGAACCCACAGCACTTCAAGCAAAGAATTATTATGTCATGAATAGTGAAGAAGTTATATAATCGGCGATTAGCTGGCCCTCTCCTGTAAGAATAAGTTTATTTTCTTTATTTGTTAAATATCCTTTCTGAATAAACTGTTCTGCATTTGAAGCGCAATAATTTTTGTAATCTTCCCCATAAAAATTACCAATGAGTTCAAGATCTGTACCCCACATTGTTCGTATAGATGTTAAAATATAATCGTTGTATTTCTCCATTTTGCCGGGTATTTCCTTATTGAATGGTATTTTGTCTTTAAGTATAGAAGATATATACTCAGAGTTGTTTTTTATATTCCATTGTCTTGAAATACCGTCAAAAGAGTTTGCAGAAGGACCTATACCCAAATATTTTTTGCTTTTCCAGTAACCTTGATTATGAAGTGAAAAAAACCCCGGTAAAGCAAAATTGGATATTTCATATTGAATAAATCCTTTTTCTGAAGCAAGCTTCTTAAGCAAAATATAATGATCTATTGCTGTATCTTCACTCACATCCTCCATTATACCCTTCTTTAAATAATGCCCAAATACAGTTTTCGGCTCAATTGTTAACAGGTATGCTGATAAATGCTTTATTTTAAGTGAAAAGGCATTCTCCACGTTACTTTTCCATTTATCATTGCTCATTCCCGGAATTCCGTAAATAAGATCTATGTTAATATTATCTATCCCCCCCTCATTACTCATTATAACAGAATCAAAAGATTGCTGTGCAGTATGTCGTCTGTTCATCCAATGAAGATCATCGTCAAAAAAAGACTGAATCCCTATACTGAGACGGTTTATACCGATATTTTTAAGATCTTCAATGTATTTTAAAGTTATGTCATCTGGATTGGCCTCAAATGTAATTTCAGAATTATTGTCAACATCAAAATTTTTATAAATTGAGTTTAATATTTTTTCTGCTTCATTTGTTTTGAGCATTGAAGGAGTCCCTCCGCCAAAATATATGCTTTTTATACGATCCCCTCCAAGGTAATACTTTTGCATCTCTGCTTCTTTCGCAATACAATTGATCATAACCTTCTTGTTTCTGATTGAAACAGAAAAGTGAAAATCGCAGTAAAAGCATACTTTTCTGCAAAAAGGAATATGTATGTATATCCCTGCCATAAAAAAATTTGTTTTAACTTTACATTTTATTAAACAAAAAAATCTCCTGATTAGAAAAATCTACAATCTTTTTCCCTGATGTCAATTACTGAATATCCTTTGCGCCTGGTTTTGCTTCCTGTATTATGGGGAATTATTGTATTGTTTCTAAGTGGTATCCCCGGGAATAACATACAAGGGGTTCCCCTTTTAAATTTCAATCATGCTGACAAGGTAGCGCACTTTATCATGTATTTTGTTTTCTGCATTCTGCTAATATACGGTTTCCAGGAATCAGGCCGGAAAAATCAATTTCATTCTTACATCTATGCAGTTTCAATAGCTATAGCATATGGAATTGTAATGGAATTACTGCAGCATTATGTTTTTATAAACAGAAACGGGAACATTTATGATATTCTGGCTAACAGCGCAGGTGCATTTACAGCTCTTTTTGTATTCAACCCGGTTATGAAACTATTAGATAAAACAAAATATTACTTCAGATAATGGAAAAATTTGTTTTATATTTTAAATTTTTCACCAGACAGGTTTAAATCATCTTTTAGTTGCTGCATTGATTGTTTACGAAAGAGTTCTTTAAGTTGATCACGTACCTTGTTGTATTCTTTAAAAAAGGGACAACGAACTTTTCCTTCACTACAAGATTTAATGCCTATCAGACACTTGTCGAAAAAATCCTTACCCTCAGTCTTTTCAATAATTTCCATTATAGTTATTTTATCAGCAGGCTTTGCAAGCGCAAAGCCTCCCTTTGGACCTTTTGATGAAATAAGGACTTTCTGACGAGCAAGGTTTTGCATTATCTTTGCGAGAAAAGGAGTCGGAATATCCAGATTGGAAGAAATATCTCTTATTCCAATCTTTTTACCATTTTTTTCATTAATTGATAAATAAATAACTGCTCTTAAAGCATATCTTGTTTTACTGGAAAACATAATAAATGAATTTTATTAAGGATTCTGTTCAGTTTTATCCTCTATTGGTATTTTTTTTACTCTTGCTTCATGCCTTCCATCCTCAAACGATGTATTTAAAAAAACTTCAACAATCTTTATTGCTTCCTCTTCAGACAGGAATCTTCCCGGGAGTGCCAGAATATTAGCATTATTATGGGCACGAGCCAGATAAGCAATCTGTTCATTCCAGCACAAAGCTCCGCGTATATCCTGGTATTTATTGACTACCATGTTAACACCGTTACCGCTGCCACAGACAACAATCCCTGCTTCACATTTACCGTTTTCCACAAGCTTTGCAACTAAATGTGCATAATCGGGATAATCCACACTCTCTTCAGAGGAAGTACCGCAATCATTTACACAGTATTTTTCTTCTTTTAAAAAGTCTGATATCTTTTGCTTTATCTTAAAACCTGCATGATCAGAGCCTATCGCAATAGTTATAGATGTTTTCATCAGAACAAACTAGTTTAATTAAATTAAATATCTATGATTTATATATTTCAAGCAAATCAAAATAGGTATTTCAACTGATGGAACCCCCATGTTTGCTCATATCATTTTGTCTGCCAAAGGCTGATGGGGCTTTCATTCGTATATAAAATTAAAAAATGTGGTTTCAAAAATTGTTAATCTGCTATCATCAACATGTGAATAAAAATAAAAAACATCTTAATAAGTTCCCTTACTTATCAAAAATTGGAAAAAAAGAGCTTTTATCAATAAATATTAATCATAAAATAAACCGATTTTAAACATAAAAAGCAGATAGAATTTTCAAAAATAATAATATCTTAGTATTAACAGGTTGTTAATTAATATTGCAAGTTATTGTCAAACAAGTATTTTTTTATACGAATATGTGTTAAAAATATGTTTTTACAGGGTTAATTTTACTTTGAAAAGTAATTTATGGTATTTATTAACAAAATTAACAGAACATATATAACATAATTAGAATTTAAATTTTAAAATCAATATTTATTAGTATGTTAATAAAAGTGAAATTTATTCTTTAATGAAAATAATTATCAAATTGACTATATTGCAGTAAAACAAGGAACGATCAGATGAGCAAAGAATTCAGCATAAGAGATTTCAAAGACGATAAAGATAAGGAATTTGAGCAGAAATTGAGACCTTTGAAATTTGAAGAGTTCAAAGGTCAAAAAAAAGTACTTGAAAATCTTAAAATATTTGTACAGGCTGCCAAAATGAGAAACGAGGCGCTTGATCATGTTTTACTGCACGGACCTCCAGGACTCGGTAAAACTACACTTGCCAATATTATTGCCAATGAAATGGATGTTAATTTAAAAGTAACTTCCGGTCCTGTTATCGATAAACCGGGTGATCTTGCAGGATTACTAACAAATCTGGGTGAAAAGGATATTTTATTTATTGATGAAATACACAGAATGAGTTCTGTAGTGGAAGAGTTTCTTTATTCTGCAATGGAAGATTATTTTATTGATATAATGATTGATAAAGGTCCTGATGCCCGTTCTGTTCAGCTTACCCTGAATACATTCACATTAATAGGGGCAACTACAAGATCGGGACTGCTGACCAGTCCGCTAAGGTCTCGCTTCGGCATAACATCTCATCTTGAATATTATGATACCGGGATAATGAATATCATAATTAAAAGATCATCGCATATACTTGGTGTTAAAATATCGGAGGAAGCTTCAATGGAAATTGCCAGAAGAAGCAGGGGAACTCCAAGAATTGCAAACTCATTGCTGCGGAGAGTACGGGATTTTGCCCAGGTAAAAGGGAATGGCGAAATAGATATTGAAATAGCAAAATATGCATTAAAAGCACTAAACATAGACAAATACGGACTGGATGAAATGGATAACAGAATCCTTGTAACAATTATAGAAAAATTTGGTGGCGGACCGGTAGGTTTAAATACTATTGCTACTGCAATTGGTGAAGAAAGTGGTACAATTGAAGAAGTTTACGAACCTTTTCTCATTAAGGAAGGATATATAAAAAGAACGCCCCGGGGAAGGGAAGTAACTAAAATTTGCTATGAAAAACTGGGAATAAACAGAAGCAACAGCCAGAATTCCCTTTTTCAGTAAGAATATGTTATTCTTTATCTATTATCATAACATTTAAGCTTAAGGGAAATATTTTTCGATAATAATATTTAAATTGAAAATTAATTTTTACTTTTGAAGTCATTATAGGGTATTGAAAAGACTGATAATTTTATTTTTATAATGTTGATAAAGAAAATAGTTGAATATTAATATATTAAACTAAAATTAGAACAGATGAAATTGCTTACTCAATTTGCAGGATTAATAATTGTTTTAATTTCAGTGGTTTTGGTAATTGTTGAATTTGTAAGTCAGGGACATAACAACAACTTGCTTCTGGTCAGTGGTATTTTACTTCTGGCAGGTCTCTTTTTGCATGTAGTTTTGAACAAGCAGTTAATGTAAACTACTGAAAATAGAATAGAAAAAATGGCTTAAAATATATTGGCCATTTTTTTTAGTGCATTAATACCGATTAGTTTAATTTTTCTGCCCTGAAGTTCAATCAGACCATCGTTTTTAAATTCTGAGAGAAGCCTGATAATAGATTCTGTTGCGGTACCTACTATATTTGCAAGTTCTTCCCTGGTTAGAGTGATGAGAAGAAAATTATTTTCATCGAGGCCAAAGTTTTCTTTTAATTGCAGAAGTATTTCTGCGAGTCTTTCACGTACGGTTTTCTGCGCTATGTCAGTTATATAAGCATTTGATTGACCAAGTTCCGAACATGCCAGCTGCATTAAATCCATTGAAAAATTTCCGTTCCTTTTAACAAGATTAATAAGAGATTCGCCAGGTATAAAACAGAGCGAAGCATCTTCTATTACCTTTGCAGTTGTACAGGCAAGTTCACCTGTCAATACCGATCTGAATCCGATTATATTCCCCTTTTTGGCAAACGTAATTATTTGCTCTTTACCATCTATCCCTGTTTTGTAGATTTTTATAATCCCTTTATTAACACAATAGCAACCAGTTATTCTGCTACCTTCATGATAAACAATAGAACCCTTTTTGAAAAAATCGTGTGTAATATCCAGACTAAGCATTTCATGCTCTTCAGGCGAGAGATTTTTGAAAATTGTAACTGATCTTAATGAACAGGAATCACATGAAGGCATATTATGAATACTTTTCATGGTTTTAATATATTAAAATATATAATAATCAACAAATTAAAAAATAAACTGTAATAAAACAATAATCGGCGGAAATGTAAAATTAAATAAAAATATTTAATTAATAAAAATATTGAAATTGAATGAATTACTGGTATATGAACCTTCTAAAACTGATACATTGGTAATTATTAAAAAAACTGTTTTTATTGATTTATGCAGAATGTAACTTACAGGTTTTTAAAATGCTGAAATGAACTGCCCGGTAAATCTTATGTCATTTTCAAAATAGAGACGAATATCTTTTATATTGTATTTTAGAAGAGCTATTCGTTCAATTCCCATACCAAAGGCAAATCCAGTATATTTTTCATTGTCAATGCCGCATGATGACAAAACGTTCGGATCAACCATTCCGCAACCAAGTATTTCAAGCCAGCCGGTATATTTACAAAGATTGCATCCTTTTCCACTGCAATTACATGATATATCAAGCTCACCTGATGGTTCTGTAAAAGGGAAAAATGAGGGTCTTAAACGTATTTCCGTATCTTTGCCGAACATTTCCCTTGCGAAATAGATAAGAGTTTGCTTCAGATCGGAAAATGATACGTTTCTATCTATGTACAATCCTTCTACCTGGTGAAAAATGCAGTGGGAACGTGATGAAATTGCTTCACTCCTGAAAACCCTGCCGGGAGAAATGGTTCTTAGCGGAGGTTTCTCCGTTTCCATAACCCTAACCTGAACAGATGAAGTATGTGTTCTGAGAAGTATGTCAGGATTCTGTTCCAGAAAAAAAGTATCTTGCATGTCTCTTGCCGGATGCTCTTCGGGGAAATTAAGTGCCGAAAAAACATGCCAGTCATCTTCGATTTCCGGACCTTCAGAAACATAAAATCCAAGCCTTGAAAATATATCAATTATTTCGTTTCGAACAATTGATATAGGATGCCTGCTTCCAATATTAATATGAGAGGATGGAAGTGTAAGATCTTTTTCAATTTTTTTATCCTGAATTTTATTCTCCTCTTCAATCTTCAGTTTTTCTATTTTGGAAACAACAAATTTTTTTAGATCATTAATAAGTTGTCCTGTCTCTTTTTTGCTGGCAGGTGGGATATTTTTAAATTCACTGAAAAGATCTGCCAGAATTCCTTTTTTCCCTAAATAACGGATACGAAATTTTTCAATTTGTTCAGGACTTTCAGGTACAAACCTTTCAGCTTCTTCCTTATACTTTTTTATTTTATCAATTATATTGTTGAACTCCATATAAAATGTTAATTGACAAATTTAATGTTCATATGTATATCTTTAAGCGGCCTGTCATTTGAGTCAACAGGCACAGATGCAATTTTGTCAATTACATCGATTCCGTCCACAATTTCGCCGAAAACAGTGTAAGATCCGTCAAGGTGCGGTGCTCCGCCTTTTGTTTTGTATGTTTTCCTCGCTTTTTCTGAAAAACTGAACGAATCTGTTTCTGAAAATTTTATTTTTGCTTTCTCCTGGGCTTGCTGGTAAATTATGTTGTAATCAGGTTCTTTACCACTTTCAATGTGCTTTTTTTCTTCTTTTTCAAAAATTTCAGAAAAGAATTTTTGCAGTTTTGCATTATTTGTTTGATTTTCTATTCTGTCAAGTTGTTCCTCTGAAAAAACTGTACCGTGAACTATATAAAACTGTGAACCTGAGGATTCTTTTTCAGGATTTTGGTTGTCTCCAATGCGTGCTGCAGCTATTGCACCTTTTTTGTGAAAAAGATCATCATTGAACTCTGCCGGAATTGTGTAACCGGGTCCACCTGAACCAACCATTTCACCAGTTTTTGCGTTTTTTGAATCGGGATCTCCTCCTTGTATCATGAAATTTTCAATAACACGGTGAAAAAGTAACCCATCGTAAAAATCTTCTGAAGCAAGCTTAAGAAAGTTATCGCGATGAAGAGGAGTTTTATCGTACAAAATAACCTCCAAGTTCCCAAAATCGGTTTCAATTATTAACTTTGAATCAAGATTGTGTAGTTCATCTGCCGGTTTTTTCCCTGTGCCGTTTCCGCAGGAAATGAGGAGAATGGAAATAATTACGGTTATAAAGAACTTCATGACATAAAAGTTGTTTGTACAGTTTATTGTGCAAATATATAATCTTTCAAAACATATTGAATATAAACAGATGAAAAGAATTCTGGTGTTGTTAACAATAATGTTTGTGCTTATTTATATATGCAAAAATATTTCAGCCCAATCCGTCGGACTGGTTCTTAGCGGAGGAGGTGCAAAGGGACTCGCTCATATAGGTGTTTTGAAAGCACTGGAAGAGAAAGAAATACCTGTAGATTACATATCCGGAACATCAATGGGTGCTATTGTCGGAGCTATGTATGCTGCTGGTTATTCCCCACATGAGATCGAAAATATCGCAAAAAGTACTGAATTTCAGGATTGGGCAACCGGAAAGATTCCTGATGAATACCGGTTCAACTATAAAAAGCGCTATTTGAACTCTTCAATGTTCAGCTTCACTTTTGTAAGGGGCGACACAATCACCGTCCCCAGACTACCGACAAACATTATTCCGACTCACCAGATGGACATTGTGTTGCTAAGGTTACTGGCGCAAGCAAATGCCGCAGCAGATTATAATTTTGATAATTTGTTTGTTCCCTTCAGATGTGTTGCTGCTGATGTTTACAATAACCGTCCGGTTATATTAAGAGATGGTCAATTGTCTGCTGCTGTAAGAGCTTCTTCTGCATTTCCTTTTGTTTTCAGTCCTGTTACAATAAATGATGTTTTATTGTTTGACGGAGGGATTTATAATAATTTTCCCTATGAATTACTGACTGATGAATTTAATGCAGACATCATTGTGGGCAGCAAAACTTCTGCCAACCCGCCTGAGCCTACAGAAGAGAATATTGTCCTTCAGATAGAAAATATGATTGCTGGACAGACAGACTATGATCTTTCAAAAGTGGACGGTGTTTTAATAGAAACTGATCTGTATGAGATAGGAGTGCTTGATTTTCATCTGGTAGATGATATAATCGAAAAAGGATACAGAACAACACTCAAACATATCGAACGACTCAAAGAGAGGGTATACAGAAATATTCCTGTTAAAAAAATAGAAGAGAGGAGGGCTGAATTCAGAAGAAAGTTCCCCCCTTTAAATTTTAAAGATGTTCATGTTACCGGTGCCTCTGAAGAGCAAATGGAATTTATAAAAAGCAGTTTCAGGGATGCCGGGGAGGTATTCGATTTCAAGGAGTTTGAAAAAGCTTATTTCAAACTGGTGGCAGATAACAACATTAGAACTGTTTTTCCTGCTGCATTTTACAATCAGGAAAAAGAATATTACG
>SL_3KL_010_SEDDRAFT_10000061_pt1 | contig 62055 bp, 58 predicted proteins | sample SodLakKL_010_SED_2_FD_10381 | JGI IMG/M metagenome (IMG submission 10381)
ACATCGACACTTTCAAAAGGTTTGAAAGATATTATTAGTCAATGTTTTATTAAAACCTGAAAGACTTCGGAAGTCTTTTCCATCCAGCAATCCACAATTGACGTAAAATCAAAGCACCTTGATATTTTCGAGTTTACCGTCAGAAATCTGAACCGTTCTTGCGGGAAACTTCCGGATTACTTCATAGTCGTGCGTAACCATTAAAACGGCCATGCCCCGGTTGTTGATTTGGCGCATCAGCTCCATGATGGATGCGCTGGCTTCCGGGTCGAGGTTCCCGGTGGGTTCATCGGCCAGAAGAAGCCGCGGTTCGTTGGCGAGGGCGCGGGCAATCACCACCCGCTGTTTTTCTCCGCCGGAAAGGTCGTTCGGCATGGAGTTGCGTTTATGGCTGAGGCCAACCAGTCCCAAAACTTCAAGTACACGGCTTTTTATGAATCCTTTATTCTGGCCGGTTACCCGAAGCGAAAAGGCTACATTTTCAAAAACATTGCGGTCTGAAAGCAACTGAAAATCCTGAAAGACCACGCCCAGTCTGCGCCTCAGGTAGGGAATTTTTCTGTCAGGAATATTTGCCACATCATAATCGGCAACTTTAACCATCCCTTTATCCGGTTTTACATCACTGTACAACAGCTTAAGAAAAGTACTTTTCCCGACACCGGTTTTTCCGATCACATAGCAAAATTCTCCCACATCCAGCGAGAAATCTACACTATCCAGTATTCTGTTTTGCCCGTAGGCAACCGAAACATTTATCAGTTCAATTACACCGTTTCCGCTCATTGTAAAACCATGGTTATTCGGAGGCTTTTCTTGTGTGCCGGTTTCAGCTCAAAACCGTCGTACGCCTGCAAGATAGTGAAATCTGTTTTCTTTATGAGAGATTTGATGTGATCAAAAGTATAAATTTTCTGTTGATGCTCCTCTTCGAAAACCTGGGTCGGCTCATCAGATTCGGGATCCATCACCTCGATATGAAATTTGTTAGTATGAATTTGATTTACAGCATCATAGCTGCTTTTTCGTTCATACCTGAATTTTCCTTTCAGGTGCCTTCGTTCTTCGTTCAGGTATTTGATGGCTTTCCTTGAATTACGCGGTGTTGTGAAATCATAAATAAATATTCCGCCGGGTTTCAGTACTTTTTTAACTTCCGAGTGAAGTTTCAGAATCTCTTCATTGCTGTGTAGATAATTAAGGCTGTCGAACACCATGTACACTACATCGAATTTTTTATCCAGCTTGATTTCCAGGAAATTCATCGTGATAAACTTAATTTCCGAGTTAACCCGGGCTGCTTTTCGTTTTGCAATCCGGATCATATCTGCCGAAGCATCGGTGGCGGTGATATTGTAGCAGTCCAGCTCCTCGAGATAGAATGCAATGGTACCGGTGCCGCAGGCCAGCTCCAGTAATTCAACCGATTTGGGTTTGTGCTGGAGGATGATCTCGTCGATATAATCCGACCAGGTTTCGTAATCCACATCGGTCATCACCAGGTCGTAAATATCGGCTATAACGGTGTATGGCGAACTTTTTTGGGTGGCTAAACTCATGATGATCGCTTTTTCATTCGGTTGATGGCCATCTCCTCAGCCAGGTTCCAGGCCTGTAAAAACGAACCTTCATTTGCCATATTTTTTCCGGCAATGTTAAACCCGGTTCCGTGATCGGGCGAGGTGCGAATGATTGGAAGCCCCGCTGTGAAATTCACTCCTTTACCGAACGACAAAAGCTTGAACGGAATCAGCCCCTGATCGTGATACATTGCCAGTGTTGCATCAAATTCTTTGTGTTTCTGGTTTCCAAAATATCCATCGGCGGCGAATGGGCTTTCAACGTTTACACCATTTTGCGAGATCCGGCGAACAACCGGCTCAATTAAGTCAATTTCTTCTCTGCCGAGAACTCCGCCGTCACCTGCATGTGGATTTAATCCCAGAACGGCAATTTTCGGGTTACTGATGCCAAAGTCACGAATAAGGCTGTCGTGCAGAGTGTAGATTTGATCAGAAAGTTTTTCCGGGTTCAGTGCTGCGGCCACATCTTTCAGCGGAATGTGAATGGTGGCTAGGCCTACCCGCAGTACATCACTGGCCAGTATCATCATAATTTTTTTTGCTGAAGTTTTTTCAGCCAGAAACTCCGTGTGTCCGGGCACCGAATATCCTGCCAGTGAAATCGCCTCTTTGGAAATGGGAGCCGTTACAATGGCGTGGCATTTTTTCTCCAGGCAGAATTTTATGCCGAGATCTACAGCTTTCATGGCAGCTTCTCCGGCCTGAGCAGAAATCTGGCCGGGATTCACTTCTATTTCTTCGCCAGAAGACGATTCATACAGGTATATATTCCCGGTTTCTAAATTATCAAAATTTTTTAGCGGTTTGATTGGGAGATTCAAATCCAGCAGCCTGAGATAGGTATTAATAACGGGGTAGTTCCCAATGACAACCGGAATCGACTTGTTCAGGTTGATTTTTTTGAGTGCTATCAAAACCACTTCCGGCCCGATGCCGTTAACATCCCCCAAACTGATTGCGATAACTGGTTTCATATCAAAAAATAGTAAACTGTGAAATCCGGAAAAAATATTGTGCTGACTGTGTTTAACAGTGTGCTATCAACCGGGTTTTAACATTTTATGACCGGATTATGGTGCTACGGACTCAGAAATGGTTCCAAGCGGATTCTCCGGCTCGAATGGGTCAAACGGATATTCATCCGGAGTGACAACTACTCCTGTGGTCTGTTTGAACGGGAGCGGGGTTTCGGCGTGATAGGTTGCTTCCACAAACCAGGCGGTGAATCCTTCATCAGGAGTATCCAGTTCAACAAACAGCTCGCCATCTTCCGGGATCTCCAGGTCGCGTGCCAGCCAGATTCGGTCAATCACATAAAGCCGGAAATCTCGAGCGTTTGGGTTATGTGCATTCCATAGCAGTAGTTCGTCTGGTAAATTGTCGGGATCAAGCTGAATGCGGAAACCGTTTTCTTCTGCCTGCCAGTTAAATTCCGGCAGTTCTTCATCATGTAAAATGAAGTTGTAAAAAGATGCCAGGCTATGTGCGGCGTCGGTATCGCTCAGAGAATGTCCCGCATTGGGTACGTACCGAATGCTTTTTTCTCCCGGCAGATCATCCCAGTAAAACTGCCAAGAATCCGGGAGGAAAAACTCGTCACTTGCTCCATTCACGATGAATTTCGGCATGGTGAGTTCATCGAGGTAGGAGTAAGGATCAATCAATTCCAGCATTCGTTCAAACTCAGCAGAAAACTGCCAGTCCATAATTTGTTCATCCACATATTCCTCAATAGCCGGTGACCACTCACCATAAGCGCGCCAGTGGTGTTCGAACGATGGAATAATATTCAGCAGATCAATCACAAACGGAGCGATTGCAACCACACGATCATCAAAAATTCCTGTTGTCCAGGTTGTCCACCCTCGCTTAGAGGCGCCCGCAACAACATAATTTTCAACATAATGACCTTGCTCATGCAGAACAAATTCAGTGATGGTATCCATGGCACGGATGGCTGCCGTAGTCATGGGAAGCCGTGCGAGCCATTCGGCATCTTCATCCTGAGCGCCTCCTTCCAGGAATTTTCTCCAGCCGTAGGCAATCAAATCATCCTCGTAACGCTGCTCAAGGCGGGTATCATTCAAAAATCGAATCGGCTGATAAGGCACATTATGCAGATCGGCCACAATTGAATTGGTTGCCAATGCAGTTTCCAAAATATTTGTGTCCACATCAGCCCGAAGTTCACTGTAGTTGGTGCCACCGCCAATCCATAATAAGCCGGTTCTGAATTCTACTTCATCGGGGACAACGATCGTGAGCCAGTGCCACCACTCGGTTTCATTGACGAAATCTTCGGTCAGCCAGTTTTGTGATACCATTCGAATGACGTACGCCGTATAACCGTCGCCCTCAATCGTGTTTTGAAGATTGAAATTATAAGCGGGATCTGTTTCCGAAACATAGGCTTCGAATGGATTAACCGGTTCAGTTTCGGGAGCACAGGAGAAAAGAAATAATGGCAGTGCAAGTACGAGCAGATTTCGGGTAAATTTCATAGTGTCTGTATTTTTGAAATGTCTGAAATTATCATAAAATGATATATACAAATCACAAATTACAGTGACAACGATTATTTCATATTTTTTTAATTCGAATAAAGAAGAATAAATTTAAAAACTCAAAAATAATCTGGTCTTGGGAGAGTAGGTTAACGCAATAACAAAAAAGCCTTGTAAATATAAAATTTACAAGGCTTTAGTGCCCAAGAGAGGACTCGAACACCAATACCTTTAAACCTAAAAACCCCTCTAAATATGTCAAAAACGCTGTTTATGTAATATAAACCTTTCTTTGAAAGTTACAAATTACAGGGTTTGTGCTACCAATGTGCTACCAAGTGTGCTACCAGTTTATTATATTTCTGATGACTTATAACAAAACTTACCAGATTTATGCCTGCAACATTCAAGTTTTATATCCGGGATAACAGGAAAGACGATCGCGGAACTTGCCCCATCTATCTGAGAATTACGCACAATAGAAAACGTAAATATATCAATACCGGTATCCGGTTAAAGCCCGACCATTGGCACCCAGGCAATGAGCAGGTGCGCCGGAGTTTCGGCAAAAAACATGAAGTGCATAAAATCAACAAGCGACTTGCACAAATACGCATTGATGCAGAGGATGCTTATTGGGAATTGCATAGTGAAAATAAAGTCAGTGCCGATGCTATCAAAAAAAGGCTATCGTATTCATCCAAAGACAATTTTTTTACACTTGCCAAAGAATATTTGGACGAAATTAAGCACGACAGCTTCTGGACACACAAACAGACGAAAGTAGCTATTGAGAAGATCAAAGATTTTCATGGTTCTGATAATTTACCTGTCAACTTGATTGATGCAGACTTTTTAACCCGGTTCCAAAACCAGTTAAAGAGAAAAAACAAACCATCAACGATTATAAAAAACCTCGGCTGTATTAGGAATATTCTGGATATTGCGGTAAGGCAGCACTTAATCAATATTAACCCCGTGAAATCGAATGATTTTACAATGGTTAAGCCCAATAATAGCACTTCAAAGACTAAACTATCACTCTCTCAGATTAAGGCATTGAAAGAGCTTAACCTGAAACCCGGTTCAAATCTATGGCACGCACGTAATGCCTTTTTGGTATCATTCTATTTTTGCGGAATGCGTTTTGGTGATGTGGCTGAACTACGATGGGAAAACTTCAAAAATGGCCGCCTGGAATACGACATGAATAAAACCGGGAATCCGGTAAGTTTACCGGTTAAGGACGGCCCCAAGCAAATTTTGGACGCTTACAGGGATTTTGATTACAACGGATATGTTTTCCATTTTCTTTCAAATCTTACTGATGAAGAACAAAGCAGGCCCGATATTATTAGAAAACGGATAAGCAGTTGGAATGCCTATGTTAATAGTTGCCTTAAAGATATTGCTGAAATGGCCGGGATTAAGGAAAACATTTCAATGCATGTGGCCCGGCATTCTTTCGCACAGTACGGGGTTAACGATCTGGAAATACCACCTTATAAAATGATGATGCTGTTAGGCCATAAAAGCCTTAAAACTACGATGCAGTATCTCAAATCCCTGGACTTGAAGGCGGTTGATAGTGCAATGGATTTGATGTTTAATGAACTGTAAAAAAAGAACCCCGATGGCCTGCAACAGACACCGGGGTTATGACTTATAACGAACAGTAATATACCATGAAAACCGAAGATAATAAACAACTAAGTGTTGAAACTCTTATAAATATAACCAAAGAGCAAGAGGTACCACCCTTATATAAAACCAGAGAAATTGACGGTATTATTGTAAAAGAGTACAATTTTATTCAAGAACACCCTGCTATTGTCAATAGTAAAGACTCCATTCCAGAAATCAATATTAATTCAAAGGACTTTAATTTATTAGCAGCCCGAAAAAATGAGATTGAGAGCCAGATAGAGTTACATCATAAGCACTGCTATAGAAATTATTTTGAGATAAAAAATATACGAACTCCAATCTGGCTATATGGGAAATTTGAATATTTCGACCTTGATGAAATTACTGAGGCAGAGAAAGAAAAACTCTATCATTTCATTTCAGGAATAAAAATTTTGATTTATTGCATAATGGTAGGTGATGAAATGAAAACCTTTCTGGACATGAACAAAGACGATTATCCATCACTTGAATTACGTTGCTCTAAATGGCACAAGAAAACAGCCAGATTTGATCTATTTGAGTATGCAGAAGCTATCAAAAGGCCGGCTGATGAAATTCATCGGATTGTTACACGAACTACATCGTTGTATCTGGAATACTTAAAAATTCAAAGTGTCTTGTATAGCATTAACATTGAAAAGTTGATTAACACGCTATCTAAGGATGATATTTACAGTAAAATTCTAAATGCACCAGAAGGACAAAGAGCCAGGAAAATTACTTTAGTGGAATATTTTTATCGGAACGAAGATTGCCATACTTATCCAAAAGCGTTTGATGAAGCAAATAAAGTTCACAGAGAGATTGCAGGGAAGCCTATTTATTCAGGTAAAGACGGTTTCAAATCTTTTGAGTCAAGTAAATCGGTATTTATGAAAGAACAAGAGGGGCAAAAAATACTTAAAGAAATACTTAATCGAATTAAGTAGTTAATTAAGTAAATACACGTCTATCATACAGTTGAAATTGATAACAATAAATTTTCGACTGTATGGAAAATGTAACAATTCTACCCGAATCTAAAATTAGACAGATTTTCCGAGAGGAACAGGAGGCCGTTCTAAAGCGACTTATCCCATCTATCGTAAGACGTGCGACCTGTAAAAAGTATTTGAGCACAAAAGACCTTCAGGAGTTGACAGGCATGTCTCCCAGGATGCAGAAATATCACAGGGATGCTGGCAACCTTCCATATTCTCAGGAAAACGAACGAAGCAAGATTATTTATTCCGCTGATGATGTGGATAAATTTATTCTGGAGCGCCGGATCGAAGTATAACCATGTGAGGGAGATAATAAGATGACTGTAACGAATAAAAAGCAGCAGGCCCGGCGCGATGCACGAACTATTTTTCACTTAAAACAGCAGTGCAGGCAGCACGGCACCGGCCATAAAACGCTACAAAAAGTATTTATTGGATTGTTGCGGATACATGACAATCACTTGGCACTGTTTGCAGATGAAATTCAAATGCAAGAGGGATGCAATGGCTGAAAAAAAAGAGAAAGCCCCGACTGTATCGGAAATCCTACTGGAAATTATAGAATTTTCGGCCGTTCTCTTTCGGGATAATGCCGGTATTGCATGGGCTAAAGTTGATGGGGAATGCCAACCTGTACGATCTACGACCTTTCGGCGGCATATCCAGCGTAAATTTTATCATCTGGAAGGCAAGGCACCCCATACACAAGCCGTACAAGAGGCCATTGAGCAGGCCGAAGGCAAAGCGTTATTTGAGAGCCGTTTTAACCAGAATGTGAACGTGAGGGCGGCACTGTTCGACCATAGAATTTTAATCGACTTAGGGGATGATAGTAAGCTATTGGCCGAAGTTACCGAAGATGGATTTGATGTTACCGCAGACCATGCCTTTTTTTACCGGCCAAGCGGATTAGAACCCTTACCGATACCAGAGCAAGGTGAAATAGAACTGCTACGGCCATTCATCAACGTTGAATCTGATGCAGATTTTCGGCTGATCGTATCCTGGATGTTGACGGCACTTCATCCCGGTATCGCTTGCCCGATTCTTGTTTTACAAGGTGAACAGGGATCATCAAAGAGTACCACATCGAAAGTAATTCGATCACTGATTGATCCCAACACGGCCCCAATCCGCACGGCACCACGAGACGAACGGGAATTAATCATCCAGGGAGAAAATTCCCGGATGATCTGCCTGGATAATCTCTCAGGATTAAAACCCTGGCTGTCTGATGCCTTGTGTCGAATCTGCACGGGCGGCGGTTTTTCAGCCCGGAAACTATACACCAATAACGAGGAAAAGATTTTTCAGATACGGCGACCGATCATCCTGAACGGGATTGATGATATAGCAACCAGAGGCGACTTACTGGATCGGGCTATTGTCTTAAATCTGCCTGCCATTCCACAGACTGATCGCAAGGATGAAGGGCGGTTCTGGAAGGAATTTGACCGGGTACGGCCAAAGATTTTCGGTGCCATTCTGGATGGTATGTGCAGCGGCCTGAAATACCATGATAATATCCAGTTGTCGAACTTGCCACGAATGGCCGATTTTGCGAGATGGGCGGCAGCATGTGGCAAGGCCTATGGCTGGGATAATATTATTAACGAGTACAATCGAAATCGCGGAGAGGCGGTTGAAACCGGCCTGGATTCCGATATTCTTGCAACAGCCGTGCGCAAAATTATGGTCAACTTATCAAAATGGCAGGGCACCGCAACGGAGCTTGTAGAAAAAATTGAGCAGGTATCCGGGGATGTGGATAACAGATACCTACCAACGACCAGGACATTAAAAAGCAGGTTGACGAGGTTGTCTCCGGCGCTTCGGCAAGTAGGTATTGTATGGCACCGGGAGCGAGTTGAATCAGGCACGGTTTATATCATCAAAAAGCCGGTGAATAATGTGCAAGTTGTGCAAGAAGTGCAAGGAGACAATAAAAACAATGGCTTACATACTGGCAGAACCCTTGCACAACCAGATAACCTGGCAGAACGTGCAAGGAATCTGCAAGCCTCTAAATCATTGGTAGACAATGAGTCTTGCACAACTGGCAGGACTGGCACAACTGAACAGGACTTTTTATTTGAAGATAAAGCACCGTTTTAAATTCAACCTTAAACAAAAATGAATACCATGATACCAACTGTAAGGCAGATTAATTTATTTGATGACAACAATGTCCAGCAGGCAATTCCTTCAAGTAATGTTGTGGATAATTCCAGTGATGAATCAATGCAACCGGCGCAAGAAACCGGGCCGAGGTACGCTGTGATTCACAACCGATCAGGCAGGATATTCATTAAAACCGAATCTTTTGAGGAAATTGAGCAACATCTTTTTGAAGAAAATGCAGGCCGTTATACGCTACATGACAGAAAGCACAATCAATTCCTGAATGCAGAAATTATTTTTAAATCAAAATATAATAGGCAATGACTACCACAGAAATTAAACCTATCAAACCCTGGACGTGGATAGCGTACATCATGTTTATGATTTTGCTGATTGTGATACTGGCGACACATGGATGACACCCCCCGCCCTCAGAAAATTTTTAATGCTATGCTGCAAACCGACCGCCCTAATTCGTCTCTCACTCTGTTATGAACCCAAAATCTTTTTTTTGAGCTATGAAATTATCCAAAGAAGCTAAGAGATGGTACAACCGGATTAAACGGGAATACGACATTGACGACAAACCCGGATTACTACTACTCCAGACGGCTTTTGAGGCGTTCGATGAGATGAGAGCCGCGCAAGAGGAGATGGACGGAAACCCGGTATATACCGACCGTTTCGGCCAACCCCAGGAACACCCGGCCGCAAAAACGGCAAGGGCTTCACGTACTCAGATGCTGGCTGCACTAAAAAACTTAGAACTTGAAATCAACCCAGAATAAACAAACTAATATGAGAAAACGAAAAATTGATAAAACCGACCCAGTCAAAGAATTAGCAGAAATATACAAACGCTTCGCACACGCTTTTTTCACTGAAAAAAATGTGGATAAAGCGTTGAAAATTCGCAAAGAGGCCGACCGGATTTTTAAAAAGCATCCTGAATATCTGGAATCCGTTCCGGTGCATATAGGCCGGGCTGCTTACATCGACTGGGAACGCTTTATCAAATTCCCGCAAACAAAACACATGAACCCGAAAATTCAATAATTATGAGTATCGGAGATCAAAACGACTTTTTGAAAAAACACGAAAACAATAAAAAACAAGTATATGCAAACCTTACTGAAGAACAGATAAAGACTGTAGAATGGATGGCCAGAAGTTCCGGCCTAAGTTTCGAGGACACGGTAATGATATTGGTTCAATTCACTTTACAGGACTTGGCCCCGGCTGCCAGACGTGCCATAATTGAAGAACAGGCAAAACGCAACTAAGTGATGGCTGAAAATGATGAAATCCGGTTTTGCTCTGTTTTGTCGGACGGCGTTCACCTTCCACCGGGAATATGCCAGTTGACACCTGAAGCATTCAATGGAATCTTTGAATCACTTATTCAGGATCCGGAATGCAACTATGAACAGGCTTACGAAATCATTGAGGAATGCCATAAACGCATCTTCAGGAAGCGCCGGTATTCCAGCTACGATTCTTTCCGTAAATGCCGGGCAAAGATGATAAATGGAACTTAGTTCCGGTGATATTTGGCAAAATTCCTTGTAAAGTGTGATAGGAGTTCACAACAAAAACCAATCAATTTATTATGGATAAGAAAGAAAAAACTTTACGTGAGCAGCTTGGAGCACTTATCGACCAGCAGGAAGCCATTGTTAACAAGGCAAAAGCAGCCGATAGGAACTTGAACAGCAATGAAAAAAGAAATTTCGATCACATTGACCGGGAGATAAAACAGAAAAAATCAGAGCTTGACGATCACATCAACGGCCGAAGTTTTGAAGGACGTGCCCGGTTAAACAAGCAAAATCTATTTGGCGGTGGTTCTGAAATTGACCTAACAACCGGTAAACCTTCAGGACGAACTGGCTTATCTGGCAATAAACACGTTGAGGAATGGAAATCATTATCAGAAGGCAGTAAAGGCAAAAGAATCCCGGTATTGAGTAACAAGGCGCGCCTGGCTGATGTGATAGAAACCAGTGAGTACGGCGGCAGCCCACAGGATTATATTATTGACCGTTACCGGGGCTTTACAGCCACACGCGGCGCGGACGTGAAAGCCGAAGGGCCAGACCCGATGAGCACATCGGCGGATTCCGCGATGGTTCCGATTGATGTATCATCTGCCATTATTGACGAAGCCCGGAACCTTTCGAGAGTGATGCAGGCCGGCGCGCTTACAGTGCCGATGAGTACAAAGGAGTTGACGATCGCACGGATTACACAATCAGCCAGCCCGCACTGGAAGGCTGAAAACGCAAAAATCACACCGTCTGAAATCAAAACAGAGCCGGTTACGTTCACATCCAAAACGTTGGTGGCCGGTGTAAAATCAAGTGTAGAACTTAGCGAGGACGCGCAAAATCTTGGAAATGTTGTATTTAGCAATCTTGTAGAACAACTTTCACTTGAACTCGACAGGGCGGCACTGATGGGAACTGGCAGCAGCAATGAACCCAGGGGCATACTTCATACCGATGGAGTACAAGAAATTGAAATGGGAGACAACGGAGCTGAATTGGAATCGTATGCACCATTTTCAGAAGGTTTTGAGAAAATTCTTTCTGCAAACGGGTTTCCGAATGCTTGTATCTATTCACCAAGAACTTGGGGAGTTCTCGACCGGCTTGTCGATCAGAACGATCAACCGCTAAATCCACCTATGAGTTTTCGGGATTTAATGCAGCTACCTACATCTCAAATTCCGAATGATATGGTACAGGGATCGGCTGAAAATGCTTCTGCTGCTTTTATCGGTGAATATCCCAAACTGATGATAGGAATGAGAACCCGGATTATTCTCGAAGTATCCCGGCACGGATTTGACGGCGACACATCAGCATGGGAGAACTTACAGATCATGTGGCGCGCTTACTTGCGGGCTGATGTCCAACTGGCACACCCGGCGCACTTCTGCATTATTAAGGGAATCATACCAGGAACTTAAAAAGAACTTCACTTCTAAAAGAGGTGAACTCCATAGGGAAATTATTATTCTTTATTCATGAGTTAGGTTTCCCTTGTGCTTCAAAGCCCCGGACGCCTCATCCGGGGCTTTTTTATTGATATAAACCCTTATATCAGTTGAACCAGCACACGACACCCCCCGGCTTTCAAAAACTTTTAAGGCCATGCTGATTACCGACAGCCAAAGCAAAATCGCACGCTGTCAAAATAGGGGGTGGGGGGGGTATTGAGTTTCGGGGTGTGAGATCGCGCCGGATTGCTCTCAGGAATTGCCAGGCATTATCCAGCAAATAGCACTCATTTTTTTGATGTACTATTATAGGTTACAGAGAGATCGGACGGGAAATCGAAAATTTAAAGCCAGGCAATCCGGCGCGCCGGTTATTTATAAACAGTATGAAACAACATCGTGCTCTTTAGGCCCATAAAATAGAATATGATCGACCAGATCAATGTGAAACAATTGTGCTGCCTCTCTTAATCTTCGTGTGAACACTTTATCATTTTTACTAAATGATGGGTGTCCGCTTGGGTGATTGTGAGCAACAAGAATACTATCTGCATTTGATAAGATAGCAGGCTTTAAAACATCCTTCATTTCAATATTGGCGGCATTAAGGCGGCCCACAGCGACCAGGTTGATCGCAGTTACTTCTTTTTGAGTTGACAGGCAGACAACATAAAAATGTTCTCGGTCTAAATCTTTAAAAAAAGGATAGAGCAACTTGGCAGCAGCCCCAGGTGAGCTTATGGGTTTTTCATATTCCACCTCTGCCTCTTTGACCATTCGGATTGAAACAACAGATGTGATCTTGGGATTTATTTTTTTTGCGTTCATCAATTCTGTCTCCATTTTTTTGTGGTTATTTGAGACAGCGTATATTGACCGGAGCGCAAAAAATAGCGAAGAATTAAGAACCGGAATATTTACCGGGTTTGTGCTACCAATGTGCTACCAAAAATAGAGGGGATGTTTTAAAGTTATTGAAAATAATGGCTTTATGAATTAAAAACCATTTCCAAAGTGCCCAAGAGAGGACTCGAACCTCCACGACCATAAGGTCACATGCTCCTGAAGCATGCGCGTCTACCAATTCCGCCACTTGGGCATTTTGTATTATTTCAAGAACAGCAATATACCAACCTTTTCCGGCATCTTGCAATAGAAAAATGTGATGATTTTCTTATCATTCAATGACGGAGAAACTACGGATTTCTGCCAACTTAAAATCAGGGATGTGATGAAATGAACATCCTCATATAATCAAAATATTTAAGATAACTAAGCCTTCTATGGAATCAGAATTAGATCAATTGGGACTGAAAATATTTGAAAAAATTGATACGGACATCTACACGGATGCAACAAAGGCCTCAAAAGTGGTTGCAACTGAAATTGCAAATCTTATTCACGCCCGAAATCAAACCGGGCAAAATACCGTGCTGGGCTTGGCTACGGGATCAACGCCGCTTCAGGTATACAGCGAACTTGTTCGCATACACAAACAACAGGGATTGAGCTTTAAAAATGTGATTTCATTCAACCTGGATGAGTATTACCCTATGCAGCCAGATGAATTGCAGAGTTACGTCCGGTTTATGAATGAAAATCTTTTTGACCATATCGATATCAAAAAAGAGAATGTATACATTCCCGACGGCACTCTTCCAAAAGAAAAAGTGTATCAGTACTGCCGGGATTATGAGAAAAAAATTGAGGAGTCGGGCGGCTTGGATGTGCAGATTTTGGGAATCGGGCGAACGGGTCATATCGGGTTCAATGAACCGGGTTCACTAAAAAAAACCCGCACCCGACTTGTTACGCTTGATGAGCTGACCCGGTCTGATGCCGCTGCTTCTTTCTATGGTGAGGAGCATGTTCCGCGCCAGGCCATAACAATGGGTGTGGGTACCATTCTGGGAGCCAAAAAAATCTATCTGATGGCCTGGGGCGAACCGAAGGCCAAAATCATCAAAGAAACGGTGGAGGGTGAAATTACTGCTCAGAAACCAGCCACCTTTTTGCAGGAGCATGATAACACCAAGTTTATCCTGGATGAGGCCGCTGCTTCCGAACTGACCCGCCGCAAGACTCCCTGGCTTGTGGGGCCGTGCAAATGGGATGAAAAAATGATCAAAAAAGCCGTTACATGGCTGAGCCTGTATACCGGCAAACCCATCCTGAAACTGACCGACGAGGACTACAACCAAAACGGTATGAGTGATATTCTGACTGAGTATGGACGAGCCTACAACGCGAATATTCATATTTTTAATGTAGTACAGCACACCATTACCGGATGGCCGGGCGGCAAACCCAAAGCCGATGACTCGAAACGTCCGGAACGAGCTGAGCCATTTCCAAAACGGGTGCTGGTCTTTTCTCCGCGTCCGGCTGATGATGTTGTGTCGATGGGGGGCACGCTGATGCGCCTTGTTGATCACGGCCATGAAGTGCACGTGGCGTATCAAACCTCCGGTAATATTGCTGTGTATGATGATGAAGCTTTGCGTTATGCCGATTTTGTGACTCAGTACAGCAATAATGAAGAAGAGATTAGCCTTTACAGAAAGCTGGCCGAATCTATGAGCCAGAAGAAACCCGGTGACCTGGATTCACCGGAAATGCTCGAACTGAAATCAAACATTCGAAAAGTGGAGGCCAAATCGTCTTGCCGGTACTGCGGAATTCCCGATGAAAATGTTCACTTTCTTGAGATGCCGTTTTACGAGACCGGGCGCGCAAGAAAAAATAAGTTGGGTGAAAAAGATATCAAGCTTATCCGGGAAGTGATTGACAAAATAAAACCACATCAGATTTATGCCGCCGGAGACCTGTCTGACCCCCACGGAACACATCGAATTTGCTGGGACGCCATTCATCATGTTTTGAAGAGCTTTGATAGTGAGGGGTGGTTTGAAGATTGCTATGTTTGGCTCTACAGTGGCGTCTGGCAGGATGTGGATGTAAGTGGAATTGATATGGCGGTTCCGCTGAGCCCGGGGGAACGGTTGAAAAAACGCCGTGCCATTTTCAAACATGCATCGCAGAAAGATCAGCCTAAATATCCGGGGAGGATCAGCGGTGAATTCTGGATGGCTGCGGATGACAAAACAATTACCAATGCTAAAAAATATGACCGCCTTGGCCTTGCCGAGTACGACTCTATTGAAGGTTTTACAAGGTGGAAGTCTTGATGTTTTCAATGCCAGATTGAATCAATTGTGGTAAGAAAATTTTCATCATTTAAAAATCTCTGGAAGAATGTAGAACTGTGAGTATTTCTATCCTCTTTTCAGAATGAGTATAATGGTAGATGATTCGGTAGGAATGGTATAGAATTTCTCGAATAGATGGGTCGTTTATTTCGGGAACTTTTCTGCCGAGGCGTGGAGAATGAATAAGTTTTCGGGTACGCAGAAAAATTTCATCTACTAATATTTCAGCAAATTCAGGTGCAACCTTCAGATAATAATCCTCAATTGCCTCGAGATCTTATATTGCCTGGGGTTTCCATTGAATTTGCATTACGGAATTCAGTCTGTCCGTTTATCTTTTCTCTGGCGAAAATAGTTTTCAGCTTCTCGCTGAGATATTCCTCCTTTTTCATTCATTCCTTTTTGCACTTTGTGTAGTACAATCAGACGTTCAATAGCTTGTTCTACCGTTGTATCCTCAGGCAGATCAGCAATTGCATCAGAGATCTGTTTTTTGTTGATAGTCAAATTCATGAGTGACATTATTTAAAGTTAAAACATTAATGTAACGAAATAGATCCATAAAAAGTGATTTTCATCAAATAAATGCTACAAACTGTTCACTTCACTGTCAAATCTTGCACTTAGTACAATTTTATCATTTATCAGTTTTCTGAAAAGTGTTTGTTTAGTTTGCTACATTAAAAGCATGGACTCATAATAAAATCAAATACAGATAAAAAAATATGGTGATGAATATGAAAAAGTTTACAGCTTTTTGTTTAATAATAGCCCTGACTTCAGGTTTTGCCAACGCTCAAATCAACTCATCTTCTGACGATCCGCTCCGGATTATAGCCATTTTTGCACATCCGGATGATGGAGATATCAAGATGGGTGGAACCGCCGCTCTGCTTGCAGAAATGGGACACCAGGTGAAATTTTTATCCCTTACCAGCGGCAATGCCGGGCATCATGAACTGGCCGGAGCCAAACTGGCAAACATTCGACGGGCTGAGGCAGAGGAAGCAGCACGCCGGTTTGGAATTGCAGAATATGAGGTATTTGATAACCACGATGCCGAACTGCTTGCTGAATTGCACATCCGGAATGATGTGATCAGGGCCATCCGTGAATGGAATGCCGATGTGGTGCTCGGCCACCGTCCGAACGATTATCACCCCGACCACAGAAATGCAGGCCAGCTTGTGATAGACTCTTCCTATATGGTTATTGTGCCAAATGTTGCTTCTGATACACCACCGCTGCCAAATAACCCGGTTTTTCTCTACCTTGAAGACAGGTTCACAAAACCAAATCCGTTCAGCCACGATATTGTGATAGGCATTGATGAAGCAGTTGAAACGAAGTTAATGGGGCTTGATGCACATGAATCCCAGTTCTACGAGTGGCTGCCCTGGACGATAGGGCGGCTGGATGAGGTGCCGGAAGATCCGGATGAAAGGATTGAATGGCTGCGTGAGTGGCGATTTAGTGGAGAAATGCCGGAAGAGCAACGGGCAGGCCTCGAAAAATGGTATGGATCCGAACGTGCCGCCGAGTTTCGTTTTGCCGAATCGTTCGAAATTGCCGAGTATGGAATGTACCCGACCGAAGAGATCATCCGCATGATTTTTCCAATGCTTGACAATTAATCCCGGTTTTCGAATTGATCATCCGGCCATCCTGACTGGCATCTGCCGGAAAGTGTGGCCGGGCCGGTAAGTGCCTGCGCATGAATGGAACGATGCAGCGGTTTTAACTCTCCGGAAAATGTAAACTCTCCGGACGGGTTGATGTGAAGCACAGGCAGCGGGTTGTTCTCAGCATTTGCCACACTGATTTGATAAATGCCCGGTGCTGACTCCATGTCGATCTGAATTCGGCCGCTCTCTTCTGTTTCGGACACCTGCCTCTGGCCGCTTATGAAGAACGAATAACCATCTTCCGTTTTACCTTCTCCTGAAAACATCATCAAAAATTTGTTTCCGATAATTTTTCCCATCGGCCCGTAAGGGTTTTCACCACGATTGGTACAACTAATCTCTGCCTTCAGCTTTTTATTATTAGTTTCCAGAATAACAATACCGGAAGCGGGAAGTTCAAATGAGTGGATTTCTGACCAGCCATTACTCTCAGTGAATCTCGCACTGTTTTCTGCAAACTCATTTGCATCATTCTCGGTTAGTTGATTGCTTTGATCAGTTCTGTTACACGATGAGATGGATAGCAATAAGAGCAGAGACATCGTAAAGAACTTCAGGCTGGTAAGTTCCATAAATGAGCTAATATCAAAAAAATCGCAGCTTCTATTATTGGTTTCGTGTTTACATTAAACACGAAATTTCGGACTAAATTAGCTCAAACTCGATTTTCTGAAATATCAGGAAGGCAGTTTTATGATAGTTCATAGGTCTGAAGATTCTGCAATCCGGAAATTGTCAGAAACTTGTAGACTGAAACAGGTTTTTCATCATTCGGTGGTAAGCGGGTGTCAGCGGAACTGATCGGCGTTTCATCATGCGTTCCATCGCTTCGATCGCTTTATCGAAATGGTAGGGAACGATATTTTTGCCGCTAACCCAACTGAAAGAGGGAACAAATTTGGGCGGATAATCATCAGAAAAAAGATTGCAGCACACTCCGCAAATAGTGCCTGTGTTTAACATGGAATTGATGCCTGTTTTGCTGTGATCTCCCATTATCGTGCCGATAAATTGCTGACCGGTATCGTATAATTTTTTGGTTTTCCATTCCACCACTTTCACAGTACTATAATTGTTTTTCAGGTTTGATGTGTTGGTATCTGCACCCAGATTGCACCACTGACCGAAAACCGAATTGCCGCTAAAACCGTCGTGTGATTTGTTGGAATAAGAATGAAAAATCACATTGGCAATTTCTCCACCTACTTTACAAACAGGGCCTATGGTAGTGTCTTCATAAATTTTTGCCCCCATTTTTACGACAGATTTTTCACAAATGGCAGACGGCCCCCTTACCACAGAATTGGCCATGATGTGAGCGTTTTTTCCAACATAGACAGGCCCTTTCTCTGCAAACAGCATTGCTCCCGGTTCAATTACTGCCCCTTCCTCAATGTAAATGTTATCACTGTTTATGAGTTGAGAGTGGGGATATTTTGAGGTATCCTGAACGGACTTTTTTCCAAGTAGAGAAATATCATGAATAATCTGGCTGCCATTGATCTGAAAAAGCTCCCAGCTATTTTTTAAAACGGTTATATCATCACCGTTCAGCTTTTGTGTATCGATATCATCAAAAACTATCTCCTGTTCAATCCATTTCTGGTGGATTGTATGAGTTACATTTGCCGCGATTAGCTGACTGTCCGAAATCAATCCCTCGCCGGTTTTCAGTTTCTTGACTTGATCTGCAAGTTTTTTTGTGGGAACAAATCGGGGGTTTAGCCATAACACGGATACATATTTATCAGAAGAATGAAATTCCTCAAATACACCGGAAAGATGTTTTCTGAGTACGCCACGAATGGGCTGTTCAGGAGTTTCGAGTGCATGCATCCACTTTTCGCCAAGTGTAAAAATTCCTACTCTTAAATCGTAAACAGGCCTTGTAAGGGTGAGCGGATGAAAATTTTCGAGGTATTGATCTTCAAAAAAACAGCAATTTGATTTCATCTTAAGGAATTGATTCTTTTATTCATCAAAGTTTGTACATTTAGCGATTGTAAAAATACAATAAAATAAATCAGTATGTGTGGAATAGTTGGTTATGTAGGTGACAGAGATGCATCGCAAATTTTGTTAAAAGGGCTAAAGAGACTTGAGTACAGGGGGTACGATTCAGCCGGAATTGTATTAATAAATGGCGGACTTAAATATTGCAAAGGTAAAGGAAAAGTTGAAAAGCTCGGCAAAATGCTGAAGCAGAATGCCCTTGCAGGAACTATTGGAATCGGGCACACCAGATGGGCAACTCACGGTGAACCGAATGACGTAAACTCGCATCCTCACCTAAGTGAATCGGGAAAAATTGCCGTTGTGCACAATGGCATTATCGAAAATTATACATCTCTGAAAAAGCAGTTAATAGAACGTGGCCGTACGTTTCAAAGCCAGACTGATACCGAAGTGGCAGCACAGCTTCTGGAGGAGATCTATACCACATCGAAAGGAGTTACTTTTGAAGAGGCCATTCGCCTTGCCTTGAAACAGATTGTAGGAACTTACGGTCTGGCCATTGTACACACCGACCGTCCCGACAGAATTTTTATCGCCCGAAAAGGCTCGCCGCTGCTTTTGGGAATCGGGGATGATGAAATGTTCATCGCATCCGACGCATCGCCGATTGTAGAATACACCAACAAAGTAATTTACCTGGATGACGGTGAGATGGCGATCGTGACTAAAGATAACTATGAAGTAAAAACCATCGATGATGTGGCATTGACCAAAGAAGTGCACGAGCTTGCCATCAGCTTGGATGCCATCGAAAAAGCGGGCTATCCGCACTTTATGCTTAAAGAAATTTTCGAGCAGCCGCGCTCCATCGCCGATTGCATGAGGGGTCGGGTGAATCCTGACAACGGCGCCATCCAACTGGGAGGCATCGAAGATGTGCTGGATGAGCTGGTGAATGCCCGGCGAATTGTTATTGCCGCTTGCGGAACGAGCTGGCATTCCGGCCTTGTCGGTGAATATCTGTTTGAATATCTGGCCAAGACACCCGTAGAGGTGGAGTATGCTTCTGAATTCAGGTATCGCGACCCGCTGATTGGAAAGGGCGATGCACTGCTGGTGATATCACAGAGCGGTGAAACGGCCGATACACTTGCGGCACTTCGCGAAGCCAAAAGGAGGGGAGCGCTCACGCTTGGTATCTGCAACGTGGTGGGATCAACCATCTCGCGGGAAACCGATGCAGGCGTGTTTACCCATGCCGGGCCGGAAATCGGGGTGGCATCAACCAAAGCATTTACAGCACAGGTGGTGGTTTTAATGATGATGGCACTGGCGGTTGGCAAAAGAAAAGGCGTATTGAGACAGGAACAGATGCTGATGTACACAAAAGAACTGGCCAAGATTCCTTCAAAAGTTGAATATATTCTTGAACATATCGACGAACCGGTTCGCAAGATTTCAGGTCTTTTTACCTATGCTCCCAACTTTCTTTATCTCGGACGAAGCTACAATTTCCCGGTGGCGCTCGAAGGTGCACTAAAACTGAAAGAAATCTCGTACATTCACGCCGAAGGTTACCCGGCCGCAGAAATGAAACACGGACCCATTGCCCTGATCGATGAAATGATGCCCGTAGTTGTGATTGCCGCCACCGATCATACAAATGATAAAATGATCTCTAACATCGAAGAGGTGAAAGCCAGGAAAGGCAGGATTATTTCCATCATGAATGATGAAAACAGCGATGTGGAAGATTTGTCAGAATTTCATATTTCCATTCCATCCACGAAAGACTGTTTTTCTCCGTTATTAACGGTGATTCCGTTACAGCTTCTCTCTTATTATATTGCTGTGAACAGAGGCTGCAATGTAGATCAGCCCAGGAATCTTGCCAAAAGTGTGACTGTTGAATAGATATGACAAGCATAATTTTCTGATGGTTTGAGTATGAAATTAGGTATCAGCAATATGGTTTGCCCGAGATGCATTGAGGCCGTGGAAGGCATCATGAAAGAGATGGGCCTGCCTGCCGAATATGTGGAATTGGGCACAGTTGAACTGGACAGAAAACTGACTCCGGATGAACTGAACGAACTTCAGAATAAATTAAAGTCAAGAGGGTTCGAGCTGATTTTTGACCGGGAAACTGAAATAACAAACCTGGTAAAATCTGCATTAATCAACTATTTGAATCATCTTGAACAGGAGGATAACCCTCAAAAACTCTCTGTATTTGTATCTCAAAATACCCATTACAACTACTCGTACCTGAGCAAAATTTTCTCCGATAAAACCGGCAAAACCATTGAAAGTTACCTGATTGAACTGAAAATTGAGAGAGTAAAAGAACTGCTTGAATTTAAAAAGTTTACCCTCAGTGAAATTGCCTGGAAACTGAAGTACAGCAGCGTTCAGTATCTTTCAAACCAATTCAAGAAAACCACGGGAAAAACCGTAACGGAATATCTCAAAAGTCAAAAAAGAGAGAGAAAGACAATCGATACGATATAATCCAAAAGTTTTACACATCATTCTGTTTGTCGTGTAATCATCAATCCTCTACGGTTTTTTACCTTTCTTCATGTGAGATTACTTTTCAAAATATGGTTAGAATTTCACTCTAAAAATATAAAAAGCATTTATTTATGAAGAAGACTTTTAACATCTATGGAATGCACTGTGCGGGATGTTCCAATTCCGTACAAAAGGTACTTGAAAATGTACCGGGCGTAAAATCTGCTGATGTACAACTCACCACCGAAAAAGCAGTTGTGGAATTTGAAAATGGAGATGTACCCGTTGAAGAGTTGACTAAAGCTGTGGAATCAGCCGGATTTGAATTGAAGGCGCCGGATCTCTCCAAAATAACATTCACAATTGAGGGTATGCACTGCGCCGGTTGTGTAAGTTCCGTCGAAAAAGCAATCCGCCAGGTTGAGGGAGTGCACCAGGTATCCGTGAATTTGGCTACAGAACAGGCTGTTGTTGAAATGGACGAAAAGGCGGTTTCCACCGATGATGTTGAGGAAATGGTGGAGCAAGCGGGATACTCTGTTAAAAAAAAAGACTCTGATAAGCCCAACCAATTAGAAGAGAAGCGGGAGCGGGATAAAAAAAAACTTGAGGATGCCCGTAAAAAAATTATCCGAAGCTGGATTGTTACGGCGCCACTCATGATCTGGATGTTCGTGGACATGGTGCTTGGCATCCATCTTACTTCGCACCTGGTAATGGAAATCGCCATGACGGCCGGCGCAGGATATGTGATTTTTGGCCCTGGATACACTACGATTGTCAGCGCTCTCAAATCAGCCCGTGTACTCACGCCAAATATGGATGTGCTGATTGCGTTGGGTACCATTGCTTCAATCATCACGGGCTTTGTGGCACTTGGCTACGAATTAGGTTTGATTCAGTCTCAATTCTACAGTTTCGCGGGAATTGCTGCCATGATTATGGCTTTCCACCTTACCGGGCGATACGTAGAAACCAAAGCCAGAGGCAGGGCATCCGAGGCTATTACCAGGCTGCTGACGCTTGAAGCTAAAACTGCTCGAATTATAAAAAATGGTGTTGAACAGGAAATTCCGGTCAATGATCTGAAAGTGGGTGACGTAATGATCGTGCGCCCGGGTGAGAAAATTCCGACAGACGGCACCGTCGTTGATGGCAAAGGTTCGGTGGATGAGGCGATGGTGACCGGGGAGTCGATGCCGGTTTTGCGTGAAAAGGGTGAAGAGGTAATTGGTGGTACGATCAATATTGAGGGCAGCCTTCGTGTACAGGTAAAAGAAGTTGGAGAGAATACGTTTTTGAACCGTGTGATCAAACTTGTGGAAGAAGCACAGGGCTCAAAAATTCCGATTCAGGATTTTGCCGATCGCGTTACAGCGATTTTTGTGCCGATTATTTTAATACTTGCTGCAATTACATTTCTTTTTTGGTGGTTGTTTCCGGAAGTATTGCACCCGCTGCTGGTTTGGGCTGACCCCTTCATTCCCTGGATTATTAGTGATCTTGAACCGGCAAGCCAGGCCTTTTTTGCCGCACTGGCAGTTTTGGTGATCGCTTGTCCCTGTGCACTTGGCCTTGCTACACCCACAGCGCTGATGGTAGGCTCCGGGATGGGAGCCGAAAACGGCATTTTGATCCGGAGGGGAGAAGCCATTCAACGGCTGGATGAGGTCACCACTTTTGTATTTGATAAAACCGGAACTTTGACAAAAGGTGAGCCCGAAGTTGTTGAGTGGAAATCGTTTGGTGATGATGATGAACTGAAAAAATATATTGGATCGCTTGAAAACTTATCGGAGCATCCGCTGAGTCGTGCCATTACAAATTTTACAAAATTGAAAGATTATTCAGAAGTTTCTGATTTTCAGTCGTTCACCGGAATGGGTGTGAAAGGTGTAATCGAAGGCAAGAACGTTCTCGCCGGTAATGCCGAATTGATGGAAAAATTCTCTATTCAAAAAAACGGGCAGACTGATAAATCCTATCGTGAATTGACAGCAAAAGGATTGACTGCAATTTTCTTTTCTGTTGATGAAGAAATTCTTGGTTTAGCCGGAATCACGGATACGGTAAAGTCCCAAACCCCCGATATGGTAAAAAAAGTCCATCAAATGGGATATAAAACTGTGATGCTGACCGGAGACCAGCAGGAGGCGGCCGAGCGGATTGCTAACCAAATTGGAATTGAGAGAGTACTTGCCGGTGTTAAGCCAGATCAAAAAGCTGAGGCCATTAAAAGCCTGCAGGATGAAGGTGAAATTGTAGCTATGGTTGGAGACGGCATCAACGATGCGCCTGCATTAACCCAGGCCGATGTGGGAATAGCTTTTGGAACCGGAACCGACATAGCAATTGAATCGGGCGCAATTATTCTGGTTGATGGTAATCCCCACGGCATCATAAAAGCCCTGAATTTGAGCAGGGAAACCTTCAAAAAGATTCGCCAAAATTTATTCTGGGCATTTTTCTACAATGTGGTGATGATTCCGGTGGCAATGATCGGGTGGATGCATCCCGTTCTGGCAGAAGCTGCAATGGCAATGAGTTCGGTAAATGTAGTAGGCAATTCAAGAAGGTTGCAGCACAAATCAATTCATTGAAATGTGAATAACCTGAGTTTGATTCAATAGAAATGCTTCAATGTTTAATAAAAAATTGCATTAAATGAATTTAATTAAATGCATCTGTCCATTTATTTATTTACTTTCCATTAAATACAGATGTGTGGATAACTTTTGCCACACATATTTCGTCTACAGTCAGCTCAACTTACAAATCTACCAAACGGCACTCTCTGATGAAAAAGTGGAAAGCGGTTCTATTTAAGGTTGCTCTGATCATCGTTATTATGATTGTGGCATTTACCGGATAAACTTCCATTAGCACGGCTTATTTTAATCTTATCCTGTTTAATTTTAAGCAGCATGCCGAAACTGCATAACTCTGTCGCCTTTTCGCTTGAAAGGGGATTTAAAATTTCAAAGACATTTCGATATGCGGAATACCATCCAGGTCGAATGGTTCAGATACTTTTTTAAAACCAAACGGCTGATAAAAATTCTCTAAATAAACCTGGGCTTCAATTTTAATATGCTTAACATTTCTGTTTTTAAGCATTTCGAGAATTTTTCTCATCAGAAGTTTTCCTAATCCCATTTTCCTCATTTCGGGATTTACAACAATTCTGCCAATTGAAATTTCATCAAACTTAAGGCCGGCCGGAACAATTCTTGCATATGCTGCAAGCTTTTGTTCACCATGATATATCAGTACATGTTCAGATTTTATATCAAGGCCGTCAATATCCTCATAAATGCAATCTTGTTCGATGATAAAAACATCCTGCCGAAGTTTCAGCAGATTGTATAGATCTGCAGGAGTCAGATCTTCAAAATTGGAGAAATGTTTGATTACCATAAAGTGAACTTTATTACGATTTGTACGTATTGCTAATAAACCACAAAATAATTGATTGCGATATGTTAACCACTCTTCTTATTAATAGCATCATCATTTTTATTGGAGCCTACCTGTTAGAAGGGGTAGAAATTAAAAGTTTCTGGACGGCCATTGGCGTTGCTATTCTGCTTGCCCTCATCAATACTTTTATAAAGCCGCTGATTGTGCTTTTCACATTGCCACTTACCATAATTACACTTGGCCTTTTTATTTTGGTTATTAACGCCTGGATTTTGATGCTTATAGATAAATTGGTTGACGGCTTCAAAATAAAAGGATTTTGGTGGGCTGTTTTGTACAGTATTTTCATCTCTATAGCAAATGCAATCATGTTTCAGATTTTTTAAACACCGGGCTAAAATATTGCCTTATTTTTTGTAGTTTTTTCTCTTTCCCGAATATCAAACCGCAGATGATTTCTATAAGCTGGTATGATTGACGGTTTACACCCCATAATTTGATTTTCATTTTGTAACTTTAAAATATCGTATGGTTTCACAAAAAGTTACCGTAAAAAATGAAGCTGGTTTGCACGCCCGCCCGGCATCAGCACTTGTAAAAATAGCATCACGGTTTGAATCGGAGTTTTATATAAAAATGTATGGTTACAAAGTAAATGGTAAAAGTATATTGGGTGTAATGACCTTGGCGGCCGAATCGGGTGCTGAAATGGAACTAATTCTTGACGGGCCGGACGAAGAACAGGCACTGAAAGAGCTCGTAAAACTATTCGAAAATAAATTTGATTTAAATTCGGGATGAAAAAAAATCAACCCACTATTTTATCAGGTAAACCGGCTGCTGCAGGCATCGGCATTGGAAGTTCCTGGATACTTGAAAAAGAGAGTCAGTCTGTAAAACCGGTAAAAATTCAAAAAGATGAAGTTCAAGAGCATTTAAAAAAATTTAAAGTCGCGAAAGAAGTTGTGAGCCGGGAGTACGAAAAGCTAAAATTATTACCGGACGATTATAATGCGCTTGAAATAATTGACGCTCAGTTACAGACACTAAATGATCCAGAGGTTGCGAAAGGCATAAAAGCAAAAATATCTGAGAATAATTATGCTGTTGATTATGCCATATTCAGCACGTTTAATGAGTATATCCAAGTACTTGAAAAAAGTGATGTTACATGGGCAAACGATCGTACAATTGATATTGTGGCAATCCGAGATGAACTTGTGCAAGCCACGCGTAAAAATAAAACAGAACTGACCGTAAAAGAGGGACAGATAGTCTTTGCCAGCGAAATTCCACCCACGGTGATGGTAGAGCTCAGCCATACCCAAATTGCCGGCATCGTGATGGAAAAAGGTGGCTTGACATCTCATGCCGTCATTTTATCTCAGTCGCTTGGCATTCCATGCGTAATTAATGTAAACTGGAAAAGCAGCAAACTGAAAAACGGCAACAATGCCATTATCGATGGATCTACCGGACAAGTTATACTGACCCCCTCATGGAAACAAACGCAAGAGTATAAAAAAAGAAAAGAAGAAGAAGTTGCCCGACTTCGAAGAGGATTAAAATGGGCAAAAGAGCCAAATAAAACGGCATGTGGGACGGAATTTACTCTTAGAGCCAATGTAGAATTTCTTGAAGAACTTCCTCGCCTTAAAACGCATGGTGCCCAGGGAGTAGGGCTTCTCAGGACTGAAACGCTGCTATTTGAAGTACATGAATTTGATGTTGAGGATCAGGTTAATTTTTATTCAGAAGTGATTCAGAAAGCACAGGGAGAGTCGGTAACCATTCGGTTATTTGATGCCGGGGGTGACAAATTACTGGATCAAAATGAGCAGGAGGCCAATCCTTTTTTAGGGTGGCGTGGAATAAGGATGCTTCTTGATAAAAAGAATTTGTTTAAAAAGCAGCTTGAAGCTATTTACAGAGTATCCGGCAAATTTAAAGGTCAGGTAAAAATTCTGATCCCAATGGTATCGGTTTTAGAAGAGATACTTGAAGTAAAAGCCATATGTGAGATAATTAAAAAATCCTTATCCAAACGAGACATCGCATTTGATGAAAATCTTCAAATAGGAGTGATGGTCGAAGTTCCAAGCATCGCGATAATGGCTGATCAAATTGCCAGGCATGTAGATTTTTTCAGCATCGGTACTAATGACCTGACTCAATATACTCTGGCCGTAGATCGTGGCAATGAAAAAATTTCAAGCTTGTTCAACAGTTTGCATCCTGCGGTTTGGAAACTTATAAAAATGTCTAAAGATGCAGCCGATCAAGAGGGTATTCCTGTAGCGGTATGCGGTGAAATGGCCTCTAAGCCTGAAGCTGCTGCTTGCCTGCTTGGCATGGGAATAACGGAATTAAGCATGAATACAAGTTCATTGCCGGTAGTAAAATCGGTTCTTTGTACTCATAATCATGAAGAGATGAAAATACTATCTGAGGGCGTGCTGAGTGCGGAATGTGCTGAGACTGTACATAAGCTACTTGAAGAATGGAGAGCTGTTTGATGTGGTAATTTCTGCCGAAATGCTGAAAAACAGTGTTCTTAAACCTGATTGCCCCGGATGGTTATAAAGCTTAAATGAAAAACGCTACCATATCTAAATAATTTACCTATTATCAGTTTTTAACAATAATTATTTGTATTAAAATAATCTTATATCTAAAATAAAAACTACACATCGTTTATTTTCATAAATAAGTTAGGTAACTTTCAAGCGAATTAGATTTTAATCCTCTAATAAAAAATATTTCATTATGTTGAAGAAAGCTTTTACACCTAAAAGAACAATCTGTAAAGTTACATTTTCTATTCCGGCCGATTGGGCTGAGGAAAAAGTAAACCTGGTAGGAGATTTTAATGACTGGGATGAAGATTCCGACAGCCTGGAAAATAAAGATGGTAATTGGGAAATTACCATGAGACTGAAACCGCAAAACAACTACAAGTTCAAATATCTGATTGACGGCAAAACATGGAAAAATGATGATGCCGCCGACTCTTATGTTTCTAATAATTTTGGTACTGAGGACAGTGTAGTTGAAATAGGAAAATAAATCTGTGGCACAATCTTTTGATGCAGAATACTTCAAGAACCGGCTTAGAACTTCTTGGGTCGGTAGTGAATTTATTTGCATCAAAAAAATCCATTCTACAAACTCTTTTTTGAAGGAATGTCCGCTTACTGAGTTTGTACATGGAATGGTAGTGCTTGCCGAACAACAGACTGACGGCAGGGGGCAGTACGAGAAGAAATGGGAATCTGCCCCATATCAAAATCTGACGTTTACAATAGGTTTCAAACCGCCCATTGGCACCAGGCTTGCATTACTAACTTTGGGCTGTGCATGGGCTGTGGCAGAGGCTCTTGATATATACACGGATAAAACCGTCAAAATTAAATGGCCCAATGATTTGCTGGTTGATGGCAAAAAAATAGGCGGCCTGCTCACGGAAAGTAAATTTTGCGGTTCAAAACCGGAGCGCGTAATTATCGGGATTGGGCTGAATATTTTTCAAAAAAAATTCAGCAAAAACCTGGCACATAAAGCAGTTTGTCTTGAATCAATATCAAATAAAAAAATTTCAAGAGAGCTTATTCTCAGAGATTGTCTGTTCAATGTAGAAAAAGCCTATCATCAGTGGCATAAACATGATCTGAATTTGTTGAAGTCCATCAACAGCCGTCTTGTAGGTTATGGAGAATGGGTCAGGCTGAGTGTATATCGCGAACTGCAGGACGAAGAGTATAAATTTATCGGTGTGAGTGATCAGGGAGAATTATTAATGTTGAATAGGCAGTTAGATGTCAATAAATTCTCTTATGAGCAAGTTCGAATCATCACCGGTAAACAGAGAGTTTCAAAGACAGATCAAAGCATTTCTGCCTGATCAGCCCGTAAAAATTGTTGTTGGTGTCAGCGGCGGCCCGGATTCGATGGCACTTCTATACCTGATGCACCGCCATAAACTGGATGTAATAGCCGTACACTGCAACTATCAGTTAAGGGGAAAAGCTTCTGATCAGGATCAGTCGTTGGTTGAGGAAATTTGTGCGCTCTGGAATATCGAATGTGTTTCAGTTAGGTTTGATCCTGAAGAATCGAAAGGAATGAATTTCCAGGCCTGGGCGCGCGATCGAAGATATCAGGTGTTTCGGAATGTTAAACGGGAATTTGATGCAGATCTGATTGCCACAGCTCATCATGAAGACGATCAGATTGAAACCATCATTCAGAAAGTATTGCGCGGCGCCGGTGTTTCTGCCTGGAAAGGCATGGATGAATTGGATGATGAATTATTCAGGCCGCTGCTGGGAATTTCCCGGACAGAAATTATGCAATTCATTCAGGAGTTCAATATCCCGTACCGGATAGACCGGACGAACGAAGAATCGACCTATGCTCGAAATTTTATCAGAAATAACTGGTTTCCTCTTCTGAACAAACTGTTTCCTGGCTGGAAAACCAATATCCTCGAAATTCCTAAACGGGCAGAAGAATTTCAAACTATGACTGAAACGATTCTTGCGGGGATTTCCGATCATCCTGCGAGATTGAACCGGGAAGCTTTTTTGAAGCTGGATCCTGCAATCAGGCCGGTGATTTTTAAAAAATTTATTGGAATCAGTGATGCTGATGTAGATTTAAGCCGTGGGTTTTTGCAGCATATAGGCAGGCTCGAATCACTTCAAAGCGGAAAATTTATGGAAATATCGCCGCGCTACCGGGTAATACGTGACCGTGACCATTTCAAGCTGGTTGAGGAAAATGTAAACAAAGACGAATCAGTTCAAATCAACAAAAAAGATATTGAAGCAGGGTTGAATTATGAGCACATCTCAATTCAAAAAGAAAATGCTCCAGTCAACTTCAGCGAATATGAGCTGCACCTTGATTTATCAAAACTTCAGTTTCCTCTTACTCTGAGAAACTGGAAAGATGGCGACACGATTCAACCCTTTGGGATGCATGGAAGCCAGTTGATTTCCGATCATCTCACCAATCGAAAAATTTCATCAGACCAAAAAAAATCGGTAAAAGTACTTCAAACTTTTGATGGTACCATTGGCGCCGTTATATTTCCCGATAATAAAAAAGCCGGTAAAATCGGGACAATTTCAGATCTCGTCCGATGTACAGATAAAACAAAAAAGACACTAACCATCCGAAAAGCGTAACATATGGATCTTTATAAGCCTGAAAAAGTGAGTGTAAATGGCGAAACATTCAGGATATATCTTACACAAGAAGAAATTCAGCAGAGAATAAGAGAAATGGGCTCTCAACTGAGCCAGGAGTTTAAAGACAAAAAACCGATTTTTATTGGTGTTTTGAACGGTGCCTACATTTTTTTGGCTGATTTGATGCGTCATGTTACCGTTCCCTGTGAAGTTGATTTCCTGAAGCTGAGCAGCTACGGTGATGAGAAAGTATCATCCGGTGAAGTGCATGAATTAAAAGAGATTGATGCCGATATAAAAGGAAGGCATATAATTCTTGTTGAAGATATTATAGATACCGGGCTGTCCATGAAATATCTTGTAGAAAAAGTTAAGAGAATGAGCCCCGCTTCGGTTTCTGTGGTAACTATGCTGCATAAAGCAGAGGCTACACAGCACGATGTTCAAATCGATTATATTGGATTTAAAATCCCGAATTTATTTGTATTGGGATATGGCCTCGATTTTGCACAGGAGGGCAGAAATCTTGCTCAAATTTACATCCTGGAGCAGAAATAGAATAGCATGTTTTGCTAACAATAATTTTAAAAAACCAAAAACAAGGTTGCAAAAAAAGAAAAAAGCTTTCTATATTTAATGTTCTGTAATTTTATTGATTTATCGACCCGGAGAGATGGCTGAGTGGTCGAAAGCGCTCCCCTGCTAAGGGAGTATACCCCTAACAGGGTATCGAGGGTTCGAATCCCTCTCTCTCCGCTCAAAATTTTTGGCTTCGTTGAGCAGGCTTTTTTAAGCTTGCTGCGGGGCTTTTTTTTTGCAAGCAGTTTTGTAATTAAAATTTGGGGGGGTCTCTAATGTTTCTTTTACTTGAATTAATTCCGGCAGCCTACGTTCCTGTTTTTATATTTTTTGCCCGTATTCTTGATGTAAGTATCGGTACACTGAGAATCATGTTTGTGTCGAAGGGTTTTCGCGGTAAAGCAACTATGCTTGGTTTTGTAGAGGTGTTGATATGGATTATCATTGTGGCTCAAATATTTCAGAATCTCGATAACTGGTTAAACTATGTTGCGTTTGCTGCGGGTTTTTCCGCCGGAAACTTTATTGGCATGTATATTGAAGAGAAGATGAAAATGGGAATTCAAATCTTCAGAATTATAGTTAATAAAGAAAATGGAAGCCTGATAGAAGCATTGAAAGAAAATGATTTCAGAGTTACAGTTTTGGAAGGTCATGGCAAGTATGGCCCTGTAAATGTACTTTTTACAGTTGCAAAGCGAAAAAGATGGCAGCAACTGGCCAATATTGTTAACGAATTTGCACCAAATGCGTTTTATTCAGTTGAAGATGTGAAACATGTTTCTCAAATGGAGGAAGAGGTGCAGCCGCATGTGCAGGATGTCATTTCAAGAATGTTACATCTAAAAAAGAGTAGATAAGGGGGCCATAAAGTATTAATCATACTCTTCATCAGGTGTATTTATTTCATCCAACATGTCTGTAAGTGATCCGAGAATGATATCCGGATGAATATTCCAGGGATCAAAAATATTATCGGATGACCGCTGAACCCACACGGTTTTCATACCGGCATTCACGGCGCCTATGGTATCAGATGAGCTGCCAGATACAAACCAGCAAGTTTCCTTATTGCATCCGGTATTTTGGATAAAGTACTCGTAAACTTCAGGGCTTGGCATAAAAACTCCAGCTTCCTGAGCTGTGATAATTTTATCGAAATATGAAAAAAGCTGGTTGTGATGCAGTAAATTGGTTACGGTATCTTTCTCTGCATTGGACAGCACGTATAATTTAAATCCTTCAGATTTTGCTTGATTTAGTGTATCTGCAGCATCCGGGTAAGCAGGAAGAGATGTGAACATTTTCAGCAGATTTTTTTTGTCACGCCCACTCAGGTAAATATCATAAGAAGAGCAGCAATAGTCGAGTGCTTCTTTTGTGCATTGCGAATAATCAATTTTCATATTCATCAATGATTTTCGGCAAGAATATTCAAGCTGTTTATTTCTCCACAATTTGTAAAAGTTGCCGGCTTGTTCTTCCACATAGTTTTCAAGTGATTTACGGATGGGCTCAGTATTAACCAGTGTACCGAATAGATCAAATGCGAGTGAAACTTTCATAGTGTGCTCAGGTTAGTCAATTAAATAATTGATGAATTATCTATGATCAAAATACAAAAATCGGTTTTAAAGACTTACTGATTTTCATCATCTTCTATCTTGTCCTGTTTTTTTGGCCCGAAAGCACTGATACCAACTCCTGCAACAATTCCCACGGCAATTGCCATAATAAGGTTGTCTGTAATAATCCAGAACGTTACGGCAAAAACAACTCCAATACTGAAGCCCACAGCCGTTTTTTGACTCGAAATATTTTTTTCATTTTTCTCCGTCATCATGAGAAATCTAAACTTTCTCTTTACGGTTCAGCCAGGCTACATGTTGCTCTGGCTGATGTTTTTTTGAAAATATATCCCTGTACAGTTCAGGCCTTCGGGCATTTTTATAGCGATGTCCTCCGGCATCCATCAATTTTGAGGGAGTGATAGTAGCTGTTGCAAAATCATTGTCAAGCTTCCGGCATTCGGTAATCACGTCGCCAAAAGGATCTATAATCATAGAACAGCCGTTTTTTAGCTGATCGGCATCCATCCCTATCGGATTGGCAAAAACCACGTAGGCTGCATTATCATAAGCACGGGCTGGCAGCCATTTCATCAGCCATTGGCGGCCTTTTAAACTATCAAATTCAATCCGCAGAGAAGTGGGATCTTCTTTTCGGTTTTTCCAGAGTTTGGGGTCAACAAATCCGGCGCCCGGACGGGTAGATGGCGTGCACATGGTTACATGCGGCATAAAAATGATATCGGCTCCCAATAGATTTGTGGCTCTCACATTTTCGATGATGTTATTGTCGTAACAGATCAGAATTCCACATTTCCATCCATTCAGATCAAAAACAGTGTAACGATCTCCGGGGCTGAGTTCAGGGTGTATGAACGGATGTAATTTTCGATGTTTTGCTATCACTCCACTTTTATTCACACATACATAACTGTTGTAGATGAACTTATTCTCATCTTTCTCAAACAATCCGGCCAAAATGGTGATTTGATGTTTTTTTGAGAGCCGAATCAATTTTTCTGTTGAAGGGCCGGCGGGAATAAATTCAGCCAGATTCAGCATTTCTCGTTTCGACAGAGAATTGGCGATGGTATATCCACTGATGCAGCACTCATGAAAAGCAACAACATCAGCAGCCTCGTTAGCTGCCTGCCCGCTCATTTGATCGATTATTTTGAGGTTGTATTCTTTATCGGCACTTTTATGCTCGAATTGAGCAGCAGATATGTTGAGATTTTGCATGAATAACTTTTTGAGTGGTGCTTTTTTTATCAGATCACTATTCAAATTATTCAAAATCAAAACCCTCACAAAATATTTATGGGTGTTGGCTTCGATTTTCGGATGAGATGGCAGTAATTAAAATCAGATCGATTAAACTGAGGATTAAACTCGTTCTTTCAGTTTCTCATTCATATGTTCAAATCCCCTTCTTGTTTAGATTATTTCTGATTCCATTATGTAAGATTCTCATAAAACAAAAATTCCCTGACAGCAGAACCATCAGGGAATTAATTGATTACTCTATGAAAAATAGTTTTTACTCCCATTCAGGAAATTGTGTTTTATTTAGATCCAGTTTTGAAATGGTATCCATGTCAGCCTCAGAAAGCTCAAAATCAAAAATGTTCAGATTTTCAATCATGTGTGCTTCCTGTGAAGTTCGCGGAATCGTAACAATTCCTCTTTGATAGTGCCATCGCAAGCTAACCTGGGCATTGGTTTTATTGTATTTATCACCAATTTCTGCAAGTGTCTCATTTGTAAAAAGTCCATTTCTGCCTTGAGCAAAAGGAGACCATGCCTGCATCTGCACGTCTTTTTGATTTAAAAATTCATGAGCCCCGGGCTGCTGGAAAAAGGCGTGAGTTTCTATTTGATTGACCGTTGGCTTTATTTCGCTATACTCAGCTAATTCATTTAGATGTTCCGTTTCAAAATTGCTTACACCGATTGCCCTGATCTTATTCTCACGGTATAAATCTTCCATTGCTCTCCAGGTTCCTTTAATATCACCCCTTGGCCTGTGTATCAGGTAAAGGTCTAAATAATCAAGGCCGAGTTTATCTAAAGAAGTTTGAAACGCTTTTTTTGTGTTTTCATAGCCGTAATCATCAACCCATACTTTAGAGGTCACAAAAAGTTCTTCTCTGTTAATTCCGCTTCGCTTTATGCCGGCTCCTACTGCATCTTCATTATTATAGATGGTGGCTGTGTCGAAAAGTCGATATCCGTGGGTAATGGCTTGCGCAACACATTTTTCACCAAGCGAATCGGTAAGGTATAAAGTTCCGAAACCGAGAATCGGCATTTTTACACCGTTATTTAGGGTAACATTTTCAATAGAAGTACTTTTTGATTTTTTGTTACCGGTGCCAAAAACATTGGAAGCTCCAAAACCCGCCAGCATAGCAGTGGCCGTGAATGTTGCACCGGTTTGTAAAAATTTTCGGCGGGATATTCCATCATTTCGATTTTTTCTGTTCATTTTATCCTCAATCGTTTGGGTTTCTATATACAGCAACTTAAAATAAGAACTTGAAATAAAAAACTTTGAACCAACAAAAAAATCTACAGCTCACGCACTTCCACACATCTGTTTCGGGCATGGTCACCTTCTGTTAGATTGCTTGTCAATGTGCGGCAGATCTCATAAATCCAACATACTATTTTTGACACGACACTACTTCAAATAAACAGTTAATCTTGCCCCATCACAGTAACCACAATTCTCCTGGCTTTGGCGCGATTTCGGTGTTCGCAGAGATAAATGCCCTGCCAGGTACCCAGGTTAAAACGGCCGTTTGTAACAGGTATGGAAACAGAGTGTCCCAGTATTGAGCTTTTGATGTGGGAAGTCATATCATCAAGCCCCTCATAGTTGTGCTCAAACATGGTGGCATCTTCGGGCACCATGCGGTTGAAATGAGTTTCAAAATCCCGGCGTACCGACGGATCGGCATTTTCATTGATCGTCAGCCCGGCACTGGTGTGTTTGATGTGGATGTGGGCGATGCCTGTTTTAACATCTCTCAGTTCGGGAATCTGATTCAGAATTTCCTGTGTTACCAAATGAAAACCCCGCGATTTTGAAGAGAGCGTAAATTCTTTCTGAATAAATTTCATAACTGATGGATTATTATTTCAAATTTTTGATTTGCTTTTAGCTGAATTACCCGAATAGCCCTGAGATAGCCCCTCCGTCGTGACTAATTGTCTGACCGGTTACATATCCGCTGTGTGGTGAAAGCAGCCATGCTGCCAGTGATGCAAGTTCTTCAGCTTTCCCCATTCTTTTAACGGGAATCCCGGCCTCCATCTCTTCTTTGGCTTTTTCGTACGAAATGCCCTTCATGCTGCTGTTGTTTTCAATCACACGTTCAATGGCGGGCGTTTCGTGGGCTCCGGGCGCTAAAATATTTACAGTCACACCTTCCGGAGCCAGTTCCTGTGACAATGTTTTCGTAAATCCAGCCACGCCGGCCCGAAAGGCATTGCTAAGGGTTAATGCAGGGATGGGCTCTTTAATTGATTTACTCTCAATATAAAGCATCCGGCCATAGCCTTTATTTTTTAGAATAGTGGCAATTCGAAGTGAAAGATCAATTTTCCAGCGCATGACGAGCTGCCAGGCGGCATCCCAGTCTTTCATGTCGGTTTGAAGTGGAGTTCCGGTCGGAGGCCCGCCAGCATTGAATACAACTCCGTGCAAATCACCTTTTTTAGCTGTTTTTTCAATTTTGTCAAGTGTATCTCTATAGATCAAGCTGCCTTCAATAATCTCAACCTGATTTTCAAAATGTTCGAACTGTTCTCTCAATTTATCACCCCGGCGGGCTACTGTTACTACATTGGCGCCTTCAATTAAAAGTTGCTTGGCAATAGCCAGACCAAAACCGCTGCTGGCTCCGCATACAATAAAACGCTGATCGCTGATTTTCAGATCCATAGTGTATTTTTAATTTGATTAGTTGCTTACTTAAAGAAAACAATTTTTTGGATCATTTTGAATGGCTAAAAGTTGTAAACCGGTTTGCAGCAATCTGTAATATTCAAGCAAAACTGTTAATTTATTATACATTGCTACATAAATCCGGGAAGTATTGAGATGACTTTTGTCCCTGTTGTATGAAATATTTTCTGTCTTTTCTGATTTTTTTTCTGATGACGCATGGTAATGTTCTGGCTCATAATGAGGATCCTATTCCTATCGCACGAACAACCGAGCCCATTATTCTTGACGGTTTAAGTGACGAGCCCGCCTGGGAAAATGCCACCCGATTCGAAATGGTGATGTATGAACCATATTTTGGAATTCCACCGTCGGAAGAAACCGAAGTTCTTGCTTTGTATGATGATGACTATCTCTATTTTGCCGCCCGCTTATATGATTCTGATCCGGATGGAATTCGTGGCAATGTATTGTTCAGAGATGCTTTTGGAAGCGATGACTATTTCGAAGTGATGCTCGATACATTTAACGACAACGAAAGTTCCATGATATTTTCCACCAACCCCGCAGGTATCAGGCGGGATGCTACTATATCGAGAGACGCAACCGGGCCGGCATGGTTAAATATAGATTTTGACACGTTCTGGGATGTGGAAGTAACCGTAAACGAAGACGGATGGTTTGTTGAGATGAGAATTCCATTTTCAAGTCTGCGCTTTACAGATGATGACGGACGTGTGGTGATGGGTCTATCCATGAACCGGATTATTGTTCGCAAATCAGAGAGAGCGGTATATCCTGCCATTGAACCCAATACCGATTTTGCTTATCTGAAGCCTTCGCGCATGCAAAAAATTGTACTTGAGGGCGTGGAAAGCCAGCGCCCGGTTTACATTCGTCCGTATTTACTGGGAGGTCTGGAACGGATGGCGGTTTTGAATGATGATAGAAATGAGTATGGACATGAACACAACAGAATGGGAGAAGCCGGCCTTGATGTAAAATATGGCCTCACCAATAACCTAACCCTGGATGTTACCCTGAACACCGATTTTGCCCAGGTTGAGGCCGACGATCAACAGGTAAACCTGACACGTTTTTCTCTCTTTTTTCCTGAAAAAAGACAATTTTTCCAGGAACGGGCTGGTTTATTTGAGTTTAATACGGGCGGACGTAGTCGTCTTTTTCACAGCCGCCGGATCGGGTTAACCGAACAGGGGGAAATGGTGCGTATTTTAGGCGGTGCCAGAATTGTTGGAAGAGCAGGCCCATGGGATATTGGATTTTTGAATATGCAAACAGATGAGCACAATGATCTTGCCACAGAAAATTTTGGTGTATTGCGTTTGAGGCGACAAGTCATGAATCCATATTCCTATGCCGGAGGGATGGCAACCAGCCGTATTGGTGCTGACGGGCAGTATAATCTTGCATACGGTTTGGATGGAACATTCAGGCTCTATGGTGATGACTATTTTACATTCCAGTGGGCACATACACTGGATGAAAGTGATGATATTGAGCGTGGATGGAATCCGTCTGAAAGCGGCCGGTTTTCTGGAATTTTTGAGCGAAGGCTCAGAGATGGAATCGGTTACCGTACCGATTTTGTATGGTCGGGACCTGATTATAATCCGGGAATGGGTTTTATTCAAAGGGCTGATTTTACACAGGTGGGGCAGGAAATCTCTTATACACGTCGGCCTGGTGATGATTCTTCATTCATCTATCAAACGTTTTTGTTAAGTGGTGAAGCTTTCTATCGAAATGAAGACTGGACTGCTGAAACGATTGAGTTTGGCCCTGCATGGAGTTTTATGCTAAAAACAGGTGCTTTTGGTAATATTGGATTTCAAATGGTGCACGAAGATTTGCTATTTCCATTTTCTCTTGATGAGGATGTTTTTATACCCGAAGGTGATTACACCTTTTATAAAGCTACTGCCGGTTACACGATGTCAAGAGCAGGCTTTTTCAGATTAGGTGCCAATGCAGAAGCAGGTACTTTTTTTGATGGAGTGAGATATTCTTTATCACTCAGACCAAGCTGGACGCTGTCGCGCCATCTGGAAATTGAGGGGAGTTACACTTACAATCATGTGAATTTTAGTGATCGCGGTCAGCAGTTCGATTCACACCTTGCCCGTGTTCGTTTTGGCATACCATTCAATACACAGGTATCAACTAACATCTTTGTACAATATAACAGTGTAATCGATGCATTTATAACAAATGCCCGTTTCCGATATAACTTCCGTGAAGGAAATGATTTGTGGATTGTCTACAACGAAGAATTAAACACAAACCGGCTGGATATTCTGCCCGAAATGCCGCGCAGTCAGTTCAGGACGTTTATGATTAAATATACCTATACGTTGATCATCTGAATATTTTGAGTGGTTGATCAGGTCTGCTTTAGTTAGTTCAATAAAATAATCGTATCTTTAAGGCTATCAATTTTTTGGATTCATGCGCGTTTTTTTTGCTGAACCCTAAATCAATCATCCAATAACATTCGCTTAATAGCGATAACCCAATTATAATGAATCAGGCTATTCGAAATATCGCAATAATTGCTCACGTAGATCATGGAAAAACCACACTGGTTGACCAGATGCTGCGACAGAGCGGTACATTCAGAGAAAATCAAAAAATAGCAGAGCGGGTGATGGACTCCGGTGACCTTGAGAGAGAAAAAGGAATAACAATTAGCTCAAAAAATACGGCGGTTTTTTGGAAGGGCACCAAAATAAACATTGTGGATACACCCGGCCACGCCGATTTCGGGGGTGAAGTGGAACGAATTCTGAAAATGGTAAACGGAGTGATTCTTCTGGTGGATGCCGCCGAAGGACCGCTTCCTCAAACAAAATTTGTACTTCGAAAATCGCTCGAACTGGGATACCGCCCCATCGTTCTGATCAACAAAATTGATCGCAAAGATGCACGGCCCGATGCGGTCTTGAATATGGTTTTTGACCTCTTTGTTACCCTGGAAGCCGATGACGATCAGCTCGATTTTCCCGTACTGTATTCCATTGGCATTGAAGGAATAGCAAAAGATGAGCTGGAAGATGAAGGGCAAAATTTGTCCCCGCTGTTCAACAAAATTATTGAACACATTCCGCCGCCAGAGCAAAAAAATGATGCATCATTTAAAATGCTGGTAAGCAGCGTAGACTGGAACGATTATGTTGGCCGGATTGCAATAGGACGTGTCGAGCAGGGTATGATCAAAACCAATCAGGAAATTGTGTTGATGGACCGCAAGGGAAATCAAAAAGAGAAGGCTAAGGCTACCAAACTATTTACCTTTAATGGGTTAAACCGTGAACCGGTAGAAAAGGCATTTGCCGGAGATATCTTTGCACTTGCGGGATATGATGCAGTGGAAATAGGGGATACGCTCACCGATATTTCCGATCCCACACCCATTTCTTATTACGATATTGACCTGCCTACAATGGCAATGTATTTCAGGGTAAATAATTCTCCTTTTGCAGGCCGTGAGGGAGACTATGTGACCTCAAACATGATCAAAGACCGGCTGATGAAAGAGATACGGACAAATGTTTCAATCCGTGTGGAGCAAACCGATAATCCTGATATTTATAAGGTTTCGGGCAGGGGAGAGCTTCAGCTTTCCATTTTGATTGAAACCATGCGCCGTGAAGGTTTTGAATTTTCAGTGTCCAGGCCTGAGGTACTTTTCAGAGATATCAACGGAAATGTTCATGAGCCATTTGAAGAAGTTATTGTTGATGTACACAGTGATTACAGTAACAAAGTAATCGATAATTTACAGCAGCGAAAAGGCATCATGACTTCTATGGTTCAGGAAGGTGAAAATAACCGGATAGAGTTTAAAGTACCTTCTCGAGGGTTGATCGGATTCCGAAGTGAAATGCTGACAGAGACCCGGGGTACCGGAATTATGCATCAGCAATTTTATGCATATGAACCTTATGCGGGAGACATCCCCGGGCGTAACCGTGGGGCTCTTATATCACTTGAGCGAGGTGATGTAACGCCTTATGCTTTGGAAGGGCTCCAGGATCGGGGGCAGTTTATTGTGGAACCCGGCGATCCGGTTTATATGGGGCAAGTTGTAGGAATTAACAAACGCTCTGATGATCTTGTTGTGAACGTGGTTAAAAAGAAAAATCTGACCAACCACCGGGCCACTCAATCCGCAGATGCTGTTAAAATTTCTCAGGCAAAAAAAATGAGTTTGGAGCAGTGTATTGAATTTCTTGACAATGATGAACTTCTTGAAGTAACCCCAAAAAGCCTGAGAATTCGAAAACTATATCTTGACGCAAACGACCGTAAGAGAGAGCAAAAACGTAAAGAACTGGCATAGGCCCGACCAATCCTATCTTATTTTATAAGTGTCTCATAAATAATTTATGAAACACTGAACAGGAATGGCTGAAGGCAATTCCATGTTGATAGGATCATGAAAAATATCAACAGCCACAGAGTATTTAAACGAAACAATGCATCTCCGGATTCCAGTGCCGACTATGTGCTTTACTGGATGCAAATAAACCGACGCTTTCACTACAATTTTGCCCTTGAGTATGCAGTGGCATGGGCAAATAAACTAAATAAGCCACTGCTGATATTTGAGGCTTTTTCCTGCGACTATCCATGGGCAACGGATCGATCACATACTTTCATGATGCAGGGAATGAAAGAGCATCTTGATTATGCAGAGCAGCAAAATCTGAACTACATATCATTTGTAGAAGAAAAAACGGGACAGTATGAAAAATTATTGAAGGATCTTGCTGAAAATGCTTGCCTTCTCATCACAGATGAATACCCCGTTTTTATTATGCGTGAACGAAATGAGCGTTATCCTGAGCTATTCAAAATTCCATACATCACCGTAGACAGCAACGGGCTGATACCACTCGGCATAACAGAAAAAGATCCCTACAGTGCGTATCTGTTTCGAAAAATCATGCAAAAGAATTTTATCGAAGCATATACAAATCCACCCAAAAAAAATCCGTTAGATGATCTTGTTAATCAGCAGCAAATCAAACTCGATCCACACACTTTCAGTAAACTACCCGATGCAAAAAATGCATTGGATGATATCCCAAAATTCATATCCGGCTTGAATATTAATCACGAAGTGAAACCAATAACATGGCATGGCGGCAGATCGGCCGCTCTTGGCATGCTTGGAAAATTTATTCAATACGGGCTGCTTGAATACGACGAAAAAAGAAATCACCCCGATGAAAACAAAACGAGCCGGCTGAGTCCCTGGCTGCATTTTGGAAAAATATCCGAATACGAAATAGTAAAAACTGTGTTAGAGCATCAACCAAAAGGATGGGATCTCAACAAAATTAGCTACAACAATGGATCAAGAGGTGGATTTTTTAACGGCAACCCAAATATCGACAGCTTTCTGGACGAGGTGATCACGTGGCGGGAAGTAGGATTTCATTATGCCTATCATCGTTCCGACTATAACAAATACGATAGTTTACCAGACTGGGCCAAAAAAACACTCGACAAACACAAAAATGATCCCAGGAAATGGCAATACAGCTACGAAGAACTTGCACAATCAAAGACACACAACGAAATCTGGAATGCAGCACAAACGCAGTTAAGAGAAGAAGGCATTATCCATAATTATTTACGAATGCTATGGGGGAAAAAAGTAATAGAATGGACAGATACACCAGAAACAGCTCTCCAATATCTCATAGACCTCAATAACACCTTCGCCATCGACGGCCGAGACCCCAACAGCTATTCAGGTATCTTTTGGTGCTTCGGAAGATTTGACCGAGCCTGGCAAGAACGCCCCATATTTGGAAAAATTCGATACATGTCCAGTAAAAGCACACAAAAAAAAGTAAAACTAAAACAATATCTTAAGCAATTCAGAAGCTAAATATCGGCAAATTAGCCGATAAACACAAAATATCGATATATAAGCCGATAAAAATAAATTATCGTTAAATTACTCGATAAATTGAAAATATCGAATAAAATACCGATATTCCGGTATGGAAACTACAATAACCGGAGATATCGTACAGTCCAGAGCAGTAGATAAACCAGGAATATGGTTAAATCCGCTCAAAACACTCTTCAAAAAATTTGGGGAAACGCCAACAAACTGGGAAATATATCGGGGCGACAGCTTTCAACTCAAAATAGAAGCACGAGAAGCATTGCGGGCAGCCATACTTATCAAATCCATCATAAAAAAAATCAACAAAAAAAACCTTGATGTTCGCATCGCAATTGGAATAGGCGATGATGCAAAATATGCCAACCGCGTGAGTGAAGCCATAGGAGAGGCATTCGTGTATTCGGGTGAACTATTAGATGAGCTAAAAGAAAAAAAAATTCATTTGGGCATAAAATCAAAATGGCCGGAATTTGACAAAGAGCTCAACATGATGTTCAAATTGGCACTCGTAATCATGAACTCCTGGACGAGCAATACCGCAGAAGTTGCCGCCATACTATTTGATGTTCCCGGAATAACACAAGTAGAGATAGCAAAAAAACTTGGAATTGCACAGTCGTCAGTGAACGACAGAATAAAAAGAGGCTCGGTTTATGAAATAATCGAATTAGATCAATACTACAGAGAGCGGATTGATACACAAATCAGAAATCTAAACAGCTACTATCCATGATACTTATAAAATTAATTTTGGCACATCTGATCGGAGATTTTTTTCTGCAGCCAAAAAAATGGATCGTTGAGAAAGAAAAACAAAAATGGAAATCGCCGTACCTCTATATTCATGCACTTCTTCATTTTATACTGATACTTCTGATATTATGGGACATATCCTACTGGCATATTGCCATTTTGATTGCATTTTCACACCTATTGATTGATGTTGTAAAAGTGCAGCTCCAGACAAAAGAAACCCGAAGCCTGTGGTTTGGCACAGACCAAATTTTGCACTTGTTAGTGTTGGTTTCGGTATGGATGTTATTTTGGAATGAAACAGTAGTTCAACTACCGGGCGAATCATTCTGGATAATATTGACCAGCCTGATTTTTTTAACATATCCTGCATCATACATTATGATGAATATAATGAACCGCTGGAGTGGCCAAATTGATACTGAAAACGAAGGCTCACTCGATAATGCGGGAATGTATATCGGAATGCTGGAAAGGATTTTCATCTATATTGCCATTTTAACCGGACATATGCAGATTATCGGCTTTTTGCTTGCTGCAAAATCGGTTTTCAGGTTTGGTGACCTTACGAGAGCCAAAAACCGAAAACTAACAGAGTATATTTTGATAGGAACCCTGCTGAGCTTCCTGATTGCAATTGCAGCAGGCTTTGCGACGGTTCAGTTTATGAACTAAAGAAACTAAGCTTCGTTTTTAAAATCATCAAAGACGTTTGATGATTTCTGTGACGAGCCTTGCAAAATCACCCTTTCGTTCACGGGCAGCCTTTTCCACTTCAGAATGGTCCAGTTTTCCCATTTCCACACCGGCAGCCATGTTAGTGATAAGAGAGATAGCCGCAGCGGGCAGGTTCAAACGGGCGGCTTCAATCAGCTCCGGAACTGTACTCATGCCGACAACATCGGCCCCTAAAATACGGAAAGCTCTGATTTCAGCTTTGGTTTCATAATTCGGCCCTTTTGCGTATAGATAGCTTCCCCGCTGAATTTCGAGGCCAATTTCAGCCGCGATTCTCCGCACTTTATCAGATACGGGATAAAGATTATAACGGAACGGACTGGAAGGAAAAGAAGAAACATTTTGGAACAGCCTGATCACATCGTCTATCACCATCAAATCACCAATGTTAAACGATATATTAATAGCACCGGCTGCATTGGAGATGATTACTTTTTTCGCCTCAAAAGATTTTGCAAGATGGATTGGGAGTACCGTTTTTTTTAAATCATACCCCTCGTAATGATGGAACCTGCCGGAAAAAGCAATGATATTTTTTCCGGCAACTTCGCCGGAATAAAGTTCGCCGGAATGCCCTTTTACCGAGGTTACAGGAAATCCAGGAATGTTTGAATATGGAATTTTTTGGGCATTGTTAATGGCAGAGGAAAAATCGCCAAGGCCGGAACCCAAAATCACCACGCTATCAACCTCAGTGGGAAAATAATTCTGAACCAGAAATTCTTTTATTTCAGTAATGTAACCGGGCAAGCTCATGTACAAGTTTCTACGGTATAACCTTTCTTTTCATGATAATCACACAGACAGAACAGCGGATGGTCAGTTTCGTGGTAGGCCATGATTGTATGCCCGTTTTCATAGGCATATTTTTTAAGCTCTTTTCTCATCTTCATGCTGTGTTTGGGATCAAAGTCGAATTTGGCTAAAAAACTTCGGTTGATAGCAATTCTGCGGCCAATCACATCACCAGCCATCATATATCGATTTTCTCCATTTTCATATAAAAAGAGCTGATGGAATTCTGTGTGTCCGCCAATTTTTCGCACAGAAACATTGGGAATAGGGCGAGCTTCATCAGACAAAAATTCAATGTCACCCTTCATGTCCACAAAGTTGAAGAAATTTCTTTTTACTTCACCTATATCGTCAATTTTTGAATGCAGTTTTTCCCAGCCTGCTTTGGAAACCCAGATTTTTGCATCCGGAAAGGTGAGTTCCCAGTAACCATTTTGCCGGTGAGCAATACCCCCCATGTGGTCGAAATGGAGGTGGCTTAAGAAAATATCTGATATTTCATACTCTGCAACTGACTGTTCATCAAGGTTTTTCAGTATGGTTTCGATGGTTGTGTTTCCACCAAAAAGCTCACCTATACCCGCGTCAAGCAGGATATTTCTCTCTTCATCCTGAATTAAAAAAGGATTAATAGAGAGTTTCAGAGTTCCTTTTGGGGTTTTACCCGATTTATTTACAGGTATAAATTTATTATCCTTTCCCACAGCAAAAGTACCCTCATATAGAGGGGTGGCTTTCACACGGCTTGTCGTATCAACCGTACTACTGCCAACAGACTTCAACATCAGCGCTTCTCCTTTTTTTTCTTTTCAAACTTCTCGTAAGCATCAATAATATCCCGGACAAGCTTATGTCTTACAACATCTTGCTGATCGAGATATACAAAGGAAATACCGTCTATTTGTTGCAATATTTTCTGTATAGACATCAACCCCGATTCCTGGTGCCGGGGAAGGTCGGATTGTGTGATATCTCCGGTAATAATTGCCCGGCTGTTGAAACCGATTCTGGTCAGGAACATTTTCATCTGGATGTTAGTAGCGTTTTGAGCTTCATCCAATATGACAAATGCATTATTGAGCGTACGACCCCGCATATAGGCAAGTGGTGCAATTTCAATTACGTTTTTTGTGAGATAGAATTCCAGTTTATCAAATTCTATCATTTCTTCGAGTGCATCGTACAGTGGCCGGAGGTAAGGATCAATTTTTTCTTTGAGATCTCCTGGAAGAAAACCAAGATTTTCACCGGCTTCAACAGCAGGCCGTGCAAGAATTATTTTTTTAACTTTTCGGTTTTTCAACGCTCTTACAGCCAAAGCCACAGAAGTGTACGTTTTTCCGGTTCCTGCCGGGCCAATAGCGAACAAAATGTCGTTATATTCGGATTGCTCTACAATTTTTCGCTGTCCAGGTGTTTTTGCGGTGAGAGCCTCGCCTGTATGTGTATGCAAGATAATATCACCGGTATCTGGCTGATGCGGAATTTTGGCTGATATGGATTTCTTACTTTCCGTTTTATTTGCTAAAGCCAAAAGTGTTTTTACGTCGCTTGAGTGAATTTGATTGTTTCTTTTGGCAATCTGAATCATCTCCTGCAAAATGTCTGTGACATGATCCACCTCGGTTTTAGGGCCTAAAATCTTTATTCGATTGCCACGTGCTGTTATTTTGGTTGAGGGAAATGCACTATCCAGTAGTTGAAGGTGCTCATCAGAAAATCCGAGAATCACCACCGGCTCAATGTTTTCTATAAATATAATCTCTTCTGATAGTTGCTGAGAAGTATCGATATGTGTATGGCTTTGTTTTATTTTGGGATATAATTTCTTAAAAATATAAATAAATCACTAAATCACTTTGTCTGTTCCTGAAAGTGCTTTAGTAGTAAGTTCTGATATTCGTGCTGGAATGTTATCAGTTTTAAAAACGCTGCTTCCAGCAACCAGAATATCAGTACCGGCCGATGTTAATTTGGCTATATTATTCAATCCAACACCACCGTCTATTTCTATAAGGAAATTTTGATTTAAATCATTTCGTAACTGTACCAGATGCCGCACTTTTTCAACACTTGATTCGATAAAAGATTGTCCGCCAAAACCGGGATTTACACTCATTATTAATACAAGGTCAACTTCCGGGAGTATTGGCCGCAATAGCTCAACACTTGTTGCCGGATTTATAACAACTCCTGTCATGCATCCGTGCTGCCCAATATTTTGGATGGTTCTGTGAAGGTGAGGGCACGCTTCGTAATGCACTGAAATCAGGTCAGCTCCTGCATCCGAAAAATCTTCAATGTATTGATCCGGATTTTCAATCATTAGATGCACGTCAAGAAAAGCCTCTGGTGCAATTTTTCGAACTGTTTCTACGATGGCAGGGCCGTAACTGATGTTAGGAACAAAATGCCCATCCATAATATCGCAGTGAATCCATTGTATTCCGGCTTCAAGGCACTGATAGATTTGTTCACCAAGTTTTGAAAAATCGGCCGCAAGAATGGATGGAGCTAAAACCGGAAGATTAAAATTCATTGTTATTGTTTATGTTATCAATAGAGTCTGGTGGTGGTGCTGCTGTGGTGTCATCGATAATTGCACCGGCTTCGATTTCTTCACGCGCATCAAAACGTTCGGCTACAATTAACATCATGGATTCACCTTCGGTTAATCGTTCTTCTTCGGGCGCGAAGGATATTATTGTATTAGGTGTAAATTCCTGGCTTGGCTGAAATCGAATTTCTCCTACCCGAAGGCCTGCCCGGGTAATGGCCTGTTGCGCTTCGGAAAGACGCATGCCTGTAACATCCGGCACATCCACCATCCGTGAACCCAATCCGTCGCTAACGGCAAGATTTACAACGGTTCCGCGGCTGACCGTATCACCCGGTGCAATCGATTGCCGCAAAATTGTATTTCTGAAGCGTGAGGATTCGTAGCTGATGGTTCCAATATTGAGCCCGTGATTTTCGAGCTGAAGTTCAGCATTTCTGAGGTGCATTCCTAATACATCAGGTACTACGGTTTTTGGTGTAACATCAGAGTTAACAGTAAGATAAACTTTCCTGTTTGGTTTTACGATTTGCCGCGGAGCAGGTGCCTGGTCTATAATATAATTTGCCGGGTAAGCTGAATGGGACCTGCGGTCGAGAATTTCGTGGCGCAGCCCGTAATTTTCAAGCAGTGTTTGTGCTTCTTCCAGCGAAATTTTTGTCACATCCGGCACGGTTACACCTTTATTATAATTTGTGTAGTAAGGCATAATCACCTTATCCATAAGCAGGGCAAAAGCCAGGCCTGCCGCAATAATCGCACCGGCGATCTTGTATAATTTTTTGTTCGTAAAAAAGTTTTTGAGCAATTCCAGCATGGCGAAAAATAATATCTTTTCTTAAAAACTGTAACTGACAACAAGCTGTTGACCGGGCAAAATGCTTGAAGTTGCCTGGAGCCTGTTTTGTTTCAGTTTGATTGTAAAATATGAATCAAATGCTGATAAAAAATGGTTTGTTATCAAAATTGATGTAAATAACCTGCTTCTTCTGAAATCATCGTTAAAACGTTCTGAAAGCCTTGCACCTTCGAAAAACATTGGGCTTGCAAAGGCTCCGTTTCGGTCAATAAGATAACGTTCGTAATATAAGTCTTCCGTATGTCCAAGGCTGTTATGAAATTGATCGTAATCTCTCCAGCCGGCCTGATATTGATAATATTTTGCAATCAATTCGTAATATTGCTGAGATCCATAACCGGGCAACACATGCGAGAAGTTATTTGCGCCTAAATCATCTGTAGTGACGTAAGGAGTATTTCTTTCAACATTTCTCAGGATTTCCAGGTCCACTACATCCCAGTCCTGATCCGGATCGAATGCCGCCTCATTTCCCTGAAGTAAATTTTTAAGCTCCGGAAGATGCGGATTATTTATTCCGTGGATTGAGTGATAATCAATCAGCCATTCGGAGTACTGTACAACGCTCCAATTGTCGTCAGCGTATTGTTCATATCTGCGTTCACCCGAATTTCCCCGGTTTCTATAGTCCAGAATCATATAAATTGAGAGTGCTTCAACAGCAACGAAAAGTCCTGCACGCTTCCAATTTCTGTTGGCAATCTGTGCTGAACCGGGAAGAATCAGCGAACTGAAGAAATTAGCCGCAGTGTTATTCCAGAATCCCGATTGCGAAGAATTGTATTCGTAATTTGCATTCAATCCTGAATTTCTGATCAGGATGGGTGTAACTACATGAAGTGACGTAGATTCTTCTAAATCTCTCTCAATAATCACCACAGAATCTGTTTTATCTTGATTGCTTTGTGAATGCAACAGAAGGGGCGCTAAAGAAAACAATATCAAACAAAAGGTGTTCTTCATTACGGATCAAAATCAAATGTTAAGCCAAAGTAAAAAAGTATTTCTCTGCCGTACTGAACTTCGTTTGAACCGGTTGATGTTATAAATTGCGATGGCAATGTTACGTTAAAACGGTTCAGGCCATATGTAGTATTTACAAAAAACTTCATGGGGAAAAGATAATACGAATTGAAGGCAAATCTTAATTCGGCGCCAATTCCGGTTTTAATGGAATCTCCGATATTTAAAGGGCCGCCCCAGCCGTTTCCTGCCTCAAAAAAGAGATGGCCAAAAATTTTATCGAACGAGTAGGGGCCGGCCTGTTGATTAATTTGTGTGAACAGCGGCCTGAGCAGTGATGCGCGTGAAAACCAGGTTCTCTGGCCGCCAAGTGCAAAATAGGGATATGATCGCATTCCGCTCATTCCGCTGGCATAATCAAGATAGAAGTAATCTTCGGGCCGGTTCAGATAAGCAAAGGCTCTTGAAGTTATTAATGCATTGGTTTGATTTGTCAGCCCAAACCCGAGGCGTTTTCGCCATTCAAGAGAGTGATTTCTGTCGCGCGAAAAAACCGGAGAAAGTGTTCCGTCTTCAATTTCATAATCCTGGAGCAGTTCACCCGGCTGAAATTTATAACCGATTGAGGTGGTGATTCCTTCAGGAGCAATATCTGCATGGCGGGTGGGAGGTGTCAGATTTATGTAGTAGGTAGCTGAGTAGGTTGCCCCCCTGAAATATTCTGAAGTGCTGCCGGGGATAAATTCCTGGAATTCCCTGGAAAAGAATCCTTCAACCGTAACACTATAAGGCGAATAGGAGGCGCCAAGCTCAAGCAAACTCCATCGGTTAAGTTTGCTCCTCAAAAACAGGTTGGCTTCCCACATATTATAACGAATGTCTATTTCCCGCTCTTCGGGCAGACACGATGTGCAGGGAAACTCTTCAATCGAGAGGCCATCTTGCACGTTTCGTTTCAGGTTGTATATTTCCAGGCTGATTGTGGGAGACCAGCTTCGTTTGATAAATGGCAGCCCGCGATAATCAACAATCAGAAAAAGGTCGCGGTCGAGGTTGTTGATGCGTGATGGTGAAAAGAAATTTCCAATTCCATCGGCCGTGCGTGAGCCTATTCCAAGCAAAGCACCGCCAAAAATTGAGAAAGATTCGGTAACATCTCTCGAAGAAAAGTATGCACCTGCTTTGAAATCTCTCCATATATTTTGTCCGAAATCACCAATTCTTCCATCACGGATCAGTCGGGAATTGTTTCCTTCGAGTTTCGAATAATTATCGAATCGGAGAACAGGATAAACCGCCAGGCCAGTTGTGGTTTCGCTGTATGGCCGCCAATAACGATTTTCGTTTTGGATGGAAAAGATCGCATTTACTGATTCTTCAGTTTCTGGCTTTAGAGCCATCAACTCTTCTTCAGTTAGAAAATCATCAGCTAAGAATGAATCAGGGTCAGGGGATTTTTCCTGATATAAATATGAGTTCCAATCGTATCCGGATGAAACAGGTTTGATATTATCTTTCAGTGAAATTCTGGAAATTTTGTATCCGTCTGAATGATAATCGGCAAAATAAACAGAATCATTTTTTACGTGCGGCATGAAGGCTCCGCCAATCACATCTGTAATTTGATAAATGGCATCCTCATCAAGTGATTTTTGATAGATATTGAAAATCCCGCTGATGTCTGACGAAAAGTAGAGCAACCTGTTTTCTGCATCCATCCAGGGATCACGAAAATCAACATCAGATCCGGAGAGTATGGGATGGATCTGGCCGTTGCCCAGGTTGGCCTTGTAAATGTTTCGGTTAGCTGAGGAAGCCGTTGAAAAATAAATGGTAGTTTCATCAGCCCAAACCGGTGTATGAACAGTTTCTGCCGATTTGAATTGCGTAACCTGATCTGCTACACCGGCTTCAAGGTCAAGAAGTACCAGGTTTTGGGTGCCGTCTTTGAGCCGGACGCCTGCAACTTTATTTTCAGAGGGATGCCAGGCGGGATCCTGAATACGGGCACTATTCGTAATTTTTTGCTTTTTTTCGGTTTCCAAATCGAAAATATAAATGTCCTGATAGGTTTCGCCATAGCGGTTTTTTTTGGCCCGGCTGTATGCAACTTTTCGGTTTTCCGGAGAGAATGAAAATCGATTGCTGATAAAGTCGATGGAGGGATTGGAATAGAGACCATGTGTGGCCATGTATTGCTGCTGAGAATCATTCAAATCAAACCCGCCTATATCATCAATCACGGTTTCTTCATTTCCATTTTGGATTACCAGGGATGTTCGCGCATAATCCCGCCCGCGATTAGTCAGGTAAGCAAAATAGTTTCCGTCATGACTGAATTGAGGATAAAAATTGAAAAAACCATTCTTTTCAACGGGTTCAATAGTAGTTGGTTTGATATTGGATGTCTGCTGTTGATAAAATTCTTTTCGGCCATTCAACCAATCCTGGTATAGTGTTTCAGCGGGAATTTCGGTAACCAGTTCCAAAACCTTGTTGAAATTACTTCGTCCTGATTCTGCAGCTTGCCGGCTTAAATCTGCAATGATTTCCTCCCCAAAACGATCTGCCAGGTAGATGGTAAAATCAAATCCCTGGTTGTACACCAGCTCCCTTTCAAGACTGTTTTTTGAGGTGAAGAATCCTATCTCGTCAAGGCTCAGGACAGTTCCGGAAAGAACCCGGGTTCTGAGAAGCATGTCCCGGTGGCTGTCCCAGAAATCGTGGTTTACATCTTGTCTTTGATATTGTGCGGTCCCTTCAGCAAACCAGGCCGGTATGCTCACCGTAGCAAATGGATGAGTCACAATCCCGCTTGGATATCCATACAGTACGTCAGGGCGGCGTACATCTTCATAGGAGAGCCATTGCAGGTAGATGGATGGTATCCGCTGGGAACGTTTCATGGATGCCCCAAGCTGCACCATATGGGTAAATTCGTGGGTGATCACATTTCTGAGCCAGTGGTGGGTTCCCCGAAGCGGCGTGTCTAGTGCAGGCACCCATATTTCAATTTTATCATCAAAAAAGAATGCCGCTCCGTTTGAGAAATCTTCCCTGTCGCGCAAAACAATGCTCACTTTTCTGTCCGGCTCGTGTTGATAAAGTGATGTAACCGGCCCATAAATTTCTTCAGCTATTTTTGATGTTTTTTGAGCTGCATAGCTGCTCCCTTCCTGATAATGGACAAGAAAATGTTCGCTCTCGATGGTAAACCAGGGAAGGTGGTTTTGGGGATACTCAAACATACCGGGTGATACCTGTGCATTGGCAGACAGGTTTAATGCACCGGATAAGATTACACCGGAAATAAAAAAAAGAAGGTATGGTTTGAATCGTGCCATTTACCGGGCTATTGCAATTTTTATCAGTTTGCGTTCGGTTCGGCCATTTGCTGTTGCAGAAACGAGCGCCATATAACCGCCGCTTCCCCAATTTTCTGTATCAATCTCGATCTCTTCAGGAGCTTCGCCACGGGATTCCAGCGTTTGGTCATAAATCAGCCGTCCGCTGGTTGTGGTTATGCGGATGCGGATTTCTGCCGGTTCTTCGGTTTGAAATCTAATGAATGTATGGTCTGAAGCAGGATTTGGCCAGTTATAAGTTTCCTGTTTATTCAGTAAATCGAAAGCGGGCGCGCCAGGATCAGCATCAGAGAGCAGGCCGGTAATTTTATTATTCCCGCTGTTCCCATATTTCGATCCCCAAAGAACTTTATCCATGTTTGGAAACTCCCAAACTTTCAGGTCACCGGAATGGCTTAAAGCAATCAAATGTTTCCCGGTGAATGCTGGATGAATCGGCTGGTCCGCTGCTTCATTCTTACTGCCGGCAAACAGTGGAAATCCATTAATCAGTTGTCCTCTGTAATTGTACGCATAAATATTGATTGAATAAGGATCCTGCCCGGTTACAAGAAATTCAAAATTGCCATCTCCGTTTATATCTGCGATAAGTGGTGTTCCGGTAAATTGCACATTACCAGGTGGTGTTATGGGAAAATGGTTTAAAATAGCGCCATTCCGGTTTACAGCAGTCAACTGATTTAGATGATGATCAACAAAGATAAAGTCGATATTATTGTCGCGGCTAAAATTCGCCAAAGCAGGCCAGCCAATCTCCGGTGATGCATATAACTGGATTAACTGTTCCGGCTGATTTATGGGATCAAACAAAAAAAGCTCATCTTTTTTATACACAAAAGCGTTAAAACGATTGCTTTCCGACTCAACCAAACCGAGATAGAAAGGGTGTTCAAACGGAGGCCCGGACGAAGGAATTTGTTGCCTGTATTCGGTTCCGGATATATTAAATCTGATGTGTCCGTTATTGTTGATTGAAGCCTGATGGCCATTTAATATTTCTGTAAACTGCCTGCCTTCTTCAAAAAATTCAAAATCAATTTCCTGTTCAGCTAAATCTGCCTTTGCTCTTGAACCATCAAAATGCAGAATTCTTGGTGCAGGTGAGCTGATAAAAGCTGAATTTTTTGGTGCATTAAAATTCCAGATCGAGAAAAAATCTGAACCATCACTTTCAACAATTTCAACATCAATGGATTCACTTTCGCCGGGTATTTGGGCAATGGCAAACCTGTTTGATTCTGGCTCGAAGAATGGCTGCTGGATATGGTTTGTGAAACTATCACTGAAATCAAAAAGAGAATTTTCATTAGCATTGTAAATGTGCACACCGTCTTGAGCAGGAATAAGTGCCATATTTTGATCTCCCGATTCAAAAGGAATGATGGCGAGCGGGAAATTTTGCCAGTGCGAGACATCAGCCGGTGTGTAATATTTGAAGGGAAGGTTTTGTTTAGATTCTGTTAAACGGTATAAATCACTGAAGGGATCGGCAGGCCGTATCCGGAAGGAGGCTGTGGGGAGATTGTCGGAAAAATCGAACAGTTCAAAAAAAGAGGGAGAACCGGATTTACTTCTGTTATTTGGAGTTGTATCCGGGCCAAATCTGTTTTCATAAAGAGTGATTGTTCCGGTTGGGGTGCGTACCGATGCATTATTGCCACTCCACCAAAAATCGAAAGCTGATCCATTTACTTCATTCTGCGTAAAACCGATTTGTGTGGGCCTGCCAATATCCTGGGCACCGTCGGCTTCCATCAACTCAACACCTCTCCGATCCGGATTATCATTCACGCCTTGCCGCATTGCAAGCTGACTTCGAATTACAGATTCATCAATATGCCAGATTAAAATTCCACCGTTTAAAACCCTTTCTTCATCAGTCTCATCCAAAATACCCACAGGGCCTCCAGGCAGGGAAAAATCGTAGTTGCTTACGTTTGTTACAACTCCGGGTTCAAGCAATTCATCAAAATTAGAGAGTTGAAATACGAAGGATGTGTCTCTGTTGGTAAATGTTTGTTCAGTTACCGATCCATCCGGGCGCCGGATTGTAAGAGTTATACCCTGGTTTTCAGGGTCCCGATGCCGGTTTTCTATCAAAAAGTATTCATCATTTGAAATGGAAATCCGGGCAATGCTTTTCGGATTTTTCTTCACAGCAGCATCAAGGTTTATTTGCCGCTCAGGTTCAGGTAAAGTTTCAAAAGGTTCTTCCCAGCCCAGGTACACTTTTTCCCATGCCGACATTTCGGGAGGGAATAGCCCGTTATACGAAAATATTCCCGCGCCGTCCATCAACCCAAATCGCCCGATTCCGGATTCACCGGTTTTGGTGTTAAACAAATCAGGCAGGCCAAGATGGCTGGCAATCTGTGCAGTTAAAAGCCCATTGATGGAAAGAGGCAGTACAAAACGATTGTCTGCCGCATCCGTTCCTGCGCGGCTCAACGTGCGCGGTAAAATCAGTGTGTTATTTACCAGGATGTTTCCATTATCAATCAAAAATCCGCTGAAGGAGGGATCATCCAGGAATCGCCGGAGTGCGTCCCGGCTCAGGTAAACCGAGGGAATATCCTGTGGAGTTTTATCCAGTGTGGTTCCTGTCAGTTCAATATCTCTGCCAACACCCGCGTGGAAAATGATGAATGCGGTATTCTGATGTTGATTCAGTTCAACCGGTAAAGTGCCATCCGCAGCCACAAGCTCCCAGACATCATTTGCAAATTCGCCGAGCGGTGAAAGATCCGGGTCTTGGCCAATTGGAGAGTAGTGCTCCATGTGTTTATCCAGTCGGTAAATTTCCGGCAAAACCTGGTAATTAATCGTCAGGCGGTTGTGAGACATGCGTTCAAAGTAGTTTTTTGCAAATTCGAGGTGAGCCTCAAAATAACCATGATCATGTGGGAGTGCATCGATATTGGTATCCGGATCTTCAAGATAGGGGATGCTGCCTGGCTCAAAAGTTCCGCTCCCTGATGTGAAACGGTTGGTGTCTGGTTGAAATTCAACCATTACAGCAATCACATTCAGGATACCCTCAACAGTCTGATCCGGCTGATTCTGGATATTACTGATAGGGGAAACAGGCAGATTTCTTTGGAGAAGATTCTGAGCATCGGAATAAATAGTGGTTCCAAAAAACAGAAAGAGCAGTGATAATGCGATCTTACCACTGCTCCCTGAAAACCTGTAAGTCATCCGGCCTGTATTATCTGAAATTGACCAATAAACTCAGCCGGATTGTGTTTGCAAGTGGATGGTCGTCCTCAAGTGTGTAAAGGTAGCTGAAATCTACTCCGAAGATGTTGTATCTGAGTCCTGCACCCAGCGTAATAAATTCTCTGTTCCCGTTCTCGGGGTGCTCGTAGTAATAGCCGGTTCGGAGAGCGAATAAATCATCATACCAATATTCCAGGCCAAAACCGAACATGAGCTGCTGAGCCAGGCTAACCGAAACCATTTCAGTTCCGTTGAATCGCTCGTAAGATCCCCAGGAATTGAACAGGGCTTCAAATACGCCCATTGCTTCATACTCAGGATTTTCCGGGTCGGCGCCGACACGCTCATTTCTTGCCATGATTTTCGAAATATCGTTGGCAAAAGTGATAGTGTTCAAGCCGTTGGAGTCGAGATCCATCTTGTAAGCCCAACCTGCGCGTAATACGGTGGGAAGCGGATCTTTCTGAGCGTTATCGGTATATTGAATACCCGGGCCGATATTTGACAAATTAAATCCGGCGCTTAAAGAAGCGTTTCTGTTTGCCACTTCAAAGGGATTAGATTTGTAAAGAGCGGCAAGGTCAAGCCCTACACTTGAACCGGGATTAATACTTTGTCCACTTACATCGCCATCAGCTAATGAGCTGTAGATAAATCTCAAACCTGTACCTACGGCAAAATTGTCCGATATGCTGAAGCCGTAAGAAAGTCCGGCTGATATTTCAAAGCTGTTAAAGCGGCCGAGTTCAAGTCCTGTTTCGTCGGTCCGGGTTTGTTCACCAAGATTTAAAAAGGTTATATGTCCGCCGATGGTGCCTATTCCATCAACATGATATGTGCCGACGAGATAATCGTAGAAAAGATCGGCATTGAATGCTGGAAGCCAGTTAGCGTGTGTAAGGTGAATCTGGCTTTGATCCTGGAATGCCAACCCCGCCGGATTCCAGAATATTGCAGATGCATTATCTGCAATAGCGACACCGGTATTTCCCATACCTGTGGCTCTTGAGTCAGGTTCTATTTGAAGAAATGGAACTGCTGTAATGCCAACCTGCGCCTGAACGAAACCGAATGGAATAAAAGCAACTACGAATAACAGAAGTGTGAATTTTTTCATAATGATGATGCTGTTTGATGGTAAAGCAGTTAAAACCACTTAAAATATGTAAAGATAACTCGTTTCAAATGTTTATTATTGTTTCATATCGTAAAAACTGAAAGCTGATATTGTTAACCACTCAACAAAGAAAACAAATCTCCGCTGTTGATTAGGTTAAAGCATAAAATCAGGTTTTAGAAAGTGAAACTGTAGCTTTTTTTAATAGGCTGGAAAATGATTTGTTGTTATATGATCAATTAAATAAATATACGTTTTTTTAAATACCAGAATCTACTTAATTGATTTCTATATGCGTAAAGAAATATGATACATGCACTGTTTAAAAAAGTCAAGTGATGTAAGCTCTATAAAAATAATTTAATTGTTTGAAATATAGCGGTTGTTGATGATGAATCAATCAACGGGGAATTAAGGCCTTGTTATACCATTTCAACAACTATTGCGGATGCCCCACCGCCGCCATTGCAGATTCCTGCACAACCGAGTTTTCCTCCTTTGCGTTTCAAGGCATGCAGAAGAGTTACTACAATTCTTGCACCAGAGCAGCCGATCGGATGACCGATACTGACCGCGCCACCGTGAATATTCACTTTTTTAGGATCCAGTTCCAGTAGCTGGTTGTTTATGAGTGAAACAACAGAAAATGCCTCGTTAATTTCAAACAGATCAACATCATTTTTTGAAATTCCTGCAAATGAAATTGCGCGCGGTATGGCATCAGCCGGAGCAGTTGTAAACCACTCAGGCGCTTTGGCAGCGCTGGCATGGCTTAAAATTTTTGCTATCGGTTTCACACCAAGATCTGTTGCTTTTTCTTCACTCATCATTAAAACTGCGGCTGCCCCATCGTTAATACTGCTGGCATTAGCCGCTGTTATGGTGCCTTTTTTATCAAAAACCGGTTTCAATTCTGGAATTTTATCAAAATTCACCCGCTGAAGTTCATCGTCCATTTTGACCATTGTTACTTCACCTTTGCGGCCTTTCACTTTCAGGGGTACAATTTCATCGGCGAACCATCCTTCTTCGTGAGCTTTAATTGCTCGTTTGTAAGATTCAATTGCGAATTCATCCTGCTCTTCCCGGCTGATGCCGCATTCGGATGCACAAAGTTCGCCGGCATTGCCCATGTGGTAGTCGTTGTAAACATCCCAAAGTCCGTCAAAAATTATTCCGTCTGATACTTCTGAATGTCCAAGTTTAGATCCAAAGCGATGTTTTTTAAGATAGTAAGGAACATTGCTCATGCTTTCCATACCACCGGCAACCATGATTTCATTATGACCCAAGGCAATTTGGTCGGCCGCAATCATGATGGCTTTCATACCGGATGCGCATACTTTATTTACCGTGGTTGCCGGAATTTTATCTTGCAAACCGGCTTTAAGTGCTGCCTGCCGTGCCGGTGCCTGGCCAATTCCGGCAGAGAGCACATTTCCCATAACAACTTCGTCAACCTGCTCTGATTTGACTCCGCCGGCTTTCAGGACTTCATAAATAACAGAAGCTCCAAGTTCGGGGGCTGTCAATGATGATAAACTTCCGCCGAAAGATCCAATCGGTGTACGCTTTGCTGCAACAATTACCACATTTTTCATATGAAACATTCCAGTAGTTTTTATTGTAATGCCTGTTCCAAATCGTCAATCAAATCCTGAATATCTTCAACTCCCATGGAAAGCCTGATCAGGGAATCTTTTAATCCCGCTTTTTCCCGCACATCTTTGGGAATGGAGCCGTGTGTCATGGAAGCAGGATGGCTGATGAGTGATTCAACCCCGCCTAAACTTTCTGCCAGGGTAAAAATTTTTGTTTTTTTCATTACATCAAATGCCTTTTCCATTGTGTCATCTTTCATGGAAAAAGAGACCATCGCACCAAAATCATTCATTTGAGCCGCTGCGAGTTCATGCTGGGGATGGTTGTCCAATCCGGGATAATAAACTGTGCCAACTTCCGGATATTCTGACAGGTACTCAGCCACTTTCTTAGCATTTTCAACCGAACGCTGTACTCTCAAATGTAAAGTTTTAATTCCGCGAAGTACGAGATAACAATCCATCGGCCCCGGGACGGCTCCGGTTGTTTTAACCTGGAAATGAATATTTTCCATGAAATTTTTATCCGATGAAGCTACCGCTCCGCCAATTACATCAGAGTGGCCGCCAAGATATTTTGTTGTAGAATGCATTACGGCATCAGCGCCAAGAAGCAGTGGCTGCTGTAAATATGGGGAAGCAAAAGTATTATCAACCACACTCAAAGCTCCACGTTCATTAGACATCTGAGCAGCTTTTTTGATATCAATGATACGAAGCAGCGGATTTGTTGGTGTTTCAATCCAAACCAGTTTTGTTGATTCGGTGAATACCTTTTCAACTTCGGCCATGTCTGTCATATCAACAAAAGAGAACCGGATACCGTATGGCTCAAAAACCTGAGTGAACAAGCGGTAAGTGCCGCCGTAAAGATCATTTGTGGATATAACATGGTCGCCGGGTTTCAATGTTTTTAAAATGGCATCGATTGCAGCCACACCGCTGGAAAAACATGCACATTCATCAGCTTCTTCAAGTCCGGCAATTAATTTTTCGAGTGCCGTTCGGGTTGGATTTCCCACGCGGGCATAATCGTAGCCCTGATGCTCGTTGGGTGCTTTTTGTGCATAGGTTGAGGTTTGAAAAACCGGAGGCATCACGGCGCCGCTGGTTTTTTCGGGTTCCTGGCCTGCATGAATGGCTTTGGTATTAAACTTCATATTTAAAAACTAAGCGTTCTTTCAAGAGATTGTGCATCTTCTTCCATATCTAAATAGAGATAAACCTGACGAAGATGATTCAAATAGTCCATGTTATCAGGATTCAGTTCTGCCAAACGTTCCCAAAGTGGGAGAGACAAGTCTAAATATTGTTCTTTTTGATCGCTTATTATCTCAGCAAGTTCATCTTCTAATTCAATTTTTTTGATGATTTGCGATAGCTTTAAATAAGCTTCTTTGTAGAAACCGGCAATTCTGTATGTATTTTCTTCATTGATTGGCATAGTTGCCTGCAGCTCATCAAAAATTGAGTGAACCTGATTCGCCATTTGATGGATTTGTTCAACTTCATTAGTAAACTCGACATCTAAATCATCATGCTGCAACAGATCGTCCGATTTTTTATCAAATAAGAAATAGACCTGTGTTGCAAGTGCTTCCTGGTAAGCATGGCGTGATGGAAATTGGTCGGTCAAATCGGTAAGTATTGAAATTGCATTTTCGTGTTGATTGTCAATAATGTATGCATTTACCAGGCCATGTTTTAAATGATGATCGTCAGGGTTGGCTTCCACAAGATTCTGGTACATTTCGATTGAGCGCTCAACATCACCGGATTCTAAATAAAGGTATGCCAGCTTTTCCTCAAGCTCGGTTTGTGTTTCGCCTGAAATTCTACCAGCTTTTTCAAGAGTTTTGATCGCTTCATTCAAATTCCCTTTTTCATAAAGCGTGGTGGCTTTCAGGTTGTAAGTAACCAGGCTGTCGGGTATCAAAGTAATGGCATTGTTGAAATGTGCGACAATATCGGCTGTCCGGCCTTGTTGCAACAATTGAACGCCTTTACTCTGCTCATGGCTCCATGCATTCACAAGAATTTCTTTAATTGTTTCCTGATTCATCTCAGAATGTGATAGTGCCGAATCCGAATGATCTTTCAGATTTTGGTAGACAGGCTGCCTGCCAGAAGGAGAAAGAGTTTTAGCAATTTCGAAAAGCAGATTACTTTTTTTTATATAAAGTTCCTCAGAACCGGGATTGTCAGCTATCTGATCATTCAACCGATTAAGTTCAGCGTCTAACTGTTCATAAGTATTGAGATCTTCATCAGGTGCTTCGGTTTGTTCAACTGTTGAACAAGCCTGGACAAAAAAAAGCCCGAAGGCAAGACCGAGAATTACCGGTGTTGCCATTCGGGTAATACGAATTTTCATAGACTTCTATATTCCTGTTTATTAAAAGCCTGCCCGTTCCATTGCTTCTTCAGCTTCTTCCTCCATACCCAGGGTTGTGTAAACCTGGAATAGAGACTGCCAGTTTTCCGGATTGTCCGGGTTTATTTCGGCTGCCCGCTCGTAATAGACGAGGGCATCCCTGAGAACATCTCTTGCCTGGGAATCGTAGCGTTCTGCTTCTTCGTTGTCCGTTGTATTATTTCGCCTTTCAAAGAGGTTGGCGGCTTGGTTTTGGTAAATAATGCCAAGAATAAAGTTTGCAGACTCACTTTCTGGTTCGAGCTCAACTACACGTTCCATTTCACGGATGGCAATTGCCGTAAGCTCATCAATTTCATCTTCAAGGGAATCGATTTCTCCTTGAATTTCATCGATTTCGGATTGTGTTTGATCGAGTTCATCACCATGCTGATTTCGTGCTTCCTGGCGCAGATCGAATTGCATTTGATATTTCTCGGAAACGTCTGCAATCAATCGATCCACTGTCTGGTATATCTGGGTTCCGAGCACTCTACGATATTGCGGATTATCAGGATCATCAGCTATCAAACTTTCGACCAGCTCTATAGCCCTGTCTCGTTCGCCTGATTGGATATAGGCGTCTGCAAGAAACTGAACGAAAATGGGTTCATCAGGGTATAATTCCATCGCTTCATTAGATAGTTCGATAGCTCTTGGATAGGATTCATCAAAAAGATAAAGACTGATGATGTACTCGTAATCGTCTGATTCCGGTTGGTCTTTTAGCTCGAGGGCTCTTTCATAACTACTGATAGCATTTTCAATATCATCCATTTGGAAGTAGGTGGATGAGATTACTTCAAATGTCATTGCACTATCGGGGTTAATAGTCGCAGCATTTTCGAAGTGATCCAAAGAAACTCTGAATGGATTTTCTGTGGCGTTGAATAAACTGTCATCGGTTTGAATATTTACACCCATGTTGTATTCATCAGCCCAAAAAGAAACAACAGTATTATTCAGCTCTTCGTATTCTTCCGGCAGTTCTTCCTGATCCCGCATAATACGTTTAGCTGTGTCGAAAGACTGCTTTGCGCGATCGTAATATGGCTTACGGTCTGCAGGAGGTTCAAGAGTTTCTGCCTGAGAAGCTAATACGATGCCTTTATAATAGTGTGCAACATAATTCAGAGAGTCCAGCTCAATGGCTTCTTCGGTTGCCTCGAGTGCCATATCGAATTCGCCGGTAAGAATTCCGATCTGAACTTCTTCAATAAATGGATCTGTAGTTTCACATGCCCAAACAAAGCCGGCAAATAAGAAAATTAATAGAAGTGATTTATAACTTTTCATTTTTAATCGTGATATCGTTGATTATTTTATTTTTCTCTAATAGTAGAAAGTAACCATATATGAAGGATTCCGCAATAAGCAGCGAAATCCAAATATGAAAATTACTGATAATTCTGTACAACTATATACTCTATTTGCTAATAATTAAAACTTTAGTCTAAAGTAACTTACCAACATGAAAAAAATTGTAAAGACAAATGCAGCACCTGATGCGATTGGCCCATACAGCCAGGGTGTGATTCATAACGGAATTTTATACTGTTCAGGGCAAATAGCACTTATTCCCGGCAGTATGGAAATCGCAAATGGGGGGATTAAAGAACAAGCCCTGCAAGTGATGGAAAACATGAAATCCGTTGTGGAAGCGGCAGGCAGTAACATGGACAATGTTTTAAAATGCACAATATTTCTGGCTGATATGGATGATTTTGCTGCCGTTAATGAAGTTTATGGCAGGTATTTTAAATCAGATCCAC